>FXBF010000046.1_pt1 | contig 31921 bp, 26 predicted proteins | sample 5335321 | NCBI WGS metagenome assembly FXBF01 (sample SAMEA103928391, study PRJEB20085) | sediment metagenome | isolation source: sediment
TGGCTCGGGCTCTTCACCTTGCGACCGCCGATAGTCTGGATCACGTCGCCCGCCTTCAAGCTCAACTCGCTTTCCTCGGGGATGCTCACGACCAGCACGCCTTCATCCGTCCCGAAGTACTCGCCGAGCCCGGGGTTCAGTGAGACCAGCTCCAGACCGGGCAGGGTGGCACCGACCCGGAGCGCGAAGGACTCAGGCGCCGTGACACGGACCTGAGGCACATAGACCCGCTCCAGAAGCCTGCGCATCCGGTCCGAGTCCCCGGAATAGGCGGCAGCCAACGTCCAATCATCGAAATCGCCCACGACAAGCTCCGTAGTCTTTGTCTTGCCATCGCGGCGATACTCGACCTTCACCGTGTCTTCGCGCTCCAGCTTGCGAGCCCGTTCTATCAGCCGCATGCCCGGCGCGGACTGGTCTTCGTCGAACGCTTCTCCACCGCTCAGCAGGCTCTCACCGTCGAGCTCCGTGATGATATCGCCTTCCTTCAGGCCCGCCTTGTCCGCCGGGCCGCCTTCGGTGACCCCATCGATCAGAGCGCCGTAGCGATCGGTCTCGGGATTGGCCTCGGTGTTTACGAGAACCCCAAGACGCGCGCGACCACCGATCCACGTCAGCGCCCTCAAGCCGCCTTCGGGCGCGAATACCCGGAGCGTTGTCCACGGCGTCGGATACCGACATTCTTCCTGCTTCTCCTCCTGCGCGCGCGCCGGCTGGACGAGACCGCCCAAGACCAGCGCGCCTGTCAGCAGCAACATGGCCAACCTCATCGATTTCCTCCTGTTCAGCTCAGTGTGCAGCAACTTCGTCTTCCAGAACATCGAACCGGTTCACCCGCCTATCGCCACAGCCGCTCCTCCTGGAACGCATGAAGACCCACGAGCGTCTCCAGCGCTTCCACCCGCTCGCCCCACAGGTCGCCCAGCACCTCGCGGTCAGCGCCTGCAGCGCGCCCTTCCAGCAATACCCTATCGAGGAGCACGATCCGGTCCTCGAGAAACGAAACCGCCAGCGCAGTGGGAGCGTCGTAGACCTGATATGCCGGCCTATACGCTCGGAGAATGGATTCGAGCTCCGCCGAGCGATGGATGAAGGGCCCCAGGTCCGGGCTCTCGGCCTCAGCCACCCAGACATCCGACCGCCCGGCGGGCGTCTCCCCAGCGTTCGGACCGTACAGCACCACGAGCGCCGCCAGAGTTGCCGCCGCGGCCAGCCCCAGCACCCCGTAGCTAACTCGCCGGCGCAGGCGTTTCCGGCTCACGCCCGATGCCACTCGCGGCCACAAGTCCCGCGGCGGCTCGAACGCGGGTAGAGCACGGAGCCGCGCCTGTATCTGGTACAGCCGCTCCAGCTCCTGGCGACAGGCGTGGCAGGATTCCGCGTGCGAACGGGCGAACGCCGTGCCCTCGCCATCGCGCAAGGCGAGCAGCTCATCGATAGTCAGATGCCGAACCTTCTCCATCACTCCAGCCACTCCCGCAGACGCCTGTGCGCCCGCGATAGCTGTGACTTAGAAAAGCTGGCCGTCTTCCCCAACATCTCGCCGATTTCCTCGTGCGTGTACCCTTCCACGTCGTGCAGCCACAGCACCGCCCGACTGACCGGGGATAGGCGGCCCAGCGCTGCCTCGAGGTCGATGGGCCCCGTCGGCTCCGGCGGCGGTGCGCCCAGCGCGTCGAGAGAGAAGCTGTCGCCTCCCACCGTCCGGGCGGCCCTGCCCCGCTCGCGACGCAACAGCATGAGAGCTTTGCTGACCGCCACCTGGCGGACCCAACCCCAGAGTGACCCCTCGCCACGGAACCCGCGGATGGAGCGGCAGACCTCCAGGAAGGTCTCCTGAAGCACCTCCTCCGCATCCTCCTCGTTGCCGCAGATGCGGCGGCCGAGGTTATAGACGGGCGCCTGAAAGGCTCGGTAGACAGTCTCCAGGGCGTCCCGGTCGCCCGCTCGTGCGCGGGCTACCTCCGCGCCCGCGGGCACCGAAGCATCGCTCTTCATTCCACCCTTAATAGATGCGCGAGAGGCCCAAACCGTCGCCTGGCCTGGGGGCCTATTTCTGGCGGGTGAGCACCGAGGAGTATTCGGACTCCGCGCGCGCAGCGGCGGTGGATCACGCCGAGGCCGCCACATGGGTAGCGATGGCCGGCGCAGGCACGACCTGCACCGCGATCAGCGGAGCGGAAGCGAGGACTACGTCTTCGGGGAGCCCCCGGGATCAGAAGCCCGGCGAGAACCCGAACTGCCAGAACCAGCCTTTTCTGGGCCGGTCGTTCGGGTGGACGAAATCGACTTCGAGCAGGGCGACCCCGAACAGATTGATGCGGGCCGCGATGCCGAAGCTGCTGATAGGATCCAAGGGATTCCGATTGCCTCCGACAACGAAAGCCCGCTCGCTACTCCACCAGGCTACGCCGACGTCGAAGAAGGCAGCGAGGGTGATTGGCGGCATCCCGGGGATAGCGGGTAGGCCGAAGCCCTGGGGAAACGGCGTGCGCAACTCGAAGTTGCCGACGAGGAGTCGGCTGCCGAACAGCTGATCGAAAACAGGGCAGGTGCTCGTACCGACGAACGAACCGTTCTCGCCCTGGATAACGGTGCACTCAGTTCCGACATTGAAAGATCTTGAATCGTACCCCCGCAGGATCTGCTGGTATCCCAAGAACAGCGGCTGCATACGGGGATCCTCACCGCCACTACCGTAGCGGCCGAAGTGCATGATGCGGCCTGCCAGGGTGTACGGCGCTACGGGCCTGAAGTAGCGGCGATAGTCGACCAGGGCTCCCACGAAGTTGAGGGAGCCGACCGTCGGCGCGACCTCCAGGCGGTAGCGCTGGCCGAGTATCGGTCCCGTGAACCCGAAGAAGGTGTTGTCGTACACCAGCGCGGCGGTCGCGGAGCCGAGGTTCAGCGCTTCCGGCGTGCAAAGCCCGAAACGGGGATCTTCACCGGGGCCGCAGGTGGCGAACTTCTCCTTGGTCTGGTCCAGCACCTGGCCGGTGAGCGACAGCGTCCTCTCGATCAGCTCGGTGTCGAAGGAAATGTTAGTGTATCTACCGCTCAACTCGACACGCTGCACCCGGCTCATCGGATAGGCGAGAAGCCCGCTCACCTGGCGGCTGGTCTGCCGCCGCCTGAGCTCCAACTCGGTGAGCCCCCCTGTCGCCTGGTCCCGAACGAAACCGAGCTGTCGGTAGAGAATGGGGGTCTGCGCGCCGATGAGGCCCCAGTTCCAGCGGGACTTGCGATTCACGTAGCTGACCAGCGCAGCGATGTCCGCGAGACTGCCGTTGACCTGGAGGGCCGTGGCAAGCGAGTGCTCACCCAGCCTGTCGCTCCAGAAAAGAGCTGTTCCGCCGCCCACGAAGGTCCCATAGCGGTTGCTCCCCACAGCGACCTGCGGCGGAGCGATATAGTCGAGCGACAGACCGGCGCTGTACTTGGTCGTCTCGAAGTCGTCCGTCGATGGCGGCAACCCGAGTTCCGAGTTCTGCACCAGCGCCATCACGTCACCGACGGGACGGTCAGCGGGCGGCAGCACCGCAGGACTGACCTCGGCGAGCGGCGGCAAGACCGGGCCGCCCGCGAGGCCCGAGTCGGACTCGATGGAGTACAGCGTGTAGCGGTCCCCCTCGTAGGCGCTATAGATCAACCGATCAGCGTTTGTCGCGAGCGACATCGCTGGACTCAGCTCCGTTATGCCGCTTGCGCCACTGAGGAGGTTGGTGATCTGGTACAGCTCGCCGTCTGCCAAAGTCACGCGATAGATGTTGGAGATCCCGTTCTGGTCGGACACGAAGTACAGGCTCGAACCATCCCTCGACCACTGCGGGTTTATGTTCTTCCCGTTCGTAAACGTGGGAAGCGGCTCGATCTCACGGGTCAGCGGGTCGATAAGCGCCAGCTCGTAGTTGCCCCAGGCCAGGTCGCGAAGACGGGTGGAGAAGCGGTCCGTGACGAAGGCGATCTTCTTACCATCGGGTGACCAGGCGGGCTGCAGGTCGGCGGCCGCATCGTCCGTGAGCCGCCACCTCTCACCGGTCTCGGTATCCTGAACGAACAGGTCCATCAAGCCGCCGACGCTTGCGGAAAAGACGATATAACGGCCGTCCGGCGACCAGGCAGGATTGAAGATCTCACCCACTTCATCGACCTTAAACTCCCGAACGGCCTTGCCGCGCTCCGCATCGATGACCGTGAGGATCGGTCTTCCCTTGCTGATCCCCGCAAAAACGAACTCCCGACCGTTCGGATGCCAGTCGCCGGCCGAATTGATGAACTGCAGGCTCTCGTAGTGAGGATCGGTAGCCGTCTTGAGAATTTTCTTCTCGACCTCGCCCGTCTCGACGTTGGCCCGGAACATCTCGATCGCGAACTGGCCCTTCTCTGACAGGAAGACCACCTGCGACCCGTCAGGGCTCACCGCGGGAGCGACGTTCAACTTGCCGCTTCCCGTCTCCGGCGAAACAACGACAGGACCGTAATCGAGAGGGGAATTGGTCTTGGCCAGGAGGCTGTCGTAAGCCTGGCGGGTCGATTCCACCCAGCCAGCCATGAGCTCATCGGGCGTGATCTGGAGAACAGTCGCCATGGCCTGCGCTACGTTCCCTGTCGCCGAAGCCGCTTTCAGTATCTCGCCGACCGCGGGGTCGCCCCACGTCCCACCGATGTAGGCCCACAGCGCATGGCCGTAGCGGTACGGGTTGTACTTGAAGCTGGCGAGCTCTCTGAAGCTCGGAAGCTTGTCGCGTCGCGCCGCATCGAGCATCCACATCGCCGTGAGGGGGTACTCGGGCCCCAGCGACAGGTACTCGGCCATTCCCTCGATGAACCAGAGAGGCATGGCCAGCGCGTTGGGGAACCCGCCGCCAATCGCGGAGCGGGTTTGCGTCGTGATATCGAACTGGAAGGCGTGTACCAGCTCATGGCCGAGCACGTGATCCGTCTCAGCCAGCGAGCCGGCCATCGGGAGAACCACGCGTCGCTTGAACGCCTCGGTCACACCACCGGTGCCCTCGTCGATCGCGCCGCTCAGCACAGTCGTTTGCTCGAAATCGGGGTGATCGGCGTAGAGGATGATCGTCTGGCGGCTGCTGAACTCGTGGTTGAAGAGGCGAGAGAGTCGCGCATACCAGCGCTCCGCCATCCGGCCGGCCTGCTCCACGGCCTCACGCGCTTCAGGATAGTAGAGAATGTCGAAGTGCTGGGTCTTCAGCGTCTTGAAGTCGAAATCCTCGTACTGCACCTTATTGCGCCCGAAATACTGCGCCTCGGCCTGTCCCACCCACGGGCCCAGACCCAGAAACAGGGCTGCGATCAGGCCTACAAAATACGGGCGAGTGCGCTCTACTCTCATCGGGTCCTCCAGACAACCCAGCTACTACGTCGGATACGAAGGCTCGAAGTCACCCGCGCCCGGACACGACTTGACAGGCCTCCGGCTCCGGAAAGCCACGGCGATACGGCATCGCTACTCGTTCTCAAGATAGGTCGCCGGTCCGCTCAGCGCGAGCCTGCTCATCGGTCCCACTGCTCGCGGATATCCCTTCCGCCAGCCGGGAACTTCAGCTCCGACCCAGTACGTCTGTACGATGTAAAACGCTCGACCGTATGCCAATGTTCCATGTCAGGCCAATTGCCGTACCTCCAGAGCAGCACTAGAACGCGGCATTTCATGGTGTCGCGGACCCCCTGACCTTGAGAGTGGCGACCACGTACCCGGAATTCAGGCAACACATCAAGGCGGCTGGCAGGGACCGTTCGCTACCCAGCGGGCGGTGCGACCGGGATGGGGTTCGAGAAGATCCAGGGACGCAGGTTCCAGATCAGCGGACCGATGCGCAGCGTGTAGCGGTAGACCTCGACTCTATAGGCACCCGGCTCATCCACCTCCCAATCCAGCTCTCTCCCACGCCGCCAGGTCAGGGTCGTGCCATCGCGCACGACCCTGTAGACAAAGCGTTTGCCCAGGTCGCCCGGGAACCCTGCCCGCAGGCGCAAACCCCGCTCCCACGGAAACTGCTCCTCCGGCCACACTGCGGGCATTCTACCCGCGTCCAGGGCAAGCACGAAGTCCCTTGCGGCTTCGGTGTCTCCAAAGGAGATGAAGACGCCGCCAGCCAGCAGGCCTGCCGCGAGGACGCCCATCGCTTCCTCGGGCTCACCCGGCAGCGGCTCGTCCAGCCTGACATGATTGACCACGCTCTTGAAGAAGGGCTCGTAGGCGGGCAGAAGGCGCCCGCCGATACGTTTCTTGGGATGAGCGTCGAGCGCACCGAGTGCGATGAGAGGTGCGCGAGCATAAAGCGAATCGTAGGCCGCCACCGCCGGCTGATCGAAGCCTTCGCGGTAAAGCCGCAGGAGGCTCTCATGCGTGCGACCGATAGGAGCGCTCGCGGCGAGGGCGAGCAGGTGGTAGACGACCCATGGATCGGCGAGACGGGCGCGGCCGATATCAGCCAGATCGAAGACCTCCCAGCCCACGATGCCTGGCGTCTCCCGGGGCCGCCAGCTGTCCCGTGTCCTCGGGCTGCGCGAATGGGCGACGATGGCGATGGCGCTGTCGTCGATCAGCCGCTGGGTGAAGGTCCGGAGCTCACCGTCCCAGCGGGTGACGGCGGTGTCCAGCCCGAAGACGAGAAGCCGCCCCACATCGTGGCCCAGTGGGATCTCCTGTCCCCGCACCAGCAGGACGCCTTCCTCGTAACGGGCCTGTTGCTTCCAGAGGCTGTCAGGCGCGCCGTCCGAGCGATGGTCGGCGATCATGACGAAGTCGAGCTCGGACGCCCGAGCGGCCCGCGCGACCTCCAGTTCGGTCCCCAGAGCATCGTGGGATCGCTGCGTATGAACGCCCAGGACACCGGCGATCGTGCGGCCTGCGGGCCCGGGAAGCGGCGTGTCGCCCGGACGCGAGCCGGCGGTCGTTCCCGTGGGAAGCCAGCGCAGGCGGGGAGAGATGTAGCCCAAAGCAAGATAGAGGACGATCAGCGCGAGAAAGGCGCGCCGGATCGCCCTGGGTCTGAGGTACGTCCTGGCCAAGCCGCACCCGATCCGCGTTTATCTGTAACGGATCAAACGTCCAGGTTCTTGACGTACCTGGCGTTTTGCTCGATGAACTGACGACGGGGCTCGACGTCGTCACCCATCAGCAGGGTGAACAGCTGATCGGCCGCAAAGGCATCTTCCATTGCCACACGAAGGATCGTCCGCCGTTCGGGGTCCATGGTGGTCTTCCACAACTGGTCCGGGTTCATCTCACCCAGGCCCTTGTATCGCTGCACGTCGATCCCGCCCTTCTTGTCACCGTCCATCCGCTTGAGGATCTCGTCGCGCTCGGGCTCGCTATAGGCATAGTATTCTTCCTTGCCACGCTTGACGCGATAGAGCGGCGGCTGAGCGATGTACACGTAGCCCGCCTCGATGAGCTGCCGCATATGACGGAAGAAGAAGGTGAGCAGGAGCGTGCGGATGTGCGCGCCGTCGACGTCCGCGTCAGTCATGATGATGATGCGGTGGTACCGAGCGCTATCCAGATTGAACTCGTCTTCACCGATCCCGGTGCCCACTGCGGTGATGATGGTCCGGATCTCCTCGTTGGTAAGCACCTTGTCCAGCCGGGCTTTCTCCACGTTCAGGATCTTGCCCCGGAGCGGGAGGATCGCCTGGAAGTTACGATCGCGGCCCTGCTTCGCCGATCCGCCCGCCGAGTCGCCCTCCACCAGGTACAGCTCGCTGACGCTCGGATCGTTGAGCGAGCAGTCGGCCAGCTTGCCGGGCAGGATCGAACCCTCCAACGCCGACTTGCGGCGCGTGAGGTCGCGGGCCTGACGCGCGGCTTCCCGGGCCCGTGCCGCCTGCGTCGTCTTATCGATGATCCTGCGCGCCGCAGTAGGATTTTCGGCGAGGAAGTTGGAGAGCCCTTCGTTCACCACTGACTCGACAACGCCTCTCACCTCGCTGTTGCCGAGCTTCGTCTTGGTCTGGCCCTCGAACTGAGGGTCCATGACGCGCACCGACAGGATGGCCGTCAGGCCTTCCCGAACGTCCTCGCCGGTCAAGCTGACTCCAGCCTTCTTGAGTATGCCGGTGCGGCGCGCATAGTCGTTCAAGGTCCGGGTGAGTGACGCCTTGAACCCGGTCAGGTGCGTGCCACCTTCGTGCGTGTTGATGTTGTTGACGAAGGTATACGTATCCTCTTTGTAGCCCTCGTTGTACTGAAGGGCGAGCTCTATCTCACACTCGGGACGCTTGGCTTCCATATAGATGATCTCGTTATGGAGAGCCTTTCGGTTGCCCCGCAGATACTTGACGAACTCCTTGATGCCGCCGTCGTACCGATACTCGCTCTTCTTCTCCTGACCGGGGCGCTCATCCTCGAACGTGATTCTTACGCCACGATTGAGGAACGCCAGCTCGCGCAGCCGGATAGCCAGTGTATCGAAGTCGTACACCCGCTCGGTGAAGATTTCGGGGTCGGCCTGGAAGGACACCTTGGTACCGGTCTTGTCGGTCTTGCCAACCGCTTTCAAGTCGCTCTTCTTACGGCCGCGACTGTACTTCTGCCGCCATACCTTGCCTTCCCGGTGGATCTCGACCTCGAGCCACTCGGAGAGAGCATTCACCACAGAGACACCCACGCCGTGCAATCCGCCCGACACCTTGTACGATTGCTTGTCGAACTTTCCACCCGCATGCAGCGTCAACATCGCCAACTCGACGCCTGGCACCTTCTCGGTAGGATGGATGTCGACCGGGATGCCGCGGCCATTGTCCGAAACCGTTACCGAGTTATCCTTATGGATCGCGACATCGATCTGATCGCAGTACCCGGACATCGCCTCGTCGATGGAGTTGTCCACGACCTCATAGACCAGGTGATGCAGCCCACGCCCCGATGTCGAGCCGATGTACATGCTGGGCCGGCGTCGAACACCCTCGAGGCCTTTGAGAACCTGGATCTTTCCAGCCGTGTAACCGTCCCCGGAGGATCTCTTCCTCGCCGCCTTGCGGCCTGCGGTCTTCGCAGCCTTCGCCACCGGATTCTTCGCTTTCGCCGGCTTCCTGGACTTGCCCTGCTTCTTGCCCATCGCCTGCTTCTTCGCCTTCGCTGTGATCTTCTTCTTCCCAGACCCCGATCGCTTCGCCATCACTTTCCTCTCTCATCTCTGCGAATGCCGTGCAACTCTATCCCCTAGTCCGGCACTAGTCGCCCGCGGCGAGCCTGAACACGATCCTTTCAAACTTGCCGCGCCGGTGGCCGGCGTTCAACTGCGCCAACATGCGGCGCTCCATCATCTCCAATTCCATCAACCATGCCGACGATCGCACTTCGACAAACAACGTGGAGCGGTGAAAGCCCACCGGTGTAGCGACCCGGGCGATCTGCGGACCCACCAGGTCGGCCCACTCCGGGAAAACCGAGGCTCGCTCTACGCCCTCCGCCAGATCATGCGACCGCAGCAGACCCTCGAGCAGTGTGCCGACGCGTTCAGGAGCTCCGCCGCGCTTCTCGCTCATACCGGGCGCACCTTGCCGCCCTCGATCCGGTAACCCGCGAGGACATCGCCCATGAACGCGAACTCGCTCGGTTTAGGGGAAGTCACGAGAATCTGACCCCACTCCTCCGCAGTCAACAGCTCGACCACCCGCTCAGCTCGCTGCGGATCGAGTTCGGCGAAGACGTCGTCCAGCATCACGATCGGCCGCCGGCCCCGCGTTGCCCGCAGCGTCTCCGCCTCCACCATCCGCAGTGCGACGGCAGCGGTGCGCTGCTGCCCGGCCGAGCCGAAGCTTCTCAACCACACGGACTCGAGGCCGCCGGCCACCCAGAAGTCGAGGTCGTCCCGGTGCGGTCCGACAACCGTTAGGCCCCGACGCCGTTCCCTCTCGGCGAGTCGCTCGAGCCGGTCGCTGAATGCCTCCGCCCACAACTCCACCTGTGCGGTCTCCGCTACCGTGCCGCCCGCAGGCTCGGGAATCGAGGGGACGTATTCCAACCCGCCCGCCTGGCCGCCCGAGATCGCGGAATAATACCGCGAGAAGCTGGCCTGCCTGGATGAGACCCAGCGAGCACGCGCCTCGGATATGCGGCTGCCCGCGTCCACAAGTCCCTCGTTCCAAGCCGCCAACTCGGCCGCGCTCGCTCCGTCGCGCAACAGCCCGTTACGCTGCGACAGAATCTGCCGGTAGCGTTGCAGTAGCGGCAGATACCCAGGCTCGACCAGTGAGAGCGTGATGTCCAGGAAGCGTCGTCGCGCGCCGGGCCCGCCGGCGACGATCTCGACGTCGCTGGCCGTGAACACGATGGCGCCGAGCCGTCCGATGGCTTCGCCCACCCGGTCGGGCTCCTTGCCATCAAGAGTGACCTTCTTGCAGCGACCCTCGCGCGCGTAGCCCGCCGCCACCTCCACGTCCTCGCCCGAGTCACCACCTGAGAGCCGCCCCTCGACCCGGAAGTGCTCGCTCCCGAAGCTTATGATTTGCTCGTCGCGCGCCCCCCGGAACGAGCGGAAGATCTCGAGATAGTAGACAGCCTCGAGCAGGTTGGTTTTGCCATGACCGTTGTCGCCGATCAAGGCGGCGCCGCGCTCTGGGAACTCTACGACCTCGTCCTCGAAATTCCGAAAATTCCGGAGGGCCAACCTCTGGAGAAACACCTAGAAAATATAGGTGATATAGCGGCTCTTTCAAGGTCGGCCGCCGTCTGCCCGGCAGTCAATTTCGTACGTTTTTTCGCGATGGAAAAGCCCGTTTCAGCTACGGGTCCGTGCGGTGGGAGTCAGTGCGCCAATCGCCCCTGGCCTACACGCCGCTCGGCTACTCACAGGCCGTCGGAAAGAGGTCGCACTCGATCACCTGAACGATAACCGGCTCGGAGAAGTGCAGCTCGCCTGCCAGGTCCTCCGCGACCCCGCGTATCACCAGATGCGTGCCGGTCACCAGGTCGGGGATCCTCACATCGAACTCCACCTCTATGGACTCCTGCGTCCTCCCGAAATCCCTCCGTTCCCTGGCCAGCGTATCGGGCAGCGAGCTTCGCTTGAGGAAGAACTCCACGGCAACCAGGCTGCCTGTGGCCTGGATGACTATCGTCTCGATCGAGTCTGCGGGGACCATCTTGTTGGTCTGCGGCTCTACGACCGTAACGCTGGTCGGCGGCAAGGGGCTACCCAGCCCGGTCGGGCGGTCACGCGAAGAGTCGCACCCGGCCTGGCCCAGAACGCCGGCGGCCAGAAGCAGCGCTACCAGAAACGTCAGGATCGTGGCTCGATGGCGTAGCATAGCTGATCGGTCCCGCCAATCATCCTCCCGAGCAACGGCGGTATGGCGGTACGGGTTTCGCAATACTCGTCAGACAGGGTTCTACCTCAGCAAGTCCCGCCACGATGGCCTGGGCGGTTCCAGAGGCTCGTCGTGCTCAATGCGGTCCAGCAGACCGTCGAGGACCAAGCGCACCTTAGCAACCGCGCGCCGGTAACCCGACCGGGCGAGCGTGATCGAGAGGCCCAGCAAGAGCGGCGTACCCAGAGCCACAAAATCGGGAGGCCCCGCGGGCAGACCGAGGATGAAGACGCTTGCCGCCGCCATCGCGGAACCGCCTGCCGCGATACCCAGCCCCCAGAACCAGCCCGCGCGCTCGTTGGCCAGGTCCATGGTCAGCGATACCTGGCTGGATTCCTCGCCCAATGGGACCACCTGCAGCTGGACGGCCTGGCCCTTCTTCGCCAGCTGATAACCTCGCCCCAGCAGGTCCAGGCCCCGCATCAGCGAAGCCACCACCCCACGATCCGGCTCCCACATCGATGCGGACCGGGTCCGCCTGACCAGTCGCAGGCTCTCGTTCGTCTGGAAGTGGGACTCGAGCTCGTGTCGCACCTCCTCCGCAGGGCGGGGGACCGTGCGCGTCGCCGTCAGAAGCCCAGGTCCGCACACGCGCGAGATCCAGCCCCGCTCAACCAGCAGACCACCACTCGCGCCGGCGTCGTACTCCGCCAAGGCGCGGCGCACGCTGGCTTCTGACAGACCCACCTCGCTGGCGATGCGGAGCACGTCCCCCTCACTGAGCTCCGGTGTCGCGCCGCCGGTCTGTGCGTCCAGCTCGGCGGCGCGCCGGATGACGACCTCCAGGTCCCGTTGCGTCAGATAGCGCCCCTGCCCAGCCTCATCCATGACCGACTCAGTCCCGCGACTTCCCTCGGAGCATCACCTGTGCTTCTTCTCGACCCGGACGGGTTCGCCGGACGCGAGCCGCCCGGGCACTTGCTCGGGGGCCGGCAATTCCGGGACGTCTTCCTCTACACCCTCCTCTTCCTGCTCGGCCTCCTCCTCCGGCAAACCCCTTGCCGCGGCCCGCATGAAGGGCTTGAAGAGCTCCATCGGTATCGGGAACAGCGTCGTCGAGTTGTTCTCCGTCGCGATCTCAGAGACCGTCTGCAGGAAGCGAAGCTGCAGAGCCGCGGGGTCGGCGCTCATGATCTTCGCGGCGGACACGAGCTTGCGCGACGCCTGATACTCACCCAGCGCGTTGACGACCTTAGCGCGTCGCTCGCGCTCGGCCTCGGCCTGCCGGGCTATCGCCCGCTTCATCTCCTGAGGCAGGTCGACGTCTTTCACCTCGACCGCGGTGACCTCGATGCCCCAGGCGTCCGTCTGCACATCGATGGTCTCGCGCATCATCTCGTTGTATTTCTCGCGCTCGGCGAGCAGTTCGTCCAGTTCGGCCTGCCCGATAACCGACCGAAGCGTCGTCTGCGCGAGCTGCGATGTGGCGAACAGGAAATCCTCGACCTCGACGATCGCTTTCACCGGCACGTCCACGCGGAAGTAGAGCACCGCGTTCACCCTCACCGACACGTTATCCCTTGTGATCACGTCCTGCGGCGGTATGTCCATCGCAACGATGCGCAGGCTGACCCGTTGCATGCGCTCGATGCCGAAAGGCACGAGAAAGATGAGCCCGGGCCCCCGCTCCTTGCGCAGACGGCCCAGCCTGAACACCACGGCCCGCTCGTACTCCCAAAGGACCCTCAGACTGGTGACCAGGGCCGTGGCGCCGGCCACCGCAAGTGCTGCCAGTAAGATCTCCAATTCAACCTCCCGCCGGAGAGTGTGGGAACGTCGAGCAATCGAGTTGAATCGAATCGAGCACTAGAGCCGGAAGAACGACAGAACCGTGAAGTGACACGAGGCTCGAATCAATCACTTCGAGATTCTTGCTCTACTGCTCGACATTCGTCTTCCCGCTCAAAGCACCTCCACCGCCATCCCCTGCACCGCCGAAAAGGCGCTGCCAAGCCATGCCTCGGCCCCACCTCCTCGACACGTGGGCCAAGTGTTACCGACGGCACCGCTCAGCGCGGCTGACACCGGCGACTATTTCTGGCCCTTAAAGTTAGCCGTCGAGACATACTCGCGCGAGCCTGGAGTGGAGATAAGACCTGTCCAATCCGGAGATCGTCGAATGGCTAGAGAGGAGGTTGGGCGGCGACGGGACGGCGTGGATGTCGTCTCTAGTGCACTCCCTACCGCGAATGGGGGAGGCACCGCGTGACCCTCGAACCGACTCCCCGCGCGAAGGGAGGGCACGGTGTGAGCCCCGGAGCGGACATTTGGAGACATTTGGAGCGCCGCGGCCCGTCCAGCTATGGCTGCCCGTCGTCGCGCGACATGAAACGATGGGCCGTACCCGACCCGCCAAGTACGCGTTGTTGTTACCGAGGCAACGCGCTAGTGGCTCAGAGTGTAAACGTAAGCAGCTACAGCCTTTACCTGGTCATCCGTGATGCCGCTGCCACCCTTCGCAGCCATCGCCGTTCCCGTCTTCGACTTGCTGGCATCTACGCCGTTCATCACAGTCTCAACGATGCCCTCAAAGGAGCCATCGCTGTGGAGCCACTCGTCGTCCATCAGGTTGGGACCGAGGCCGGGCGTCCCCGATCCGTTCGCTCCGTGGCAAACGTAGCAAAGTCCGGCTCCGGCATAGATATCCTTGCCCTGCGCCACCATCTCTACCGTGACACCCTCGGGCAGTGAGTCACGCTGCTGAGCGACCGTATCCTGGGTCTGGGCCATAGCGGTCGACCCGGACGTTTCGCCCGAAGCCATGTCACCGGCGGCCGCTTCCTGCTGACCTGCCTCGCCACAGGCGAACACGGCCGAGAGGCCGATCATGAGGCTAACTACCGTCACACTACGAATCCGAGACATCTCACTCCTCCGTTGTGATTATCCGGGGCCCGCCTTCAAGGGCGCAGACCCCGCGCACAGACCAACTCAAGCACACGTCAGATGGTCGGGCCTGAACCTGGCTGGTCGCCGATTCAGAATACTTGGGAGATACAGGTGCACATGATACCTGACGGCCCAACGCCCGTCAAGCAGGATCGGGAGGTCCTGCCACCCTGGGCGTTCCGCACGCCGGGCAGAAGCGCCAGGCCGCGTCCATCTCGGCGCCACAGGTCTGGCAGGTCTCAGGTGACAGGCGGAAACCGCAGAACGGGCAGAATGAGGCATCCTCAGGAAGAGCGGCGTTGCACTGGGGACAGGTTTCCAGAGCGGTCGGAGGCTCCACCAGTGGATGGGGCTCCAGTACCGTCCCCTCGGCATGGGTCTCGGGTTCCGGAACGGTCTCAGGCCCCGCCGAGAATTCTCCCTGCGCGTTGATCTCGACCTCTTGCTCTTCCCATGCCGGCTCCTCGTGTCCGGACTCGCTCACGCCAGCCTCTTCAGCGATCACGTCCTCGGCCGGTTCAGGAGCTTCATGCGTGGCTCCGGCCGGCGGGGCCGACCATTCGCTCTGCTCACGCAGTTCTGGAGGCGCGTAGCGTATATCACCCGGCGGCGGGATCACTTCTGAGTTGAGCCAGACGCGTATGTCGGGAAAGGCCCGGTAGCGGCGGATGTCAGGCAGCGCCCCGTCGAGGCCCGCAAGCACCTCCTCCTGCATATTGCCGTCGCTCAGCAGGTAGCCGCGCTCGCCGGCGAGGAAGCGCGAGAGGGCGGCCTCGTAGTCGTCGTTGGACCGCAAACCCGCCGGATCGCGAACGCGACGGTAAGGGATCAATGAATCGTGCAGTTCGAGGACGGTGAAGGGCTCGCTCAACGCCTGTGGGCGCTCACGGCGAAGGATTTCCACAAGCTCGAAGTAGAGGCGATCAAGATCGTCCATCTTGTCCTCTCTGCAGGCTAGCCTTCCCGCTCGAACAGATAAGCGCTGTCCTCGTGGCGGTTACCTTCAGAATCATACACGGCGTAACGGGCTCCGGACCAGAGAGCGGCCGCGCCGTGCTCGCCACGCTTGTTCACGGCGTAAAAGTTGACGTTGAAGTTGGGCTGCCCTTCATCGTCGAGCAGTCGCTTTTCCACGGTGTAGTGCACAATTCGACGCAGTGCTTCCAGGCAAGCGTCGACAGGGTTGGCGCCACGCCGCATCTGCTCAACCACCAGCATGGATCCGCAGGATTTTATCACCGCCTCGCCGCGCCCGGTCGATCCCGCCGCACCGACATCGTCATCGACATAAAGGCCGGCACCGATGATAGGGCTGTCTCCTACTCGGCCCGGCACCTTGAACGCAAGACCGGACGTCGTGGTCGTGCCGGACAGGTTGCCCGCCGCGTCCAACGCACAACAGTTGATCGTACCGTAATGCCGCTTTCCCTCCCACACATCCAGCAGCCCGAACCCGCTGATTCCCTCCTCTGACTGTTCCGGCGTCAGGTAGTCGTCATTCGGACTCAAACCCGCCCGCCAGCGGAGCCAGATCCGCCGGGCCTCATCCGTCAGCAGATCCTCTTTCTGGAAACCCATCTCCTCCGCAAAGGCAGCGGCACCGGCGCCGACCAGGAAGACGTGATCGGTGTACTGCATGATCGCCCTCGCCACTTGTGCAGGATGTTTGAAGCCCTCCAGCGCGCCAACCGCTCCAGCGCCCCGGGTGGGTCCGTGCATCACTGAGGAGTCGAGCTGAACGACGCCCAGTGCGTTTGGGAGTCCTCCGTAGCCGACGCTCCGGTCTTCGGGATCCGCTTCGACGATGGCGACACCCTCGACCACGGCGTCGAGCGTGTCCGCACCATCCTGCAACAGCTGCATCGCCTGCTCCGTCGCTCGTAGCCCATTGGCACTGGCGACCACGACGGGGCGACCCTGACCCTGTCGTCCGCGCTTGGCACCGAGCACGTTCGCCACCAGCGGCGGCGCCCCTACCAGGTCGCTGCCCAGCGCGCCCAACCCCACCATCGCTCCCGCCTTCAGAAACTCGCGGCGCGTCGGACGATTCATCGGTCCTCCTCTTCTGTGGGGGAAGTCGCCCCTCTCACTCACCTCGGCCTCGTGCCTCTCCTTCGCTCCGGTTCACACGGCCCGCGCGCACGGACTCTGTCGCTCCTTCATCCTTCATCCTTAGGAGCCGTACCAGCCGCACCCGGCGCTCGTCGACTCTCTCTACCACGAGCTCGGCACCGGCGACCTCCACGACATCGCCGGGCTGCGGCACATGCCCGATCTCACCCAGAATGAATCCGCCGAGGGTATCATAGTCCTCCAGCGGCAGTGAGATACCGAACTGCTCGTTGACCTCATCGAGCGGTGCACCGCCGTCGATGAGAGGTTCGCCCCGCGCGGTCTTCATGAACAGGGGGCGCGCGACATCGTGCTCGTCGTAGATCTCGCCGACAATCTCTTCGATCAGGTCTTCCAGGGTGACCAGCCCGTCGGTACCGCCAAACTCGTCTACTACGATCGCCATGTGAATCTTCAGACGGCGAAATTCCGCCAGCAGATCGTGCACCGATTTGGTGTCAGGCACGTAATAGGGCTCGCGCATGATCTGGGAGACGTGGAAATCCCCGATATCCCCTGAAGCGGCGCGTGACAGCAGATCCTTCGCCAGCACAATCCCCACAACATCGTCCAGCTTCTCCTTGTAGACCGGCAGGCGCGAGTAACCGGAACGTCTCGTCGTTTCGACCAGTTCGTCGAACGTCACATCCTCAGGCACCGCCACGATATCCGGTCTCGGCGTCATGACCTCTCGAGCCACAGTGCGGGTCAATTCGAAGACACCCGAGATCATGGCCTGCTCGTCCTGTTCCACCTTGCCCATCTCCCTGCTGCGCCTCACCAGCAGCATGATCTCTTGCGGCGTGTGCACTCGCTCGGCCTCTGTGGGGAGCCGGACTCCGAAGATGCGCAGCAGCCCGTTGGCCGACTCATTGATCGACCAGATGAGGGGTGCACCGGCGCGGGTGAAGAGGACCAACGGCCCGACGAGCCAGCGAGCGACCTGCTCCGGATGAAATATCGCCAGCGCCTTAGGCGCCACCTCACCCAATACGACATGCAGGAAGGTGATGAGTGCGAAAGCGACGATCACCGCAACACTGTGACGGGCCACCCAGTCCAGCGGACTCGGCAAACCCGAGAAGAGCGCGACCAGGGTGTCGGCGATCGCTTTCTCACCGATCCAACCCAGGCCCAGCGAGGCCAGCGTGATACCGACCTGACAGGAAGAGAGGTAGAGGTTCAGCTTCGCCTGCGCAGTCCGGACAGACCCGGCCAGACGATCACCGGCCTTCGCCAAGATGACAAGCTTTGTGTCGTCTGCGCTGACGAGCGCGAATTCCGCTGCAACGAAGAAGCCGTTGGCGGCCACAAGTACCAGGACCGCCAGCAGCCATCCAAGGATCTCGACCGTCGTCATCTAGGAGAACGCCAGCGAGAAAAAGGGGCCCGGCGGACGGGCCGGGGTGAAAACATATCGCGGGCTCTCAGCCACTATCCTCGGTGATCCCGCTAACTCGGCTACCGTGCTGTCTGACCGGCTCACAATAGCGACGACCCAGGTCGTTGAGCCGGGACAACTCCTCTTCGGAAACCCCGGGATACCGCTTGGCCATGTACTCCATCGTTTCCCTGAACCAGATATCCCGCTGGCCCTCCGTGGCCTGCAGCACACCGCAATGCCTTATCTGACCGAACAATTCGTTTCGTGCGCGGTCGAACACAGAAGGTTCCTGCCTACCCTCCTTCTTACGTTTGCCCAACGTGACCTCCTCTACCTACAATTACAACGCCCTGACGGGCCCTCCGGTGTTTGAGACATGTAAACTCTGGTTGGACGACCGACATAATAATACTGGCCGGCCTACGACATGCAAACGTCCACGACCCGCGGCTCCGGGCCGCTCGACCCGATTCGCCTGGAGGTCTACCGCTCGCTGCTTCTCGCCATCGCCGAGGAGATGGGGGCCGCGCTGCGACGCAGCTCGTACTCCCCCAACATCAAGGAGCGCCGCGATTATAGCTGCGCCATCTGTGATGTAGGGGCGAACCCGGTGGCCCTAGGTGACCACATGCCGGTACATCTCGGCGCCATCCCCCAGAGCGTGGAGGCCGCCGTCGCCGAACGAAACCTCTCGGATGGCGACGTTGTGGTGCTGAACGATCCCTTCCATGGCGGCACCCACCTCCCGGACCTCACCACCGTCCGCGGAGTGTGGGTGGATGGGTGCGACGACCCTATCGGTTTCGTCGCTTCACGTGCCCACCACGCCGACGTCGGAGGGAGTGCCCCGGGCTCGATGCCGCTTTCCAGGGAGATCTTCCAGGAGGGTATCCGGATCCCGCCGGTTCTCCTGGTCCGGAGCGGAGAGATCCAGTCCGACGTGTGGCGTCTCCTGCTCACGAATGTAAGAACCCCGGTGGAGCGTGAGGGGGATCTGCACGCCCAGCTCGCGGCGCTCGATGTCGGCGTCCGCCGGCTACAGGAACTGGCCGGACGACCTAGCGTGGACTCCCTCCGCACGGTTTTCGCCGCGCTCTCCTCGTACGCAGATCGGCTACTGCGCGCCGTGATCGAGCTGATCCCCGACGGCGAATACCGGGCAGAAGAGTTCATGGACGACGATGGCGCCGGCTCCGGTCCGGTGCGAATCGCCACAGCAGTCCGGGTGCGTGGCCAGGAGATGCGGGTCGATTTCAGCGGGTCGGCCGCCCAATGCACGGGGAACATCAACGCCGTGGTAGCGATCACCGAGTCGGCGGTCCGTTACGTGTTGCGTTGCGTGGCCGAAGCTGTGCTCGGAACTCCGCTGCCCGCTGGTGGCGGTGCGCTGGGGGCCGTGCAGATCGTGACGCAGCCGGGAAGTGTGGTGAACGCCCGTCCGCCCGCTGCGGTGGCTGCCGGCAACGTCGAAACCTCTCAGCGGATCGTCGATGTGGTATTCCGCGCGTTGGCGCACGCAATGCCCCATCTCATTCCCGCGTGCTCCAGCGGGACGATGAACAACTTCACCGTCGGTGGTGTCGACCCGACGACGGCTGAGCCGTTCGCGTATTACGAGACGGTAGCGGGCGGGATGGGCGCGGGTCGCGATCGTGACGGGCTCTCCGGAGTCCACACCCACATGACCAACTCGCTCAACACACCCATCGAGGCGCTGGAGCACGAGATTCCGGTGCGCGTCCGCCACTATTCGCTCCGCCCGGGATCGGGCGGCAACGGGATCCGGCGTGGCGGAGACGGACTGCGACGCGACATCGAACTGCTCACCGCGGCTCGCGTCTGCATCCTGTCGGACCGCCGCCGCTTCGCTCCCTGCGGAGCGGCCGGCGGCGGACCCGGGGCGCGCGGCGAAAACTGGTTGCGCAGGGCCGGCGAATGGTCCGAGCTGCCGGGAAAACTCACGCTCGATGCCGATCCGGGCGACGTGATCAGCATCCGGACCCCGGGAGGTGGGGGATGGGGAAGCGGCGAATCCTGACAGCGAAAGGTCCGCGTCTCGGGATGCGGACCACGCGCATAGTCATGACGCGAGAGGCCCAACTGGGGCGGCGGCGCCTGTCTTACTGCGAGGGTGGCGTGGGCGCGCCTCTGTTACTGATTCACGGACTCGGTGCCTCGAGCCGCTGGTGGTTCCCGCTCTTCCCTGAGCTCACCTCGGCCAACCTCCGTATTGTAGCGCCGGACCTGCCCGGTTTCGGTCGCACGCCCGGACCGGCTCCATCCATCCCCGAGGCGGCACGAGTCGTCATCGACCTGGCGGACCACCTGAACCTTGCCCACTTCTTCCTCGCCGGGCATTCCATGGGAGGTGCCATCGCGGCTCAGTTGGCGGCTGATTTCGGGGGACGGGTACGCCGGCTGGTGCTCATCGACAGCGCCGGCATGCCGACCGCAGTGTCCGGGCGCTGGCTAGGACGCCTCGCCCAGCCCTGGTCCTGGTGCCCACCCGGTTTTTATGGAACGCTGCTCGGGGACGTTTTGAAGGCCGGGCCGCGCAGCATGCGCGCCGGCGTGCTAGAGCTACGTCGCTACGACATCCGGCCCGCGCTTGAACGCATCCGGCCGCCAACTCTGGTCATCTGGGGCGAAAGAGACAGCCTTACGCCGCTGGAGAGCGGGCGGAAGATCGCCGCCGCACTGCCCCAAGGACACCTGGAAGTGGTACCCCGGGCCCGGCACTTGCCCATGGTGAGTGACGCCGGCACTACGGCGCGACTCGTGGTGAAGTTCTTAAGGGAAGAACTGAGAAGCAGCTCCTCGACCGTCGCCGACGAAGGCTGAGCCACCCCCCACCAGCATCTCCGCGGTCAGCTCCTGGCCGAGCCTGTACTCCGTCAGCTCCAGGATGACCGAGCCCACCTTCAGCTTCGTCACAAGCTTGACCAGCAGCCGCCGGTCGTCATCGCTGATGTAGATCTCGGCTTCCCCGCCTTCGGAGAAGAGTCCCCCGGTCTTGATGATGGGACGGACGACAATGGTGGAGAACTGGCCCGCCGGCACTTTCACCTTTTCGCGACGCAATACCTTGAGGATCACCGGATTGCGGTCCCAGCGGAAGTAGCGATTCCACTCGTAAGTCTCGCCCACCTCGAGCGGGATCGATCGAACGAAGTAGACGAACGACGCGTCGTCCAGCGCACCTTCGGGTATCGAATCGGTCTCGCCATCGTTGCGCTCGTAGACGAGGTTTTCGAGGTCGAGGCGGTAATCCCAATACCGCTCGTAGTCGCCCTGATGCGAGTCCTGGACGTAGCGGCGGCTTGCCAGCTGGTACACGTCGAGCCACGAGTCCTGTTTGTCCTCGAGCTTGTAGAAAAATGTCGAACCCTTGATCAGCGACTGCAGGTGATAGGTGGGCCAGCCCGCTATCGTGTCGATACCAACGACCTGCATGTAGGCCTGGCCAACCTTGATCGGACCGAACTTCACCCGGTAGTCGAAGCGCTCGCCCACGCCGAACGGCACCGCGGCGGGCACCTCCAAACGTATTCCCACCGAGCCGTCCTGAGCGAAGGCGCTCAAAGGCGCTGCCAGAAGCATCAGCACGGGCACCGAGATCCTCATCATCGTCCCCTCAGCAAGCCCATGTAGTCACGCGCAGCACGCCACAGCGACTGCCGGCTGGGTCGTACGCGCCGGTCGTAGCGCGTCTCGGCCTGTGTTTCCTCCACCCGGCGTGCGTGGGGCGCTACCGCCAGCAACAATTCCAGGCTCCCAGCCCAACCGTCGCGGCTCAGCAACCGGCCGCCCTCGCCTTCCTTCAGCGCCTTCTTGAGCAGGCCCACCCGGTAGGCTCGAAGCCCGGAGATAGGGTCACTGATCTCGCCCGGCAGCTCGAATTTCCGCTCCAACCACGGAAGGCCTCTGCGCACCCAACGAACGGCACGGGGAACCGATCTGCCGTTGGGCGGCTGCGCGGCCACCACCAGGTCAGCTCCACCTTCCACCCGCTTTATCATACCCGGAATCGCCAGCGGCTCCTCCGTGAAGTCCGCCTGGAGCGTGATCACCATGTCCCGCCGCGGGTAAGACGAACGGGACACCGCCTCCCTCAAGAGTCTTTCCAATGCGGCCCCATGGCCTTCCCGCCGGTCGTTGCGCAGGATTTCGAGCGGCATGACCTGCGTGTAGGGGGTGACGACCTCACCCGTGCGATCGGTGGAGGCGTCATCGAGCAGAAGCACCTGATAGTCACGCTTGAAGTCCGACATGACCTGCCGGATCTTCCACAGAAGAACGCCAGCCGTGCGCTCCTCATCGTGCGCAGGAATACAGAAATATATCACAGCCTTATGGGTGCGTATGCGCTATCCGCTGCCGGGGTGGACACCTACCAGGGAAGCGGGGAGGCGCAAGATTCCTAAGCTCTACTACCAGCAATCGCAGGGTCGGTTCCCGGCGGGGCAGTTTTCCACCGCCTATGATGCCAAAAGTACTGTTCCGGGTAAAGCCTGACGCGACGCTCGAGCTCGGCGACCCACCGTCTCGTGAGCTCGAAAACCTGCTGCTTCACGTCGGCTCCCTCCGGGGGGTCGATCCTGACAATCCAGGCGTAGTACTCCTGCGGGCCGGTTCGCTGAGCCCCACCTACGAGGAACGGCGCGCCCATCCGCAATGCCAGAAGCGCCGGAGCCCTGTGGGTCGAGGCCGGCCTACCGAAGAAGGGGACGAACACTCCGCTGCTGCGGGCATCCTGGTCCGCGACGAAGGCGACCACGCGCTTGGCCGCAACGCTCTCCGTCAGGCGGTCCCATGCGCTGGCCCGATCGATCAGCCCCATGCCCAGGCGGCGACGGAAATCCTTGACGAATCGGGTCAGCTTCGGATTCTTGAGCCCCTGCATCACGGCGTCAACCGGGTAGCCGAACGCCGCCAGCACCGAACCCGCCAGATCCCAGTTCCCGAAGTGGCCGCTCACCACAACGAGGCCACGTCCCTCCTCGTAGGCGGCCTTCAGCACCTCCCGGCCCTCGAACACGACGATACGCCGGCGCACCTCGTCCAGCCCGCGACGCGTGACGAGGGGTACACTCAGCCATTCTCGACCCACGTGCCGGGAGCAGGCCTTCGCCGTGTCGTGGATCCATTCTTCCCGCTCGTCGGGGTACGCCCGGGCGAGCTGGTCCTCCACGACCTGGCGGCGCCAGCCGAGCCGGTAGGCCAGTCCGCCAAGTCCCTGACCCAGCCGTTCACCCACTCCCGGTGGGGTGCGTGCGAGCACGCCAAAGATGAGGCGCGCGAATCCGTACTCGAGAAGGTACCGAAGGCGAGTCAGCGGACCGTCACTCCTCTACGGGCCACCGCGTCGTCCAGGTTACTGAACTGCAGATCGTACAGGCGCCGATAGACGCCGTTACACCGGAGAAGATCCTCATGCCGGCCCGACTCCACGACCCGACCGTCGTCGAGCACGACGATGTGGTGTGCGCCCTGAATCGTCGACAGGCGATGCGCGATGACGACGACGGTGCGGTTGGCCATCAACCGATCGATCGCCTGCTGAACGAGACGTTCCGACTCGGTATCGAGGGACGAAGTGGCTTCGTCGAAGATCAACAGCGGCGGGTCCCGCAGAATCGCCCGAGCGATCGCTATCCGCTGGCGCTGGCCGCCGGAGAGGCGAACGCCCCGGTCACCAAGCGCCGTATCGTAGCCGTCCGGAAATTGTATGATGAAGCCGTGGGCATTCGCCGCTTCCGCCGCAGACTCGATCTCTTCCTGGCTATATCGATCGGGCTTGCCGTAGGCGATGTTGGCCCGAACCGTGTCATGAAAGATCACCGTCTCCTGGGAGACGACCCCGAGCAGGTCGCGCAAAGAATCCAGCCTGATCTCGCGGATGTCCACGCCATCTATCGTAATCCGACCGCTCGACAGCTCGTAGAACCGGGGCAGCAGGTCGACGATGGTGCTCTTACCGGCACCCGAAGGACCGACGAGCGCCACCACCTCTCCCCGCTTCACTGTGAAGCTCACGCCCGTGAGCACCTTCTCATCGCCGTCGTAGGCGAAGTGAACGTCCTCGTAGGCCACCCCTTGTTCGAGCCCTTCGACCCGGCGCCCGTCATCGCCGTCCGATTCCGTCGCCGTGTCCAGAGTCTCGAAGAACCTATCGGCGGCGGCGAGCGACGACTGCGCATTGATCGGGAGGTTCGTCAGCGCCTTGATCGGGGATTGCACGCGCAGGGATATGGTCAAGAACGTGAGGAACGCCGCGGCGGTGAGCTCACCGGCGAACACAAACTGGGCGCCCACCCACACCAGGACGAGCGTGACCACGCTGCCGAGTATCTCGGAGAGCGGCGATCCGAGCCGGCGGATCCGCTCCGCACGGTAGAAGCTCTTGTAAAACAACCGGTTCGTTTCTGCAAAACGCCGTTTCTCGTACCCGTCGGCGCCGTATGCTTTAACGAGCCTGGCCCCGGACGCTGTCTCCTGAAGCATGCTCGTCAGCTCGCCCTGGGCATCATAAGCCCTGCGGAAGCCGTGTCGCAGACGCCAGAGCATCGGCTTCAGGAAGCCCAGGAAGAGGGGCGCGGCGACCAGAGCGATCAGGGTCAGCTTCCACGAGATGAGAGAGAGCATCAGGACGAAAACGAACAACGACACCGTGTGCTTCACGACATCGGTGATGGTGTGCGTGAGGAGTTCTTTCGCCTGGTTCGTGTCCGAGAACACCCTCGCCACCAACTGACCGGCCTTGTTCCGATCGAAGAAGCCCAAGGGCAATCTCTGCACATGCTCGTACAGCTGGTCCCGCATATCGCGAACGATGCCTTCCCGCACCTTCACGCCCAGAATATCCGCCGAATAGAAGAAGACGTTCTTCAGCAGCAAACCGGCCATCACGACGATCACAACGTTGCGCAACGACGCGCCGGGGCTCCCCTGGTTGATGAAGGGGCCTACGGTGGCATCGAGGACCCGCTCCACCAGACTCCCCCCGGTCGACATCAGCGCCGTTTCGCCGAAGAGCGAGCGCAGGAACGGAATGAGCAGAACCATCGTGAATCCGTCGAGGAGCGAGCCGAGAACCATCGCCCCGAGACTCAAGACGAAGGCCCACTTGTATGGGCGGAGGTAACGGAGCAGTCTGGCGTAGGCCTTCAAAGGGCGTCACCGCGGGGCCTGAGCAGGGCCACCGGTAGGATCATCTCGTCCGGGCTTACGCCACCATGCAGAAAGCTGTCGCGATAACGCGACTGGTACTCCCTCAACTTCGTGGGATACACGAAGAAGTAATCATCGCGAGCCAGCAGGTAGTTCGTATTCATCCCGCCTGCCGGCAGGCGGATAGATGCTCCGTCGGCAACAGCGAACACGTTGGACGGCGTTTCCGCCCGGAGGTCGTCACCGTACTTGTAACGCAGGCTCTGAGTGGCATCACGCTTGGCGAATACCGTGGTCGGGCGATGGCAGTGAACCGAACCGTGATCCGTTGTCAGCAGCACACGCACGCCACGCGAACTGAGGGTTTTCAATGCATCGCGCAAGAACGAACCCTCGTACCACGTGACCGTCAGCCGGCGAAGCGCCGCGGCGTCACGCGCCATCTCGAACAGCAGTTGCGACTCCCCGCGGCCATGGGTCAGGAGGTCCACGAAATTGAATACGATGGCGATCGCGCGACGCTCGCCGAGCAAGGCCGGCAACCGTCGGAGCATTGCTTCGCCGTCACTCGCGATATTCACTTTCTCGTAGTGGGTCGGCACCGCTCCATCACTGAGCCGCCGGATCTGCTCGGCGAACAGTTCGCCCTCGAAGGAGTTGGGACCGGCCTTCTCAAAGGCCGCCGGCCAGCCGGGTCGACGCTCGGCCAATCGATCGGGAAAAACGCCGGCAAAGATCGCATTGCGCGAGTAAGGCGTAGCGGTCGGCAGGATCGAGAAGTAGAGATCTTCTTCGATCTCGAAGTCCTCATCGATGATCGACTGCAGCGCTCGCCACTGATCGAGCCGCAAGCAGTCCACCACTATCAGGACGGCGGGCTCTTCTCCGGCCAGCAGCGGAAGGAAGAATCGCGGGACCACATCGACCGACAGCGACGGGCGAGCCTCCTGCCCTTCCGCCACCCAGTCAGCGTATCCCCGCACCACGAAATCGGAGAACTGGTGCCGCGCGTCGGCCATGAGCGTACGCAATGAATCGAGCAGTCCGCTCTCCCGGGCGGCGCCGAGCTGGAGTTCCCAGTCGACGAGATCAGAATAGAGTTCGGTCCAGTCGCGCCAATCCGCCGCACCTTCGATTCGCGCCAGCATATCTGAGTAGGCCTGCACGAAGTCACGAGCCATCTGCTGGTGACGGAGCCCCGGACCCTCCAAGATTCGTGTCACCACCGACGCCACCTGCCGGGGACTCGTCGGTTTGACGATGTAGTCGTCGACGCGGCGCGCGATCGCTTCGGTGAGTGTCGTCTCCTCCTCGCTCTTGGTCACCATCACCACAGCGATACGTGGATCGACACCGCGAATCTCCTTCAGCATCTCGGTCCCGGAGCGGCCCGGCATCTCCTGGTCCAGGAGAACCAGATCGTAGCTGGAGCGGCGAAGCTGGCTGAGCGCATCATCGCCGTTGGGCAGGGTGTCCACTGTGTACCCGCGCTGCTCGAGGACAAGGAGGTGGGGCAGAAGGAGATCCACCTCGTCGTCGACCCACAGTATCCGCCCTTTGGCCGGTCTCTTCACTACCATCAGAGCTTCCAGGTGTAGCTGTACCAGGTGGCAACAGTCCTGCCGGCTCGTTCGGCCGGCTCGAACACCCAATCCCGCGCTTCGCGCATCAGGTTCTCGTTGTACCTCGAGTCCGGCGTCGGGGGGTCCAGCCGGACACTGTCCACGGCGCCCGCCTGGGTGATGAAGACCCAGACGGTAACCTCCTTTCCGCGCACGGTCGACGGCCGATTCAGAGGCGCCATGATCACGCCGCGGGGAGTGGGTGGAATGAGCCTGCGCAGCCCCGACATGGCGCTACCCCGGTCGCCGCGGCCTTCACCGCCCGGCAGGCCAGCACCCGCTTCCTGGCCTTCACGCCTTCCCTCCCCCGGATTCCGAAGCTCGATTTCGTTCAGGGCCAGTATCGGCTCTTCCAGCTGTACCTCGACAGGCACGGGCTCGACCACGGGAGTCTCGGGACGCGGCGGTATCGGGATTTCCACCGGAGGCCGCAGCACGATGGCCCGCATCCCGCCGCCGCCCGGCGCGGCCGTGGGGTCACCGCTGCCGGGTCCTGCCGCAGCATACGGGGTCAACCGCTCCGGTTCCCTCTGAACGAGGAGAAGAAGACTCAGGTGGAAGAGGAGGGAGAGGAGCAGTCCGACCCGCCAGAGCTTGCGCTCCCGGCGCAGTCGCTGTTCAACATGCTCCACTGCCATCGAATCACGATTCCTTGCCGTTTAGCGACCGACATTTGCACCACCGGCGGCGCTTTCAATGCCGAAATCGGCGATCAGGACGCTCTGCCCTTCACGGTCCAGTATCCACACCTCGCCGGAACCGGAAACCAGAACGTCGCTGGCAAAACGCGAATGCCGCGCCACGCCTATCACTTTCGCCTGCTCGCCGCCGATGTCAACCAGCGCCACACCCTCTGTGCCTGCCGCTACGTACAGGCGATCACCCTGGAGGTCAGCGGCGTATGCGAACCTCACTCCAGTGTAGTGTTGTACAACCCGCGGCACTGCAGGATCCGTTGCGTCCAGCACGTACACCCCGTTGGTCCCGGCCGCCACAGCCAGACGGTTGCCGCGCGCTCGCACACTACGCCCCGCCGCCGGGAGGACCACTTCCCCGATCTTCTCGAGCCTGGAATTGTAGGAGGCCAGCTTGTCCTCCATCAAGACCCAGCCAACACGCGCGTGACCGACGAACGCCATGTCCGTGACAAAATCGAGGTTCTGGAAAGCGGCCAGCGTTTCGACGTCCACTTCACCTCCGCTGTCGGTAACCCGCAGCAAGCGGAGCGAGTCCAGTCCCGCGACGGCCAGCCTGTTCTCGAAAACCCCTAGGGCACCGCCGCCCCGCTCGTCGATCACCTGGCCCTGAGCCGAGTCGTTTTCGACGGGGAAGCTGATCAGATTCGAGAACGTACTCATGATCAGCAGATCGAGACCGGGCATCACGACCACGTCCTCGATGCCGCGTACGCCACTCCCGCGAGGATACACCGTGCCATCCCGCATCACGATGCGCGCCCCACCCACACCGACCACCGCTGCACCGCCAGGAAACTGAGTTATGCGGTCCGGCACCAAGTCGAGCGGCACGTCCCAGTAGCTGTACTTGAGCGAGGGGCCCGCAGCCATCCGCCGGACATAGTTCTTGTCCATCTCCGCCCCGACCAGGAACCCGATCGTGAAACCGATGAGCCCGGCGACCGATCCGACGCAATTCTTGCTGCTGCAGGCCGACTTAAACCCGCCCTCGGCGGTGAAGGCGTAGGCCGGTATGCCGACAAGGAGTGCGCCGCCGATACCGAGGTACCATTTCTTATAGCTCTTGGGCGCATCCTGTGCGGCCCCGGCAGTCGGCAAGGTGACGACCAGAGCGATGGCGAGCGCAAGCGTGAATGCAAGCGACCCTCGCAGACGTGTCGACCCGAAACCGCCTCCGAAGACTGTGCTACTCCTCATCAACGACCTCGAAGGTGCGCAAGCTCCTGGCCATCCGCTCGCCGAGATTGTCCCAGATTCTCAGTCTGATCTCGTACTGGCCGGCAGGCACCTCCTGTGGATCCAAGGACAGGTACTCCGTCACCCGGTCACGGCCCTCCATCTTCACCTGGCGGGAGTAGCGCAGCTCCAGCCTGTCGTCCCCCACGATGCTGAACCCCCAGGCATCAGCCAGGACCCCGATCAGCGCTGAGAGGCCTCCCCCGCGTGTGAGGCTCCTCACTCTGACCTGGATCGACACGTCGTACGAGGCGAAGCCCTCCGCGTCGCTCTGCAACCCGTAGATCTCGTAATAGATGTGTACGGGTTCGCCCGACCTGTACTCCAAAGCCGCATTCGGCCAGACCTCGTAGTCGGATCGTTTCTTCGGATCTTCGACCAGCGGCTTCACGTAGTCGGCGACAAGTATGTCGCTCACGCTCAAGGAATCCTCGGGGAACCGATGCGCAGTGAACGTCTCGCGGGCCGCCGCAGCGCGCCAGGTTACTGCATCACGCGCCTCCACCGCCGCCACCAGCGGGCCGGCAGGCGCGAGGACAAGCCGCCAGCTCCTGAATTCGTCGACATCCGGCGACTCGGCGTAGTTCAAAGTCTCGGTGCTCACGCGACGAACGATTGTCTCGCCATACTCGTTCAGCAGGAACAGGCCGGTCTCGATCTCGCCCGTCCGCAGATCGAGGCCCTGAGCCAGGCCTTCCAGAGGCAGTGCCGCATGGACCTCGACGACCACCTCATCCGGAGTGTCACCACGGAACCGGGCAAGCTGGACCGGCAAGTCCAGGAGCTCGGGAAGCGAGGGGATGTTGGCATACCGCGCCGGCTGGAGATAACGGTAGTTGTCGGCGATGAACTTGTAGTCCCCCGCGAAACGCGCGTTCAGATAACCCGGCATCTGACGGAAGATGAAGACGGGGCCGTCGACGCCGTAGCTCCAGATGATCGATCTGCGACCTACCGCGTAAGGATTACCGCGAACGTAAGGCTCCGCGCCGAACGATGCGATCGATTCAGGCGGGCCGTAGCGGATGTAGATAATTCCCTGGTCCGTCTGCCACCCACGCAAACCTGCCTCAGGCGCCGAGAAGCGAAGGTCGGCATACGCGACCCGCGATAGGTGCTCGAGGCGCCTCTCGTTTGCCGCTGTGAGGTACAGCGGGTCGGACAAGAGCCAGTAGCGATCGTTGAACTCGGCCCGCGCCTCATCGGAGAGCCCCAGATAGTCCCTCGCATCATCCCGCCGCATCACCTCAGCCAAGCTCTCCACCTGAGCCCGCTCCTCGTCAGGCAGCCGCATGAGCCCCTCATCGAATGCCTCAGACGCCACCTCTTCCCGGCCGGCGGCGTGAAGTCCGAGCCCCAGGTACAGATAGGGCAGCGGCCGCTCGGCGTGCACCGCGCTGAGCCTGCGGGCGATCGATAGGTACTCGCCCATCCTGTACTCATCGAGCAGTTGGCCCATCAGCCGAATCGACGCACCGACATGCTTCGGGTCGTACCGCAACGTCTTGCGGTAGTGCTCTATCATCTCGTCCTTGGTGACCTGGCCCGATCCCCGAATCGCGGGAGCCTGCTCCATGTACTCGTTGCCGTAGCGGGTGAGGCCCTGAACGCCCGTGAAGCCATCCACGCCGGTGGGGTCGAGTTGGTCCTGGGGCGGCCCCCTGAGCAGCGGATTGAAGCGTCGATACTCTATCGACCGATACCACAACTCCTTGATGTAGCCGAGGTTGAAGTGAACCTCCGCCAGGATGCGGGGATCAGACTGCTTCTCCGCTTCTTTGAGAGCACGGGCGAACAGCCGCGAAGCATCCACCTTCATGTGCTGCTTCAAACGAAGGCGCGCCAACTCGAGCAGGTAGCGGGGATCGGATGGCTTGCGCCGCAAGGCTTCCAGCAGATTCCGCTCCGCCCTCCGTCGGTCGCGGAAATCGGTCTCGACGGCGGAGGATATCTCAACGTACAAACGACCGATATGGTAGTACGTGTCGGCCAGCTTGGGCGCGGCGTCGCGGGCTCTCTCGAACTCAGCAAATGCAAGCGTCGTATCACCGGCGGAGGCGGCGGCGAGGCCCTGCTTGATGTAAGCGCGGGCCACGTCTTCCTGGGCCGAAGCGGCTTGCGCCGAAACGACCACCAGAGCCGATAGCAGGAGAGGGACGAGATGCTTCACGGCTGCGGTCCTTGTCGTTGAGCTGTCGAGAACCCGCGCGCGTATTAAAGTTAGGGTGGCAAATCGGAAAGGAAAAGGGTTGCTCCGGACCACTGCAGCAACTTCAAACACACTATAGGCTTAGCTCCTGCAGCCCCCCGCCGCGCGTCTCAAGGAAACATCCGTGCCCGCCGTTGACCCGCCTGCCCCGGCGATGCGGCGCTGCCTGCCCGGGACCCTTGCTCAAGTGCGTGATGCCGGCCAAGTTAGGCAGCGCTTGATATGTGACCAGACGGATCCTCGGAGTTTCCTTGAAAGGGAGATCATAGCCATGATGGGGCTTGAAGGCGCGGTTCTAATTCCTATTCTGCTCCTCGGATCCGCAACGATCCTCTATTACGGCCTGAGGTCGGTCCGGGCACGCCAGTTGGAGGCGCGCCGCCGGGGCGACACACTCGGACCCAAGGATTAGATCCTCACTCTGAGCCCCACCCGAGCGGGAGGCTACGTGAACGGGCTGTTTGAGCGGCTACAAAGCGAGCTCCGCGAGATGGAGGAGCAGGGGGTATACAAGCGACTTATCCACCTCGATTCGCCGCAGGACGCGGTAGTGAGAATCGAAGAGACCGGCGGCGAGGTGATCAACCTGTGCTCAAACAACTATCTGGGCCTCTGCAACACGCCCGCGGTCGTAGCGGCCGGCGCGGCGGCGTACGAGGAGTACGGGGCCGGCACATCGTCGGTGCGGTTCATTTGTGGAACGTTCACCCTCCACAAGAAGCTCGAGGAGAAGATCGCTGCCTTCCTCGGCGTCGAGTCGGCACTCACATACGTTTCGTGCTGGAATGCGAACACCGGTCTGATGCCCACGTTCCTGGAAGAGGAGGACACGCTCATATCCGATGAGCTGAATCACGCCTCGATTATCGATGGCGTGCGGATGACACGGGCGAAGCGGAAGATCTACAAGCATTCGAACATGGCGGACTTGGAGCAGGCGCTGAAGGACTCGGCCGGCTCCAGACACCGGTTCATCATCACTGACGGCGTCTTCTCCATGGAAGGCGACATCTGCAAGCTTCCCGATATTCTCGATCTGGCCGAAAAATACGACGCCACCGTGGCGATCGACGACTCGCACTCCACCGGCGTGCTGGGCGATACCGGCCGCGGCACGCCCGAGCATTTCGGACTCCACGGGAAGATACCCGTTATCACCAGCACCCTCGGAAAGGCCCTGGGCGGTGCCGCCGGCGGTTTTACCGCCGGCCCCCGGGAACTGACCGACTATCTGACGCAGCGCTCACGGCCGATGCTCTTCTCG
>FXBF010000047.1_pt1 | contig 31844 bp, 27 predicted proteins | sample 5335321 | NCBI WGS metagenome assembly FXBF01 (sample SAMEA103928391, study PRJEB20085) | sediment metagenome | isolation source: sediment
CCGACAGCACCGAGATGCGCTATATCCCGCGCAAGCGGGTAACGCTTTTCTCGCCACGTCGTGACATACCCGTCGAGACGTTTTAACAAGTCCGTGGAATACTGATCCCAGCCGCTGCCGGCACCGATCCAGTCCTTGCCCGCTGGAAGCGGTACGGCTTGGGGTGCAAGCACCGCCTCATCCCCGGTAAGTGCCATCATGCCCTCCTTGTTTCGGACATAAGCGCCCCAATAAACCTGCTGCATGCGCGCATCAAAGGCCGCCAGCACTCTATCCGCGTCCTGTCCTTGGGCCAAGGCCGCGAGCGAGGACACCGGCACCACCGGGAGGTCGGCGCCGAATGCCAGGCCCTGCACCACGCCGGCGCCAATGCGTAAGCCTGTAAACAATCCGGGCCCGCGACCGAAAGCGATAGCGTCCAACTGATTCAGCGCCAGACCGGCCTCAGCCAACACTTCATGAACCATGGTGAGAACCAACTCGGCATGTTGTCTCCCGAGTTCGAAGCGTTCTGAAATCCCATCGTCCACGCGCAGGGCGACGCTACAGGCTTCGGTTGAGGTATCGAGGGCGAGGATTTTCAATTGGCGTAACGAGGAAAGGGTTGATCGTGGCTACGACACTTCCCACGTGCGCTTTGCATCGCCAGGAGAAAAATGATCGTGGCCCATGGCCTTAAATGGATAGGGCTTGCCGGCTTCATCCATCACGCGCAGACCGGTTTCGGCCTCGATGTCCCCGATCAGAGTAAAACCGCAGGGAAATTCGGTTTTCATCTTTTCCAGCTCCGAAATCTTTTCCGGCGGTACGGTAAAACACAATTCGTAATCGTCGCCATTGGCCAGCGCCAGGTCCCACCCGGTTTCGGCCAGATACGCACGATAGACCGCGGAGAGTGGAATGCGGTCCAGATGAATGCGCGCGCCGCCGCCGCTCGCCTCGAGAATATGCCCGAGATCGGCCAGCAACCCATCGGACAGGTCGATGGCGCAGTGCGCGATCCCTCTCAATGCCATACCTTCCCCAATGCGCGGCATCGGTCGCTCCAGGCGATCAGCGATGACGGTAATGTCTCGATCCGGCAGTTGCAGCTCGCCAAGCCGGTGCTTAAGCGCAAGCCCGGCATCGCCCAGTTCGCCGGTGACGTAGAGCCGATCCCCCGGTTTGGCGCCGGACCGCAACAAGGCTTTTCCTTCCGGCACCAACCCGTACGCCGAGACTACGATCGCAAGTGGTCCACGAGATGTATCGCCGCCGATCAACTGCACGTTGTACCGCCTTGCGAGCCCGAACATGCCTTCGCAGAATCCCTGCAGCCAGGTGGTGTCGATATCGGGCAGGGTCAGGCCGAGGGTGAACCAGGCCGGCTCCGCACCCATGGCCGCGAGGTCGCTCAGGTTCACCGCGAGCGCCTTGTGGCCGACGGATGCCGCATCGGCATCGGGCAGAAAATGAATGCCCGAAACCAACACATCGGTGCTTACCACGGTTTGCATGCCGGAAGGCGCCTTGACCACCGAGGCGTCATCGCCGATGCCGACCGCCACGTCATCGCGCGTGACCGGCTGGCTCGCAAAGAAAGTGTGGATCAGTTCGAATTCGTTCACGAAAAAAACGGCGCAGGCAATGCCCGCCGTTCAGGCAAGCGTACGGGTATTCTCGATCTCATGGGCACGCAAGGAAGAGGCGACCCGATCAAGAATGGCGTTGACATATTTATGGCCGTGTTCGGCGCCGAAGGTCTTGGAGAGCTCCACCGCCTCGTTCAGGATCACCTTGTAGGGGATTTCCGGACGAAACTCCAATTCATAAGCGCCAATGCGAAGGCAGGCAAGCTCCACGGGATCGATCTCGCTTAAGTCGCGGTCCAGGTTCGGAATGATGTGATCGTCCAGCTCGTGACGGTGAAGTGGGATTTCCCTCACCAGGAGATGGAAATACTCGATATCGATGTCATTCATTTCGTGATCCAGAATGAAATGGCTCTCGATGTCGCCCGGCTCTTGCTGGGTGAGCTGCCACTGGTACAGCGCCTGCACGGCGGCGCGGCGCGCCTTGTGACGACTGCCTTTGTCCCGATGGAGGACGTCCCCGCTCATGGCATTTCTCTTTATGTGCGTAGTTTCTTAAGAAGATTTACCATCTCAATGGCCGTGAGGGCCGCGTCCACGCCCTTGTTGCCGGCCTTGGTCCCGGCGCGTTCAATCGCCTGTTCAATCGTATCCACCGTCAGCACGCCGAACGCCACCGGTATATCAAATTGCATGCCGACCTGGGCCACGCCCTTGGCGCACTCCCCGGCGACATACTCAAAGTGCGGGGTCTCACCGCGGATTACCGCGCCGAGCGCGATGAGAGCATCGTATTTATTGCCGGCCGCCAGCGTCTTCAACACAAGCGGCATCTCAAAGGCGCCGGGCACGCGTATCACGTCAATGCCGGCAGCATCGGCGCCGTGACGCGTCAACGTGTCCAGCGCGCCTTCCAGCAGGCGTTCGCCGATGAAACTATTAAATCGTGAAAGCACAATCCCGAAGCGGGCCGTACGCGCCAGCAGGTCGCCGTCAATATCTTTTGTGTCACTCATTTTGTTACTTTCTTACTTATCGTGATGGGTCTCTTTGTGCCTGCTTTCTGGGTGGATCGCAACTGACCGTCTTCAATGTATTCAACGATCTCAAGACCGAAGCCGGATAATGCCGGCGCTTTCATGGCATACCCCATGACGCGCATCTTGCTCACGCCAAGGTCCGTGAGAATCTGGCTGCCGAGTCCGTAGGTGCGCATTTCCAGACGGCCCTGATTCGCTTCCGGCAATTTTATGCGCTTGTCCAGTTTCTGGAAATGCTGAATGCGGCCGACAAGTTCTGCGGGGGATTCTTCCTGCTGCAGGACCACAACGACGCCCTCGCCTTCCTGCGAGACGCGTGCAAGCGCCTTGCGCAGCGACCACGAGCCTGCGCGATGCGCGGCGGTAAAAAGATCCAACAGGCTTTCCTGGACGTGCACCCGAACCAGCGTCGACCGGTCATGCCGGACTTCGCCCTTTATAAGTGCAAGGTGCACCGCATCCCCGATGTCATCATGATACGCCACAACCCGAAACTCGCCAAAATCCGTCGGCAGGGTGCATTCACCCACGCGATGCACTGTCGATTCCGTTTCCATCCGATGGCGGATCAGATCGGCAATGGTGCCGATCTTAAGCCCGTGACGTTGTGCAAACTCCTCGAGTTGCGACAAACGGGCCATGGTGCCGTCTTCATTCATGACCTCGCAAATCACGCTTGCTGGTGTCAGGCCCGCAAGGCGCGCAAGATCAACGCCGGCTTCCGTGTGGCCCCCACGTGCGAGTACGCCGCCGCGCTGCGCCATGAGCGGAAAAATATGGCCGGGAGTCACGATGTCGGAGGGTTTGGCGTCCGGTTCGATCGCTGCATGCACGGTCGTCGCCCGGTCGGCGGCGGAAATGCCGGTGGTCACGCCTTTGGCGGCCTCAATTGAAACGGTGAAATTCGTGACGCGGCGGATATGGGTGTCGCGCACCATCAGCGGCAATTGCAACTGGTGGCAACGTTCCTCGTCCAGGGTCAGACAAATGAGGCCGCGTCCATAACGCGCCATAAAGTTGATGTCATCGGCGCGCACGTGTTCCGCGACCATCAGCAGGTCGCCCTCGTTTTCGCGATCCTCGTCATCCATGAGAATGACCATGCGTCCGCGTCGGAACTCATCAATAATGTCTGTGATCGGACTGATAGGCATAAAACCAAGTAACTTACAGTGGTGGAAATCTCGATTATCGCTTATTTTGCGGTCGGATGCCGCTCTCCTTTCCATTTATGCATTTTCCCGATGGCGTGCCGCTCGTCCGCCATCCTGTCACTTCTATCCTACTCCCCCCGGGTCAAAAGCCCTTTTGATGGCCTGATCATCTATATACATATGATGCCCAGGTTTTTTGGGTGATTCCATAGCCGCTTGCCGGCGCACCGGGAATGCAGACGGTATCGCAAACGACGGGATACCGAACGCAACCGGTATAACACATAGGGATGTCCATGTACCGCGAGCAGGAGGGGTAGAAGCGGCCTGCTCCCAATAACCAAGGTGGAGATCAACCATCGGTGGACACACAAAGGGCCGATAAATTGCATAGCACTGTCGTGATTAATGGCTGTTTCGGCGAGCGGAAGACGGTGGACCTTGCCGCCCGTCAGGATGGGCGCGCCACAACAGTGGAAACCCTCGAGTCCGGCAGCAAGCTCGGCCGCTATCTCATCATCAACCGGCTTGGCGGCGGCGGCATGGGTATTGTCTACAAGGCCCATGACACGGAACTTGATCGCACCGTCGCGCTAAAAATCCTGCCACCCCACTTGTGTAAACACACGGAGTACCTGAACCGCTTCCGCGCCGAGGCGCAGGCCCAGGCGCGCCTGAACAGCCCGCACGTCGTGATGTTGTACTCCCTGATGGAGCTCCCCGCCGGCGAGGTGCTTGTGCTCGAGCATGTCGAGGGGCAGACGCTGGAGCAACGCATTCGCAGTCATGGTCCGCTTCCCTTGTCGGAGGCAATCGAGATATTTGAACGCGCGCTTATTGGTGTCGATCACATCCACGAGATGGGCATCGTCCATCGAGATCTGAAACCGAGCAATATCTTTATCACAGCGGACAATCACATCAAGATCATGGACTTCGGTGTTGCCAAGCTCATGGATAATCAGGATTACGTTCAACACGGCGCCATGGTGGGTACCTTGCTGTACATTTCTCCCGAACAGATCAACAGCCGTAAAATCGATTTCCGTTCCGATATTTACACCTTGGGCATCAGCCTGTTCGAGACGGTAACCGGTCGACTGCCGTTCGAGCGCAGAACCGACTACGCCCTTATGCACGCCCATGTCCAGGAATCCCCGCCACGGCCGAAACAGCTCCACCGACAGGTTCCGCCGGCTCTTGAGTGGGTGATACTTAAGGCGATCGAGAAGGATCCGGATCGCCGTTTTCAGAGCGCATCCGAGTTCCGTGATGCCTTGCTCAAGCTCGGACTCATGGAACGCCGCCACAGGGCGTCTGCACGGGCGCCTGTAAAAGCAAAACAATGGTTGCCGAATGCCGACATGTTTCAGCAAGAACTGTTGCGTTATCACCTTGCCTCAAAAAAGAGATTGCTTGGCAGGTTCGGATTTGACTTAGGATTGATCGCTTTGGTTTTTGTTCTGATTTATGCGTTGGGGTTGTTCCCGACGAAACAAACGCCACCTACGGCGAAGGTGGCGGTACCCGCCGTGCCAGAGAAAACTGTGAAAATCCGACGCCCGGTCGCAAAAAACAGGTCAGTTAAAACCTCAACCATAAAGCGTAGAAATCCAGTGAGAACTCCCGTCAGATCTCAAGGCGTAAAGAAAAAAAGTGATAAATATAAGGCGCTGAAAAAGGCGTGGGGCGGCTGAGGTGCCTCTGCCGATTGCATAACCGTCATGGACAGACTATGAAAGGCATGTCACGTGTTTCAATGCTTAAAATGCTGGCCGTTGCCGGTTTCGGGCTGCTCGCGGCTGGTTGCGCCACTCTCTACCCCGACGATTGTGCACGGTTCGAGCAAGAACAAAAAAATACAAACTATGCGACGGTCTATAAACTGTCCAAGACGGACACCGAGGCCGCCGCCCGAAACTTCAAGGCCCTGCCGCGCCGGCGCAGTGCCGCCGCAAGGTTGTACAAAATACGTGTAAGCTCCCACCAAATCAAACCCTGCAACCACCTGCTCATTCATAAAGAGGTCTATCTCCAAAGAATCAACAATCCGCGTTTGGTGTTCGTGGAGACTCGTGAATTCTACGCTGAAGACGGGACACTCATTGCGAGCAAAAGGGAAATCGTTACTGCTCAGCTCAAAAAGACGGGTTACTATGTCGCTTCAGTGCCCCTGCCCATCCCCCAGGCCGCGCCGCCGGGAAAATATCGGATCGTGAGCAAACTCTCGTATAAATGGAAAGGCAGAAAACGAAAAGTTTTTCTCGCAAAATCGAGCATCGCCTTCCGCATCACCGCGAAGAAATAGAAGAAACAGATCCGATTATTTAATAAACCCGTATCTTTCAAGAAAGTCCGCTGTAATGGCGGAGACGGGCTTTGTGGTTTCCTTGTTAAGAAACAACCGTTCAAGATAACGGGCAAGAATATCCACTTCGATATTTACTTCACGCCCCGTTTTGAATTCACCAAGGGTGGTTTCCTTAAGCGTATGCGGAACAAGATTAACTTCAAATTCGCTGTCGCTCACACTGTTTACGGTAAGGCTCACGCCGTCAATGCAAATCGAGCCCTTCTCAGCAATGTATTTAGAAAGCTTGGGCGGGACCTCGACGCGTAACTGCACCGATCGCCCGGCATCCCGCCGTTCAAGCACCCTACCGACGCCGTCCACATGGCCGCTCACAAAATGACCGCCGAGATAACCGGCTGGGGTCAGCGCCTTCTCCAGATTAAGCTTGTCGCCCGCCTGTATGCGGGAGAAGCTGGAGCGCGAGAGGGTTTCCGCTGAGACATCGCAAGCGAGAATCCTGCCGGACAAATCCACCACCGTCAGGCAAACACCGCTCACCGAAATGCTGTCCCCGATTTTCACGTCAGTAAGGTCAAGGGTTCCGGCATCGATGCGCAAACGTGCCTCCTCGCCTTTGCGTTCGAGGAAGGCGACTTGCCCGACAGCTTGAATGATTCCGGTGAACATAGTCTCCTAGCCCCTCAGCCCTCATCCCTCACTACTCTAGCAATAACCCTCCAGTCCTTTCCCACCGCGCGTACGTCCTTGATCTCCAGGGATATTCGATCTGTCATTGCGGCCAGAGCTGGCAGACGAAACATGCCGCGCGCCTGGTCACCCATAATATGGGGCGCATAATAGAGCACCAGCTCATCGACAAGACCCTCTTTAAGCAGGGCCCCACACAGGGTGGCGCCCGCCTCGACCAACAGCTCATTGACCTCGCGCGCCGCCAGATGTTGCATCAAAGCCACCAGATCAATGGTTCGCTGCGCCGTTTGCATAAAAATGACCTCGGCACCGGCTTTACGCAAGGTCTGGGCGCGCCGGGTATCATCGCTTCCCGTCACCACGAGCGTCCCGGCACCAAGATGTAACATCTGGGCCGAGACCGGCATCCGCAAGGTGCTGTCCACCACCACCCTTAACGGTTGGCGGGTCGCTCCCGGCATCCTGCGTGCGGTGTTTGCCTCCCCGGAGGGGGCTCCCGCGACACTCGTACTTCCCTGTACATCGCCAATTGCCAGATCACGTACTGTGAGCGACGGATTATCCATCAACACGGTGCCGATCCCGGTCAGGATCGCCGAACTGCGCGCGCGCCATTTCTGCACGTCGGCGCGTGCCGCCTCATCCGTGATCCATTGGCTTTCACCGGAAGCCAGCGCGGTACGGCCGTCGAGGCTTGCCGCCAGCTTTACGCGCACATAAGGGCGATGGCGCCGCATGCGGCTGATGAAGCCGGGGTTGAGCGCCTCGGCCTCGGTTTCCATTAAGCCCGTGTGCACGGTTATCCCATGTTGCTCAAGCTCGTCAAACCCGTTTCCGGAAACACTGGGATTGGGATCGCGCATCGCCGCCACCACGCGTCTCACGCCCGCCTTGATCAGCGCCTGGGTGCATGGCGGCGTGCGGCCCTGATGGCAACACGGCTCAAAGGTCAGATATACCGTTGCACCGTGGGCATGCTGCTTCGCCTGTTCGAGGGCCAGAATCTCGGCGTGCGGCTCACCGGCACGCGCATGCCAGCCCTCACTGATGACTTCATCGTTCTTTACGATCACGCACCCCACGCGTGGATTGGGGTCCGTGGTATAAAGGCCCTTCTGCGCCAGCTGCAAGGCGCGCGCCATATAGCGTGCGTCAAGGGCCGTGACCGTCATGATTTTTTTCCTGCCTTCCCGGGCTTGCCACTGCCGGTGGAACCTGATTCCTCTTGTTCATTACCGTCAGGAATAAGTTTCAGCTGTTTTCGGCGCAATTCCGCGCTGGGCTCATTCTGCAGGCGTTGTACCTCTTCACGAAAAGCGTCTAGATCTTCGAAGCTGCGATATACTGAAGCAAAGCGGACGTAGGCGACCGGATCGAGTTCCTTCAGCTCCTCCATGATCCATTCACCGATTACGCGGGCGGGCACTTCACGGTCGCCGCTTGCCGTCAGCTTGTGTCGGATACGTCCGATCAGTGCCTCCACCGCCTCGGCATCGACAGGCCGCTTCTCCAGGGCGCGACTTAATCCCGTGCGCAGTTTTGCCTCGCTGAAGGCCTCACGGCGGTCATCGGATTTTATAACCTGAGGCAAACGCAGTTCGGCGCGCTCGAATGTCGTGAAACGCTCGCCGCATACCTCACATTCGCGCCGGCGGCGGACGGAATCGCCTTCATCGGCGAGACGCGAGTCGACAACCCGCGTTTCATCGGCAGAACAAAATGGGCAGCGCATATCAAATAGAGTAGCAAGTGGCGAGTAGCAAGTAGCAAGAAAAACTAGGTCTACGTGCCATCCTTGATGCTCGATACCTGCTACTTGTTACTCGATTCATAAACCGGGAACCGTTTACAGACCTCCAATGCTTTGTCCTTGATGTGGGCGCGCACGGCAGCATCCGCCATCTTATCCAGGATATCGCAGATCCAGTGGGCGAGCTCTTTCGATTCCGCCTCCTTGAATCCGCGGGTGGTGATCGCCGGAGTGCCGATGCGGATGCCGCTGGTGACAAACGGTTTCTGCGGATCGTTCGGCACCGCGTTTTTGTTGACGGTGATATGCGCCTCACCGAGCGCGGCCTCGGCATCCTTGCCGGTAATCCCCTTGTCAATCAAACTCACCAGGAACAAATGGTTGTCGGTGCCGCCGGAGACGACGAAATAGCCGCGCTCCATCATGACCGCCGCCATCGCACGGCTGTTTGCCAGCACCTGTTCTTGATAAACCTTGAACTCAGGTTGCAGCGCCTCCTTGAAGGCCACCGCCTTGGCGGCAATGACGTGCATCAGCGGCCCGCCTTGAGTACCGGGGAACACCATCGAGTTCAGCTTCTTTTCAATCTCGGGATTGGCCTTCGCCAAAATAATCCCGCCGCGCGGCCCACGCAGCGTCTTATGCGTTGTGGAGGTCGTAACGTCTGCGATTTGTACGGGGCTGGGATAGATATCGGCGACGATCAATCCTGCGACATGGGCGATGTCCACAAATAAATAAGCGCCCACCTTGTCCGCGATCTCACGGTAACGTTGCCAGTCGACGGTGCGCGAATAGGCGCTGAAACCGCCGACGATCATTTTGGGCTTGTGTTCAAGCGCCAGCCGTTCCAATTGATCGTAGTCGATCTTACCGGTTTTCTCGTTAAGACCATACTGCACGGCGTTAAACAGCTTGCCGGAGAAATTCACCTTGGCGCCGTGGGTGAGGTGCCCGCCGTGCGCCAGGCTCATGCCGAGCAGGGTGTCACCGGGTTGGAGCAGGGCCAAATAGACCGCGGCGTTGGCCTGAGAGCCCGAGTGCGGTTGCACATTGGCGTAGGCAGCGTTAAAAAGTCGCTTTACCCGGTCAATCGCGAGTTGCTCGGCGACATCCACATATTCGCACCCGCCGTAGTAGCGCTTGCCGGGATATCCCTCGGCGTATTTATTCGTCAGCACCGATCCCTGCGCCGCCAGCACGCGCGGGCTCGCATAGTTCTCCGAGGCGATCAGCTCAATGTGGTCCTCCTGGCGCCGCTCTTCGTTCCGGATCGCCTGCCACAGCTGGTCGTCAAACCCGGCAATAATCATGTCCTTGCTAAACATCGGTGGCTGTCTTCTCCTAGATCTTGTGCCGCAGACCGCAGATAACCCCCAGGGGCTGGGTTGTCGGGGCTGGAAAGGCGGCTAAGGATATACGATTCCGGCTCGGCTGCCTATTTCCCGGAACCATCAATTGTAAAAGCGTCGTATCGGGAATGATTTCCGGCAGGGGGATATGGCAAAGCCGGTTACATGAGGCTCAATGCTGCAATCAGGCCCAACGCAAGCAGCGCGGACACAACCTGCCAAAAACGCACCGGGTTGCGCTCATACAGGGATTGCTTTCGCAAAACGATTTGCGCCCCGCGCGCCAGCCCGCTCTCAAGTTCAAAAGCGAGCTCCATCGCGTCCCCAGAACGCTTGCCAGTCTCTACGGTCACGGCGCGGGCCAGCACCGCATCCAGCCATGCCGGCAAATCCGGACGATAGCGCGTCAGCGGTTGACGCCGTGTTTGGGTGGAAAGAAAGGACGGGTGCACTCGGGCAGTGAAAACGCCGGAGAGACGCTCGGATTTGGTGCGAAAAAGTTTATGCCTGACGCAATGATTTCTATCAAACCGCGCCTATTTAAAAATGCGATCCAGATGTTCCAGGTCGTTGACCACCCGCCATTCTGTGGCACCGGCTTCACGCACGCGCTTCTCCCACTTTTCGAGCCGGCCGAGATAGCGACGCGGATCGACGTTATCCGTGGTCAGCTTGGTTACATTCAGCGCGACGATACGGATACCGGTCAGGTTGATCGGAAAACTGCGGATGGTTTTTTTATCCAATTCCTCCTGCATGTCGGAGAAGATCAGGATGGTTTTTCTCCCCGCGCCGGTTTCATTCAGGAATTCCGCCGCCTGGATGATACCACCGGTAATGTCAGTGTAGGCGCTGCCTCGTCTAGCCTCCCGCCGAAGCTTAGTCACCTTGTTACTAAATGCGCGCTTCTGGGCATTGACCTTCAGCGGATCTTTGATGAAGGTGGCCTTGGCGATGATGTCCTTCTCGGTGAAGCTGCGACTTTTAACGCGCGCCACTGCCAATGAATCGCCCGGATTCAATGTGCCCAACAAGTAATTGATAATGCGTTGCGCCTTGCCGAGTTCCTGGGAATAAGTGCCTGAGGTGTCCACCAGTAAGTAGACCGCCCGCGCGTAACTCCTTTTATCGGCACAGGCAGAAAGCGCCAAAACCACAAACAGAAAAAATAAAATCTTCAGAACGCGGCTCATAAGCCCTTTCCTCCGGTTCTGCGCAGAGCTTCGCCGCGGAATGCGGCGACATCCACGGCCTTGCCCTCCTTCCTATCCGGCAGGTCACCCCGTTTTGATTGGATCAACCGCTCGATCATCAACGGGATAAAGATGACCACATCGTAGATCATAACCAAGGTTGTTCCAACGTTCTTCACCACATTGCCGCTGAAGCGCAAAACAAAACCCAGGGCCCGCATCGTCAACACCAGGCCGACTCCGATGACGGTGCGTGCGGAGTAAATAAAGTATTCCAGCGGAATGGCCACAAACGCCAGCGCAAAGGGCAACACAAAACCCAAAATCATCTGCCCGGCGACCGGGATTTTGCCGACCCATCCGAGCTCCACCACCGCGGCCGTGGCCTCCATGTCCCCCAGACCGCGCTTCAGGGCGATATCCGCCGCGATGATCTGATCACGCATGATCGCCAGCGCCACCTCTACGCCTGCCAGAATCAGGAGGATCGTGAAAGACACCCAGACGATACGGATGCGCATCTTGTCGTTCATATTATTGATGCGCGGGAACAGGTGGGTAATGCGCAGCGATTCCATCAGAAACAGGCCCATTGTCGCCTCTACCAGAATGATCACCAGCGCCGCGATTTGTGAGGCTTCAAGGCCGCCGACGATGTACTCGCCGCCACCCACCATCGCTGACATGGGCCGCGCGATCAGCCAGAAATTAACGAACGCCCCACCGGCGGCGACCAGCAACACAACGGATGCGATGAAGAACTGCGTGGCCGCCGAAGAGGTCAGGGCATGCTCAATCTTCTCCGACTCGGCGGTTATCTCCTCGTAGCGTTCCATTTGTGCATCGATCCTGGATGCGCTCTCTTGCAAGCCGTTCAGATTCCTATCGACACGCGTCAGCGTTTGATCAAGCGAGCGCCAGAAGGGCAGAAAGCCGCCGAGAATCTTATGGCGCCGCTCATAGGAACGGCGATAATCTCTCAGCACCCTGTCGTAAATTTTCTCAATCGACGTGCTGATATCCTCAAGGATCTTTTCCACTAACCCATCTTCTGAGGATTTGATCTTTGCAATCACTGTCACGGCTTTGGTCCATTCAGGAGGTGGAGGCGGAACCTCACCGCATTTCTTATAGTCTTCTTCGATGCGCGTAATTTCATCCATCAGTTTACGCTGGAGTGTCGGGTAGCCTTGCAGGTCGCGCCGTACCAAATTGCCGACACGCTCGAATTCACGGTCAATCGCCTGGGATATTTCCTCGCGTCCGTGCGCAAGAAGCACTACTTTATTGCGGGAGCGTAATTCCTCTGCCGTATGCATGAGCCACCGTGCGCCGAGGCGCAAGGCGTTTGCAATGACGCGGCTGATGGAACGGATCAGGCCGTGCATCGGCCGGCGCGCGGCATAGAGAAACGGAATCGCAATCAGAAACAGGATAAGCAGGGATAATACGGGGTTACCGGGCCAGATCATCCAGGACATAGCGAAATCCTTTCTTTTAAGGGTTAATAACTACTTGATTTAGCACGTCTCCCGTCGAAAGGACAATATTCCACCGACGAATGACGGCATTTATGAGATTACCGGTAAAAATGCTGGGATTTGTTGCAAACAGCAACTAAACGTCGGCAATTACTGCCTAATGACAACAAGCGATTTAACTCTGAAACCGATCGGAAGCGCTTGGCGCCACAACACATTATGGCTGGTTGTCCTGGACCGCCTCTTTTTTCACCGGCAGCATGTCCTCACGGGTGATGCCGAGGGCCAGGGTCACCGGAACCGCAATAAAAATCGACGAATAGGTACCGATCAGGACGCCGACGATCATGGCTATGGAAAATCCGCGTATGATCTCGCCGCCGTAAAAGAACAACGCGAACAGAGTGAGCAAGGTGGTGCCGGAAGTGATCACGGTACGAGAGAGCGTCTGGTTTATCGAGGCGTTCATGATCTCAATGACATTGCTTTTGCGCATCTTCCGGAAATTCTCGCGGACACGGTCGAATACTACAATGGTATCGTTAAGCGAATAGCCGAGGACCGCCAAGATCGCCGCCAGCACAGACAAGGAAAAATCCATCTGCGTTACGGAGAAGAATCCAAAAACCAGAAAGACGTCATGTGAGATCGCCGCGACCGCGCCCACGGCGAAACGCCATTCAAAACGGAAGATCACGTAAACCAGCACCCCGATTATGGTAAGCAACAACGCAAGCCCTCCCTTTTCGACCAATTCCTTCCCAATCTGCGGTCCCACGAATTCGATCCGCCTGACCTGAACACGACACGTCACCCATTTTGGGGATTCGCCTATGACGCACCGTTGCGGCTGGCCCGGCCGGCTCTCGACTTCACGTTCGTTGAGCGCCGAACGCAGGGCCTCCACCACTTTTCCGCTCGCGGCCGCACTTCCTTCGATGTCACGCACCGGCAGCCGTATCATCAGGTCGCGTGCGGTGCCGAAGTGCTGCACCACCGCGTCGGGCATCCCCTTCTCCGCCAGAATCTTGCGCACTTCATTCGCCTTCACCGGCTGAGCGTAGGAAACCTCCACCAGTGTGCCGCCTGTGAAATCGAGACCGAAATTCAACCCGAACACGAAGAGAGCGACCAATGTGAGAATATTCAACAGCGCGGACAACATCATCGGAACCCTGCGCTTACCGATAAAATCGATATGTGTTTGTCGCTTAAAGATTTCCATGCCGATCTCTAGATAGGAACCTTTTCCAGGCGTCGGCCGCCAAAGGCAAGGTTGGTGATGGCGCGTGCACCCAATACGGCGGTGAACATGGTGGTCAGGATGCCGATGCTCAGCGTGATGGCGAATCCCTTGATCGGCCCGGTACCGAAGTTAAACAGCATGACCGCTGCAATCAGCGTGGTGATATTGGCGTCGGCGATGGTGCCAAAGGCCTTTTGATAACCGGCGTAAATACTCGCCTGCGGCGTATTGCCGTTGCGCAACTCCTCGCGGATACGCTCGTTGATCAGGACATTGGCGTCCACCGCCATGCCCACCGTCAGCAGGATGCCGGCGATCCCGGGTAGCGTCAGCGTCGCCTGGAAGATGGAAAGGATGCCCACCAGCAGAATCAAATTCAGAAACAGGGCAATGTCGGCGATCACGCCGAACGCCTTGTAATAAACCACCATGAAGATCAACACGGCGGAGAGTCCGATAATGATGGAACGCAGACCCTGATCGATATTGTCCTGGCCGAGACTCGGCCCCACCGTGCGCTCTTCAATAATCTCCACCGGCGCCGCCAGGGCGCCCGCGCGCAGCAGCAGCGCAAGCTCGCTGGCTTCCTGCATGCTGTCCAGGCCTTCGATCTGAAAACGCTTGCCCAGCTGGGACCTGATCACCGGTGCGGTAATCACTTCCTCTATGCGGCGACTAATGCGTACCGGCTCTCCCGATTCATTAAGCACCGGTTTGCCGCTCTCATCCAATTTGATATCGGATTTGATTTCGATATACACCACCGCCATGCGCTTGCCCACATTTTTTCCCGTGACGCGCTGATTGATGGCAGCGCCGCGTGCGTCAAGCGTGATGGAGACGATGGGTTGGCTGGTCTGGCTGTCGAACCCGGGGGCGGCGTCCACAACGTTGTCGCCGGAATAGATGATGCGGTTCTTGAGAAGGATCGGCCGGCCGTCGCGCATCTTGTAAATCCTCGATCCCGGCGGAACCCGTCCACTGACCGCCCCACGGACATCGCGTTCCTCATCCACAAGCATGATCTCCAGCGTGGCCGTGCGCCCGAGTATCTCCTTGGCCCTGGCGGTGTCCTGCACACCGGGTAACTGAACGACAATGCGCTCCTCGCCCTGCTGTTGAATGATCGGTTCGGCCACACCCAACTCGTTGACGCGGTTGCGCAGCGATGTCATGTTCTGTTCCAGCGCGAACCGGCGTTTTTCGCGCAATGCAGTTTCGCTGATCCGGGCAACCAGGACGAACTCGCGGGGTCGCTCGGCGTCGGAGAGCTCGAGTTCCCGCAATTCCTCCTTAATAATTTCACGGGCTCTGTCGCGTTGCTCCGCATCACGAAAACGGATTTCCACCCCACCGCCCTCGAGCCGCTTGACAATCAGGTAACGCACCTTGTTTTCACGCATGATCCGGCGCAGATCATCCGCGTAACTCTCGCCCGCCTTCTTAAGGACCGTGCGCATGTCCACCTGCATGAGGAAATGCACCCCGCCTCGCAGGTCGAGGCCGAGATACATCGGCTTGCCGCCCAGACCCTGAAGAAAGCTCGGCGTCGCCGGCAGCAGATTCAACGCGACCGTGTAACCGTCTCCCAGTTCCTTTTGCACCAGATCAAGCGCCCTGATCTGGGTTTCCGTGTCCGCAAACCGGACCTTCGCCCCCTGCTCATCAAGGACCGTGCCGGTATAACTCAGACCCGCCCGCTTCAGCGTTTGCTCCACGCGCGCGAGTACTCCTGCATTGACTTGGGTGGTACGCGTGGGTGAGATCTGGATGGCGGGATATTCGCCGTAAAGGTTAGGCAGAGCATAAATCAATCCAATTACAACGACCGTCAGAACCAGCAGGTACTTCCAGAGGGGGTATTTATTCATTATGATTTTTCACCGGCCACTCCCGTGCATCCATGCGCCCGCGGCATTTGTACATCCCTGTACATCACAAAGACGCAAATAGCGCGAGGAAAAATAAATTTCATCATACAACTGTAAATCTGTTTCTCTTGCCGTCTCGGCGTTCGCTACGGATGGCACTTCTAGGTGGACTTAATAGTACCCTTGGGCATGACTGACTGGATCGCCTGCCGCTGTACTTTGGTCTCTACGCCGTCCGCGATTTCCACCGTCACAAAGTTATCGCCCACATGGGTAATCCGGCCCAAAGTGCCGCCGTTGGTCACCACTTCGTCCCCCTTGGCCAGCGCCGCGATCAAGGCCTTGTGCTCCTTGGCGCGTTTGGATTGAGGACGGATCAACAGAAAATAAAACGCGACAAACAACACAATCAACATGATGAGCGTGAAATAACCGCCTTGCGGCGACCCGCCGGCGGGAGCTTGAGCTTGGGCCAGGGCATCAGAAATAAAGAAATTCATGGTGTGTCCTTGGTTTGAGTTAGTAGCTGGTTGTGAGCGGAGAGCAACTGGTCACCTGCTACCCACCGCTGCATTTTCGGCGCATACGATAAAACTTATTGGTGAAATCATCCAGTTTTTTTTCTGCGACGGCCGTGCGCAGGTCCCGCATCAGGCTCTGGTAGTATGCCAGATTATGGATGGTCGCCAGGCGCGCGCCGAGGATTTCGTTGGCCTGTTGTAGATGGCGAAGATAGGCGCGGCTGTAATGGCGACACGTGTAGCAGTCACAATGTTCATCCACCGGGCCGGTATCGTGCGCATAGCGGCTATTTCGTATCTTGATCTCGCCCTCATGGGTAAACAACCAGCCGTTGCGGGCGTTGCGTGTCGGGAGCACGCAGTCGAACATATCCATGCCAAGACGCACGGCCCCGACCAGATCTTCCGGGGTGCCCACGCCCATGAGATACCGCGGCCGATCGGACGGCAGTTGCGGCGCCACGTGCGCGAGAATCCGGAACATCTCTCCCTTGCCCTCACCCACAGACAGGCCGCCCACGGCATACCCGTCAAAACCGATCTGTTTCAGGCCGGTTAATGAAATATCGCGCAGATGTGCGTACATCCCGCCCTGGATAATGCCGAACAGCGCGCTGGAATGAGCCGCATGCGCCGCCTTGCTGCGCTCCGCCCAGCGCAGTGAAAGCTCCATCGAGGCGCGCGCCTCCGATTCCGTCGCCGGATGATGCGTGCACTCGTCGAAAACCATCACGATGTCGGCGGCCAGCGCCTGCTGCACGGCGATCGCCTCTTCCGGTCCGAGAAAAAACCGCGCGCCGTCCACGGGTGACTGGAAATGCACGCCTTCCTCGCTGACCCGGCGCATTTTCGCCAAGCTCCATACCTGAAATCCGCCGGAGTCGGTAAGAATCGGCCCATCCCAGTGCATGAACCGATGCAGTCCCCCGTGCGATTTGATGACATCCAGTCCCGGGCGCAGCATGAGATGAAAAGTATTGCCGAGAATGATTTCGGTGCCCACAGCTGTCAGTTCCTCGGGCGTCACGGCCCTGACCGTTCCGGAGGTGCCGACCGGCATGAAGGCCGGCGTTTCCACCGTGCCACGGTCAAAAACCATGCGCCCGTGCCGCGCGTCGCCATTCTGATTTAAGAGTTCGAATTTCATAAATAAAAACAGTAGCGAGTGACAAGTAGCTAGTAGTATATAGGCAACCGTTACCGCTTCTACTCGCTACTCGTTACTCGTAACTGCGGTGTCACAAACATCGCATCCCCATAACTATAGAAACGATACTTTTCGCGGACCGCATGACGATAGGCTCGAAGCGCATTGTCAATGCCGGCGAAGGCGCACACTAGCATCAATAGCGTTGATTCCGGAAGGTGAAAATTGGTCAACAAGGCATCGACGATCTGAAAACGGTAGCCTGGATAAATGAAGATATCCGTCTCACCGTTAAACGGCGCAAGCTTGTCGCCTGTGGCCGCCGTTTCCAGGGCGCGCACAGCTGTTGTGCCGACGGCGATCACACGTCGGCCCGCGGACCTGGCCGCGTTGACCTGATCACAGACCTTCCCGTCCACCTCGAGATATTCCGAATGCATGCGGTGGTCGCGGACGTCGTTAACCCGTAGCGGCTGGAAGGTTCCGGCGCCGATGTGCAATGTCACGAATGCACGCTCGACACCCAGCGCCTCGAGTTCCCGGATCATGGGCTCATCAAAATGAAGTCCCGCCGTGGGCGCCGCGACCGCGCCGGGTTTTCTGGCATAGACCGTCTGGTAGCGTTCCCGGTCGAGCGTCTCATCCGGGCGCGCAATGTAAGGCGGGAGCGGCATATGGCCGGTGCGAGCGAGGATGTCCATGACGGATTCCTCCACTTCAAACGCCAGCTCAATAAAATCATCCTGACGGGACAACACACGCGCCGGCACGTTCCCATCCAAATTCAGCCGTTGCCCCGGCTTCGGCGTTTTACTGGCGCGGACCTGCACCAGCGCCCGCTGCTCATCAAGGATACGCTCTACCAGTATCTCAATACGCCCGCCGGTCTCCTTGCGTCCGCATAATCGCGCTGGGATGACGCGTGTGTTATTGAAAACCATGACATCTCCGGCGCACAACAGAGACGGAAGTCCAAGAAATTGTAGATCTTCCAAGGCACCGCTTGCGCCATCCAGAACCAACATGCGACTGGCCGAACGCGAGGAGGCGGGAAACTGGGCGATGAGTTCCGGCGGCAGATCGTAGTGAAAATCGGATTTACGCAATGTGCCCCTCTCGGGGTTAGGATATGATGCGCAAGATTAACAAAATTCCACTTGGAGCAGAATTTGGACGGCACGCCGTTTAACAACCGGACTGCCCATACAAGCACAGGCGGAAGCCTTCTCCCTGTCATTGCTTAGGGGGAATCGCTATACTTTTTTATATATCTTGAAGGTTGGATGTGATAAATCGATACGGGCTGGATAACAAAATGAAAGATACCGCCGTTAACTTCCTCTATGAGTAGGTTCCCATGACCGGTACGCGCTATACGCTCGAGGTCCAGCCCGCCCTGCCGTCACCCCTCGCGCGATTGACGGATCTCGCCAATGACCTTTTTTACGGCTGGGACCGCCAGGTACGCGGCCTGTTTTATCGCCTCGACAGCGGCCTGTGGGAGGCCTGCGGGCATAATCCCAAGGTATTTCTGCGTCGGGTTTCGCAACAACGGCTCGAGGAAGTGGCGGAGGACCGCGTTTTCATTCAAGAATTTAACCGCGTCCTGTCCACCTATGACACCTATCATCAGGCGCGCACCAAATCCAATATCGAACCACTCCTCGATCCGGAACAGAATCTCGTGGCCTATTTCTGCGCCGAGTTCGGTTTCCATGAAAGCTTTCCGATCTACTCCGGCGGACTCGGCATTCTTGCCGGCGATCACTGCAAGGCGGCGAGCGATCTGGGGATACCGTTCGTGGCCGTGGGCCTGCTTTACCGTCAGGGCTACTTCACCCAGACCATCGACAACCACGGCGCACAGATTGCCCACTACACACCGACCGACTTCGCGGATTTGCCGATCGTTCCCGCCGTGGACAACAAGGGCAACGAACTCCATGTCAGCGTGGAGCTGCCGGAGCGGCGCGTCATGCTTAAGGTATGGAAAGCCAAGGCTGGTCGCATCATCTTGTACCTGCTCGACAGCGATTTGCCAGAGAACAACGAAGAGGACCGCCGCATCACCCATCAGCTCTATGGCGGCGACATCCACACGCGTATCCAACAAGAGATCGTGCTGGGTATCGGCGGCGTGCGGGCATTACGCGCCATCGGCCATAACTCGACCGTCTGGCACATCAACGAGGGGCACGCGGCGTTTCTTATCCTTGAGCGCTGCCGGGAATGGGTGGAGCAGGGCCTGGATTTCGACGGCGCCCTGGAAATCACCGCTTCGAACACCGTGTTCACCACCCACACCTCCGTAGCTGCGGGACACGATATTTTCGACCCAAACCTGATGCAAAGCTATTTCGCGAATTTCGTGAACGCGTTCGGCATTGATATGGACCACTTTCTCTCGCTGGGTTCCAACCCCAGCAACCAAGGCGGCTTCGACATGACCGCGCTTGCCATGCGTGGCTCGCGTTTCCGGAACGGCGTCAGCCGCATCCACGGCGATGTCACTTCCCACCTGGCCGCCTATGTCTGGCCGCAAATAACGCCTGAAGAAAACTCTGTCCGTTACATAACCAACGGCGTCCATGTCCCGACCTTTCTGGCGCGCGAGTGGGTCAACCATTTTGACATGCACTTCGGCGGAAGCTGGCGCAATGAGTTGCTGAATGAGGCATACTGGGAGCAGATCGACAGCATCCCCGATCACAGTTACTGGAGCCTGCGCCAGTCACTAAAAGCGGAGATGCTGGCGGAGGTGCGCCGCCGCACGATCTTCCAACACCGGCGCAATGGCAGCAGTGAGGCGCTGATCGAGCGCCTGACCGCACACTTAATATCACAGGAAACCGATATACTGACCATCGGCTTCGCGCGGCGCTTCGCCACCTACAAGCGCTCAACGCTCCTGTTCTCGGACCCGGAGCGCCTCGCGCGCCTGCTTAATAACCCAGAACGCCCCTGTTTAGTTATCTTCGCCGGCAAGGCCCACCCGCACGATATGCCGGCGCAGAACCTGATCAAGGTCATCCACGACTTCTCGCTGCGCCCGGAATTTGAAGGAAAGATTATTTTATTAGAAGGTTATGACCAGGCGTTGGCGCGCAAGCTGGTCACCGGTGTGGACATCTGGCTCAACACGCCCGAGTATCCTCTGGAAGCCAGCGGCACCTCGGGCGAGAAGGCCGGGATCAACGGCGTCATCAATCTGAGCGTGCTCGATGGCTGGTGGGGGGAAGGCTACAACGGTGAAAACGGCTGGGCCATTACGCCCCACGGTCCGGCATTCGACAGCAATTACCGTGACCGCGAGGAGGCGCAGGAACTGCTCGACATTCTCGAAAAACAGGCCATTCCTCTTTACTACAAACGCGACGGTCACGGTTATCCCGAAGGCTGGGTGAAGAAATCCAAGGCCTCGATGAAATCCCTGATCCCACTCTTCAATGCCCAACGCATGGTGATGGATTACGTCACAAACTTTTATGCCCCTGCACGAAAACAGCTGCTGGTCATGACCGGCAACGACCATGCCCGGGCAAAGGAAGTGGCCGAATGGAGAAAGAAACTGGACAAAAATTGGCCCAAGGTGCGCCTGCAACGTCTGGACAACTCGGTACAGGAAATCAAGGCAGGCGAGGTACTGCCGATTCGGGTCTCTGCTTATCTTGACGGCCTCGATCCGGATGACGTGCTCGTGGAGTGTCTAGTGGGCACCGAATCGGAAAGCGGCGAATTCATAAAACAGGACTGTCTGGTATTCACGCCGGTGGAGAAAAACGAGGCGGGTGAGGCGGTGTACCAACTCGACTTAAAACCGCGCTTGTCCGGGTTGCAGTACTATAAAATCCGCATGTTCCCCTTCCACGCCGCCCTGAGCCATCGGTACGAATCGGGATATATGGTCTGGCTTTAACAAAGAGTAGCGAGTGGCAAGGAACTGGCAATGATCGCCTTCGCTACGCGCTACTAGCTACTAGCTACTTGCTACTTGCTACTTGTTATCCATCACGTCCGTATAATTGGATCAGATGGCGCAGCTTCTGCGTCAGTTCCGATGATACCTGTTGCCAGTCAAACCGCCATCGCCAGTTGTCCGTTTTCGTGCCCGGCTTATTCATGCGATGTCCGCTTCCCAGAAGCAGAACGTCCTGCATGGGAAGCATCGCAAGCAGTGCGACCGAGGCCAGGGCGGCGCGTATCAGCGGCCAGGGCAGCGGCTCGCTCGTGTGGCCGAGATAATCCAGAACGTACCGTTGCTTTTTCGCCGACAGGCTCTCAAACCAGGCCCGGCTCGTGTCATTGTCATGGGTGCCGGTGTACACCACGGCATACGGTTCATGATTATGCGGCAGGTAGGGATTGTCGACGCCGCCCTCAAAGGCGAATTGCAGCACGCGCATGCCCGGCAGGGTATATTTCTCGCGCAGGGCGCGTACCTCGGGCGTGATGTAACCGAGGTCCTCCGCCACGAGCGGCAAGGCGCCGAAATGATGTGAGAGTGTCTTAAAAAGCCCATTGCCGGGCGCCTTGACCCAGCGCCCGTTCACCGCGGTTTTTTCCTTGGTGGGTATCTCCCAATACGCCTCAAAACCGCGGAAGTGATCGAGACGGATCAGATCAAATCGCGTGAACTCGGTGCCGAGCCGCGCGACCCACCATCTGAAACCGTCCGCCTGCATACGATCCCAGCGATAAAGCGGGTTGCCCCAGCGTTGACCGGTCGCGGAGAAATAATCCGGCGGCACACCCGCCACAAACGTCGATTGTCCATCGTCATCCAGGGTGAAATACGCACGATGCGCCCAGACCTCCGCGCTGTCATGGGCACAGAAAATCGGCATGTCCCCGAATAAAAGGATTCCGCGTTCGTTGGCATAGGACTTGAGCGCCTGCCATTGACGAGAGAAAACATATTGCTCGAAACACACCTGCGCCGTGACATCCGCTAAACGCGTGCGTGCGGCGTCAAGCGCGTTCGGCTCGCTGTCTCGCAGGGGTACTGGCCATTGCCACCAGGGTTTGCCTTGATTCTCTCTGCGCAGCGCTTCATAGAGCGCATAGTCATCCAGCCAGTGCGCTTCAGTCTCTGTAAATGCCTGCAGCGCCTTGCGGTCCGCGGCAGAGGCATGCTGCGAGAACTCGCGACGGGCTTGCCTTAAACAGCGTGAATGGTGATCGACAGTGATCTTCTTGTTCCGTGCGCATGCCTCCCTTTCCAGCCACTCCCACTTTATAAGAAGCTCCAGACTGATCAGCCGGGGATTGCCGGCATGCACCGAAAGACAAAGATAGGGGGAACCGTCGGCGTGGGTCGGCGCGAGTGGCAGCATCTGCCAAATCGTGAAGCCCGTTTCAACAAGAAAATCCACAAAGCGATAGGCCTCCGGGCCGAGATCCCCCCATCCGGCGCAGCCCGGGAGTGACGTGGGATGCAGCAGCACACCGGCCCGTCGGCGGTCCAGAAATGAGGCATGCCTCATGAGGGGGAGGCTTCTTGTCCCGGGCGCATCGCCCCGCCAGGTAACGGCTTGCCGTGGCCGTGCGCAAAGACCCGCGACAGATACGCGGGCGGCTCCCGGCCCAGCAGTCGATAAAGGCCGGTGAGGTGCAGACGGTAGAGGCGCTCAAAATCGCTGACGGTGTCCGCCGGGTTGTCACCGCCGAACCACCAGAACCAGTCCGACCCCTCGCAGACTGCAAGCTGGCGCTCCGCGGCGGCACGTTGCTCACGGCTCAAACTACCGACAGCGGCATCAAAGGCATGTTTGGCATCCATCAGCATCTCCCAACCGCGGTTCTTGTCCGGATCGCCGATCCAGGTGGAAAAAACGCCGTGCACCCAGCTTCCGGCCACAAGCGTGGACAGACGCTTGGCCGAGTGGGCTTCGAGATAATCGGAAAATGTGGTGAGTGCCAGCTGCGGATGCGTTGTGAGGCGCTGATACAGCGCGCTTAAAAAATGATAACCGTTTTCAGGATAATGTTCCCAGGCGTTTTCGCCGTCCATAATGATGGACACCACTCGATCGGCGTGTCCGCGACAGCGGCCGGCGATTTCCTCAAGGTGGTGAATCAGGTCATTGACGGCATCGTCGGCGTGCCAGCCTGCATACGTAAACCCGATGAGATCGGACAATCCGTCGTCGCGGAAAAAGCAGGTCAAACCGCTTTCAGCAACCGCATAGGGCCGGTAGAGCCACGCCTCTTTCATGGCGTGCGGCGCGTGCCCGGATTGCATCAAACTGTTGCGCAGCACCCCTTCCCCGCTTGCGGCCCAGGTAAACCCCGACTCGGCGAGCAACTTCAGGCAGGCCAAGCTCACGGCGCCTTCCGACGGCCAGCATCCCGCCGGCGTGCCACCGAAGTGGTTGCGGAAGGTTTCGATACCCTCGCGGATGTGCCAGTGTACCCGTTCTTCTCCGCCGGGATAGGCCGCGATGCGCGGCAGCCGCACTTCGGGCGTGGCCTCGCGCGCGCATTCGAAATCAAGCAACAACGGCATGATCGGGTGCGCATAGGGCGTGATGGACAGTTCCACCTGCCCGCGCCCGGCGAGTCGCGCATAGCGGCCGATGAGGCCGGACAAGAGTTCGCTGATAATCTCAAGCAATTGAAGGCGATCGTTGAAAGTATAATTGTCCGCCTTGTCTAGGAGGCGCTTGATACGCTTATCTTCGCGGCGGACCGTCTCCCCGAGCCAGGCAAGGTGATACCAGACCAGGAGGTCCACAAGCATGCGATCATCGGCGGATACCAAGGTTTCCGGATGCGCGACATATGACGACGCTAAGTCCGCGAGGCGTTTGTATGCCGGAAACCGTGTGACCAGCCGTTCCTCGTTGGCATGCAGGCAGTGCTTGATCAGCCTTAGGCGTGCGTCGTTTTCAACAGGCAATGCCGCGTTGCCCAACGCGGCCAGGAGTGGATCACGGATTGTCCCACCGTTCGCCAGAAACCCATGAACCTGTTGGGCGTAGTCGGCGATTTGTTCCAGGAGCACGGGAGCAAAGTTGATCACGGCGCGCGCCGCCGGCACTGCCTCAAGATGCGCCACCATGTCGACGTAATCCTTAATGGCATGCAGGTAGGTCCAGGGCAACTGATACCGGCCGCCAATGGGGTCGTGGTACTGCGGCTGGTGCATGTGCCAGCAGAGCACGACCTTGAGACGCGTGTCATCGGACATGGTGCAATTCCTTGCCGGGCATTTTCAGGGTCATCCTCGCCGCCTCACTCGGGATGAAGCAACAATTTCTTCCCGTGTGGTAAAAAAACTCGAATACCGCCCTGTTTGAATTTACCATACCATTCGGGACGTTTGTGTATCCTGTCCGCTTGCACCCCGGAAAACCGGGGCACCAACAATAAAGCACAGAATAATCACAACATGCATAAAGTACTGTTTGTCACCAGCGAAGCGTACCCGCTCATGAAAACCGGGGGGCTGGGCGATGTTTGCGGGAGTCTGCCCGCCGCCCTTGAGTCGCTGGGCTGTGATGTGCACCTACTTATGCCCGGCTACCGGGATGCGCTGGCGCACGGCGGGTTTGAGCCCGTCGCCCGCCTGCAGCCGCCGCTGTTCCAGCACAATATCACGTTGCTTGAGGGCAACCTGCCAGGCAAGCGCGTAAAGGTTTGGCTCGTGGATTATCCACCGGCCTACGACCGCCCCGGCAATCCTTACCATGATCCTTACGGAAACGATTGGTACGACAACGCGGCGCGCTTCGCGCTGCTTGCGCGGACCGCCGTGGCGCTCGCGTTGGGACGTACAAGCATCTCCTGGCGGCCGGACATCGTTCATTGCCACGACTGGCAGACCGGGCTGGTGCCCGCGTGGCTCTCGCTGGAAACACGCCGGCCCGCGACCGTTTTTACCATTCACAACTTGTCCTACCAAGGTTTATTTTCGCGCGACACCTTCACCGCTCTGGGACTGCCCGATACACTCTGGTCATCCGAAGCGTTGGGGTTCCACGGTGCGCTTTCCTTCATCAAGGGCGGGGTGGCGTGCGCCAACCAGTTGACCACAGTGAGTCCCACCTACGCACGCGAAATCCAGTCGCCGGAATTCGGCTGCGGATTGGACGGCGTGTTACGGCGCCGTTCCTATTCTCTTACCGGCATTCTCAACGGCATCGACACGGTCGAATGGGACCCGGCGCATGACGCGCATCTGAACAAGCCGTATTCCGCGCGTCGCTTCCGAAACAAACTCGACAACAAGCTCGCCCTCCAAAATGAGTTCGGATTACCTCCCGACCCCGACATACCTGTCATCGGCATGGTGAGCCGGCTCGTGTATCAGAAAGGCATTGACCTGTTACTTGGCGCGATACCGAAACTCGCCGGCATGCCGCTGCAAATGGTGATTCTGGGAAGCGGCGAAACAAGGTACGAGAAAGCCTTGGATAATGCCGCTGCCCACACCGGTGACCGGCTTGCGGTGCGCATCGGCTATGATGAAACGCTCGCGCACCGCATCTTGGCAAGTGCAGACATGATCCTGATGCCGTCGCGTTTCGAACCCTGCGGCTTAAGCCAGCTCTACAGCCTGCGCTACGGCACGGTCCCAATCGTGCGGCGAATCGGCGGGCTGGCGGATACCGTGGTGGACGCCACACCGGCAAACCTTAATGCAGGTACCGCCACCGGTTTTGTCTTCGATCCGGCGGAACCGGCCGCCCTCGTCGCCGCGGTTGCGCGTGCGCTCGATGGCTATCGCAACAGCCGTCAGTGGAAAAAATTAGCGCTAAACGGAATGCGCCAGGATTTTTCCTGGCGTAAAAGCGCGGCACGTTATCTTGCACTCTACAAAACGGCCTTGGGTGACCGCCAAGTCGCCGGCGACCAGATTCAGGAATGAAGCCTTTTCCCGGCCAGGGCAAAACAGTCCTTGCGCCATAGACAATGGTATTGATCGCATATGCCATTATAAGCGGTGGCGAAACAATCAAAATTGCCTTCCTGTCTCTGGATCGCCCTGATCAGTTCACGCTTTCCTTGCCTGCTGGAATTGACGCCGTGCGAACGAGCAATGGTGCGAATTCTCTCGATTTTCATGGTTCCCTCCTCCTTAAGAGAAAGAACAGCCACTCAGTATCAGAAAATAGAATACTCCTCCAAATCTTCTAAAACCATGACGCAAAATTGATGCCCAATCATTGACAGAAATCAAAGGATTGATGCGCCGTACCCATCCCCGGCCTACAGCCTTACACCGGGACATCTCCACCCTTTACAATTCATGGCAGGAGTGAAAGGATTATAGCCTCCATGCGGTAAAATCTGACGTATCCAAAATCACCCTGCCCCGTGGGGTTGGAAGACCGGCATCAAGGGCAACGCGATGGAAGCCAAAACGGTAGAAGAACTCCGCGCACAGGCAAAAGCACTGGGGTTAAAGGGCTACGCGAATTTGCGCAGACAAGAATTGATGCGACTTCTGGCGAGGGAGCAGGCCAAAGCTAATCGCCGAGGAAAGCGGTCGACCGGACGTACCCAAACCGGAGCGGAATCAACGGTGAAAGCGCGAAAGGCGCTATCACACGCACCTAACCCCTCTGCCGCCAAATCGGCCAAAACCACAGCCGCATCCCGTATTCACAAAGAACGGTCGCGTTCCGTACGTAAAACGCGGGCAACGAAAACCACCCAGCTGATGCCGGAGGGGACACCCTTCGCCAGTGAGGAAGCGCGCGCGGAAGAGGCAAAATACGCGATCGCCCCACCGGGCGTTACGGTTTCCGCGCAGGCGGCCGCACCTGATCTTGGAGAAGACATCGAGCGGCTGCCGGCATTCACCGAATCCACGCTCTGCCTGCTGCCGCAGAAACCGGGCATCCTGCATGCCTATTGGGTGCTGGAACCCAGCAGGCTGGCACGTCAACCGTCTCTCAAACTCAGGTTGTGCCTCCTGTCGGATGACACACTTGAGGTGTTGGAGGAAATCCCGCTGACCAGCGACCACGGCCATTGGTATTTTCACGTGAACGAGGTGCAAGGCGATGGTGAAATCGTCCTTCAGCTCGGCGCTTATCAGGATGGAACGTTTATTCCGGCCATTCGTCGCGGCATGGCGCGCATCCCGAGCCTTCATGCGTCAAATCAAACAGACCGCAAATGGTGGGTCAGTGAACAGCAATTTCGTGAGATGTATCTGCGCGCCGGTGGCTTTGCCCGCGGCAGACGACTCGGCTGGTCCGCCTCCCTAAGCAGCCGTTAGTTTTCAAACATTTTGGATCCCAAAGGCTATTTCGCCCTCGTCCTGCATGCGCATCTGCCATTCGTGCGCCATCCCGAACACGAACGCTTCCTGGAAGAAGACTGGTTTTTTGAAGCCCTGACGGAGACCTATCTTCCGTTACTGGATGTCTTCGAAGGGCTGGCACGCCATGGCGCCCATTTCCGCATCACGATGTCGCTCACGCCGACACTCCTTTCCATGATGACGGATCCGCTGTTGCAAAGCCGCTATGTGACTTATCTGGACGCGCGGCTACGCGCGCTGGAAGGAGAACGGGCACGCACGTCGAGCGATCCCAATTTTCATCCGGTAGTGCTGTTTTACTCCGACCTGTACGAACGGCTGCGCCGGCGTTTCGTGGAGCAGGACAAACTGGATGTCACGCGGGCCTTCCGCCGGTTGATGGAAGCAGGGTATCTCGAGATCATCACCTCGGGCGCGACCCATGGCTACTTTCCGCTGCTCGCCGTGAATGAGGAAAACCTGTACGCCCAGCTGTCCATGGCGGTGCGCACCCACACGCGCATTCTGGGCCGGCGGCCGCGCGGTATCTGGCTGCCGGAATGCGGCTACAAACCGGGTATGGACCGGATACTGAACGAATTCGGCATTGAATTCTTTTTTCTTGATTCCCATGGCGTCCTGAACGCCGCACCCCGCCCAAAGTATGGCGTGCACCGCCCGGTGCGCACGCTCGGAGGACCGGCGGCGTTCGGGCGCGATTACGAATCTTCCAAACAGGTGTGGTCCGCGGAAGAAGGCTATCCCGGTGATGCCGTCTACCGCGAGTTCTACCGCGACGCTGGCTATGACGTGCATGCGCCGCACATGGAGCCGCTGCAACACGCAAACCAACGTACGTTTACCGGCCTCAAGTACCACCGCATCACCGGCAAGACAGCCGCTAAGGAACCCTACCATCCCGGCTGGGCGCGCGAACGCGCCGCGGAGCATGCGGGAAATTTTATGTTCAACCGCCAGCAGCAGGTGGAATGGCTGGCGTCCTTCTTCGACAGGCCGCCGATTATCGTCGCACCCTATGACGCCGAACTCTTCGGCCACTGGTGGTTCGAAGGGCCGCAGTGGATAGACTGTTTATTACGCAAGATCGCCTATGACCAGAGCGACATCAAGACCATCCTGCCCTCCGAATACCTGGACCGTTACGGCGATTTACAGACTGTATCGCCCCCGGAATGCAGCTGGGGAGCAGGCGGTTTCCATGAAGTCTGGCTCAACGGCAACAATGATTGGATTTACCCTTATCTGCATGCCGCCACTGATCGCATGGTCGCGCTCGTCAAGGGATTCCCAAACGCAGATGGCGTTACACGCTGGGCGCTTGATCAGGCGGCGCGGGAACTACTGCTGGCGCAGGCGAGCGACTGGGCCTTCATCATGAAAACCTCCACCACCGTCGATTACGCGGTACGGCGTTTCAAAACCCATATCCACCGTTTCGATCGCCTCGCGGATATGGTCGAGCACAATGCCTTCGATGAAAACTATCTGCGCGAAATCACGGCACGCGACAGTTTATTCCCCGACATGGATTACCGGATTTTTCAGGCTAGACCGTGGATATAGCAGGGACTTGCCACCGGGTCGCTCCTGCGCATCCATGCGCCCGCGACATTCGTATATCCCTATACAGCACAGCCAGTGGCTATTACCTATTCACAACCGACTGGCCGCCAACGCCGCGCCCATTAACCCTACCTTTGGATTCATCGCCACCTTCACCGGCATGGCCTGCACCAGCGACGACATGCGGCCCTTGCTGGTGAAGGCGCGCATAAACGTACCGTCGGTAAGCTTATCGATAATCTTCGGCGCGATGCCGCCGGAGATGTACACGCCGCCCTCGGCCAGGCAGCTCAACGCGAAATTCCCCGCCTGCGCACCGTAGATCGTCACAAATAAATCGAGCGCCTGAATAGCCAATGCATCCTTGCCTTTCAGTGCAGCATCGCTGATCACCGCCGCCGGGTCGCCGGTCTTCATCGCGTCTGCAAGATCGGGCGATGCGGAGACCTCACGATCGCGCAGAAAGTTATAGATCGTTACCAGACCCGAGCCGGAGAGCACGCGCTCGTAAGAAACATGGTTTAACTTCTTTTTAAGATACTGAAGCAACTCCATCTGCAAGGCGTCTGTCGGCCCAAAATCCACATGGCCGCCTTCGGTGGCAATGGTTTCGTAATGACCCCCTTGCCAGATGAGCAACCCCTGTCCAAGACCGGTGCCGGCGCCGATGACAATGCGTGGTGCGTGCGACACGGCCTCACCTTCTTGCAAGACCGCGAGGTCTTGTGCGCCCAAGGCCTCAATGCCGTAGCCGATTGCCTGAAAGTCATTAATCAGACGCAGCTTGCCGAGTTCCAGTTCACGCGCAAGCAAGGCTCCCTTTACCTCCCATGGCAGGTTGGTAACCTTCGCCAACTGACCGGCGGGCGTTTCACTGATGGGTCCGGCGATGCCGAAACAAGCACTGTGCAGAGAAATTGATGTACGCGCCGAGGATGTGCGCAGAAAATCCTGAATGATCGGCAATAATCCATCATAGGCATTGCTTGCGAAACGCTGTTCCGCCATAACCTGATAATTGCCCTCATTAAATTCGGCAATCTGAAGCAGCACCTTGGTGCCGCCGATGTCACCTGCCAGAACATGCATTGTCTTTTTATTCCACGAGTCAACCCAGGAAGATCTGTTTTTCAGTTCGGTGCGCCAATGGACAGAGCATCATACCCCTTGCTGGTTTGGTAACATGACAGGGCATTGTTATACTTGCACACAAGCCGGGGTGGCGGAACTGGTAGACGCGCCGGACTCAAAATCCGGTGGTGGCAACACCGTGTCGGTTCGACTCCGACCCTCGGTACCAACTCCCAAATGAGGAAGGCGGTCCGCGTGAAACATCGGGCCGCCTTTTTTCATTATCCCTTCGCAGTAACTCAGGCTACCTGGACCGGAATGGCATGACGTGTGTGCGTAATGCGGTTGCGGTCATCCACATAAACCAGGCGCGGTTTAAACCTGTCCAGTTCCTTTTCTTCAAACTCGGCATAGGCGCAGATGATAATAATGTCATCGGGTTTTGCCTTGTACGCGGCGGCGCCGTTCACGGAAATGGTGCCCGACCCTGCCTCCGCGCGAATGGCGTAGGTCGAAAAACGCTCACCGTTATTGAGATTGTATACCTCGATTCGCTCGTACTCGCGAATATCCGCCGCATCCAAGAGATGGGTGTCAATGGCCACCGAACCCTCGTAATCCAGTTCGGATTGCGTGACACGCACGCAGTGCAATTTCGCCCTGAGCATGATCCTACGCATAAATCCTCCGAATGATTCCAAAATTATCCATCTTTACGCCGGTGGATTCAATGAGCCTCAGTGAATCTCCAACTCAACGTTGTCAATCAACCGTGTGCGGCCAAGCCACGCCGCCGCCAGAATCACAAGCTTGTAATCCTGTTGTTGCGGAATTTCAAGGTCCTGCTGGCGCCGGATACTAACATATTCCGGCCGAAATCCAGCCGCCTCCAAATCCTGTAACGTTTTGTTTTCCAGGTCCGGCAATATCTTGCGATGTTTGGCTATTTGATCGCGGAGCGCACATAAGGTTGCATAAAGCCTTGGCGCAATTTCTCGCTCCTCAGCGCTCAGGTAATGATTGCGGGAACTCATGGCAAGACCGTCGGGTTCACGTACCGTCTCCGCGCCGACAATTTCCACCGGCATACCGAGATCCGCGGCCATGAGGCGGATCACCAGCAATTGCTGATAATCCTTTTTGCCGAATACCGCGACGTCCGGGTTAACCAGATTGAACAGGCGGTTCACGACGGTGGCGACGCCGCGGAAGTGGCCGGGGCGGAATGCGCCGCAGAGGATGTTGTTCAGGCCCGGCACTTCTACGCGCGTCTGCGCCCTCCTGCCTCGCGGATAGATTTCCGCATCGCTTGGCATGAACAACAGGTCAACGCCTTCCGCTTCCAGGGCGACGTGGTCTTCCCGCGGGGTGCGCGGATAGATATCGAAATCCTCATTCTCGCCGAATTGCAGGGGGTTCACGTAGATGCTGGCGACAACGACTTCCGCATACTCACGCGCCTTCTGCATCAGGTATAGATGCCCCGCATGCAGATTACCCATGGTGGGGACAAAGGCGATGCGCTTTCCCAGACCACACAGCGTGCGAATCTGCCGCCTGAGTTCAACAACAGTTTCAACAACGATCATGTAAACATGAATAATAAT
>FXBF010000048.1_pt1 | contig 31835 bp, 32 predicted proteins | sample 5335321 | NCBI WGS metagenome assembly FXBF01 (sample SAMEA103928391, study PRJEB20085) | sediment metagenome | isolation source: sediment
GTCCAGGCTGGAGAAGGCGTACCCGGCCTCAGCCTCGACCGAAAGGCGTGAAAACCGAACGGTCAGGCGACCGCCGATCAGCAGACCGGGTTCCAGGCCGAGGTTGAATATGATCGCGCTGGATGTGTCAGGCCTGAGTCGAACTGAATTGAAGAGCTCGTTGGTCGGGAAGTAGCCACCCACGAAGGCGGAAAGTCCGATCCGCACCTGCCCCTGGAGGGGCGCGGCTGAAATGGCGAGTAGCACGGCGGCCTGCGCCAGCCTACGAGTCATCCTCTATCTCCCCTCGAGGCTAAGTTCCGCGCTCGCGCCGGCTCCCGGCTAATCACTAATCACGCCCGCCCGTCAACGCGACCCGTACAAGTCGTAGCGGAGGTCGCGCAGGAACGGCACGTGACGGCGCACCTGCTCTATTTGTCCCAGGTCCACGTCAGTCACGAGAAGCTCTTCGTCGTCTGCTCCGGCCCTTGCGATGATCTGGCCGGCAGGATCGGCGACGAAGCTCTCGCCGAAGAACTGCAGCTCACCGTCGATGCCCGCGCGGTTCGCGATGGCCACGTAAATCTGGTTTGCGACCGCCGCCGCCTGAATCTCGATCTCCCACACGTCCTTGAACGCCTGCTCCGACATCGATGTGGCTGTGGGGACAACGACGATCTCCGCGCCCTGCAGAGCGAGCGCCCGGAAGTGTTCCGGATAGTGCCGGTCGTAGCAGATCGCTACTCCAACTTTCCCGACTCGCGTCTCGTACACCGGCCAGCCCGTATCACCCGGCCAGTAGTAGAACTTCTCGTTGTAACCCGGCTCTTCAGCGATGTGGAGCATTCGGCTGGTGCCCAGAAGCTTCCCGTCGGCGTCGATAACGGGTGAGGCATCGTAGTAGCGCCCGGGAGCCGCCCGCTCGAACACGTTGATGACCGTCACCAGGCCGTGTTCCGCGGCGGCTGTCTGGAACAGCTCGGTGGTGGGCCCCGGAATCGGTTCCGACCATTCGAAGTACTGCGCGTCCGCGCGCACCTGGGGGAAGAAGAAATCGAATGCCAACTCCGGGAACACGATGAGCTCGGCCCCCTGGTCGGCCGCCTGCCTCATCCACTCCGTCGCCTTCTGAATGCTCGCCGTCCGGTCCCCTTCGTGACGGAACTGCGCGCACGCCACTCTCATCCTCATCCTCCGTTTCCGAAGTCGGAATTCGTTGCATCGGCAACTAGGAACAATAGAGTAATTGAGCAAGAGGACAATAGAACCGTGGAATGCCGGGCGGCCCATTTCAGATCAATTGTTCCCTCGAATTCCCGTCTTGACACGTCTTTGCGGTCGCGACAGGTTTGGCCACAAGCCGCGTGCCGGGCGCCCCCGGGTGGTATCCGTGGGCGCCCGGTTTTTTGGCTCAGCGTCAACTGAACGGTGTTCGAGGCGAAAGTGAGCGGGGAAAACTTGAAACTGGCACTCCCAGACGGTTCCCAGATCGAGGTCGAGCCTGGTATCTCGGCGCGTGACCTGGTGGAACGACTGGACGGCGGGCTCGTCGACAGGACGATAGCAGCCAAGCTGGACGACGAGATCATCGATCTTGCCCGGCCCATCATGCGCTCGGGCGAGATCAGATTCCTGACAGAAGACGATGAGGACGAGGACTCCCTCTACGTACTGCGTCACTCGGCGGCGCACGTTCTGGCCACGGCGGTTCGAAGCCTATGGCCGAACGCAGGGATCGGTTTCGGTCCCCCGATCGCCGACGGCTTCTACTACGACTTCGATGTCGAGCAGCCCTTCACCCCGGAGGACCTGGAGCGGATCGAGGAGAAGATGGCGGAGATCGTAGCCGGCGACGAGCCGTTCGAGCGGCGCGAGGTCCAGCGGGGAGAGGCGGAAAGACTGTTCTCGGACGACCCGTACAAGCTGGAGCGGCTCGCGGAGATTCCCGAAGACGACACGATCTCCGTCTATCGCGACGGGTCGTTCTTCGATCTCTGCCGGGGCCCTCACCTGCCGTCTACTGGCCGGGTGAAGAACTTCAAGCTGCTCCACGCGGCAGGCGCCTATTGGCGGGGCGACGAGCGTCGCCCGATGTTGCAGCGCATCTACGGGACGAGCTTCTTCCAGAAGTTTCGCCTCGAGGAGTATCTGCGCCGACTCGAGGAAGCCAGGCGACGCGATCACCGGCTGATCGGGAAGGAGCTCGACCTCTTCAGCATTCAGGAGGATGTCGGGCCGGGGCTGATTCACTGGCACCCCAAAGGTGCGATGATCCAGTTCCTGCTGCGGCGCTTCATCGAAGACGAGTTGCTGCGTCGTGGGTACGACTTCGTCTACACGCCCCACATAGCCAGAGAGGCGTTGTTCCGCCGATCGGGCCACCTCCAGGCCTATTCGGAGGTGATGTTCCCGGCCATGGAGATGGAGGGCGAGAAGGAGAGCTATCGGGTCAGGCCGATGAACTGCCCTTCCCATATGGAGATCTATGCCTCGCGCCAGCGGAGCTACCGTGATCTGCCGCAGCGCTACGCCGAGATCGCCAGCGACTACCGGAACGAGAAGTCGGGTACGCTGCATGGCATGATGCGCGTTCGCGGGTTGACCATGGACGACGCGCATATCTTTTGCCGGCCGGACCAGATAGAGGATGAGATCTATGCGATGCTCGACCTGGTCGATTACGTATACAGCACTTTCGGCCTTCAATATCGGCTGGACTTCGCTACGCGGCCTCAGAAGCGGATCGGGTCGGACGAGGTCTGGGACCAGGCTGAGAATGCGTTGGGGATTGCCATCGAGCGCAGAGGACTGACCTACGCTGTCGATCAGGGTGGCGGCGCGTTCTACGGTCCAAAGATCGACGCGAAGTTCCTGGATGCCATCGGCCGTGAGTGGCAGGGCTCGACTATCCAGCTGGACTTCGTGCTGCCTGAGCGCTTCGAACTCAACTATGTCGGCTCGGACAACCAGAAACACCGGCCGGTGATGATTCACCGCGCCATTTACGGCACACTGGAACGCTTCATCGGTGTCTTGATCGAGCACTTCGCAGGCGCTTTCCCCGTGTGGCTTGCGCCTGTGCAGGTACGCCTGCTGCCGATCTCCGACGAGCTGGCAGATGCGGCCCGCACAGTTCAGGACGCGTTGCGGGCTGAGAGGCTGCGCGTCGAGCTGGACGACCGCGGCGAGACGCTCTCTTACCGGATCCGCGACGGCGAGCTGCAGAAGGTCCCCTACCTGGCCGTGATCGGGAAACGGGAAGCGGAGGCGGGTACCGTCGCGGTCCGGAAGCGCGGTGCCGAGAAGAAGCAGGTAGTGATGCCGGTCAACGAATTCGTAGAGCAGGTGGCTGAGGAGGACCGCTCCAGGGCGCTCGGCTAGCTAGCCGGAGGTGTGAGCGGTGGTGCCCGAGACGCCCCGCCGCTTCGATCACGCCCACGGGGCGAGACCCGTTGACAAGCGGGGGCGTTTGCCCAAGTTTCCTGCCCACAACGATGAAAGTGGCGGTCGATGGACGCCGCCCACCTTTCGGCCTGCACTCTGGAGTGCGGCGCTGCCGGGTCCAAACGGATAAGCCTGTGCGTGGTCGGTTGGGCTGGTTGATAGCGCAGGCGGTTCTCCGCTTGGTCCATCGCTTTTTTGTTCGTGTCCCGGCAGGACCTGTAGCGAAGGGAGACCGATTATCGATAAAAACGAGCCCCGCGTAAACAACCAGATCCGGATCACCCCGGTCAGGTTGGTCGATGCAGAGGGCGAGCAAGTAGGGATCGTTTCGATCGAGGAGGCCCGCGCGGCCGCTGCGGAGCGGGGCCTCGATCTGGTGGAAGTCGCGCCGCTAGCCCGGCCGCCCGTGGTCCGGGTCATGGACTACGGGAAATACAAGTACGAGCAGGCAAGAAAGGCGCGGGAGTCGAAGAAGAAGCAGCACCAAGTCAAGGTGAAGGAGATCAAGCTCCGCCCGAAGATCGAGGATCACGATGTTAACTTCAAAGCGGAGCACGCTCGCCGCTTTCTGAGTGAAGGAAACAAAGTCAAGTTGACGATGCGTTTCCGGGGACGCGAGATGACGCACACGGAACTTGGCGCCGAGGTTCTGGAGAGCTTCGCTGGACTTCTGTCGGATGTCGGCCAGGTAGAGGAAAAGGCAAGGCTCGAAGGCCGAAACATGACCATGGTGCTGGCACCCAAGCGGTGACGGCATTGTGACGGAAGAGAAAGAGACGGAGTAGCGATGCCTAAGATGAAGACACATCGGGCCGCGGCGAAGCGGTTCCGAAAGACGGCCGGCGGCAGGGTGAAGCGCCGAAAGGCTAATAAGAGTCACATCCTGGCCAAGAAGACGCGGAAGCGTAAGCGCGGGCTGCGCAAGTCAACGCTGGTGTCTGCTGGCGATTTGAAGCGTGTGAAGCGAATGCTCGGTCTGTGATCGAGGCCCGTGTCATCGGTCACGATCGATTTAGAAAGGAGTTCTATAGATGCCTCGGGTCACGAATCAGGTCGTGCGGCACAAGAAGAAAAAGAAGGTACGTGAGCTGGCGAAGGGTTACCGCGGCGCGCGGTCCAAGCTCTATCGCTCGGCCAAGAACGCCGTTGAGCGGGGGTGGAGCTACAGCTACCGCGACCGGCGCAATCGTAAGAGGGACTTCCGCAGGCTCTGGATTACACGCATCAACGCTGCAACGCGGCAGCACGACATGCCCTACTCCAGCTTCATCAACGGTCTGCGCTGTGCCGGCGTTGAGCTTAACCGTAAGACGCTGGCGGATCTGGCCGTGCGGGACCCGAACGTCTTCGGGAACCTGGTGGCCGTCGCGAAGGAAGCTCTGGCAAAATAGCGCGGCCACGCCGTGATGCGGGATTTCCTATCTAGGCTGCGCGAGCTCGAGGAAGCCGGCTTGGCTGCGATCGATGCTGCAGACATCCCGGACGACCTTGAGCGTTTGCGCGTGGAGTACCTGGGCCGTAAGGCCCCCCTGACCCAACTGCTGCGCGGCGTAGGACAGCTCCCTCACGAAGAGCGGCGCTCCGCCGGCGCCGAAGCGAACCGGGTCAAGCAGCGTTTGCTGGAGCGTTTGGAGGCCCGTGCTGCCGAGCTGGCGGCAGCCCCCGCCGAAGCCTCGACCGAGCTTGACCTGACGCTGCCCGGCCGGGCTCGCTGGCGCGGCGCGCGGCACCCGTGCACGTTGGTCACCGACGAGATCTGCGAGATCTTCAAGGAACTCGGTTTCGTCCGTGCCCGCGGGCCGGAGGCCGAGACGACCTGGTATAACTTCACCGCGTTGAACACACCGCTCGATCACCCCGCTGTGGACGAGCAGGACACGTTCTATCTCTCGGACGACACCGTGCTGCGCACTCACACCTCGCCCGTGCAGGCGCGAGTGATGGAGAAGACGCAGCCGCCCGTGAGGATCGTGGTACCCGGCGTAGTCTACCGGCGCGATCCCTTCGATGCTTCCCACGCGCCGGCATTCGAGCAGGTGGAAGGCCTGGCAGTGGATGAGGGGATCAGCTTCGTCGACTTGAAGGCGAGTATCAGTTACTTCGTCCACAGGTTCTTCGGCGAGGACAGCGAGACGCGTTTCCGACCCTCGTTCTTCCCCTTCACGGAGCCATCGGCGGAGGTCGACGTCTCGTGTGCGCTTTGCCACGGCGAGGGATGCTCCGCCTGCAAGGGCACGGGGTGGATCGAGATCATGGGGGCGGGGATGGTCGATCCTGCGGTCTTCGATAATGTCGGCTACGACTCAGAGCGCTACACGGGCTTCGCGTTCGGCATGGGCGTGGGCAGGATCGCCATGCTGCGTTACCGGATCCCCGATATCCGGTTGCTCTACGAAGGTGACGTACGCTTCCTCGGACAGTTCTCGCGCGAGCTATGAACATCTCGTACCGTTGGCTTAGGGGGCTGGCGCCGACGATCGGCGAATCCGCCGAAGCGGTAGCCCGGCGGTTCACATATACGGCCGTCCCGGTTGATGATGTCACCTGGCTGGGCGAGGGCCTCGACGAACTGGTGGTGGCCCGTGTGGAGGTGGTCGCCCAACATCCGAAGGCGGATCGTCTGGTCGTCTGTCAGGTCGACGCCGGTCGCGGCGCGCCGGTCCAGGTGGTGACAGGCGCGCCGGTGGTGGTGGAGGGCGCGTTCTACGCCTACGTGGGAGCCGGGCAAGCGCTGCCCGGGGGGCAGGTGGTCAAGCGGGTCAAGCTGCGTGGTGAGCCCAGCGAAGGGATGCTCTGTTCCGAGCGTGAGCTGGGCGTTGGGCGCGACGCTGCCGGTATCATGCGGCTTCACGGTGAGTTCACCCCGGGTCAACTTCTGCTCGAGGCGCTCGAGCTCGACGATTACCGCCTCGATCTCGATGTCACGGCGAATCGCCCCGATCTGCTGGGCCATTGGGGAGTTGCCCGTGAAATCGCTCCCGGGGGTGAAGCGGACCTGCGGCTACCGGATTTTCCCGGTCACAAGCGGGCCGGGTATTCCACCGATACCGCTGTTGATGAGGGAGAGACTGCCGGTGTAACCGTCCGGATCGAGGATCCGGAAGGCTGCCCACGCTATATGGGTGCGGTGATCCGCGGGGTGACGGTGGGCCCCTCACCCGAGTGGCTGGCCAATCGTCTGAGGGCGATCGAACAGCAGCCGATCAACAACGTAGTGGATTCGACCAACTACGTTCTGCACGAGCTCAACCAACCGCTACACGCATTCGACCTTGCGACGCTGCGAGGTCCGGCGGTCGTGATCCGTAGGGCGAGAGCGGGCGAAGTGCTCCGCACGCTCGACGGTAAGAACCGCACGCTGGATCCCGAGGTGCTGGTAATCGCCGATGCCGAGGCTCCTTGCGCCATGGCGGGTCTGATGGGCGGCGAGACGAGCGAGGTGGTCGAGAGCACTACCGATGTATTCATCGAGTGCGCCTACTTCGATCCCAAGCGAGTTCGCCGGGCTGCTAAAGGCCTCGGGCTGGATACGGACGCGTCCTACCGCTTCCAGCGCGGTATAGATCCGGATGGGCTGCCGCGGGCGCTGCGGCGGGTCGTCGAATTGATCCTCACCTCGGCGGGCGGTACGGTGGACGGTGGCGCGATCGACGTCAACCCGATCCCCGCACAGCCCCGATCGGCTGATCTCCGGCCTCGACGGGTGAGTCACCTGCTGGGCGTCGACCTGGACGGCGCGATGATCAAGGCATGCCTCGAGCCCATCGGCTTCGAGCTGCGGGAGGCGAGCCCGGAGACGCTCAACTTTCGGGTGCCGAGCTGGCGGCCCGATGTGGAGCGTGAAGTGGACTTGATCGAAGAAGTGGCGCGGCGGCACGGATATGGAAATTTCCCGGACGAGATGAAGAATTTCCGTCCCACGAGCCTTCGCGAGGACGGCTACGTCGATGTTTTCCATCGCCTTCGGGAGCTCATGGCTGGCCTGGGCTTCCTCGAGGCCAAAAGCTCGCCCTTCGCTCCGGCGACCGAGGGGGATGTCCGCTTGCTTAACCCGCTCTCGGAACGCGAAGACCACCTGCGCAGGGACCTGCTCACCGGGCTGGTTCATCGTGTGGAGTACAATTTCGCCCGTGGCCAGCGAGATATTCGCCTCTTTGAGCTTGGTACGGCCTTCATGACCTCCGATGGCCCCTTGCCGGAGGAACGGATCCGGATCGCTGCCGCATGGACGGGGCGGAGGATGCCACCGCACTGGTCCGACCAGGACAGCGACTGGGACCTGTGGGACCTCAAGTGGATCGTCGGCTCCGCGGCGTCCGTCTTGAGGGTGGACTCAGAGGTGCGGCCGGTGGACCCGGACGACGGGAATGGGAGCTTCCAGGAATGGCTGGCCGTTGTGACGCCGGATGGGCGGACGCTGGGCTGGGCCGGGCTGATAGCGGCTACGGCCGTGGAAGCACCTCGCTGGGCCGGCTCGGTGTGGGGTCTGGAGCTCGAGGTTCTTCCGGGTCGGCCTGGGCCGGTCGTCTACGAGTCTCTACCGAATTACCCGGCCGTGGAGCGGGACGTTGCGCTGATAGTCAAGAAGAGCGCTCCCGCTGCTGAGGTGGGGGCGGTGATCCGCGGGGCGGCACCGGAATACCTGGAGGATCTATTCGTTTTCGACGTCTACGAGGGCGAGAGCATCCCGGCCGGTATGCGGAGCATCGCCTGGCGCTTGAGATTCCGCTCGCCTGATCGTACCCTAACAGACGAAGAGGTCGACGCGGCTATGAAGCGGATCACCTCCGCACTGGAGGAGAAGCTCAATGTCGGAATCCGAGGGGCGTAAGCCCAGCATCGACTTCCCGAAGTTCGACGAGCTCGACGCGGCGGTTCGGCGCGCCCTGCGTCAACTGGAGGTCTGGCGCGGGCGCGCATCAGCTTCAGAGGCCGAGCGGCGGCGTCTCCAGCAGGTGCTCGACGACATGAGGGGCGTCTCCAGGGACCTCGACCCGTCGCAGGCAGCCAGCGAGCTCCGGCGACTGCGGGAAGAGAACGAGGAGCTGAGGCGTCAACTGCGGGAAGGACGGCGCATGGCCGAGCAACTGGCCCGTAACGTGGAGTTCCTGGAGGACGCCAGATGACGAATGAAGCGAGCCGGGACAGGGAGATGGTGGAGGTCCAGATCCTGGGTGAAACCTACACTCTGAGATCGGAGACCAGCGCCGAGTACACGCAGCGAGTGGCCGAGCACGTGGATCGGATGGCCCGTGAGATACGCGAGGAGAGCGGTGTGATGGACCAGAAGAAGATCGCGATCCTCGCTGCCCTGGCGGTGACCGACCAGCTGTTTCGCATGCGCGACGGCGTCGAAGTAGTCAAAGGGCTGGCGGAGAAGCGGGCGGAACGTCTGACGAGCGAGATCCTGACCGTGGTGGAGCAGGCGTTGGGTGACTAGCTTGCGCAACCTTTCAGGATCTGCTTATTGTTGTTTGCGGCCCTGTGGCTGTCTGGAAACGCCAATAATCGCTTGGAAGCCGTTTTGCATAGGCAGCGAGACCGCTCGAGGCTCTTCATCGTCCCGGCGCCCGGCGGCGCTGGAGTGAGAGGGGAAAGAGCCATCGGGCTGTAGTTCGACATTAACGCCGACTGGATCTAGCCGGCGGGCAAAACAGTTTCCCGACCCTAAGGTCATTATCAAGGTTGTCCAGCGGCGGGGCGTATCGCCTTGCCGCTTTTTCTGTTCGGGTCGGTCGACTTTCGGCCCGACGGATATAGAAAGGGAAACGCTGTGGATTGGATCGTGTCCCTAGCCGCTCTGGCGGCCGGCCTCATCATCGGATGGGGCGTCACATTCCTCCTCGTGCGGCGATTTGAGTTTGGTCGGATAAAGGAGCAGCGGGAACGCGCCAACGCGGAAGCGGCGCGGATCGTCGAATCGGCGCAGGCCGATGCTGAGAGCTTGAAGCGCAGCGCGGAGTTGGAAGCGAAGGAAGAGATACTCCGGGCCAAAGAAGGCTGGGAGAAGGAACTCATAAAGCGACGTGCCGAAGTCGAGCGCACGGAACGCCGGCTGGACGACCGGGAGAGTATGCTTGACCGCAAGTACTCGATCCTCGATGACAAGCAGGAGCAGATCGAGAAGCGCTCTGAAGAACTGGAAGGGCGTGAGAAGGCGGCGGAGGAACGCCGGGCGCACTACGAACAGCTGATAGCTGAAGAGCAACGCAAGCTAGAGCGAGTGGCCGGCATGTCGGTTGAAAAGGCCAAGCGCGAGCTGATGCGCCGGATCGAGGGAGAGGCGCACGCGGACGCGGGGCAGCGGGTCCGCCAGATCAAGGAGGAAGCCACGCGCAGCGCTGAGCGCGAGGCTCGCAATATCGTGGCGATGGCGGTAGAGAAGATCGCGGCCGACCACGCCGCCGAAGCCACCGTTTCCGTGGTCCCCTTGCCCAACGATGAGATGAAGGGCCGGATCATCGGGCGAGAGGGCCGTAACATCCGCGCGTTCGAGAATCTGAGCGGCGTGGATGTGATCGTGGACGACACGCCGGAGGCGGTGATCGTTTCCGCCTTCGACCCGGTACGGCGCGAGATCGCCCGTATCGCCATGGAGAAGCTGGTAGCAGACGGCCGCATCCACCCTGGCCGGATCGAAGAAGTGATCGAGAAGGCGAAGAAGGAGGTGCAGCAGAGCATGCAGGAAGCGGCTGAAGAGGCGTGCTATGAGCTGGGCATCCACGGCCTGCATCACCAGTTGATGGAAACGCTGGGCCGGATGAAGTACCGTACTTCGTACGGCCAAAACCAGCTGCAGCACTCGAAAGAAGTCGCACGCCTTACGGGCCATATGGCGGCCGAACTCGGGCTCAACTCACAGACGGCCAAGCGGATGGGCCTGCTGCACGACATCGGCAAGGGTATGACGCATGAGCACGAGGGCACGCACGTCGAGCTGGGCTACGAGCTCTGTAAGCGCTGCGGCGAGTCGGATCAGGTACTGAACGCTATCCGGGCGCACCACGGCGAGGAGCCGGCCCGTTACCCGGAGACGTTCTTGCTCACGGCGGCTGATGCGGTGTCTGGGGCACGCCCGGGGGCGCGCCGGGAATCGTTCGAGGCTTACGTGAAGCGCCTAGAGAAGCTCGAGGAGATCGCGACTTCCTTCGACGGCGTGTCGAAGTGTTTCGCGATCCAGGCCGGCCGTGAGGTTCGCATCATGGTCACACCGGAAGCCGTATCTGACGAAGAGATGGCGGTGCTCAGCGAAAAGACCGCGCGGCGCATAGAGCAGGAGCTCCAGTATCCCGGACAAATCAAAGTCGTGGTCGTACGGGAAACCCGCGCGGTCGATTTCGCGCGCTAGGCCAGAGCGGCCGCCTGTCCGGGTACCGGCTGTTCCGGTTCCGGCGACACCACGCTGCTAGGATCTATGAGGATCCTCTTCATCGCCGACATAGTCGGGAAGCCGGGACGCCGGGTTGTGCAGGCGTTGCTGCCCAATCTCCGCTTCGAGCGCCAGGCCGATATCGTAGTGGCGAACGGCGAGAACCTCGCGGGTGGCTATGGAGTCACGCCTTCCCTGGTGACGGACCTGTTCAACTGGGGAGTGGATGTCATCACGTCGGGAAACCACATCTGGGACCGCCAGGATGGCGTCGTGCTTCTCGACGAAGAGCCCCGCCTGCTGAGACCTGCCAACTACCCGCCCAGCAATCCCGGAAACGGCTCGCATGTCCTGTCTGCAGGGGGCACGAAAGTCGCCGTGCTCAACTTGCAGGGCCGCGCCTTCATGCCCGACATCGATGACCCCTTCCGGGTCGGCCGAGCTGCTGTAGATGAGCTTCGTGCGGAAACGAACATCATTGTCGTGGATTTTCATGCGGAAGCCACAGCCGAGAAGATCGCCTTCAGCAGATACATCGATGGTCTGGCTAGCGCCGTGGTTGGCACGCATACTCACGTGCCGACAGCGGACGCCCGTGTCCTGCCGGGTGGTACGGCCTACGTGACGGATCTGGGGATGACGGGTTCTCACGCTGGTGTGATCGGATATCAGGCCGAGAAGGCGATCCAGAGGGCTATGCTCGGACGGCGAGTTCGACTGGAGCTTGCCGATGGCGATCTGCGCCTCCAGGGCGTGATCGTCGACGTTGATGTCGCCTCCGGCAAAGCACGGCACATAGAACGGATCGAAATGATCTACGATCAGGAGCGATGACGCTGGCAGAGGTGATCGATGGTAAACGGATAGCCGGGGAGATTCGCCGGGAAGTCAAGCAGGACGCAGAAGACCTCAAGAGCCGGGGCGTTACACCGGGACTGGCCGTCGTGTTGGTGGGCGACAACCCTGCCAGTGTGGTGTACGTGCGGATGAAGGCCAAGGCGTGCGAGGAGGTGGGGATCTACTCGCGCGTGATCAGGATGTCGGCGGAGACAAGCCGGGCCGAGCTCGAGGCCGTGGTTGACGATCTCAACGCGGATGAAGCGATACACGGCATGCTCGTCCAGCTCCCTCTACCGTCACAGATCGAGGAAGATGCTATCATCAATCGGATTGCCCCTGAGAAAGACGTAGACGGCTTTCACCCGATGAACGTCGGCCGGATGATGATCGGGGATCCCAACGCTTTTCGGCCCGCGACGCCGGCAGGCGTTGTTGAGCTCTTGATGAGGACCGGGAACGATCCTTCGGGTAAGCGAGTCACGATCGTAGGGCGCTCTAACATTGTTGGAAAGCCTCTGGCCGTGATGCTATCACAGAAGATGGAGGGTGGAAACGCCACCGTGACGCTGGCCCACAGCCGCACGCCCGATCTCACAGCCGTGCTGCGTGAGGGGGACATCCTGGTCGCTGCTATAGGCGTGCCGGAGTTCGTGAAGGCCGATGCGGTGAAGCCGGGAGCGGTGGTGATCGACGTGGGCGTGAATCGGGTGGATGACCCGAGCACCGAGAAGGGCTATCGCCTGGTTGGCGACGTAGCCTACGACGAAGTGGCTGAAGTTGCCAGTGCGATCACTCCGGTTCCGGGTGGTGTGGGTCCAATGACGATCGCTATGCTGCTGGCCAACTGTGTCAAGGCGGCACGGGCGATTTCCGGAGACTCGTGAACCACGAGCTGTTCTTTCAGGCGGCGAACACGCGGGCGCTCGGTCGCGATCGGGTTCCACAGGTCTGGAGTGTCAGCCAGGTCAACGCCCTGGCGCGCGAGCTGCTCGAAGGTTCAGTTCCACCCCTCTGGGTGGCCGGCGAGGTGTCGGGTTTCAAGCGCTATCCCGCCGGCCACTGCTTCTTCACGCTGAAGGACAAGCGATCGCAGCTCAGTTGCGTCATGTGGCGTGACGAAGCACGCGCCCTGCCGGCGGAACCGCCGGAGGGTATGGCGGTCCATGCCTTTGGATACCCGTCGCTGTACGAGCGCGCCGGCCGTTTCCAGTTCGTTGTTCGTGAGCTCTCGGCCCGTGGAGAAGGGCTGTGGCGCATCGCCTTCGAGCGCACTCGCAAGAAGCTGGAAGCCGACGGCCTCCTCGATCCCGCTCGTAAGCGGCCGCTCCCCGCTTTTCCGGCTTGCGTGGGTGTGGTGACATCTCGGGAGGGGGCGGCCGTGCGCGACATCGTGTCGGTCATCCGCCGGCGTGCGCCCTGGATCGATATTCTGATCTACCCTGCGCGGGTGCAGGGCGACGAGGCGCCGGGCAGTATCGTCACGGCCATCGCCGCCGCCTCTCGAGCCAAGCGCGCGGATGTTCTGATCGTGGGTCGCGGCGGCGGCTCCGCCGAGGATCTCTGGGCGTTCAACCAGGAGCAGGTCGCGCGTGCGATAGCTGGTTCGCTGCTGCCGGTCATATCCGCTGTCGGTCACGAAACGGATGTCACGATTGCCGACCTGGCGGCTGACTACCGGGCGCCGACCCCGTCCGCGGCGGCGGAGCTCGCCGTGCCGGACCTGGAACGGCTGCGCGCGGAGCTGGCGAGCGCGGGCGAACGGATGGTGGCAGCGCTGAGGAATGGTGTGAGCCGGGGCATGCGCCGGGTGGAGCGGCTGGAGGAGAGAATGGTCGAATCGATGCGCGGGGTTATCGGGCGTCGACGGCTTGCCGTGGCCAGCTTGCGACAGCACCTCCAGGCCCTGGGCCCGATGACGGTTCTGCGACGCGGTTACGCTCTGACACTCGACGAGAAGGGCCGGATCCTCCGCAGTAGCGAGAGCTTTCGTCCCGGCATGGCGTTCACCTTGCGCTTGAAGGACGGGCGCGTGCAGGCTAGAACAGAGGCCGTGAGCGATGAAGCTTAGCTTGGGGAAGGCCATCAACCGATTGGAAGAGATCGTCACGAGTCTCGAGCGCGAGGAGCTGGAGCTCGAGGACGCGCTACGGCTCTTCGACGAGGGAATGGAACTGGTCCGCGCCGCCGAACAGGAGCTGACGGAATCGGAGGGGCGGCTCAAGCAGGTGCTCATCGACAGAAGCGGACGGCAGCGTCATGTAGACTTCGAGTTGGACGAGGACAGAGAATCGTAATCAACCCCCTCAGCGATTACTGATCGCTGGTCGCTGTCACAGAAGGTGGACGACTTCAACACGTACGTCGAGGACACCCGGGAGGGAGTAGATGGAGCGCTGGCCGAGGTGCTGGACGACTACTTGGAGGGTGTGAACGAGTGGTTGGCAGCGCCGATCCGCTACGCTTGCGAAGGCGGCGGCAAGCGCTTCCGGCCAATCCTCTTCGTTGCCAGCTACGAGGTCTCCGGGCGCGCGCCGAGCAACCGCGTCGTTCGGCTGGCCACGGCGCTCGAGATCGTTCATGCCTACTCACTGGTGCATGACGATCTGCCTTGCATGGACGACGACGATTGGCGGCGTGGCCGCCCAACCTGCCATCGCGCCTTCGGCGTCGAGCGGGCGACGATCGCCGCAGCGGCGATGGTCCCGCTGGCCAGTTGGGTTGTAGCGGCGGAGTCGCGGGCACTGGGCTTCAGCCCGGCGGAGAGCGCCGGGCTGGTGGCCGAGTTGTCGGAAGCGGCGGGACCGACGGGCATGGTGGGTGGTCAGGTCCTCGACCTGGTCGCGGAAGGGCGGTCGGTGACCGGCGAGGAGCTCGGCGAGATTCATCGCCGCAAGACCGGCGCTCTGATACGTGCCTCAGCCACGCTCGGTGGACGGGTTGGCCGTGTGGAGCGTGAAGTGCTTGCGGCGCTGAGCGATTATGGGGGGAAGATCGGTCTTGCCTTTCAGATCGCCGACGATTTGCTGGACGAGGAGGGTTCCTATATCACGATTGGGAAGCGCCCCGGAAGCGACCGCGAGCTCGGCAAGGCGACTTACCCGGGTGTGTATGGTATGGATCGGGCCCGCGCGACGGCTCGGCGCCTGGCGGGGGAGGCGATCGCCGGCTTGCGCCGTGCGGGTGTTGAGAGCCAGGCATTGGAGGGACTGGCCGTTCACGTGGTTGAGCGCGAGAGTTAGACGAAGCTTTCGCTTGGACAGCGCGTTGACGCCGCGTTGATCCTCCTTTGCCATAGTCCTGGAGTCTCGTTCGATGAGTGGGATGAAACGTATCGGTGTGATGGGTAACCCGCGGTACGGGAGTGTGACCGAGGCGCTTGAGCGCTTGGCTAAGATCGCACCCGACCACGCGTTGGAGCTCTACGTGGGTTCCGATCTCCGCAGCAGCGCGCAGGTGACTGCTTCCGAGCTACCGGAAGACCCGAGAGACGTTGACCTGCTCATCACCTTGGGCGGCGATGGTGCCCTGCTGGGCGGGGCCCGCTGGGCAGGCCCCGCAGGGACGCCCGTGCTGGGCGTGAACCTGGGCCGCCTCGGGTTCCTCACCGCCATCACCTTGGAGGAAGTGGAGGACGCTCTGGGCCGTATCGTGGCGGGGGACTTCGTGCTGGACACTCGCATGGCGCTGGAGGTACAGTCCGTGCACCAGGGCGGCAGCAGCGATGTTTACTACGCTCTCAATGATGCGGTCATGCACAAAGGTGCGCTTGTTCGAATGGTGCCCGTGCGGGTCTGGGTCGATGAAGAGGAAGTGGGACTCTACCGGGCGGACGGAGTGATAGTGGCCACCCCGACGGGTTCAACCGCTTACTCGCTATCGGCCGGTGGACCGATCCTGGATCCGCGTCAAGACGCCATCATCGTCACTCCCATCTGCCCGCACACGATGGCCGTCCGTCCGTTGGTTCTGCCGCAGGAATCGGAGATCACCGTCGAGGTGGGCTCTCCCAGCGAGGAGATCATCCTCACGATCGACGGCCAGATCGGGGCCACGCTGAAGCCGGGTGACCGTGTGACGGCCCGCAAAGCTGACCAGCCGGTTCGATTGGTCAGGTTGCCGGGACAGTCCTTCTTCTCACTGCTGCGTCGCAAGCTCAGATGGGGTGATGTCTCTGAGCGGATCGCGTTCGACTCCTAACCGATGAACAAGAAGCTTCCTTGAGCTTCTGCGAGCGAACGTGCTGACCGAACTGAGGATCAAGAACTACGCGGTCATCGAGGACATGAGCCTGCGTCTCGAGCCCGGCCTGGTTGCTCTCACCGGCGAAACAGGGGCGGGGAAGTCGATTATCGTCGGCGCGCTCTCGCTCGTTCTGGGTGAGCGGGCGACGACCGATGTGATTCGAGCGGGTGAAGAGCGCGCCGTGGTCGAGGCGGTCTTCGGTATCGGCGATCGTGAGGACCTGCGGCAGCGCTGCGACGAGGCGGGTATCGATGCTCGGGACGGCTGGCTGATTCTGAAGCGTGAGGTGAACGCCAGCGGGCGTAGCCGCGCCTGGGTCAACGGCTCTCCGGCGACGGCGGCGCTGACGGGAGAGCTCGGCCGGGCGCTGGTCGACCTGCACGGTCAACACGACCATCAAGCGCTGCTCCATGCCGGGCCGCAAAGAGGGATCCTGGACGAGTACGGCGGCGCGACGGAGCTGTCCCGGGAGCTGCACAGCTGCTGGTCGAAGCTCAGTGATGTGCGGCGAAAGCGGACGGAGGTCGAGGAACAGAAGGCGCGCACCGAGGAGCGCCTGGAGTTTCTGCGGCACCAGGTCGAAGAGATCGAGGGTGCCGGGCTCGTGAAGATCGACGAGGACCTGCGTCTTGCCGATGAAGAGCGCCGTCTCGCCCATGCCGAGGAGCTACTCGAAAGGGCGGGTTCTCTTCATGATCAGCTTTACGGGTCGGAGGGGGCGATCCACGACCGGCTTGGCAAGCTCCGCCGCGAGCTGGACGCGCTGGGGAAGGTCGATCCGAAGGCGGTCGCCGCTTTCTCGGAGCTGTTCGATGCGGCGTATTACACGCTGCAGGAACTGGGTGAGCAGCTCGGTGCCTACAAAGAGTCGATCGACCTCAGCCCTGCAAAGCTGGCAGACGCGCGTCAACGGATCGACACGCTCTATCGCCTGAAATCGAGGTACGGGCCGACGCTGGAAGGCGTGATCGAAGCCGGGAAGCGGGCACGGAGCGAGCTCGATGCACTGGATGTGGCGGGACTCGAGCTGGAAGAGCTGTCACGAGAGGAGAAGGAGCTCGAGGGACAATTGGAGAAGCTGGCGGTCGGGTTGAGCAAGGCCCGAAAGAAGGCTGCTGAGGCGCTGGCCGCCGACGTCACCAGCATTCTACCGGAGCTCGGCATGCCCGATGGGCGTTTCGATGTGGCTATGCAAGAACGCTCCACGATCGAGGGAACCGGTGCCGAGGAGGTGGAGTTCAGGGTCACACTGAACAAGGGCTTCGATCCGCGTGCCCTCGCGAGGGTGGCTTCGGGCGGCGAACTGAGCCGGGTGATGCTGGCGCTCAAGACCATTCTTGCCAGGCTCGACCACACACCTACGCTCATCTTCGATGAGATTGATGCCGGGATCGGGGGCATCGTCGGGCAGAAGGTCGCTGCACGGCTGAAGCTGGTCGCTCAGCACCACCAGGTATTCGTCATAACGCACCTGCCTCAGATCGCGGCTCTGGCCGATCACCACTTGCTGGTCACGAAGGCTTCGAAAGGGGATAAGACGGTAACCCGGGTTTCCGAGCTTGGCGGTGACGACCGGGTCAGCGACCTGGCGCGGATGCTGGGCGGTGATCCGGAGCGGGAGGCCTCGCTCGAGCACGCCCGGGCCCTCCTCGATCAGGCCGGCACCACGTCGGGGGCAGAATCCCGTTCCTGAGCGCCCCAGCCGCGGCTAACGAAAGATCCTCTGGTAGTAGCGCAGGCTTACCTGCCAGACATTGCGCTGAGGCGCGAATCCGTCGCTACCGCTCGTGGTGTGCAGGTAGCTCAGTTCGACCTCGACCGGGATCCCTGACCGCCGGTCTCCCGACCAATTGGTGGTCGAGTAGCGCGCAGCGAAGCCGAGGGAGCGGGCGTTCCACCTCGTCCCTTCTTCGATGTCCTCTGGCAGGAATACTGCCCCGCTGTCGACCGGGCCCAGGGGTTGGACCTGATCCCGGCCGTGACGGGTCAGCGTGATGAGCCCCGAGAAAGTGATGACGGGCGTCAAGTTGAAACGCGGCGCCGCCACGAGGGTAAGGACGTTACCCGGGTTCCACAGGACTGTCGCGGTATAGGCGCCGGGCTGGATGGGCGACACGGGTGAGGTAATGAGCCGGTCGACCTCCGCTTCCAGCTGGATGTTGTATCCCGCAAGAAGCGACAGCCAAAACCGGCTGCCGTAGGCCACGTCGAAGGTCGTTCGGAACTCGACATCCGGCTGCCCGTCTCCCGTGCCCACGTCAAAGAGCCTGTTCGGCGCGGGCGGACTGCCGGTCGCGAACCGATACAGGGCGTCCAGCTTGGCCCGGATCGGCACCTTCGGCCGCGGTCGTCCGGGACGTTGACGGAAGCTGTTGAGCGGCTGAATGCTGACCCCGACCTCGATATCCCCCAATTTGATTCCGGTGGAGCGACCTTGCGGCGGCTCGATCCCGAACTCCGGGCCCGAGGTCAGCCCGACCGCCTGCGCAGTGGTGATCGGTCCCGCCAGCGGGATGACCGGAAGATCGATCTCGAATGCGAGGAAACCGCTCTGCAGGTCCTGGTAGAATCCGCTCAGCTCCCGGCCCGCCGCCCCTGAATCGGTTGGCACATATGGCTGTTGCCGGAGCTCCAACATGCCGACCTCGTAAGTGCGGGCGTCTGAGAGCAACTGCTCGGCTTCCGCTTGCAGAGCGACGGAGAGGGTGTCTGCAGCAACGATGGCTTCGAGCTCACTGATCCCGCTGTTCAACTGTTGGAACAGCGAGTCGGGATTGTTGGCGAAGGCGGTGCCAGCAGAGCCGGCGCTGGCCGCCAGCGAATCGAGCTGCGTGGCCACGAACGATTTCCCCTCGACTATGGGAACGACGGCGAACGCGGCGAGCCAGTCGGTCACCCCGAAGTTCAGCGAGATCGGGGCGAAAGTCCGCTCCAGCAGGGCGTCGTACTGGAGGTCGCCCAGGGTGCTGGCCTCGGGCATCGACAGGCCAAGGGTGGGGAAGAACGCGGCGAGGACGGTATCGAGGCTGTCGACCGGCGGCACCAAGCGAGAATCGAGTTCGGCGCCGAACACGTCGCTGAGCGGCTGCAAAGATCCGTCGGCGGTGAACCGGTGATCGATGGTGCTGTTCCGGCCCGACAACCCGATCTGCAGCTCTCCGCGCAGTGGCATCTGAGCGTCCCACCACTGCGCGTCTAGCTGAGCGGGCCAGAGGAGAACGGTCGCAAGTCCGATAAAACCTATGCGTTGCTTCATGCGTGGCCGATAATATGTGCTGGTCCACGCGTCGAGGACAGAGAGCGCAAAATTGACATGTCACCCGGCTCGCGCCTAATTTGCATCAGGTGTAGCTGGGCGCCGTAGCCAAGTGGACTAAGGCGGGGGCCTGCAAAGCCCCTATGCGTGGGTTCGAATCCCACCGGCGCCTCCTCTCCCGCAGTGACTGCCGCCAGCGCCGTGTCCCGGGCGCTTGCAGGGCGGTGGCCCCACGGAATCAGCGTACCAGTCTGGGGGCGTGGTTGGGCGAGTGATTGGGCTCCGAGCCATTCTTTAACGTGTTGGCAGACTGAGTGTTAGAGCGAAGAGCTTGATATTCAGACGAGTTTTCGCCACCTTTGAGTGCGGTCGAGTCGTACCCCGAGGCCGTTCGTCTATGGCTGTGTTGTGTCCCCCCCGCCAGCTCGAGTGTACCCGCGGATTCACGTTGCTCGAGCTTGTCATGGTCATGCTGGTGATCGCCGTGCTGTTGGGCCTTACCCTGCCCTTCGCATCTGGGTTGGCAGGCAGATTCAAGGTCGGCAGCGCGCGTGATGTTTTTGTCAATACGTATGCGCGGGCTCGGGCGGCTGCGGTTCAATTCGGGCGTGAGGGGCGACTGCAGATCCGGGCGGCCCAGGGTGAGTTCTGGGTGGAGGTGGATACGGGAGTACCGGGCGCGATGGCTGCCGATACGATTGGGCGGGTAATGAACGTCAGGAAGGACTACGGGGGCGTAACGATGTTCTCGCCCAGACAGCAACTGTGCTTCGACTCACGTGGGCTTGCCTATTCAGGTGGCGCGTGCGAGCCCCACGATGCTATAATTGTATTCTCGCGCATGGATCGCGCCGACACCGTCCAGCTGTCTCTGGGCGGAACGGTCATCCGGCGCAGGTGAGGACCTTGGCGAGCAGGGTGCAGGGCCAAACCGGTTTTACGGTCGTCGAGTTGCTGATTTCGGTGATCATCATCTCCATCGGCGTCGTTGGCTTTGCGACGGCGGTGGGATTGATGGCCACCGAACTGTGGATCGGGAAGCGGGATACGGAAGTATCGATGGCTGTAGCCGGCCAGGCTGAGTACCTCAAGTCGATCCCCTATGATTCCGTGCAGTCGGGTTCGCGCACGGAGGGTCAGTACCAGCTCTCTTGGAACGTCCAGGGCAGCAGCCCCAAGAAAGTCATCCTCGAAGCCATATACGCCCGCCGCAGAGGCGGGCAACTGGCCGACACAGTAGTCATATACATCCCGCAATGATGCCCCGGCCTCCGGCCCGGTCGCCCGGTTTCACCCTCGTCGAGGTTATCGTCGCCATGACGCTCACGGGGATAGTCGTGGCCGGGACGCTGAAAGCGCTCACTGCCCAGAAGAAGTTCTACACCCGGCAGGCGCGCATCCTAGAGGCTAGGCACGCTATGCGCGCATCGACGATCATCCTCGCCTCCGAGTTCCGCGAGGCTAGCGCAACCGGCGGTGATCTTTACGCCGTAGCCGCAGACAGTGTAGCGCTCAGATCGACCGTAGGCTTCGCCATAGCCTGTAACGTGAACGGCGTTAGCGGCACGCTCTCTCTGAAGCACCTGTCAGGGCACTTCAGGTTGGACGCCGCGGACAGCGTGCTGGTATTCGTTGAGAACGGTGCATCGGACGCGGACGACGTCTGGCGGGCGTTGCCGGTGGTGGGCATCAGTACTACAGGCCCCAACTGCGACTCGGGTGAGACCGCAGATCGGGTGGTCAACGTGACGGGAGACTTGAGCGGGATCTGGGTCGGTGCTCCGTTGCGGCTGTTCCGCCCTTATGTGTTCGGGCTTTTTGAGTTCAACGGGCGCTGGTGGCTAGGGCGAAGGAACCGTGGTTCGGGTCCGGACTACGTGCCGGTGGCTGGCCCGCTGGCACCCCCGGGTGACGGTGGGTTACAGCTGACGTACTATCGACAGGACGGCGCGACCACGGTGAACCCGAGCCTGATATCGCGTGTGAATATCAGCGTACGTGCACCGACGGATCGCACGCTGACGGATCCCGCCTACCGGGACCTCGGCACCAGTACCTATCTCAGGAACGATGGCTGAGCTTAGGGGTGTGAAAGTGTGGATCCCGGCCCGCTTGAAGGACTCCGGCGGCTTTGCCCTGGCCATGGCCATTTTCGCACTCGTCCTCCTGGCCGCCATCGTCGCGGGCGGCTACTTCTCCGCCTCCCAGGAGTTCAACATCGGCCGCGGCATGAAAAGCACTACGACGAGCTTTTACGCCGGCGAAGCGGGGATCCAGCAGGTTCTCGAGGATTGGGACCCGACGGTGTACGGCGCTCTCTTGCCCGGAGACACCATCACTATTGGCCCCATTGGTTTCGAGGGCGGGGGAAACTACACAGCCTCGGTCATTCGGGTTGGCAGCGCAGCCGATTCAGCCAAGCGTTACTTCTACATCGAGTCCGTTGGCAGGCCGGCGAGTCCGACGGTGGGGGAGCGCCGTCAGGCCGTCGTTGTGCGTGCCACGTTCCCGGAGCTGTGTTGTGACGCAGCAGTGAAGACCTACAACCAGGTCCTGTTCGGCGGTGGCGCACAACCGATTATCTCCGGGCTCAACGACGATCCACCCGGCACATGGCCGGCCTCGGCCTGCGCGGGTATTCCCGGAGACAGTGCGCCCGGCGTTATCGTCCGACAGGCGGCTAATGTCAACGATCCGACCCGTGTTCAGGGGCAACCTCCGATATGGATAGACCCGACGATTACGCCTCTCACCATGTTCGACTTCGGAGATCTCGACTACGACGATCTCGTTGCCATCGCAGATCACGAGTTCCCGGACGGCTTTTCGCTCAATAACTCCCAGCCGACCGTTGTGGGCGGGAAGTGCGATCGCAGCAACCCGCTCAATTGGGGCGCTCCGTCCAGTCCGTCCAGCCCCTGCTTCAACTATTTCCCGATCATCCACGTCACCGGTGATCTTTCTCTTACCGGAAACGGGGAAGCGCAGGGCATACTCCTCGTCGATCGCTACCTGACGATTAACGGTCCCTTCAAGTTCTACGGCATAGCGCTTGTCAAGCGTGACCTCTTCATGGGTGGGCCGGTTGACTTCTACGGCGGAGCCGTGGTAGGCGATGATGTCCAGTTCAGCGGTGCCACGCCGCGTTTCTGGCTCAGCCGCTGCGCGACTGAACGTGCCGAGCGCCTGTCCAAGCTCACGAGACCGCGCCTGATCTCACGGAGGGCCTGGGTCGAGTTGTTCTAGGCTCCAGACATATATCCGCTCTAGGGAGCGGTGCTCTCCAAGAAGCTCTCGAAGATCTCACTCAGTTGACGCGGCAGGCCGTCCCGATTATCCGCTTTCACCTCGATGATCTGCACGTCGGACCGCTGACGGAGGCGATCCACAAGGATACGCCCTACAAGCTCCACAAAGCGGTCGCTGTACAGCTCCATCAGAGCCTCGACGCTGAGACTCTCGAAAGAATGCAGTCCACACCGTAGCGGCCCACCCTGGGCCCTGACGCTCCAATCCGTGCCAGAGGTCCTCGGCGGCCGCTGAGGGTCACCACGTCGAATCCAATTCGGCCGCCTTGGCTGCGTACCTCCGCCGTGTAGAATCCCCCACAGAGGTCCAGGCGGATCATCTCGACAGCACCGCGGATTACCGTGGTCTTGCCCGAGCCGGGACGGCCGGTGAGGAGGATTCGCGGCGGCCGGGCGGCGCATAAAGCGTCATCTGACATGCTGCACTATAGCAAACGCCCCGGGCCCGCGGGGCGTTCGCGCGAGGCGAGAATGTGCAGTAGGTGCGAGGGCTTCCTCCAGCGTGAGACAAAACACGACATGACCGGGCCGGAAGAAAACGCTGAAATGAAAGAACGGAGCCCCTGAGTCGCCCTCCCCCGCCGTTTTCCCTGTCCGGCTAAGACGCTCGAGACTCCGCTCTTCGCGCCCTGTTAATGGCAAAGGGCGTTCCCAAGTGGGGCCATGCTGCACAACTCACTTCATGACAAGGAGTTAGCTGGTCGGCTCGCGCTTCCAGATAGTCTGAAATCTGGCAAGATTTTTCACAATCCCGACAAGTTTTTCCTAAGCCCAGGCTATTAGACAACTTAGGAGATCGACGCAGGTCGAGTGATCGGCGTGGTGGACGTCCGGTGGAAAACCTAGCCGTTCGCCGGGATAATTGTAAGTTATATCGACTCACTACAGTGCGAGGGGTGGGGTCGGGAGAAGATTACCTATGGGGTTTCCGTGTGGCCGGCGTAAACTCGGTCCGCAACCCCTGGCTCACGAACAGGCGGGTCAACAGTGAACAAGAAGCTCACTCTAGCCGTTGGCGTGATCGTGGTGCTGATCATCTTCGGCTATTTCGCGTTCGGAGGCCTTGGCCGGAGTCTCGTCTATTTCTGGACACCCACGGAGCTCTTGGCCGAGGGGGATGCCGCCTACGGCATGTCGGTGCGCCTGGGCGGTATGGTTGAGCCCGGCAGCGTACGCTGGGACCCGGAGACGCGGGAACTACGATTCCTGCTGGCGGACGAGGGTAAGACGATCGAGGTGTACAACGCCGGGATTCCGCCGCAGATATTCCTGGAGGCGGCGGAACGTCAGGAGCCGATCGGTGCCGTGGTGGAGGGGACGCTGACCCGCGAGGGCGTGTTCAGAGCTACCAATCTGATGGTGAGGCACTCGGAGGAGTATCGCGCGCCCGAAGACTCCGGTGAGAGGAAAGAGTATTACCGGGAGCTGTTCGAGCAGCAGGGGGCGAAGAGCCAGTCATGACGAGCGCTCTGGGGTACATCGCGATCGGCGGCGCGCTACTGCTGTCGCTGGTAGGAGCGGTTGTGTCCTTTTCCGCCGTCAAGACCGGCGGTGAGGGCCGGGCCGCCTTCGGGCGCCGCGCGGCCTACGCTGTATTCGCGCTGGCGACGCTCGCCATCGTAACCATGGTGTACGCGCTGATAGCCCACGATTTCGGCGTGAGCTACGTGGCGCAGGTGGGCAGCCGCTCCACGCCGCTCTTCTACACGATCATATCACTCTGGTCCTCACTGGAGGGCTCGATCCTGTTCTGGGGGTGGATCATCGCCGGGTACACGGCCGCGGTCGTCTACGTCTACAGGAACAAGTATCGGGGACTGATGCCGGCGGTAACGGGGACCCTGCTGGCCGTGAACGTGTTCTTCTGGCTTCTCCTGGCCTGGCCGGCCAATCCGTTCGTACCCGTGTTTCCCGTCCCGGCCGATGGGCCGGGCCCGAACCCGTTGCTCCAGAATCACCCCTTCATGGGCCTTCACCCGCCGCTTCTCTACCTGGGGTACGTGGGTATGGCGGTGCCCTTCGCCTTCGGGATAGCGGCCCTGGTCACCGGAAGGGTGGGCGACGACTGGATCCGTGCCGCGCGACGATGGGTCATGGCGCCCTGGATATTCCTCAGCGCGGGGATCGTAGCAGGCGCCTGGTGGTCGTACGAAGTGCTGGGCTGGGGCGGTTATTGGGCTTGGGATCCGGTGGAGAACGCCAGCTTCCTGCCCTGGCTTACGGCGACGGCCTTCCTGCACTCCATCATGGTACAGGAACGGCGCCAGACGCTCAAAACTTGGAATATTCTGCTGGTGATCACGACCTTCCTGTTGACGCTGTTCGGCACTTTCCTGACGCGCTCCGGCATTCTGGCGAGCGTGCACGCGTTTACGGAGGGTCTGATCGGCCCGTTCTTCCTTGGGTTCATCGCGCTGGTACTGATTGTCTCGCTGGTGCTGGTGGCCTGGCGCGGCGAAGAACTGAAGAGTGAGCCGGTGCTGGATTCGCTGGCGTCGAGGGAGACGGCTTTCCTCGTCAACAACCTGCTGTTCGTGGCGTTCACCTTCACGGTACTGCTGGGCACGATGTACCCGCTGATCGCTGAGGCGATGCGCGGCGTCAAGGTGAGCGTGGGGGCGCCGTACTTCAATCAGATGGGCGTGCCGATCGCGCTGGCCCTGGTCTTCTTGACGGGGGTGGGGCCGGCGTTGCCGTGGCGACGCGGTTCACCCGATCAAATGCGGAAGAAGTTCCTCTGGCCTGCGGTGGCTGGGCTCGTGGGGGGCGTCATCTTTTTCATCGCAGGTGTTCGCCACTTCATGACCTTGCTGACGCTGATACTCGCGGTGTTCGCGATCGGGTTGGTGCTGGGCGAGGTGTGGCGGCCGGTTCAGGCTCGCAGGCAGGCGCACGGCGAGGGCTGGGGACGGGGGCTGGCCAACGTGCTGACGAAGAACCGGCGGCGCTATGGCGGCTACATAGTCCACCTGGGCGTGGTGATCATCGCGGTGGGTATCGCGTTGTCGTCGACGTATCGGCAGGACGCCGAAGTCACGCTGCGGCCGGGGGAATCTGCGGTGTACGCGGGCTACACGGTTCGCCTCGATTCGCTATATGCAGGTCGCGAGCCCCAACGCGATTTTGTGGAGGCGGCTTTCAGCGTTGGGAAAGGGGGCTCGTTTTCCGGCGTGATGCGTCCGCGGCTCAACTACTATCCGATGTCCGAGCAGCCGATCGGGACACCAAGCGTTAGAACGCGGCCCGGCGGCGACCTCTACCTCAGCCTGATGGCGTACGCCCGGGACGGTTCGACGGCAACGGTCAACGTCATCTTCAACCCGATGATCGTTTGGATCTGGATTGGAGGCGGCATCGTTACATTGGGTGCGCTGTTCGCCATCTCTGCTGCGGGGCTGGGGACCGGCCGGCCGGCACGTACAGTTATCGAACGACAGGAGGAGCCAGTGCAAGCCGGCGTGGGAGGTGCAGACTGATGAGTTGGAGGAAGATCCTGATACCTGCGACGGCGATCCCCATTGTCGCACTGCTCGCCTACGGGCTGACTCGTGATCCCCTTATTGTCGAGTCACCGTTGCCGGGCCGTGCTGCCTTCGAGTTCTCGGCTGAGACGTTGGATGGCGGTACGATCAGCCTTTCGGACCTCAAGGGGAAGGTTGTGGTCCTGAACTTCTATGCCTCCTGGTGCGTGGCCTGTATCGACGAACACAGAGTTTTTGTCGATGCGGAACGCTACTACACAGGCCGGGACTATCAGATGCTTGGGATCGTCTACCAGGACGAACCGCAGAACGCACGCCGCTGGATGGAACGCATGGGCGGAAGCTGGCCGAGTCTGCTGGATCCCGCCTCCCGTATCGCCATCGACTATGGCGTGTACGGTGTACCCGAGACGTACTTTATCGGCAGGGACGGGCTGGTCGCACACAAGCAGATCGGCCCGGTCAACTCGATGCTGATGAGACGGCTGGTCGATTCTCTGCTGGCCGCGCCGCTGGACTCGGGATTGTCGGAGAGCGCCGCGAGGGAGGGCGGCGTGCCCATCGGGCGTAGCGCCGGCCACGCGAGTGAGGCCCCGGAGCAGTCGCCCGATGCGGAAGCAGACGGGAGTCAGCCTTGAAACAGCCACGTCGACACGTCTTTCTCGCGCTACTTGTGCTTGCAGGCCCGACGGTCGCGGCGCTGCCGGCCAACTCGGTTCAGGAAGATGATTCACAAACGGGCCGCCCGCCCGCCGCGCAGGTGGTGGACCAGGACCCGGAGCTGGAAGCTCGGGTGCGCGAGATCGCTTCCAAGCTGCGCTGCCCGACCTGCCGTGCGCTTTCCGTACAGGACTCCCCGGCCGGAATGGCGCGAGAGATGCGCATACTCATTCGCGAGCAGCTCAAGGCGGGGAAGACCGCTGAAGAAGTGACTGCTTATTTCGTCGATCGCTACGGCGAGTGGATCCTGCTCAAGCCGAAGGCAGAGGGCTTCAACTGGACGATCTGGTTGCTCCCCATCTTGATACTGGCCGGCGGCTTGTTCTTCGTGTTTCTGACAGCTCGGCGCTGGGTCCGGCAGGGGCAGGCGCGAGCGGTGCAGGTGGAAGGGGAGAAGGAGCTCTAGACCATGGGCCTGATCGAGTTTCTTCTGGTTGTCGCCGTGGGCGGCGGCATCCTCGCGGTTCTGTTCTCCACGTTCAGGGGGGCGGCGAGCGAGCAGGATAGCGAAAGTCGAAGGGCTGGAGCGTCGGGCAGGGCTGCGGGAGTCTCGAGGGAGCAGGCCGCGTTGGAGGAGCGCCGGCAGGCCGAGATGAACTCGCTTGACGAAATCGAAGCCGACTACGAGGCTGGGAACCTCTCTCAAGCCGACTACGAGTCGCTGCGTCATCGTTACGAGGGTGAAGTCGCTCACCTGGCCCGGCAGGTCAGCGAGATGGAGAGCGCGCCGGATGAGCCGGCGGCCGATGTGGAAACAGTGCCGGGTGGCCGTAGCTCCCGGTTGACATCAGCCGTCGCCTGGACGGCCGGTACGGTCGCTTTCATAGCTCTGGCATGGCTGGTGATGTCTCAGGCGCTGAGTCCTCGATCGGCCGGCGACACGATTACCGGGTCTCTGCCGGGACAGGGTGTCGAAAGCTCCGCGGGTGTGCCGGTGGCTGACGTCGATCCGGAACGATTGGCCGTGCTCGAGGCGATGGTGGCCGAGAGCCCGAATGACGTAGAGGCGCTGGTGACGCTGGGTCACCTCTACCTGAGGTTGCAGCGGAACGACGAACTCGCGGCGGTCACCCTACGCGCGCTGGAGCTCGACCCGGACGACCCGGAAGCGCTGACCCATATGGGCATGCTGCTGTTCTCCATGCAGCACGAGGAGGGCGTGATTCCCAGCTTCGACCGCGCTCTCGCGGTGGATCCCGATTTCCCGGAGGCGCTGTTTCTCAAGGGGATGGTCTCACTCATGAGGCAGGACTACGCAACCGCGGTGGGAGCGTGGGAGCGCTACCTGGAGGTCGTTCCAACGGAGGACGTGCCGCCGCGGTTGCTGCCGATGCTCGAGGCGGCACGGGCGAACGTCGGTTCGGGCAACTCACAGTAAGGTCCAGCAGCTATCTTCCAGGATTGTCGCGTGAGGAGGTGGAGGGGTGACTAGGGTTGTCACGCTGTTTCTCGCCGGTCTCTTCACCCTACTTCCAAGTTCGGCTCTAGCTCAGCGGTTCGGTGGGGATTACGGGGCTGCCGCGGGCTTGTGGGTACTTTACGTTGATCCGGGCGTCGAGCCGGACGAGAGCTTCGACCGTGACCTCAGCGGTATCGTGGCGCTGGGTGGCCGCATATTCCTGCAGACGGGTCGCGTTCGTTTGGGCGGCGCCGCGTTCGCCGGCAGCTTCCTGGACGAAGGGCTGAACGAGGCTGGCTTCGAGGTGAGCGGTGGCCTCTCCGCCGGAGGATTCACCGCCGAATACCTGGTTGTGCAGCAGAACCTGGAGGTGATCATCGGCGGCCTGGCCGGCGGTGGCACACTGAGCATTGAGGAGCTTCGTGACCTGAGCGGAGATGTGGAAACGATTCGGCGCCGGCGCGAATCTGTCTTCATGGGCTTTCCCTGGGTGCGGGTAGGCTACAACCCGGCTCCCTTCGTCAACGTCGGGCTGGAGCTCGGCTATCTGTTCGGAACCCAGGGGGTAGGGGGCCCCGCCGTAGGACTCGATATCCTCGTCGGTTTGATCCCGTAGCGTGTCCTTCCCGACCCGAGGTTCCGGGAACCGGGAACCTTCGGGCACTTTCGGTGGTTAGACATTTGACGGGGCAGACACGCCTTACGGCACCGTGTGAGGTTGACTTACTTCCCTTTTCTCCCGGGCCTTGCGCGGACGTCTCGCCCCGTCCCTTCCTTGACCTTCCGCCGACTGTGGGTCCGTGTTAGCAAGCCTGCTATATTTTATGTGGCTGGATGGCACACCAGGTCCGACCTCGGTGCGCATGAGGGGCGGCAGCTTACGGCGTACTATCGGGAGGAGGGGAGAGCATGGACAACGCAGTCCGCCGGATCTTGATGTTTCTCGTAGGTGTCGGGCTGGGCTATTGCACCGGATTCAATGACGCTCAGACCAACGATCGGACGGTGTTCTTGCGGGTCATTGACCGCGTCCAGGGCTTCGCCGAGCACACCGTCGGAGAGCGTCAGCGGCAGAGCGAGGAAGCCGTAGAGGGAGTGATGACGGAGGATGAGGGCCGGTAGCATGTAAGCCCAACACCGGCCACCGCCGGGAAGCACCCCCCTAGATGGATTCCAGAAGAGCGACGTGGCCCAGCCCGCCGGCCGCGCATATGCTGATCAACGCACGCCCTCCTCTGGCCTGCAACTCTTTCACAGTCTGCGATACGATCCGTGCGCCCGTTGCGCCGAACGGGTGACCCAGCGCGATGCTGCCGCCGTTGGGGTTGATCCGGTCCTCGGGGACTTTCCCGAGGTCGATGTCGATGCCGGCGCGCTCCTTCACCCATTCCCGGCTGTTGAGAGCGCCAATCGTGCCCAGGACCTGGGCCGCGAAAGCCTCGTGAACCTCCCACAGATCAATGTCCTCGTAGGAAAGCCGGCGGCGAGCCAGGAGACGCGGAATCGCCAGCGTCGGCGCCATCAGCAGTCCGTCGCGATCGATGTCGGCAGCCGCCACCTCCCAGTCGACAAGCCGCGCGCGGTACGGCACTCCGTCCAGTCGCTCGAGTCCTCGGGACGTCGCTACCCAGCACGCCGCGGCGCCGTCGGTGAGCGGTGAGGAGTTGCCCGCCGTGAGCGTGCCGCGTCCGCTCTTGCGGTCGAAAACCGGCCCCAGCTTCGCGAGTTTCTCCAGAGATGTATCGGCACGAGGGATAGTGTCCCGCTCTAGGCCAGCGAATTCTTCCGAGCCGACTACCAGATCTTCGAAAAAACCCCGCTGCCAAGCGGCCACCGCGCTCTCGTGACTCGCCAGCGCGACCCTGTCCTGGCTCTCACGGTCGGTGTTCCACTCCTTCGCCGTGATCTCCGCGTGCTGGCCCATCGTCAGTCCCGTCGTTCGCTCTTTGATGCCGGGAACGGAGAGCTTGAGGTAGCGGAGTCGAAGTTCGCCGAGGGCCCTGAGAGCGGCCGCCGGGCCCTTTGCCTGCGCGATATGCCGGAGCGTCCGGCTCATCCCCTTCGTCAGCCCCACCTGCGTGTGGCTCATCGATTCTGAACCGCCGGCAAGGGCCAGATCGATCCTGCCCGCCTTCATCTGCCCCGCCGCGTGCGTTGCCGCCGCGAGACTGGTGGCGCACTGCTGGACAACGGTCAGCGCGGGCACATGGGGCTCCAGGCCGGCGTCGAGCCAGACCTCACGGGCGATGTGACTCACGGCGAGAGAAGGGATCACCGTCCCCCAAACGATGCGGTCGGGCAGCGCTGATTTGACCGCCTCTCTAACCACGGGAACCGAGAGCTCGACCGCATCCAGATGAGCCAGCGGCCCGTCCATCTTCACGAACGGCGTGCGTGGGCCGGCGCAGAAGAAGATTTCTATATCGTGTGGGTCCTGACCTCGGTTCATTCTTGCCTCTCGACCGGTAATGTGGTTCGGGCTGACCGCTGCCGCCTTCCAAGCTAGCGAAACAGCCGGAGCCGGCCAAAAGATCCCGGCGTGATGTTCTCCGGGAAGTCAGGAGGTGGAGAGATCTGCGACGGCCGCCAGAACCGCTCGGGTCACTTTGGACATGAACGCGTAGTCCAGGGTGTCTGCGCAGTCCGATTCCGAGTGATAGTGAGGATTCCGCAGGAACGCCGTGTCGCTGATCATCAGCGACGGGTAGCGCCGGTCCCAGAATGAAGCGTTGTCGCTGAGACGCGTGAGCGGAAGGATCCAGCCGCGCAGCCGTGTCCCGTAGGTGACCACTGTGAGTTCCGGCACATGCTGCTGTGCTGACCGCTCGAACGAGCGCAGCAGTTTGCGCGAGCGCCCATCGCCTACGGCGGTCAGGAAAGTGCCGGCGCTGGGCACCTTCTTGAAGACGAGCAGCGGTACCTGCTGGGTGTCCTCTCCACGGTCGGTGTAACCCACCATCTCGAGTACGAGTGCCCCCTCGTAACGCCGCCCCTCCCGGCGCGCACGCTCGGCGAAACGAGCGCTGCCGACTCGGTAGTTGCCCACCATGTCCTGTGGCTCCTCGAGGTTGAAGCCGACGAACTGGATGGTGCGCTGGGGTTCGAGCTGGACGGCGTGACGGGCGACCTCGAGAAGAACGGCCACTCCGCTGGCGTTGTCATCAGCGCCAGGCGTGTTCGAGACGGTATCGTAGTGGGCGCCGACCAGTAAATAGGGCAGGTCGGGATCTGAGCCGGTGAGCGTGCCCACGACATTGTTGTAGCTGGTGCCTATAAAGTCGAAGGGCTGACGCTCGGTCGCCAGCCCTGCAGCACTCAGCTCGTCCGCAATCAGCGACTCCGCCCGCGCGAGAGCCTGCGGGGTTGCCCGCGGGTGCCGGGGGCCCTCCAGTTGACGCACGGTGTGCTCGAGGCGCGCCTCATCGACCTGTGACAGCAGTCCGGTGAGGTCCATCGATCCAGACGAAACGATGGGATCAGGTCACATCAGGGTCGCTCGCTAGCCGTCCTGCACGTAGGCCCGCTCGATGATCACCGGCTGCACCGGCACGTCGTTCATGCCGCTGCTCGTTCCAGTCTCCACCGCGGCGATGGCGTCCACCACCTCCAGCCCCTCCACCACGTGACCGAAAACCGCGTAGCCCCAGCCCTGGGGAGTCTCGGCCGTGAAGTCCAGCATATCGTTGTCTGCCAGGTTGATGAAGAACTGGGTCGTGGCGCTGTGCGGGTCGCTGGTTCGGGCCATGGCCACGGTGCCCCGGGCGTTCTTGAGGCGGTTGTTGGCTTCGTTGGGCAC
>FXBF010000049.1_pt1 | contig 31795 bp, 31 predicted proteins | sample 5335321 | NCBI WGS metagenome assembly FXBF01 (sample SAMEA103928391, study PRJEB20085) | sediment metagenome | isolation source: sediment
TTAGTTCCACAACAAAAAATACAGCATGACGCATGCCTATATATGGAATCAAGGATAATAAGGAAAAGCTAAAATAGTGAACCGTGAGTCGTAATTAGTGAACAGCAAAACAAAGCGATTTTCGTCGCGTAGCGACTAAAGGTATTAATCCCGCCCCTTCGCCTCGAGCCGGAATGGAGTGGATAAAAATCGGATTAAGTGAGGTCGCTCCTGCGCGCCCCACATACTCGAAATAGTACAGTAGAAGGTCGCTCCTGCACGTCCATGTGCCCGCGACATTTGTATTTCCTATACATCATGCCCTTGGGGTGCATCCCTGCGCCCGCGACACTAGTACGGTCATTCCCGGCATCCTGCCTCCCATGACACTAACACATCCCTGTGTGTCGTCCTTTCCGTCGCCCCCTGCTTTGTTTTTCCCGCGACCTTGGTAGGCCGCTCCCGCACAGTCGCTCCCGACATCCTGTCTCCCGCGACACTAATGCGTCCATGCATGTCGTCCCTGGCCTACGCAGCACTAGGGCTTCCATTGAAAAAAATTACTGACCCGGCTTGATGCGCTCAAGCCATAAGGCCGTCGCCCCCGCCACCGCCACCGGCATTAACACAAAATTCACCAACGGGATCATCGCCGCCACCGTCGCGGCGGCCCCAAATCCTAGTGCCAACATCCGCCGCTTTCGAATCGTCACCCGGACTTCCTTGAAACGCTGGCCGTGATTTTCCATCGGATAGGCCAGATACTCGACACTCTGGATCCAGGCAAAGAACAACAACCACAGGACCGGTGAGATAATATTCACCACCGGGATGAGAGTAATAATGAAGATGAGGATGGCGAGGAAAATAAAATAGAGATATTTCCTGAGCTCGCTCCTGGTCGTCGCCCAGATGCCGGCAAGCACCGACTCGGCGCTACCGGTGCTGGTGCCGGATAATTTTCCTTCGACCCGGGCCGACAACAGGCCATTGAACGGGGCACCGAGCAGGTTGGCGACTATGGTGAAAGTAAAAAAGGTGATGATGATGAGGGCGATGGCGAACACCAGCCATAACAGCCCACGGATGATTGAAATAAAAAAATTGACAACGCCGGCCCACCAGCTGTCCCCGGCCGACCAGGCCGAGGCATCGGCCAGCAACCAGCCCATCAGGGTGTCGAACTGGGCACTGGCGATCCAGATCAACGCCGTATAGACGACGATATTGATCAGGGTCGGTATCAGAAAATAGCGGCGCACGCCGCTGCGATTGATGAGGCCATAGCCGCGGAGAAAGTATTTAATGCCGGTAAAAAAATCGTCCATGGTTAGTGAGTTTAACTGAAATCGTAATGTTTACGGATCGGCTGACGGATCTCCCAGGTACAGGACATCCCCGCTGGAAACGTCACCAGATCGCCCTCCTGCAGGTGCACCGGCTCGCCCCCGTCCGGCGTCACAATCACCTCGCCCTCGAGGATATAGCAGGTCTCTTTCTGGTCGTAGGTCCAGGGAAAGGTTGAAACCTCCTTGGTCCACACCGGCCAATCATAGACGCCCATGACCTCGAGCTTGGCCGGCGCCGGATTGTGTTCATATCTAATTTCATCCATTCATTCTTTCCTGGTAATTGGTGATTGGTTTTACTATTCATTATTTACCGATCACTAATCACCAATTTACTGCAGATTAGCGACGGCGAACCGGACCATTTCTATAAAACCGTCGATCAAGGGTTGATACAAGATCACCGCCACCAGCGCCAGAACATTGCAACTGATCAGCACCCGCATATCCATGCCGGCCCTGATCGGGCTGGTGTCCTCGGCCTGATCGAAGTACATGACCTTGACGATACGTAGATAATAGAAGGCACCGATGACGGCAAACAAGACCGCGACGATCGCCAACCAGACCATATCGATGTTGACCACCGACTGGATCACCATGAACTTGGCGTAAAAGCCGAGTGTCGGCGGGATCCCGGCCATCGAGAGCATCAACACCAGCATCAGGGCGGCATACCAGGGGCTGCGCTGATTCAGACCTTTGAAGTCCTCGATGCGTTCGGCCTCGAAACCCTTCCGCGACAGCAGTACGATCATGCCGAACCCGGCCAGGGTCATGAGGGCATAGACCAGCACATAGAACATGGCCGAGCTGTAGCCATTGTCGTTAATGCTGAGGATACCCAGCAGAAAGAATCCCATATGGGCGATGCCTGAATAGGCGAACATACGTTTGATATTGCTCTGGGCAATAGCGACGATATTGCCGATACCCATGGACAGGATCGCCAGGATAATCAGCATGTCCTGCCAGGACGCGGATAAATCAATCAGTCCGCCGATTAACAACCGCATGACAATGGCGAAACCGGCCAGTTTGGGCGCGGTGCTGATATAGAGGGTGACCGATGTGGGGGCGCCGTGATAGACATCGGGCACCCACATATGAAACGGCACCAGCCCGAGCTTGAATGCCAGCGCCGACACCACGAACACCAGTCCGAATATGAGGATGATGTCATCGCTCGACATGGTTACGATCTTCTCTTTGACAGCGGCGATTTCAAGATTGCCGCCGGTAGCGCCATAGAGCATGGACATGCCATAGAGCAGCATGCCGGAGGCGATGGCGCCGAGCACAAAGTATTTCATCGCCGCCTCGGTCGCCGTTGTCGAATCACGCTGCATCGCCACCATGCCATAGAGGGAGAGTGAGAGCAGTTCCAGACCGAGATAGAGACTCATGAAATGCGCCGCCGACACCATCACCATCATGCCGACGAGGCCAAACAGCGCCAGGACAAAATACTCACCACGAAACAGGCCGCGTTCGCGGATGTACTCCCGCGAATAGATAAACACCGTGAACAACACCAGGTAGATGGCTAATTTCAGGACGTCGGCGAGCGAATCCTGAATGAACATATTATTAAAAGTAACGACCGGTTCACTCGACATGACCAGGATGGTAATGACGGCGGCACCGATCAGGGTGGCCTGCGTCAGCAAATAGGTCAGCACCCGGTTACGCTCGGACAGGAACAGGTCAACCACCAGGATCAGACAGGCCATGCTGAAGACAAAGATCTCCGGCAGCAAAGGAATGAGATTTGGCATGTTTTCTATCATTGTCCCACCAATACCGTTGCTTTCTTCATAGCCGACACCTACAGACCATTGGCCGCTGACACATGTTCCAGCAGATTATTGACCGAGACATGCAAAACCTCGAGGAACGGCATCGGCCACACTCCCAAGGCCAGTACCGCCAGTGCCAATATGGCCATGAACAGGATCTCCCGCGGGGAGATATCCTTGAGTTTAGCGACGTTGTCATTGGCCACGTCACCGTAAATAACACGTTTGTACATCCACAATGTATAAGCGGCGCCGAAGACGAGCGTGGTGCCGGCGACAAAGGCAAACCAGAAATTAACCTTGAAGGCGCCGACAATCACCAGGAATTCACCGACAAAGCCGGAGGTCCCCGGCAGACCGACGTTGGCCATGGCGAACAGCATCATGAAGGCGGCGAATACCGGCATGGTATTGGCCACCCCACCGTAATCACTGATCCCGCGGCTATGCAGGCGTTCATAAAGGACGCCAACACAGAGGAACAGGGCGGCGGAGATAAAACCGTGGGAGATCATCTGTATGATCCCGCCCTCGATACCCTGGGCATTGAAAACGAAGATACCGAGGGTGACAAAACCCATATGCGAGACCGACGAATAGGCGATCAGTTTCTTCATGTCTTTTTGTACCAGCGCCACCAGGCCGATATAGACCACCGCGATCAATGACAGCGTGATGATGAACCAGTCCAGCTCGACGCTGGCCAGCGGTGTGATCGGCAGGCTGAAACGCAGGAAGCCATAGGCCCCCAGCTTCAACAAAATCGCCGCCAGGATCACCGAACCGCCGGTCGGCGCTTCGACATGGGCATCGGGCAACCAGGTATGCACCGGCCACATCGGCACCTTGACGGCGAAGGCGGCGAAGAAAGCAAAAAATATCAGCGTCTGTACCGTCAGGCTCAGCTCCAGATCATAGTAGTCCAGGATCTCGAAACTGTCGCCGGCCTGAAAGTACAAATAAATAAAAGCTACCAGCATCAACACCGACCCGAGGAAGGTGTAGAGGAAGAACTTGATGGCGGCATAGATCCTGTTGGCACCGCCCCACATCCCGATGATGATGTACATCGGCACCAGGGTCGCCTCCCAGAAGACATAAAACAGGATGGCGTCCAGGGCCGAAAAGACACCTACCATCAGGCCCTCCATAATCAGGAAGGCCGCCATGTATTGCGCCACCTTATTCTGAATGACACGCCAACCGGCGATCACGACCAGTATGGTGGTAAAAGTCGTCAGGAGGATCAGTAACAGCGAGATGCCATCGATACCGAGGTGGTAGTTGATATTGAACGATTCGATCCAGGACCGTTTCTCCTCGAACTGCATGCTCGCTGTGGTCGTATTAAAGCGCAGGTACAGGGGGATGGAAGCGGCAAATGTCAGTATCGAAATCACCAAACTCAGCAAACGCGCCAATGACGCCCGCTGGTCGCTGCCGGTGGCGAGAACCAGAATACCGCCGATGATCGGCAACCAGATAACCAAGCTTAGGAGATTCTCAGAGAACATGCTTCAGGTTCAGAAAAAACGTGATTAACAGAAAAATGCCGATGATCATGGCAAAGGCATAATGGTAGACATAACCCGATTGCACATGTCGGACGAAGGCCGAGATCCAACCGACGACCCGAGCGCTGCCGTTGACCATGAGCCCGTCGATTAAACGGACATCGCCGATACGCCAGAATAGTTGCCCCATCTTGCGGGCACCGTCGGCGAACACCGCTTGATAGATCTCGTCGAAGTAATATTTTTGTGCCAGCAGTTTATACAAGGTGGTGAATTTGCTTTGAATGCGTCCCGGCAGTTCCGGTTTCCCGATATAGAGCAACAGGGTCAACAATAGTGCTGCAATCCATAGCAGCATCGGCAACGATGTCAGGCCATGGGCAATAAATGATCCCCGGGGACTGTCACCGCCCTGCTCCTTGTATTCTCTGGCGAACTGAGCGAGGACATCATGCTGGGGCAGGACCTTGATGGCATCACCAAAGAAATCACCGCCGATCTTGAACAACATCGGCTCGATATACATAAAGCCGATGAACAATGACGGTATCGCCAGCAGGACCAGCGGTATGGTCACCACCAGGGGTGATTCTTTCAAGTGATTGCGTGACTGGTCATCCATCCGTGGTTTGCCGTAGAAAGTCAGGAATATCAGCCGAAAGGAATAGAAGGCGGTAATAAAGACCCCGCTCAAGACGGCGAAATAGGCGAAGCCGCTCCCCGGCAGTTTGGATAGCTTGGCCGCCATAATGATGGCGTCTTTGGAAAAGAAACCGGACGTTCCGGGAAAGCCGGTCAGGGCCAGGGCCCCGACCCAGACGGTGATGAAGGTGATGGGCATGTATTTTTTGAGCCCACCCATGTTGCGCATATCCTGTTCGTGGTGCATGGCGATGATGACCGAGCCGGCGCCGAGGAATAACAGCGCCTTGAAGAAGGCATGGGTCATGAGGTGGAAAATGCCGGCGGCATAGGCCGAGGCGCCAAGTGCGACCATCATGTAACCGAGTTGCGACAACGTCGAATAGGCGACCACGCGTTTGATATCATTCTGGACCATCCCGACCAGGGCCATGAACAGGGCGGTAATTGCGCCGATGATGATCACCACCGACAGTGCGGTCTCGGAGAGTTCATACAGCGGCGACATGCGCGCTACCATGAACACACCGGCGGTAACCATGGTGGCGGCATGGATCAGGGCCGAGATCGGTGTCGGGCCCTCCATCGAATCCGGCAGCCAGACGTGTAGCGGTACCTGGGCCGATTTACCCATAGCGCCGATGAACAACAGGATCGTGATCAACGTGATCAGCCCCCATTCCGCGCCCGGGATGATGCTGATGGTCTTGCTGGCGAATTGCGGGGCAATGGCGAAGACCGCACCGTAATCCAAGGTCCCGAAATAGACATAGATGGCTGCAATGCCGAGGATAAACGCAAAGTCACCGACACGATTGACGAGGAAGGCCTTGAGGTTGGCGATGATCGCCGACTCGCGCTTGAACCAGAACCCTATCAGCAGATAGGACACCAACCCGACCGCTTCCCAGCCGAAAAACAGCTGCAGGAAATTGTTGGCCATGACCAACATCAACATGGAGAATGTAAACAGGGCGATATAACTGAAAAAACGCTGATAGCCGGGGTCGTCACGCATATAACCAATGGTATAGATGTGCACCATCAACGAAACAAAAGTGACCACCGTAATCATCAATGCCGTTAAAGGATCAATCAGGAAACCGATCTCCAGCGGGATGTCGCCGCTGACCAGCCACCGGTAGACGGGGCCGTTAAAGCTGTTGCCATTGACAACAACGTCATTCAGCACCACCACCGACAGCACAAAGGAGGCCGCCACACCGAGGATGGTAATGCTATGGGCGCCGGCACGACCGATCACCTTGCCCAGGATACCGGCGACTATCGAACCGATCAGGGGTAACAACGGTATCGCCAGATAGATATTTTCCATATTCTCAAACATGGTTAGCCCTTTAGAGAATCCAGTTCTTCGACATTAATCGTATGGCGGTTGCGGAACAGCACAATCAGGATCGCCAGACCGATAGCGGCCTCGGCCGCGGCGACAGTCAGGATAAAGAATACAAATATCTGACCACTCAGATCCTGCAGGTAGTACGAGAAAGCGACAAAATTTATATTGACCGCCAGCAGCATCAACTCGATCGCCATCAATAGAATGACAACGTTCTTTCGATTCAAAAAGATACCGACGACACTGAGAGCAAACAGTATCGCGCCAAGTATTAAGTAGTAATAAAGTGGAATCATTAGCTCTCCCTACCCCTTTAACGCTTCTTCTCGGTCTTCATCTTCACCAGCCGGACCCGGTCCTCACGTCGGACCTGGATCTGCTGGGCCGGGCTCTGGTATTTAGTGCCCTTGCGCCGGCGCATGGTCAGGGCAATCGCAACGATAATCGCTACCAGCAGGATTATCCCGGCGATCTCAAAGACATAGATATAGTCCCGGTACAACAGCATCCCGAGTGCCTGGGTATTGCTGTATTCAGCCGGGTGTCCGGCCGGGACCGGTACCTTGTCGATACCGAAATGACCGGCACTCAAGACCAGGGCCATTTCCAACAGCAGTAAGACCGCTACGAACGCGCCTATTGGCAGATACTCGCCAAAGCCCTCTTTCAGGCGCACGAGATTGATATCGAGCATCATCACCACAAACAGGAACAGCACCATTACCGCACCGACATAAACCAACACCAGGGTAATAGCGAGGAACTCCGCTTCCAGCATCAACCACAACGCCGCCGCAGTGAAAAACGCCAGTACCAGGAACAGCACCGCCTTCACCGGATTACGGATGGTAATGACCATGCCGGCGGCAAAGACCAGGATTGCGGAGAAAATAAAAAATAGCGTTTGCTGGAATTCCATTATTATTTTCTTAACTTATTTTTCTCTGCGACCTCAGCGCGAAGTACATGGACGTACTAGTGTCGCAAGCGCAGGATGCGCAAGAGCGACCCTCAGCGGCAGATTTTCTTTATCTGTACTTGGCATCGGCGGCCCTATCGGCGGCAATTTGTTGTTCGTATTTGTCACCGATGGCCAGTAACATCTCCTTGGTGTAATACAGATCGCCCCGGTTCTCGCCGTGGTATTCAAAGATTCGGGTCTCGACAATCGAATCAACCGGGCAGGCCTCTTCGCAAAAGCCGCAGAAAATACACTTGGTCAGATCGATGTCATAGCGGGTTGTGCGCCGGGTACCGTCCGCCCGTTCCTCGGACTCGATCGTAATCGCCAAGGCCGGGCACACGGCCTCACACAGTTTGCAAGCGATGCAGCGTTCCTCGCCATTGGGATAACGGCGTAGGGCATGCAGCCCGCGAAAACGGGGTGACTGCGGTGTCCGTTCATCCGGATAATGCACCGTAATCTTCCTGGCAAATAGATTCCCAAGTGTCACCGACATACCCTTGAACAGATCAGCCAGCGTAAATGCTTTGATAGTTTGTTTCAGTGTACTCATGATTTCACTCTCATCGGCCTAATGAAACAAATAACCCCAGGGGGTCAGTTTCATGGCGACACCCTCGACCAGGATCCAGACCAGGGTCACGGGGATAAACACCTTCCATCCCAGGCGCATAATCTGATCATAGCGGTAGCGTGGGAAGGTCGCCCGGAACCACAGGAAACAGAACAACACAAAAGAGATCTTGAGTAACAACCAATGGATACCGCTACCCAGTAATACTGATACAACCGGGATATCGGGTATCCAGCTCGCTGGGAACGGCGACAACCAGCCGCCAAGAAACATGAGTGTGGCCAAGGCCGAGATCAGGATCATGTTGGCATATTCGGCGAGGAAGAAAACGGCGAAGGCCATTCCGGAATATTCGACATGAAAACCAGCGACGATCTCAGATTCACCTTCGGCGACATCGAATGGTGCGCGGTTGGTCTCGGCCACGCCGGCGATTAAATAAACCAGAAACAAGGGCAACAACGGCCAAATATACCAGTCGGCGACACTGCCATTCTGTTGCATAACGATCTGCATCAGGTTCAGGCTGTTGGCCGACATCAACACACCCACCAGGGCAAAACCCATGGCGATTTCATAGGCCACGATCTGGGCCGCGGCCCGCATGGCGCCCAGCAGGGCATATTTGGAATTCGAGGCCCAGCCGGCAATAATGACGCCATAGACCCCCATCGACGTCAGCGCCAGAATGTAGAGCAGGCTGGCGTCGATATTGGCCAGGACCCAGGTGTCGGTAAAAGGTATTACCGCCCAGGCCGCCAATGATGGAGCAATTGAGAGTATGGGGGCGAGGACAAAGAGGTACTTATTGGCATTGGTCGGGATGATGATCTCTTTCAACATCAGCTTGAGGGCATCGGCGATCGGCTGCAGCCAGCCACGGGGGCCGACCCGGTTAGGCCCGACCCGGATCTGCATATAACCAATGATCTTGCGCTCAGCAAAGGTCAGATAGGCCACCCCCAGCATCAAGGGGATCAAGATAGCAATAATCAACACGAGGATAATCGACAGGGTCTGGGCCCAGGCCGGGACGATCTCCCACATTGACATCAGAAATTCCTGCATCGCCCTATCCCCTTCTCACGCTGATGGGACCATGCGCGCCCAGTGACGAAGTCTCAGCATAGCCAGCCGGGATATAGACACTACCGTCCGGGATACGGGCATCAACCACCAGCGGCAGGCTGGTATTGCCCTCGGTCATGCGCACTGTAATCAAATCGCCGTCATTCATGCCGAGCTTGTCAGCCTCGGTGGCATTCATGTGTGCCGCCGGTCTGGGATTATCCAGCGTCTGCTGCAGGGCCGGCGCCCGCCGGACCAGGACATCGATGGCATACATCGGTGTTTCGGCGATCCGGATCAGATCGACGGTCTTGGCTTCCGGTTGTTGCGGGAACCGTAGCTCCTTCAAAGTCTGTTCCGGTATCAGCTCGGTCCTGGCCTCCTGGCGAATATCCGCTATCGTGTTGTAATCGAAACCATCAATCGCCAACTGGTTGGCCAGTACCCGCAGGATCTTCCACCCCGGTCGCGATTCGCCCAAGGGATTGACTACTGCCTGGAACTCCTGTGCCCGACCTTCCATGTTGACGAATGTCCCATCGGTCTCGGTGAACGGGGTGATCGGCAACAGGACATCGGCATAATCGACAAAATCAGATTTGAATGGAGAGGGTTTAAAGGCAGACATCATCACCACATATTCAGCCGTCTGCATGGCGGTGCGGGCACGGCTGCCATCGAGACAATCGAGCTCGGGCTCGACCCCAAATAATACATAGGCCTTGAGCGGATTACTCAACATCGTCCGCAGGTGCTGGCCGCCGGTCACAGTCTCGCCACCGGGACCGCGATGCGGGACACATCCGGCGATCCAGGCGCCGACACTGTTGGCCTCCGGCATGACCCCCAACACCGCCCCACTGGCCTCGGCAATCAGCGTCGCCAAAATACGGATAGCGGCGGCATGGGAATGATGGTTCGCGCTATTGCCCAGGAGGATGGTTGCCCGCGCCTTGTCTTTGAGGACATTGGCAATCGCCTTCTCCTCTGGGCCCGGGGTGATGTCGGCCAACCAGTCTTTGAGCGTCTCCGGGGCCTTGGCACGTCTGCTGACACCCAGGGATTTGGCGACACCACCGAGTGCACGCAACAGATCGATGGGATTGGTCACCACATTGTGTGAAAGCCCCATTTTAAAGTCGTAATCGATACTGTTGATCGCCATCAACGCCGTTCCCCGCTGACGGGCCTTGCGTAGGCGATGGCCGATCATCGGCTGATCCTTGCACACGTTGGAGCCGATCAAAAGCACCGCCTCGGCCTGCTCCAGATCGGTGATGGCCTGCCCCAACCAGGGGAAAGACGGTAAGACATCGTCATCAGAGAAATCTACCTGTCGGACCCGGTGGTCAATATTATTCGAACCCAGACCGCGCATGAGTTTCTGCAGCAGGTAGAATTCTTCCAGGGTAGAATTAGGCGCAGCGATCGCCCCGATCTGATCGGGACCGTATTTTTCGATAACCTGACGCATGCCATTGGCTGCCTGGCTCAGTGCCGTCGGCCAATCGGTCTCCTGCCATTGCCCGTTTACCCGGATCATGGGTAGCCGCAAGCGCTCATCGCTGTTCACGGCCTCGTAGCTGAAGCGGTCACGATCGGCGATCCAGCATTCATTAATGGATTCATTGTTTCGCGGCAGCACCCGCATGACCTTGTTCCGCAGGGTCTGCACGGTCAGATTGGAACCGACGGCGTCATGGGGACTGATGCTGTCGTGGTTCATCAACTCCCAGGGGCGGGCTGAGTAGCGGAATGGTTTCGAAGTCAATGCCCCCACCGGACAGAGATCGATGACATTGCCAGACAACTCGGAATTGACACTACCCTCGAGGAAGGTCGTGATTAGCGTATGTTCACCACGCCCGATCGCGCCCAGCTCCATGATGCCGGCGATCTCCTTACCGAAACGGACACAACGGGTGCAATGGATACAGCGGGTCATGTCGGTGGCGATCAACGGCCCGATATTCTTATCCTTAACAATGCGTTTCATCTCCTGGTAACGCGAGATATCCTTGCCATAACCCAGTGCCAGGTCCTGTAAATCACATTCGCCGCCCTGATCGCAGATCGGACAATCGAGCGGGTGATTGATCAACAGGAACTCCATCGTGCCTTTCTGGGCATCGCGGGCCAGTGCCGAGCGCGTCATGACTTTCATGCCGTCGGCTACCGGGGTCGCACAGGCCGGCATCGGCTTGGGCGCCTTCTCCACTTCAACCAGGCACATGCGGCAGTTGGCGGCAACGGACAGCTTGTCGTGGTAACAGAAACGCGGGATGGTGATACCGGCCGCATCGGCGACGTCGATAATCATCTTGCCCTCTTCGGCTTCAATCTGTTGGCCGTCTATTTCGATCGTTACCATCGTTGCAATTACCTGTTATTCAACCACTGACCATGCATTTCTTATGGTCGATGTGGTACTGGAATTCATTACGGAATTGTTTGACGAAACTGCGCACCGGCCAGGCAGCGGCCTCGCCCAGAGCACAGATCGTGCGCCCCTCGATCTTGCTGGCGACGTCGTCAAGATTGACCAGATCCTCTGGCAGCCCTTGGCCCTGTTCGATCCGGTGGATCATGCGATAGAGCCAGCCGGTCCCCTCTCGGCAGGGGGTGCATTGGCCACAGGATTCCTCGTAATAGAAGTAAGCGATGCGCTCAAGCATGCGTACCATGCAGGTGGTCTCGTCCATAATGATAACGGCGCCGGAACCGAGCATGGATCCGGCCTTGGCCAGGGAATCATAGTCCATGGTCAAATCCATCATGATCGAGGCCGGTAACACCGGGGCCGATGAACCGCCGGGAATAACAGCCTTCAGTTTATTGCCGCCACGGACACCGCCGGCCATCTCCAGGAGCTCGGCAAATGCGGTGCCCATCGGTACCTCATAGTTCCCGGGTTTGTTGACATGGCCGGTGACCGAGAACAACTTCGGACCGCCATTGTTGGGTTTGCCGATGTCGAGGAACCACTGGCCGCCCTGCTGCAAGATATAGGGGACAGAGGCGAGGGTCTCGGTGTTATTGATGGTCGTGGGTTTGCCGAACAGACCATAGTTCGCCGGGAACGGTGGCCTGAAACGCGGCAGTCCCTTCTTGCCTTCAAGTGACTCCAGCAGTGCTGTTTCCTCGCCGCAGATATAGGCGCCCGCACCGAGGTGATTATGGAGTTCAAAGTCTATCCCTGAACCCAGGAGATTATTGCCCAGGTAGCCCGCCGCCCGCGCCTCTTCGATGGCGGCCTCGCAACGTTCATATGGCTCCCAGAACTCACCACGGATGTAGTTGTATCCGACGGTGGCACCGATGGTGTAACCGGCGATGGCCATGCCCTCGATCAGTGCGTGTGGGTTATAACGCAGGATGTCACGGTCCTTGCAGGTTCCGGGTTCGCCTTCATCGGAATTGCAGATGATATATTTCTGGATATCGGCATCGCGCTTCATGAAACTCCACTTGATACCGGTAGGAAAACCGGCGCCGCCACGGCCCCGGAGGCTGGAGGTCTTGAGCTCCTCGATAATTCTCTCCGGCGGGGTCTGTTCTTTCAGGATACGTTCGAGCACTTTATAACCACCAATGCTGCGATAACCCTCCAGCGTCCACAGTCTGTCGACCTGCTTGGTGTCCCGGAACAGCATTTCATTCGCCATCGCCGCTACTCCAATCCGTCCAGGATCTCGTCCACCTTTTCCGGTGTGAGATGTTCATAATAACGATTCCCGATCTGGAACATGGGCGCCCCAACACAGGCGCCGAGACACTCCACCTCTTTGAGGGTGAACTTGCCGTCTGTGGTAGTCTCCCCGAACTTGATGCCGAGCTTATTCCTAATATGATCGACGATCTTCTCCGAACCGCAGAGCATGCAAGAGATATTGGTGCAGATGCAGATCTTATGGCGACCGACCGGCTTCAGCTCATACATGGAATAAAACGTAGCGACTTCATAAACCGCGATCGTCGGCATTTCCAGATATTCGGCCACCGCCTCGATTGCGCCTTCATCTAACCAGCCGCCGTTTGCATCCTGCATAATACGTAGCGCCGCCATCACCGCCGCCTCTTTGTGTTCCGGCGGGTATTTGGCGATCCACTGATCGATCTCGGCCCTGGCCTCAGCCGGAATCTGCGATATGCGATTCTCCTGTTCCATCGGTGTGCTCACCGGTCTATCTCACCGAAAACAATATCTTGGGTACCGATAATAGCGACGACATCGGCCAACATATGACCACGGACCATCTCATCCAATGATGCCAGATGGGCAAAGCCCGCCGCCCGAATCTTCAGGCGATAGGGTTTGTTGGCACCGTCAGAGATAAGATAAATCCCGAACTCGCCTTTGGGGTGCTCGACGGCAGCATAGATCTCGCCCTCAGGGATGCAATACCCCTCGGTAAAAAGCTTGAAGTGATGGATCAGCGATTCCATGTCCTCCTTCATTTCTACACGTGAGGGCGGTACCAGCTTGTGATCATCGATCATCACCGGGCCTGGATTCCTCCGTAACCAGTCGATACATTGCCGGATAATACGATTGGATTGGCGCATTTCCTCGATGCGTACCAGGTAACGATCGTAGCAATCGCCATTGACACCGACGGGTATATCGAAATCCATCTTGTCATAAACTTCGTAAGGCTGTTTCTTGCGGAGGTCCCATTCGATACCGGAACCGCGGAGCATGGGACCGCTGAAACCGAGCTGCAGTGCACGCTCCGGCGACACCGCGCCAATATTCACGGTGCGCTGTTTCCAGATGCGATTATCAGTCAGCAGGTTCTCATATTCATCGACGCAGGATGGGAAACGTTCGGTGAAGTCCCAGATGAAATCCAGCAAGGAGCCCTGTCGATTGGCATTCAGGTGTCTAACGTCGCGTTTGCCATGCCACTTCGAGGTCTCATACTGGGGCATGGTATCGGGGAGGTCGCGGTAGACACCACCGACACGATAATAAGTCGCATGCAGACGAGCGCCTGATACCGCCTCGTAACAGTCCATCAAGTCCTCACGCTCCCGGAAGGCATAGAGGAAGACGGTCATGGCACCGACATCCAGGGCATGGGCCCCGAGCCATAACAAATGATTCAGGATACGGGTGATTTCATCAAACATCGTGCGAATGTACTGTGCCCGGATCGGCAGGTTGACACCCAGAAGATTCTCCATCGCCAACACGTAGGCATGCTCGTTAGACATCATGGAAACATAATCCAGGCGGTCCATATAGCCGATGCTTTGGCTGAACGGCTTGCTCTCGGCCAGTTTCTCCGTAGCCCGGTGCAACAGCCCGATATGCGGATCGGCGCGCTCGATCACCTCGCCATCCATCTCCAGTACCAGCCGCAATACCCCGTGTGCCGCCGGGTGCTGCGGCCCAAAATTGAGGGTGTAGTTATGAATCTCAGCCACTTACGCCTGTCCTTCCATAAAATACTTATGAATCTCGGCCACCGAAGTCCTCCTCCCGGATCACACGCGGCACCAGGATGCGCGGGTCGATGGTAACCGGTTGATAAACGACACGTCCCTTTACCGGGTCATAACGCATCTCGACATGACCGCTCAGCGGAAAGTCCTTGCGAAACGGATGTCCAATAAAACCATAATCGGTAAGAAGGCGACGCAGATCCGGATGACCCTCAAAGACAATGCCGAACAAATCAAACGCCTCGCGCTCGAACCAGTTGGCACTGGTCCATATCGGGATCACCGAATCCACTTTCGGAAAATCATCGTCCAGATAGGCGCGGATACGCAGGCGGCGATTATGTTTTTGCGAAAGCAAATGATAGACCACGGCATAGCGGGGTCCCGGCCTCGCCCCGGCCGACGATTCCTGCTGATAGGTGAGGTAGTCAACCCCGCAGACATCCATCAACTGCTCAAAATTAAAACGGGTATCATCGCGCAAGGTCTGACAGACAGCACTTACGTCGGTGCTTTTGATCTCGATCGTCAATTCGTCAAACCTGATAAAGGAATCTAGCAAACTGTCACTAAAAGTCTCTTTCGCAAGCACAGCGAGCGACTCAAGGGATTCCTGTGTTCGCTTAATCGGCGTTGGCATCAGCGGGCAATGGTGTTGGTGCGCTTAATCTTGTTTTTCAACTGGATGACACCGTATAGCAACGCTTCAGCTGTAGGGGGGCAACCGGGAACGTAGACATCCACGGGGATTATTCGGTCACAACCGCGCACAACCGAATAGGAATAATGGTAATAGCCACCACCATTGGCGCAGGATCCCATGGAAATGACCCAGCGCGGTTCTGCCATTTGGTCGTAGACCTTTCGTAGCGCCGGCGCCATCTTGTTTACCAGCGTCCCGGCAACGATCATAACATCGGACTGGCGGGGACTCGGACGAAATAACATGCCGAATCGATCCATATCATAGCGGGAAGCACCGGCCTGCATCATTTCGACAGCACAACAGGCGAGCCCAAAGGTCATCGGCCACATCGACCCGGTACGCGCCCAGTTAAAAACAGTATCAAGGGTAGTTGTAACGACACCCTGCTTGAGGAGGCCCTCTAGTCCCATTCCAGGGCTCCCTTCTTCCATTCATATATAAAGCCAATCACCAGAATACCGAGGAACAACAGCATGGCCAAAAAACCAAACATACCGATTTCTTTCAGAGCTACTGCCCAAGGAAACAGGAAGGCAATTTCGAGATCAAAGATAATAAACAGGATCGCCACCAGGTAATACCGCACATCGAATTTCATGCGCGAGTCTTGAAAGGCCTCAAACCCGCATTCATAGGGGGAATTCTTCTCTTTATCAGGACGATGCGGCCCCATGAACCTCCCGACGAGCATAGGGACGACCCCGATGAGGATACCGATAATAATAAAAATAAGAATCGGCAGGTAATTGCTGAGCATTACGCGACCCCGTTATATCGTTGGAATTATATTTATATATCGACGATTACATGTACGGCGAAGCAGTCTAGGCTGTCGGTCCCCGAAAAGTCAAGCCGACGAAAATCAGGTTATTTTTTTATATTCAGTCACTTAGTCATAATTTCTATGGCCATAAAAAACACCTATCCAGGTGTTATCCGTTAGCAAACAGACACAGTGACGGTCTTTAATGTCTGAATTCCAGGATAGGAAGGGGATTGGTGCCGAAGGCGGGACTCGAACCCGCACGGCTCGCGCCACCGCCCCCTCAAGACGGCGTGTCTACCAGTTCCACCACTTCGGCAATGTTATAAAACCCGCGGCCTCGTTGGGTTAATGTTATTCCGGTATCGGAATATCCTTCGTCGGCGTTTTTTTGCTTGCCTTCGGCTTATCTTTCTTTACGTGCTTGGGTGCAGGCCGCTGTTCCTTCTCGATGATTTTTTGGGTCACGCTCTGCGGTGCCTGTTGCTTCGATGTCAGGACCATTAAGCCGATATTGGACAGAAAAAAGACGATTGCCAATATGGCTGTGGTTCGCGACAGAAAGCTCGCCGATCCTTTGCTGCCAAACATACTCTGCGGGCCGCCGCCGCCGAAGACCGCGCCCATATCCGAGCTTTTGCTCTGCTGAAAAAGTACGAGCGCAACCAGCGCAAATGCCGATATTACATCAATGATTAAGATTATCTCAGTCATGGGGTTCAACCGTTAGTCGATGCCGCACTGCAAATCTGTAAAAAGTCTTCCGCTTTCAGGGAGGCGCCACCAATCAGCCCGCCATCGATGTCTAGTTGTGAAAATAATTCGCTGGCATTACTGCCTTTAACACTACCGCCATAGAGGATACGCAGGTCTGTCGCAATACCGCTGGACAGTGCCGATAATTTCTCCCTGATAAAACGATGAACTTCCTGTGCCTGCTCCGGTGTCGCGGTTTTACCGGTGCCGATTGCCCACACCGGCTCATAGGCGAGAATCGAATTTTCAAACGCGTCAATACCATATGCATCGATGACAGCGTCCAGCTGTCGCGAGACCACGCTTTCGGTCTTGCCAGCCTCGCGTTCTTCCAGGGTCTCACCGATGCACAGAATCGGTGTAAGCCCGGCTTTCTGAACGGCAGCAAATTTTTCAGCTACCAGGGCATCGGACTCTCCATAGAGGGCGCGACGCTCAGAATGACCGACGATGACATAGGTGCAACCAAAGTCCTTCAGCATGCCGCCGGACACCTCGCCCGTGTAGGCACCTGCCTCATGGGTATCGAGATTCTGTCCGCCCCAGACCACCTTGGACTGGCTACCGAGCATTTCTGCGGTCAACGGGATCAGGATAAATGGCGGGCATAACACCACATCAGCACTGCCATCACCCAATCCGCCAAGCACACTCTCTATAAGCGCAGTGGATGCCTGCTTGCTCCCATTCATCTTCCAGTTACCGGCAACCATCAATCGGCGCATGGAGGTCTCCTTCAATCAGTTCATTGTTATGACCAATCGTCGTGACGCCAATTGAGCCTGCATCAGCGACATGGTTATGTAAATCAGGAAAAACCGGTTGACTACTTAACCGGGCGGGCATGTTACCGAGCCAGGCCAAATAATGCAATTTTCCTACCGGAAATACGAGGGAAAAATGGGGGCACGTTATAAGGTCGCCGAGCGGACAGTGTCGGCCAGTTGCTGGCTCAGCCTTTGGACCAGGTTCCAGTCTTTTCCTTCGACCATTACCCGGATAACCGGCTCGGTACCGGAGGCCCGCAGGACAACCCGGCCATTGTCGGCCAATTCACGCTCGGCCGCCCGGACCGCCTGCTGGATGGTCTCGGATGCCTGGATATCAGTCTGTCCCCGGGGCGGTGCTTCCAGGCGGACATTAACCAGGCTTTGGGGGTAGCGTTGCATCCCGGCCTTGAGTTCGACCAGGGTTTTGCCCGATGCCGCTGCTGCTGTTAATACCTGCAAGGCGGTAATGATACCGTCGCCGGTCGTGCTCTTATCGAGACACAAGACATGTCCGGAGGCCTCGCCACCGAGCTCCCAACCCTCTTCTTGCAACATCGCCAATACATAGCGGTCGCCGACCGCCGCCCGCTTGAACGGGATACCGTGATCCCGGCAGGCTTGTTCCAGTCCCAGGTTGCTCATCAGGGTACCGACGATACCGCCGTGGAGTTTACCGATGGCCTGGCGTGATAGACCTATTATATAGATGAGTTGGTCGCCATCTAATATTGCCCCGTCAGCATCGACCATGAGTACCCGATCGCCATCGCCATCCAGAGCCACGCCCAAATCGGCCTGCTGCTCGCGTACGACCCGCTGCAACATCTTCGGATGGGTCGATCCACAGTCCCGGTTGATGTTAACCCCATCCGGCTCATTGGCGATGGCCACGACATCGGCGCCAAGTTCCCGAAAGACATGCGGTGCCACCTGGTAGGCGGCGCCATTGGCACAGTCGACCACGATCTTGAGGCCGGTCAGATTGAGTCTGCCGGGAAAGGTGCTCTTGCAGAATTCGATATAACGCCCGCCGGCATCATCATAGCGCTTGGCCTTGCCGAGGGCGTTTGATTCCACGGTAACGATAGGTTCCTCCATCGCCTGTTCGATCGCCAATTCGATCTCGTCCGATAATTTTTCCCCATTGGCCAGGAAGAATTTAATACCGTTATCGTCATAGGGATTATGCGAGGCGCTGATAACGATGCCGGCGCGGGCGCGGGCGGTCCGGGTCAGATAGGCGATTGCCGGTGTCGGCATCGGCCCAAGCAAGCGGGCGTCTATGCCGGCGGCGGACAGGCCGCACTCGAGCGCCGATTCCAACAGGTAACCGGATATACGGGTATCCTTGCCGATCAGAATTTTTCCCGGCCCACGATCGCTATAACCCAGAACCTTGCCGGCGGCCCAGCCAAGCTTGAGCATAGTGTCCGGGGTAATCGGTTCCTCACCGACCCGGCCACGGATTCCGTCAGTACCGAAATAACGTTTTTTCACCCAGTCCTCCTAGTCTGAAGCATAGACCATCTCCGCCATGCGGATAGCCTGGACATGTTCGCTGACATCATGGACCCGAACGATACGTGCCCCACGTTGAATCGCAATCAACGCCAGCGCCAGGCTGGCCGCCAAACGCTGTTCCACATCCAGGCCGAGCGCCTTGCCGATCATGGACTTCCGTGACAACCCAGCCAGTATCGGCAGATCAAGCGTCTGTAAGCGATCCAGCTTGCGCAATAAATCGAGATTATGCGTCAAGGTCTTGCCAAAACCAAAACCGGGATCAATCAGCAAGCGCTCACGATTGATGCCGGCATTCACGGCAGCCTCGACCCGCTGAGCCAAAAAATCAGTCACCTCACGGCTGACGTCCTCATAGTCCGGGTTGTCCTGCATCGTCCGCGGTTCACCCTGCATGTGCATCAGGCACACCGGTACCCTCAGCTCTGCCACAGTAGTCAGGGCGCCATCGGCCTGCAGGGCCTGCACATCGTTGATCATACCGGCACCGGCGGCAACCGCTGCCCGCATGACCGCCGGTTTGGAGGTATCGATGGAAATAGGTATATCAAACACCTGCTGCAGGCGCTCGATCACAGGCAGCACCCGATCGAGTTCTTCCTGCGGGCTCACGGCCGGCGCCCCCGGCCGGGTCGACTCGCCGCCGACATCGATGATATCGGCCCCGGCTTCAACCATCGCTTGCGCATGCGCCAGCGCCCGGTCGATAGACAAAAAATGACCCCCGTCCGAAAAGGAATCGGGGGTGATGTTCAATATCCCCATGATGGCCACACGACTCAAATCAATGACGTGACCGGCGCACTCAAGTTTGTTCACGGGAATAATTTTATCCTGGATAAGCGATCAGCAGTCGGCAATCCCACCTTGGCACTCTGCTGAGGGCAGAGGACTGAGAGCTGGTTTAATGCTCGCCGGCCGGTTTATCCAGGCTAGGCTTGATTCGGCGCTTATTGTTAGGCTTCTTCGACTTCTTTTTGGCCGTCCCGGTACCGCTCATCTCGTCGGGCGGTGTCGGTGATTTGCCGGCCATGATTTCATCGATCTGATCGGCCTCCAGCGTCTCCCATTCCAACAGGGCCTTGGCCATCATCTCGACCTTGTCGCGATTATCTTCAAGGACCTTGCGCGCACGGACATATTGCTCATCGATGATGCGCCGGATCTCCCGGTCGACAGCCTCGGCCGTAGCGTCACTGAGGTTCTTATGGGTTGTCATATCGCGGCCGAGAAACACCTCATGCTCATTCTCGCCATAGACACGCGTACCCAGCTCATCACTCATGCCCCAGCGGGAGACCATATTGCGAGCGATATCGGTGGCACGCTCGAAGTCATTGGCGGCGCCGGTAGTCATCTGATTCATAAAGACCTCTTCGGCGATACGCCCACCCATGAGCACCGAAATCGACGACAACAATGTTTCACGGGAGTGGCTGTAGCGGTCTTCCTCGGGCAGTTGCATGGTTACCCCCAGGGCCCGGCCACGGGGGATAATCGTCACCTTATGGACCGGGTCCGTATTCGGTAACGTCTTTGCAACCACGGCATGGCCGGATTCATGATAGGCCGTGTTACGGCGCTCGTCTTCCGGCATCACGATCGAACGGCGTTCGGCGCCCATAATAATCTTGTCCTTGGCAAGCTCGAAATCTTCCATATTCACCATGCGCTTGTTGGCGCGGGCAGCGAACAACGCGGCCTCATTCACCAGATTGGCCAGATCAGCGCCGGAGAAACCGGGCGATCCCCGGGCGATGATATTGATATCGACATTATCGGCCAACGGCACCTTGCGAATATGTACCTTAAGGATCTGTTCACGGCCGCGGATATCCGGCAGCGGGACATAGACCTGACGGTCAAAGCGGCCAGGCCGCAATAAGGCCGGATCGAGGACATCGGGACGGTTGGTGGCGGCGATCACGATCACACCTTCATTACCTTCAAAGCCGTCCATTTCCACCAATAACTGGTTCAGGGTCTGCTCGCGTTCATCATGGCCACCGCCCAGGCCGGCGCCACGCTGACGACCGACGGCATCGATTTCATCAATAAAAATCATACACGGGGCATGTTTCTTGGCCTGGTCGAACATGTCCCGCACGCGTGAGGCGCCGACACCGACAAACATCTCGACGAAATCCGAACCAGAGATCGTAAAAAACGGGACCTTGGCCTCACCGGCAATGGCCTTCGCCAGTAAGGTCTTACCGGTGCCGGGAGCGCCGGTCATGAGCACGCCGCGGGGGATGTGTCCGCCCAGCTTCTGGAATTTTGAGGGGTCGCGCAGGAACTCGACCAGCTCGCCGACCTCCTCCTTGGCCTCATCGACACCGGCGACATCTTCGAAAGTGATCCGGTTTTGCTCCTCAGTGAGCATGCGGGCCTTGCTCTTGCCAAAGCTCATGGCACCACGACCACCGGCACCACCTTGCATCTGCCGCATCATAAACAGCCAGAAACCGATCAGTACCAGCAACGGCCCCCAAGTATAGAGAAATGCCATAAGGGTGGACGGTTTGTCTGGTGGCAGACCGACAACTTTGACATTGTACTTATCGAGCAGCTCAATAATAAAGGAATTGTCGGATTCCGGGCTATAGGTAGTGAAGGCATTGCCGCTCTGCAAGATACCCGCAATCTCACGCTGGTTCTTGATTTTGACTTCGACAACCTGGTTATTTCGGATCATATTCACGAATTTCGAGTATTCGATCTTCTGCGATGTCTCCGGCCGGTTTGTCAGTTGACTAAACACGGACATGAAGACAACGGCCACGATCAGCCACAGCAACAAATTTTTCGTCAGATTATTCAATGCTTTTCCTGGATATCAAAGATTCAAAATGATTTGTCGAATTGTCCTATGACTCAAGCAGAGACACAAGCCAACAACTGTCATTGACGCAAGTCCCTGCCATATAAATATATTTCCCGACTCCTGGGGCGCGAGGCCTTGGGTTTCAGTGTCCGTAACTGTTTAAATCGCACCTGCATCTGTTGATAAAATTCGTTGTAATCGCTCCCCTGAAAGACCTTAACCAAGAAACCCCCAGTTACATTCAGGGTATTGACTGCAAATTCCAGTGCCATTTCCGCCAATCCCATGATCCTGGCCTGATCGGCGCTGGCATTTCCACTAATATTGGGGGCCATATCGGAAATAACAAGATCGGCACGGGCGCCTTCGAGTGCACACATTAATAAGTCTAGACCAGTTTGCTCAGTGAAATCGGCCTGGATGAACTCAACCCCGACCAACGGTGTCATTGGCAAGATATCAATGGCGATACATTTGCCACCGGTACCGACACTTTGCAGCACATACTGGGACCAGCCGCCAGGTGCCGCGCCGAGCTCAACCACGGTCATCCCCGGCCGGAACAGTTGTAGGCGTTGGTCGATTTCCTTGAGCTTATAGACCGCCCGTGACCGAAACCCTTCCCGCTGGGCGCGTTTGACATATTCATCCTTGATGTGTTTTGTTACCCAGCCGCGTGCCAGGCTACGTCGTGCCATAATAACCACCGATCCATGCCCTGGAATCTGAAAAAAACCTTACAGAGCTATTCATACCTAAATATATACCAATGCCCCTGACACAAAAACAAAAACGCCAGCTCCGCCGCCTGGCGCATGCCCGTAAACCGGTGGTAACCGTAGGCCGTCATGGCCTGACCCCGGCGGTGCTGGCCGAAATCGACTCGGCCCTGACGATTCACGAATTGCTGAAGATTAAACTGCCGGAAACCGACGGAAACAGCCGCCACACATTGGCGCTATCAATCAGTTCGCAGAGTCAGGCAGAAATTATACAAATGGTCGGACGGATCTTGACGATCTATCGAGCAAATAAAGAACCAACGATAAATATTCAAACATAACGAATGGCAAGGATCTCATAACGGCGCTTGCCATCTGGCACATCGACATCGACTTCCTCGCCCTCTTCCTTGCCGATCAGGGCACGGGCGATCGGTGTGCTGATGGATAATTTACCCTGGTCTATATCTGCCTCCAGATCACCAACAATCTGATAGCTTACTTCCTTGTCATCATTCTCATTATAGAGATCGACAGTCGCCCCGAAGACAATACGTCCATCGGCTTTGACGGTTTGCGGATCTATGATCTCGGCGCTCGCGAGGGAGGACTCGAGCTCGGCGATCCGTCCCTCATTGAAGCTCTGCTGCTCCTTGGCCGCAGCATACTCGGCATTTTCCGACAAATCGCCGTGGGCGCGGGCCTCGGCAATGGCAGCGATGATCTTGGGTCGCACCACCGTTTTCAGTTTGCGCAACTCCTTGTTCAACTTCTCCGCGCCAGCAACAGTCAACGGAACCTTGCTCATGCCCGATTCTCCTTCTGCAAGTCCTGCAGACGTTTGATCTCTAACTCACCGGAAATTCGGTGGGCCTCACAGGCGGCCCTTACTGCAGACAAGGTCGTATAGTTGGTGACCTTGTGTTGTAAGGCCTGTTGGCGTATCACAGTGGCGTCTTCCACACTTTGTTTGTCAGACACCGTATTAACAATTATATCAATCTCATCGTTCAGAATCATATCAACGATGTGTGGCCGGCCTTCCGAGACCTTATTGACCTGTTTCACGGCGACCCCGGCCTTATCCAGGACCATGGCGGTACCGCGGGTGGCCAGCAACTCAAAACCATTTGTGCTGAAATAACGGGCAAGATCGATCACCGCTTTCTGGTCTTCATCACGAACGCTCAGAAACATGCGGCCTACACGTGGAATCGCCGAACCAGCGGCCAATTGTGACTTGTAAAATGCCTCGCCGAAACTACTGCCGACGCCCATCACTTCACCGGTGGATTTCATTTCCGGCCCCAGCATGCTGTCGACCCCCGGAAATTTCACAAAGGGGAACACCGCTTCTTTCACGGCAAAGTACTCCGGCACAATCTCACCCTTGATCCCCTGCTCCGCCAGTGACTGGCCGACCATGCAACGGGCGGCAATCTTGGCCAGCGGCCGGCCGGTGGCCTTGGAAACATAGGGCACGGTACGTGATGCCCGTGGGTTCACCTCTAACAGATAGATCTCGCCATCCTTGACCGCAAACTGGATATTCATCAGGCCCACGACCTTCAGCCCCTTCGCCAGCTGTACTGTCTGCTTGCGTAACTGATTTTGGGTCTTCTGTGACAGGCTGAATGGCGGTAACGAACAAGCGGAATCGCCGGAATGGACCCCGGCCTCCTCGATATGCTCCATAATCCCGCCGATAATAACGTCCTTGCCATCACTGATGGCGTCGACATCGACCTCGACGGCATCGCTGAGGAATTTATCGAGCAATACCGGTGAATCCTCAGACACTTCTACCGCCATGCGCATATAGGTCTCCAGGTCTTCCCGATTGTGAACGATCTCCATTGCCCGACCACCGAGGACATAAGACGGCCGCACTACCAGTGGGTAGCCGATCTCATCGGCCAGTTTGGTGGCTCGGGCGGCGGTACGGGCAGTACGGTTATCAGGTTGCTTGAGGCCCAGCCGTTTGACCAGCCGTTGGAAGCGCTCGCGGTCTTCGGCCCGGTCGATGGAATCGGGGTTAGTGCCGATGATGGGGGCGCCGGCCTCGGCCAGGCCATGGGCCAGTTTCAGCGGTGTCTGGCCGCCATAATGAACAATGACCCCGGTTGGTTTCTCGATGTGGAGGATCTCGAGCACGTCCTCCAAAGTCAGCGGTTCGAAATACAGGCGATCCGAGGTGTCGTAATCGGTGGAAACCGTTTCCGGATTACAGTTGATCATGATGGTCTGATAACCGCTCTCGGCCAAAGCATAGGCGGCATGGACACAACAATAATCGAATTCTATCCCCTGGCCGATGCGATTGGGCCCGCCGCCAAGGACGACGATCTTCCGGCACTCGACCGGCTCGGCCTCACACTCATCCTCATAAGTCGAGTACATATAGGCCGTGGTGGCCGCGAACTCGGCGGCACAGGAATCGACCCGCTTGTATACGGGGCGGATACCGAGGACGAGCCGCTGCTGCCGCAGTTTTGCCTCGCGGATACCGAGGAGATCGGCGATACGGCGATCAGAGAAACCCATACGTTTCCAGCCGCGCATAGCCTTGGCGGTCAGCTTGCGCTTCTTGTAACGACTAATGGCCCCTTCGGTAGCGATAATGTGTTCGATCTGCGCCAGGAACCAGCTATCGATACAGCTTAAGGCATGGATTTCGTCGATGGCCATCCCGAACCGGAAGGCATCGCCGAGATACCACAGCCGCTCGGCCCCCGGTACCCGCAGCTCCTGTTTGAGCCTTTTCATCGCCTCGTCTTTCTCTATCTCAGGATCGAGCTTGGGTTCAAAACCGTAGACACCGATCTCGAGACTGCGGATGGCCTTTTGTAAAGACTCCTGGAAGGTACGGCCGATGGCCATCGCCTCCCCAACCGATTTCATTTGGGTCGTCAGGGTCGGATCGGCCTTGGGAAATTTTTCGAAGGTAAACCGCGGAAATTTGGTGACGACATAGTCGATCGTCGGCTCAAACGAGGCCGGCGTGACACCGCCGGTGATCTCATTACGCAATTCATCCAGGGTAAAACCGACGGCCAGCTTGGCAGCGACCTTGGCGATCGGGAAACCGGTGGCTTTGGAGGCCAGCGCCGATGAACGCGATACCCGCGGGTTCATCTCGATGATAATCATGTGGCCATCCTCGGGATTGACCGCAAACTGGACATTGGACCCACCGGTATCGACACCGATCTCACGCAAGACAGCGATACTGGCATTGCGCATCAGCTGATATTCCTTGTCGGTCAGGGTCAGCGCCGGCGCCACGGTAATGGAATCGCCGGTATGGACCCCCATGGGATCGAAGTTCTCGATCGAGCAAACGATAATGCAGTTGTCATTGTGATCGCGCACGACCTCCATTTCGTATTCCTTCCAGCCGAGGATGGATTCTTCGATCAGGAGCTCCCGCGTCGGCGAGGCCTCCAGGCCACGCTGACAGATATCGATAAACTCGTCACGGTTATAGGCGACCCCGCCACCGCTGCCGCCAAGGGTAAACGAGGGCCGGATAATGACCGGGTAGCCGATCATGGCCTGGACCTGATGTGCCTCTTCCAGGCTATGGGCGATCGCCCCTCTGACGGTCTCCAGCCCTATTTTGTCCATGGCCTTGCGGAACAGCTCCCGGTCTTCGGCCTTGTCGATCGCCGCCTTGCTGGCACCGATCATCTCCACCCCGAAGCTTTCCAACACCCCGTGCCGCTCCAGGTCGAGCGCACAATTGAGCCCGGTCTGACCGCCCATGGTCGGCAGGATGGCATCTGGGCGTTCCCGCTCGATAATCTTGGCCACCGTCTCCCAGGTGATGGGCTCGATGTAGGTGGCATCGGCCATGTCGGGATCGGTCATAATGGTCGCCGGATTGGAGTTCACCAGGATTATCCGATAACCCTCTTCACGCAGGGCCTTGCAGGCCTGGGCGCCAGAGTAATCGAATTCGCAGCCCTGGCCGATAATAATCGGACCGGCGCCGATGATTAAAATACTCTCGATGTCTGTTGTTTTGGGCATATAAATACAGTTATCAGTTCCTGGTGACGAGTTGCTGGAATTAGCTTCCTCGTTCCTCGTTCCTCGTTCCTCGTTCCTGTTTGATCAATTCAATGAACTTGTCGAACAACAGGGCAACATCGTGCGGTCCGGGACTCGCCTCCGGGTGCCCTTGAAATGAGAATGCCGGTTTATCGGTACGGGCGATACCCTGTATGGAGTGATCGAATAAGGACCGATGGGTTATTTTCAGGTTCGCCGGCATAATCGTGTCATCGATGGCAAAGCCATGGTTCTGACTGGTGATCATCACCCGGCCCGAATCCAGGTCCACCACCGGGTGGTTGGCGCCGTGGTGGCCGAACTTCATCTTTACCGTTCGGGCGCCGGAAGCAAGGGCCAATAACTGATGCCCGAGGCAGATCCCGAAGGTCGGCAGACCGACATCGATCAACTCGCGGATAGCGTTGATGGCATAGTCACAAGGCGCCGGGTCGCCCGGGCCGTTGGAGAGAAATACCCCGTCCGGATTCATCGCCACCACATCGCTAGCCGGGGTCCTGGCCGGCACGATCGTGAGGCGGCAACCACGGTCGGCGAGCATACGCAGGATATTTCGCTTGACCCCGAAATCATAGGCGACGACATGAAACACCGTCTCCGATACTACCGGATACCCCGCACCCAGTTGCCATTCCCCCTGGTCCCAACGATAGGTCTTTTTCGTCGTCACCTCCCGCGCAAGATCCATCCCCTTAAGGCCGGCAAACCCCCGGGCCGCGGCAATGGCGGTATTTTTACTGAGGCGTTCGCCCTTGACCGCCGCCAGGATACAGCCATTCTGGGCCCCCTGCTCGCGCAAGAGCCGGGTCAGCTTGCGGGTATCGATACCGGCAATAGCGACGACACGCTGCTTGGCCAGAAATTCGGGCAGTGTCTGGGTGGCGCGCCAGTTGCTCTGTAAAGCCGGGAGGTCACGAATCACCAGGCCGGCGACATGGACCCGGGACGATTCCATGTCTTCCGGGTTGGTCCCGGTATTACCGATATGCGGGCAGGTCAGGGTAACGATCTGCTTGGCGTAAGAGGGGTCGGACAGAATTTCCTGGTAGCCGGTCATGGCGGTATTGAATACCGCCTCGCCCACTGCCTGACCCGCAATACCAATAGACTCCCCCGTAAACACGGTACCGTCTTCCAGTGCGAGCAGGGCCGGCGTTGCCAAGAAAATCCCCCGGGGCTAGACCATATATAAAAGCGGGAGAGGCTGGCGCTCTCTCCCGCTTTTCAGGAACATTGGATTAATCTGTTGCTTCAATCTGAGAAGCGATACTACGGTACCGCCCGGGCAAAATCAACGCAGACCGAGAACATCCTGCATATCAAAGAGGCCGCGATCATGGCTGGCCAGCCACAAGGCGGCCCGCATGGCGCCACGGGCAAAGTTCATGCGGCTGCTGGCCTTATGGGCGATCTCAACCCGCTCACCCTCGGCGGCAAACATCACGGTGTGTTCACCAACGATGTCGCCGGCACGGATGGTCTCAAAGCCGATGGTCTCCCGCGGCCGCTCGCCTGTGTGGCCCTGACGCCCATAGACCGCGCATTTTTTCAGGTCCCGGCCCAGGGCCTCAGCGACAACCTCACCCATACGCAGCGCGGTGCCGGAAGGGGCGTCGACCTTGTGCCGGTGATGGGCCTCGATGATTTCGATATCGGCGTCGTTACCGATCACACGGGCGGCAATATCGAGTAGCCGTAGACACAGGTTCACTCCTACGCTCATATTGGGGGCAAACACAATCCCGGTGTGATTAGCCGCTTCAGCGATCGCCTGTTTGCCGGCCGTGTCCAGGCCCGTGGTACCGATGACCATTTTCTTGCCATGGCCGGCACAATAGTCGAGATATTTCAGTGTCGCTTCGGGCCGGGTGAAATCGATCAGGATGTCAAAGTCATCCGCCTGCGTGATATCGTCGACCATTTTCACAGCGACAACACCGATCCCGGCAGTGACACCGGCATCTTCGCCTACCAACTGACTGCCCTGACGCTCGATGGCGGCGGTAAAAGCCAGGCCCTCGGTTTTCATGCAGGCATCGACCAATGCCCGGCCCATGCGGCCAGCGGCACCAGTGATAGCGATACGGGTATCAGTGCTCATTGTTGGTATTCACTGGTTTTTATACTTATCCATGCCCGATTTATACGTGATTGTTCACCCGCACACAAACACGATTTGACAGCTTTACGGCGTGATAAATATTACGGGTAATGCCGGGTTCGCCCCGCTCGGACCGGACTCCCGCTACCATTCACGGCAACCGGTGACGGTCTAGGGCAGCCTGGGATGCCGGCGACATGGCTGCATCAACAAATATCAATCCCCCAGGCAGTCCTTTAAACCCTTAAAAAAATCTGTCAAATCAAGCTGATACCTAGCAACTTTAGATTATCGGCGGTTGCTTATCAGAGAATCGAGCTAACAGCTTGATTCGGCACAGTTTTTGCTACCTATATCCATCAATCTACCGCCGGTCACAGTCACTGGGTGGATGGGGATGGGGGTAATGAAAAAAACAAACCAGCTGAAACAAGCACAGGGGTGCACCATGCATAACAACAGTCCACGGATCCTGGTGGTCGAAGACGATGAAATGAACCGGGAGTTGCTGGCGCGCCGTTGTAAACAACAAGGGTATCACGTCACTGTCGCCACCGATGGCTATATCGCCCTGGGTATGCTCGACATCCAGAGTTTTGATCTCGTGCTACTCGATATCATGATGCCGAAAATGAACGGCTATGAAGTTCTCAAACAGATGAAAGCCGATCAGGATATGGCCGCCATTCCGGTAATTATGATCACCGCTGTAAATGAGGTCGATGCCGCCGCAAAATGCATCAAGTTGGGCGCCGAGGATGTCATCACCAAACCATTCAATTCCGTATTTCTGCTTGCTCGCATCGAGGCCTCGCTGGAAAAGCGGGCGCTTTATCAGCGGCAACTGAAAATGCAAGATGAGCTCGACAAAAAACACCGCCAGATCGAGATCTTCGATCAGCAACAGATGGATACGCTAATCAAATGCCAACAAGAGACAATTTTTATCCTATCTGAGTTGCTTGAAAGCCGCTTCCCGGCAAAGCGGGGACATATCGAGCGGCTGGGCGCCTATTGTCGCGTGCTCATGGAGGGCCTGCAGTTTGCCCCGGGTTACGCCCATCAAGTCAATGACACCTTTGTCACCGATGTTAGTTATACCAGCCCCCTGCATGATATCGGCATGGCCGCCATCCCCGAGGACATCGTCAACAAGGACGGTGCATTGACCGAGGCCGAACGTCAAATTATGGAATCGCATACCATCGTCGGTGGCAATGCGCTCAGAAAAATCGAGCACGGAATGAACAGCAGCTATATCCGCAGAGGAATTGAAATCGTCGAGAGCCACCACGAGCATTGGGATGGTACTGGCTACCCCCATGGCCTAAGTGGCGAAGAGATCCCGCTCTCGGCGCGCATCTGCGCCCTGGCCGATGCCTATGACTCCATGACAACCAAATGCAATTACAAGGATCAGCTATCTCACGAAGAAGCTGCCAAGAAGATCCTCAAGGAAAGCGGCGGGCAGTTTGACCCCGGGATCACCCAGATTTTCAGAAAAGTAGAACCCGAAATGCGCGAGATACAGCTTAAGATCGGGAAAAATCAGCTGAATTAACGATCTCGCCTCCCGAGTGATCTTTGCCCGGCTCGTACATCAACCCTGTTTACCGTACCAGGTCATTCAAGTCACCCTGCCTTCAATCCGTTCGGTTTGTAATTTCAATGAGATGGTAACCGAACTGGGTCTTTATCGGGCCATGGACCTGATTAATTTCTGCCGAGAAGACAACGTCATCGAATTCTTTCACCATCTGCCCCTGTCCGAATTCCCCCAGATCACCCCCCTGTTTGCCAGACGGGCATTTTGAGCGATCCCTGGCAACATCCGCGAAATCAGACCCGGCTACAATCTTTTCCTTGAGTTTTTCACATTCTTCTTTGGTATCTACCAGGATATGCCTGGCGCTGGCTCTGGCCATTTGTTTTCTCCATATGTACTACTGGTTTTAGTTTTCTGCTATTTCCCGAAATCGATAAACGGCATGGTGGATATATAGACTATAAATAAGATTACAGCGAGATAAACCAGGGACCGAATCGGATTCTGCCTGAACCGGTAGACGATGGTCTCATGTTTGCCTTCATTTTTCAGCCGCTGGTACTCCTCCCTGACTCTGATTACCCTTTCTCCCTGATATTGCTCGATCAGCAATTTTGCCTGCCGCAACTGACGCTCGTCCTTCAACCAGATCGCCGGCATCGATATCCCCCAATTACCGGCAGAGGTCTCATAATAATTGATCTCGTTTTTTGTTAGTAATTCCCGAACCTCGTCGGCTTCATCATCGGACACACCCCTGAGCTTGATTAGGATTACTGCCATGTTGTTTCTATTTAGAATACATTTGGTAGTTGTTTTTTTATGACATCAACCTAACCAAATTATTAGGGACAATCATCGCCAGTTGTTTACATTATTGCATTTTTCGTTATTAATTCGTTTTTTAATCAGCGTCAATTCATATGCAGTCCCTGCGCACGCACCTATTGTTCGTCCCCACTTACTTCCGTCTTGAGGCTGATTGAATACGGCGGGCATTTTACTTTGATACTTATCAAGGCATATGCGTGTTGTAGATGCTGCTACCTGCTCACATTCACGTGCAGATACTTCAAAACACTGACGGAAATACTGAATCTCTTTACAGAATGCCGCCGGTAATGCCGTTTCCATTGCTGACAACCACTGCTCTTTTGAGATCTGAGCAGCATTTGCTACACCAATAATTAGCAGCGAAAAACCAATTATAAATATTTTTTTATACATTTTTCCTCCTTTTGTTACTATCGATTAACATATAGGGTTCGCGCGGCGATACCGGCTACTGTAAGCGCCGTAGTGCCGGACCGGATGC
>FXBF010000050.1_pt1 | contig 31606 bp, 25 predicted proteins | sample 5335321 | NCBI WGS metagenome assembly FXBF01 (sample SAMEA103928391, study PRJEB20085) | sediment metagenome | isolation source: sediment
CGAGTCGTCGCCCCTCGAGACGAAGGGAGCCCCCGCATCTCGGATACGCGTCAAGGCCGCGGCCGCGTCGTGCAGCCCGATGATACCTGCTGGATCTGACGGCGGTCCCACGATCACGAAATCGTTCTCCATGACCCTGTGCCTGGAGACGCCGTGACCCGCCTCCATGAACCGGGCTTCCGCGCCGGGCGAGTGGCCCAGGAGCACATCGACATCGCCCCGGGCAGCCAGCGCCAGCAGCTCGCCACTGCCCGCGGCCACGTACTTCAAGCGGTACCCCGGAGAGGCCCGCTCGAACGCCGGCAGCAGCGCGTCCAGCAAGCCCGAGTCCTGAACCGTGGTTGGGACGCCAAGAGTGAGCGTGCGCCTGCCCTCCTCGCCGCACCCACCTGCCACGAGACAGGCCGCCAAGAACACCCCCACAAGCGCGACTCTGTTTCGCTGCTGACCCAAGCCCCCACCCTCCTGACTCCGCTCGATTTGCGGACCATTTGCTTTGCCGCCAACTTCCCGTTAGTCGTGCTCGTAAGAAAGTAGCACGTAAGATCGCGGGGGTGGATATCCATGCACTCAGGAGTAGCAGCCGCAGCAGCGATCGCTCAGGCGATCAAGGCATCGGGGGCCATCGTTCGAATGGAGCCCGACGACTTTCTCCAAATCATCTACAGGGCAGAAGACCCGCTCGTGGTGATGGCTACGAGCAAGATCTTCGGCAAAACCAGCTACAAGTACATCGCCGGCTATAAGGGACTTGCGTTCTACACCAAGTCATCCAGACCCCTCTCCTTCGGTATCCGCGCGGAGGTCGTGCACGCCAAGACGATCTGGATCCCCGGCTGAGCCAGATGAGACTTGAGAGCTGATATGGAATTCCAGCGGACTTTCTCCGGCGCCCCCTGGGAATCGCGTGTAGGCTACTGCCGCGCTCTGCGCGCCGGCCGCCACATCTACGTCACAGGAACCGCTGCGGTCGCCGACGACGGTGGGGTCTTCGCGCCGGGCGACGGCTACGCGCAGGCGAAGCGCTGCTTCGAGATCATCCAGCGCGCCCTCGATGACCTGGGCGCCGATCTCTCCTGCATCGTTCGCACACGGATGTTCGTCACCGACATCAGCCGCTGGGAGGAATTCGGCAGGGCACACGAGGAGTTCTTCGCGGAGCACCCGCCAGCCACCACCATGGTCGAGGTAAAGGCGCTCATCGCACCGGGAATGCTGATCGAGGTCGAAGCCGAAGCGGTCTGCCCGCACCCCTGAGAGCGGGCCGCGACCCTGACAAAACCGCCCACCTCCGCGCGGCCCGGCGCATGTGCTGGACGATCCGCCGTGCGCACCGCATATTGATCGGATCATAGCAGGCCTTACGGCCTGATACTGCTGGGGATGCACCCCCAATCCTTGGCTTACCCTAGCGGCTTCGCGGCGGCGGACTCTCCTCGTGGTTTCTCCGCTCTCCTCGTGGTACCTCCGCACGCTCCGAGCCCGGCCCGGTACCGGTAAAGGAGTCTTTCATGAGCCAGGCGATCAGAGTCCCGGACGTTGACGTCGAGAGCCTACGCAACGAGATCCGTAGCGAGTACGCGGAAGTAGCCGCCGATCCGCAAAGAGGTTTCCACTTTCACACCGGGCGCCCGCTGGCGAAGATGCTCGGATACGATGAGGCGCTCCTGGACGGCCTGCCCGAAGGCGCCGTCGAGTCGTTTGCAGGCACGGGCAACCCCTTCAGCCTGGGTGCCCTCAATCAAGCCGAGCGAGTCGTAGACATCGGCGCGGGTGCGGGCATCGACAGTCTGATTGCCGGTCGGCTCGTCGGCCCGGCCGGCCGAGTCATCGGTGTGGACATGACGCCGGAGATGCTCGCGAAGGCCCGGAAAGCGGCGCAAGAGGCGGAGATGGACCACGTCGAGTTCCGCGAGGGGCTGGCCGAAGCACTCCCCGTGGACCACGCCTGGGCCGACGTTGTGATCTCCAATGGTGTGATCAACCTCTGTCCGGACAAGCCCGCTGTATTCCAGGAGATCTATCGCGTTCTGATGCCAGGTGGCAGGCTGCAGATCGGTGATATTTCCGTTCAGACACCCGTCCCGGATGATGCTAAACGGGACACCGATCTCTGGAAGGGTTGAGTGGCCGGCGCTCTGCTGGAAGCAGAGCTCCAGGCAATCGTAGCGGCCGCGGGTTTTCAGGACTTCGCCATCGCCGGACGCTGCGACGTTTTCAGTGGCGCGCCGCACCAGTCGAGCGCGGCACAGTTTGGCACGTTGGGAATCAACTTCCGAGCCAGCAAGCCGCGGTAGCGAGGGGGCATCCTGGCCGATAACCGGTGAAGGATGCCCCACTCGCCTTCAAGAACGTCACCGAGAGCGGCTACGCCTTCCGCGTGGCAAACATATTCGCCCCGTCACGTCCACACTGCTGGCGCAGGAATCCGTGCCCGCGCCCTCGAGGATCTCGTACTGGTAGACCTTGTGAGGGACAAGCCAGTCTGGCGTTCCCGGTGGTACACGGATAGAATCGCCTCACCATGCACGAAGCCCACCACCCACAGTACGTCTCGACTTCCCGCGGCCGACAAGAGAGAGCTGCGCCGGTCCAGACGAAGTACCAGGGAGTAGCCGCAGATGATCAAGCGCCTCGCGATCGCAGCCCCGGCAGCCATTCTCGCCATCGCCATCGCCATCGTCGGCGCCACGCCGGCCGCGGCACAGGTCCCGACTTTCGCCGAAGTCACCGGCCACGATTTCGGCGAGCGGATCACCCAGCATCATGAGGCGATCCTTTACCTGCAGACGCTTGCTCAGACCTCCGAGCGGGTGCGCCTGGTGGAGCAGGGCGCGACCTGGGAAGGCCGCAAGTTGCCGCTGGCGATCGTGACGTCGCCGCAGAACCACCAGCGGCTCGACGCTATCCAGCAGGCGGCGCAGCGGCTGGCGGACCCGCGGGTCACGACGCCCGACGATGCGGGCGCGATCATGGGCGACCAGCCGGTGATCATGTGGTACGGCGGGTCGATCCACGGCTTCGAGCTGTCGGGCGCCGAGGGCGCGCTGAAGCTGCTGGAGCATCTCACCACGCGCGATGATGCTGCAACGATGGAAGTGCTCCAGAACGCGGTCATCCTCATCGACCCGATGCTCAACCCGGACGGGCGCGACGCTTTCACCCACCTGAACCACGAGAACATCGGTCGCGTGCCCAACCCCGACCGGAACGACTGGGCCAACGACTTCACCCGCTGGCAGGCGCTCAAGTTCCGGACAGGCCACTATTACTTCGACAATAACCGCGACTGGTTCGCGCACACACAGCGCGAGACCCGGGCGCGGGCCACGACGATCCTGGCCTGGCGGCCGCAGATCGTCGTGGACATGCACGAGATGGGCTCGGATGTCGAATTCTACTTCGACCCGGGCACCGACCCGTACGCGCCGTACTTCCCCGAGTACTCGAAGCGCTGGTTTCAGGTCTTCAGTCAAGCATACGCCGCCGCCTTCGACTCCGCGGGCTTCGAGTACATGACCCGCGAGCGCTTCGACTACTTCTACCCGGGTTACACGACCTCATTCGGCGACTATCAGGGCGCCGTCGGCATGCTCTTCGAGCAGGGCTCGAGCCGCGGGCTGGCGCTCACCCGCTTCGATTATTCCGTGCGCGCGCTCGCCGACGCGCTGGAGCAGCAGTACACGGCCGCCTGGACGGCCGCCCGGACCGCGACGGCGAACCGGCTCGCGCTTCTCCAGGAGTACTACGATTCGCAGCGCGCCGACATCGCCGACGGTCGCCAGGGGATCCGCCGCTATCTGATCGCGCCCGAGGGCGACCCGCAGCACATCGCCGCACTGGCCAACATGTTGATGAGGAACGGGATCGAGGTCGATGTGCTCAGCGAGAGCGTCCGGCTGGCCAATGTTCGCGACCGGACCGGGGCGGACATCGGCGGGCACGAGTTCCCCGCCGGAACCTACGTCGTCGATGCCGCCCAGCCGCGCAACCGGCTGATCCGCATGTTGCTCGAGCCAGAGGTGCCGACCCCCGAGGAGTTCCTTCGTGAGGCGCGCGCCCGCATCGACCGGGCCGAGAGCCCGCGCTTCTATGACATCACGGCCTGGTCACTGCCGCTCCTCTTCAACGTGGGCGGCTACAGCAGCAGCGACGGCCGCACCTTGACGACCGAGCGGTTGACCGGGACGGTCGCGGTCGCGGCTGCGCTGCCCTCCTCACGGCCGAGATACGCCTACCTCATCGACGGCAGCCAGGCCGCCGCCCTCAGCGCTCTCTACCACCTGAAGGCTGACGGATACCGGGCGGCGGTGATCCGGAAGGCGACCAGGGTCGGCGGGTACGACTTCGCGAGCGGCACCGTGATCGTACGGGTAGGCCAGAACGATGACTCGGTGCACGACGCCGTCCGCAAGGTGGCGGAACGTTTCCACCTGGAGGTGCGGGGCGTGGACAGCGGTCTCGCGGAGACGGGCTTCCCCGTGCTCGGCTCGGGCGACTGGGTGACCACGGCCCGCAAAGCCGAGATCGCCCTCCTCGCCGAAGACCCGATCCAGGGCTACTCGTTCGGCTGGGCCTGGTTCACGCTCGACCGGCAGTACGAGATCCCGGTCACGGTGCTGCGCGTGAATTCGATCGCGGACACGCCGCTCGATCGGTACAACGTGCTGATCGTACCGTCGGCCAACGGATCGGCGCTGGCCTCCCGGCTCGGCGAGCAGGGCATGGAGCGATTGAAGAACTGGGTCAGGGACGGCGGCACACTTGTCGTCATCGGCTCCGCCACCGAATTCGCGCGGGAAGAGCTCGAACTCATCGCACTGCGCTCCTGGCATGACCTCGAGGAGAACAAGGAGGTACAGCGTTTCACGGTGCCGGGCGCCATCTTCAGGGTTGAGCTGAACGAGTACAACTGGCTGACGGCCGGTTACGACGAGAAGGAACTGCCGGTCCTGGTGAACTCCAACCGGATCTATTTGATGCCGGAAGGGCCGCCTTCATCGCGGCAGCGCGCCGTGGCTGTCTACGCCACGGACGGTTTGAAGCTCTCGGGCCACGCCTGGCCGGAAAGTCTCGAACGAATGCCGGACGCAGTGTTCGCTTACGAGGAGCGAGTAGGCAGCGGCCGGGTGATCGCCTTCGCCGAAGACCTGAACTTCCGGGCGTACTGGCGTGGCGCCAACCGCCTGTTCCTGAACGCTGTGGTGCTGGGTCCCAGCTCACCCTGACGCAGCACACGCGGTACGTCATATGAGAAGAGGCGTCGTCGCCGGGCATGCCGCGCTCGTCGCCGTGCAGGTGTTCTTCGGCCTCTTCCCCGTCTTGGGCACCGTCGCCTTCGCCGCCGGCGGGTTCTCACCGCTGGGCCTGGGAAGCTGGAGGATCGCGGGGGGTGCTCTCGCCCTCGGAGCGCTCGCTTTCGCGGCCTACGGCCGGGAAGCCATCCCCAAGCGCCGGGACCTCCCACGCTTCATGGTATGTGGGCTGCTTGGCGTCGCCCTGAACCAGGGGCTCTTTCTCGAAGGGCTGGACCGGTCGACGCCGATGAACGCCGGCCTGGTGATGACGCTGATCCCGGTCTTCACCTTCGTGATAGCCGCGGCGGTGAAGCAGGAGCGCTTCAGCCTCGTGCGCGCTACGGGCGTCTTCATCGCGTTGGCCGGGGTGGCGCTGCTGCTGGTGGGACAAGAGGAAGGGCCGGTCCGGGGTCACGGCCTCGGCAACCTGTTGATGGCGCTGAACGGTCTCTCCTACGCGGCCTACCTCGTCATCGCGAAGCAGTTGGTCGGCCGTTATCACTCACTCGTGGTGATCGCCTGGACTTACATCTTTGCGCTGCCGTACCTGCCCAGCTTCATGATTGGCGAAAGGCTGATTGCTGACGCAGGGAACACCAGCGCCTGGCTCTCGCTCATCTACATCGTCCTCTTCCCGACGATACTCGGCTATCTGCTCAACATGTTCGCCCTGGCCCGGGTGCGCGCGACGACGACCGCGGTCTACATCTACGCGCAGCCACTGGTCGCCGGCGCCGCGAGCTGGATGATCTTCGGCGAGCGGCTGAGCACCAACATGGGGATCGCAGCGATCGGTCTTTTCCTGGGAATCTGGCTGGTAGCGCGCCGGCCCTCCTGACGCAGCTAATGCACTCCTGCCGCCGTATTGCCTGACAGCAGGAAGAGGACCAAAGCGCTGAACACGCCGACCGCGAGCAGGCCGAGGCTGGCCCAGCCGATCGCGCGGAACACCCTTGCCTTCGGGCGCGAACACAACCCGACGATAGCGATTCCCGTCATCGTCAAAGCGGCAATAGCTGTCAGCACGTTCTGTTCACTTGCCGCAGCCAGTATCGGGCCCTGCACGTACGCCACGTCCTCGATCGCCAGGATCAACATATCGAAGAGGTTACTGCCCAGGACGCCTCCGATCGCCAGATCGACGGCCCCGATGCGGACGGCCTGCACCGCGATTACGACCTCGGGCACCGATGTCGCCAGCGCCAGGAAGATCGTCCCCACGAACGTCTCCTCCCAGCCCATCGCCTCGGCCAGTGTCTCCCCGATCACCGGGAGCGCGGTGGCCGCCACCACGAGCACCACGGCGTTCAGGGTGAATAACAAAGAGATCCGGGTCAGACCTCTCTTCGTTGCCTCGCCGATTCCAACCTGCCTCTCCGCGAGCCCGACGACCACCACGACCTCGTCCGCCCGACGCTCGAAGATGAACACGCTGCGCATCGCGATGAGATAGATCACGGGAGCGGCGATCGCGTACGGCCCGATCGGCCCGATCCCGATAGCCGGAAAGCGATGCTGGAGGAAGATCGCGCCGGCCGCAGCACCCAGAAGCACCACTCCGAAGCCGGCCGAGATGCTATGGCCGTGCTGGATCCCGCTGTAGATGGTGCCCGGCCGATAGATGAAGTCGAGAACCGCGATGATCACCAGGTTATAGACGGTACTGCCAAGCACCGAGCCCACCGCGAGATCGGGCGCGTCGACCACCCAAATGGCGCTCAGCCCCGTGACGAGCTCCGGCAGCGAGGTCACGCCTGCCAGCAGGACGAGACCGACCCAGACTCCACCCACCCCGGTGCGCGCCGCGATGATGTCGCCATAGCGCGACAGCCGGGTACCCGTGAAGAGGATGACCAGCAGGGAGATGCCGAAAGAGAGCCAAGCGACGCCGGTACTTAGAGAACCAACGAACTCTGTAAACATGGTTTGCTCAGCAGTTGGCCCACGATCTCAGCCGCAGCCAGCAACGCCCGCGTCCGTTCGGGCCGCAGATGACTCCGGTTCTCGCGAGCACCAACATAGCTGCCGCGCCTCCGCATCGTAAGCGTCATCAGGACGCGTCCGCGAGCTGAGTGGATGAGGACCCGTTGCTGACGGACGGGATCCGGGAGTCGGACAAGCCCATTCGCATCTTCGCCGGCAGGATCTCGCGTCTTCGGGTCGCGCGCACGCCCGGAGTGTAGATAGATTAGGGCACCCCTCCGTCGGCCGTGGTGGCAGGCGGGGCGCAAGCGTGGACCTTCGTCTTATCGGCAAGGACTGGATATCGGAATGGCAGAGAATGATACTGCAGGGGGAATGACCGCCCCGCGCAAAGGCCGTAGCGTGCTGGTTTTCGTCATCGGGTTCGTGCTCGGGGCTGTGGTCATGGTCCTGGCGCGGCCGTTCCTGGGTTCCCGCCTGCCCGAGGCTGTGGGCGGCAAGCGCGAGGCGCTAGAAGGGCCCGTCGCCGCGAAGCAGCTCAAGGACGATCGCCTCCTGCTGACCATCGTTACACCCGCCGGGGCCATCCTAGGCACGTTCAAGAAGAGGGTCGAGGAGATCGACCTGCTGGTGGAGACCGGCGACACGATAGCTCTGACGATTCCCGGCTACCAGCCGTTCCTGGATGATCCCGAGATCACCCGGGTGGCCAAGCCCATGGCGGGCTCTATGCCGGGGAGACTGGAGCCGGGAGCGACGGAGCCGGCCCCGGACAGCCTGGCGCCGGGGGACACGCTGGGTATCGGCTTCGAGACGGGCGATACCCTCAAGAAGGGGCCGGCTTCCCGCTGGTACGACTGACCCTCCTGCAGGCTGGTCGCCACCCCTAACGCGAACGCCGCCGGCCTTCAAGCGAGATCCGGCGGCGCTTCCGCTGCTGACTGGCGCGTCAGCCCGTCGTTACTTCTTCTGCATCACCCGGATCTTCTTCGGAACGGCCTTCTCCTTCTTCGCGAGCCGAATCGTCAAGACCCCCTTATCGTATTCCGCAGAGATCTTCTCGGCGTCCACCGAATCGGGCAGCAGGATGCTCCGGCAGAAGGAACCGAAGCGACGCTCCTTGCGGTAGAAGTTCTCCTTCTGCTCCTGGCTCTCCTCCTCCTTCTTCTCACCGGAGATCGAGAGGACACCATCGGAGACCGAGATGTCGAAGTCCTCTGGGTCCATGCCAGGGATCTCCGCCCGAACCATGATCTCCTCCTCACCGTCGCGCACGTCGAGAGTTGGGGCCCAGCTCGCCGGCCGCGTCCGCAGCTCCGGCAAAAACTCACCAAACACCTCATCCAGCACCCGGTCAAGCTCACCCCTCAGCGTGCCTACGGGCTCCCTCGCTCTCACAAGCCATCCGTTCTTCATCGCTCTATACCTCCTCTTCGATGTTTAACTCTGGTAAAACGCCCTCAGCCTGACGCCCGACCCGTCCGGGACCGGCTCGATCCTAAGAAACGTTCGTTTCTGCGGAAGGGCAAAGCTCGTGCCATTCGGCGGCCTTGCGGGCGACCGCTCTAAGATATTGACGGTTCGTAAGTTACGGATTTTGCCTCCCACATCGCCCCGGTGCTGCTTCGGGTACTGCCAAATCGGCAGCCAGCTCCCACCCACCGCCCTGCCCAACTCGCACCCCGTCCGTCACCTTGACGTGCCGGTCGACGACGCGATACGCTAGCCGCTCCTCGAAAGATCGGAGCCGGCACGCCTTGACCGAGCAACTGCTCATCGCGCTCACCAGCGTCATCACACTCGGCATCGCTGCGGAGTGGCTGGCCTGGCGCATCCACCTGCCCTCGATCCTCATCCTTCTGATCTTCGGTTTCGTCGCCGGACCCGTCACCGGCTTCCTGGATCCCGACGCGATGTTGGGTGACTTGTTCTTCCCCATCGTGTCCATTTCGGTCGCCATCATTCTGTTCGAGGGCGGCACGAGCCTGCGGCTCAAGGAGTTGCACGAGATCGGTGGCGTGGTTCGCAACCTGGTGACGGTCGGAGCTGTGCTGACCTGGGTTCTTTCTGCGGGTGCAGCGCGTTATGTGATAGGGCTCGAACCGGCACCTGCTGCACTGCTGGGAGCCATCCTGGTGGTCACGGGTCCGACGGTGATCGTCCCGTTACTCAGGCATGTGCGGCCTGTTCATCAGGTGGCCTCCACCGTGAAGTGGGAAGGGATCCTGATCGATCCGATTGGGGCCGTTCTCGCGGTACTGGTCTACGAGGCCCTGCTTGCCGGCGAAGTTCAGGCTGCCACCGCGGCGGTGCTGCTGGTGCTCTTGAAGACCGTTGCGATCGGCGTTGCCCTGGCGGCTCTCGGCGCCGGTCTGCTCATCATCCTGATGGATCGTGATTGGGTACCGGACTTCCTGCAAAGCCCGCTGGCGTTGATGGTAGTCGTGACGGCGTTCGCCGTCTCGAACATCTTGCAGACGGAATCGGGGCTGTTGACCGCCACCTTGATGGGGGTTGCCCTTGCCAATCAAAAGGCCGTCGACGTCAAACACATACTCGAGTTCAAGGAGAACCTGCGGGTTCTGCTCATCTCGAGCCTCTTCATCATACTGGCGGCGCGTCTGCAGGTCAGCGACCTGCAGCAGCTAGGCCTTCCCCACCTCGCCTTTCTTGCCGCGCTGATCGTCATCGTGCGCCCTTTGGCGGTCGCTTTGTCCGCACTCCGATCGGATTTCAACTGGCGCGAGCGAGCGCTGATCTCCTGGATCGCGCCACGGGGGATCGTAGCTGCGGCGGTGGCGTCCATTTTTGCTCTGCGGCTTGCGGAGGCCGGCTACGCAGGAGCCGAGCAACTCGTATCCGTCACCTTCATGGTGATCATTGGCACCGTCGTGGTCTACGGATCGAGCGCCGCACCGGTGGCGCGCTGGCTCGGGCTGGCCCAAGCTGATCCCCAGGGCGTCCTCCTCCTCGGCGCGCACCCGTGGGCCCGCGCCATCGCGGCGGCGCTGAACGACGAAGGGATTCCGGTCCGGCTGCTGGACACGAACTACGCGAATATCTCGGCGGCGCGAATGGCGGGGCTGCCGGTCTATTACGGCAATGCGCTCACGGAGGGGGCCCTGGACAACATCGACCTGCACGGCATCGGCCGCATGCTGGCGCTGACGGCCAACGATGAGGTAAATTCGCTGGCGGCGCTGAACTTCAGCGAGATATTCGGCGAGGACTGCATCTATCAGCTTCCGCCCGAAGAACTGACGGAGACCTCGAAGGGAGTCGTGTCGAGACACCTGCGCGGTCGTTTCCTCTTCGATCCGCGTGCAGCCTACTGGAATCTGACCGGGCGATTCGATGGCGGAGCTGACGTGAAGACGACCAATTTGACTGACGCTTTCGATTACGAGACATTCATGAGTCTCTATCGTGATGCGATTCCTCTTTTCCTGATCGGGGAGGACGGCGAGCTGACGATCTTCGCGGCGAAGGATCCGCCGCAACCCGGCCCGGGTCACCGGCTGGTGGCCATCGTCGACCCGCTGGACGAACCGGCAGAGCGAACAGCGACCACCGCTCCCTCGAGTTGATCCCTGACCAGGGGAGACACCGGAACATGAAACTGATCGGCGAGCTGTATCGGCTACAGGAGGAAAGCGGCTATCTCCGGGACGAGGACCTCAGAGCCCTCGCTGAGCGGCTGCGCGTCCCCCTCTACCGCGTCGAGGAAGTCGTTTCCTTTTACACACACTTCCGCACCTCACCACCGCCCAGGACGGAAGTTGCCGTGTGCCGGGACCTCTCGTGCCATCTGCTCGAGGGCTCGGACTTTTGCGCAAGGCTGAGGGAACTGCTCGATGGAGATCCGGACATCGGCGTGCACGAGGTCTCGTGCCTGGGTCGCTGCGAGCATGCTCCCGCGGCGCTCGTGAACGACATCCCGGTCGGGAAGGTCACCCCGGAAGAGCTCGTCCGGCTGGCGAAGAACCCGGACCGGCTTCCCAAGCAAAGCGACCGCGAACCGCGGCAGTGGCGCATCGATCCCTACAACCGCGACGGCGCGGAGTCCAGGTACTCGGTCTATCGAGCCTTCAGAGATCGCGGCGACGACGCTGCCGGCGAGATCATCCAGACACTTAAGGACGCGGGATTGCGTGGCATGGGGGGCGCCGGTTTCCCGACGGGCCTCAAATGGAAGCTCGTGCGCGAAGAATCGGCCACGCCCAAGTACGTCATCTGCAATGCGGACGAAAGCGAGCCCGGCGCCTTCAAGGATCGCGTGATCCACGGGGAGTTGCCGCATCTGGTGATCGAAGGCATGTGTCTCGCGGCCCTCGTCACGGACGCGAAGCAAGGGTTCATCTACGTGCGCCACGAGTACGAGCCCGAGCGGAGAGCGATGCAGCTCGCGCTCGATGATGCGCGGGCATGTGGCATACTGGGAGAGCACTTCGATATCGAGATCTTCGTCTCGCCTGGCGGCTACATCCTTGGCGAGGAGACCGCGCTGCTGGAAGCGCTGGAGGACAGGCGCGGCGAGCCGCGCAACAAGCCTCCGTATCCCGGACGGCTGGGGCTCCGCTCGAAGCCTACGCTGATCAACAACGTGGAAACCTTTGCGCTCGTCCCTGCGATCATGAAGCATGGGGCGGATTGGTGGAAGGCACAGGGTATCCGCGGCCATTCGGGCCTCAAGTTCATCGGCGTGTCCGGTCACGTCGAGAGTCCGGGGGCCTTCGAGATCCCGCTGGGGACGACGGTCGCCGAGCTCATCGAGATGGCGGGCGGTGTGAAGGAAGGCAAGCGGCTCAAGGCCTTCGCGCCGGGCGGGGCAAGCTCCAACTTCTTGCCGGGGACCAAGGCCGACGTCGAGCTCGACTTCGAGTCGGTCGCCGAGGCGGGCAGCATGCTGGGAGCCGCCGCCCTCGTGGTGATAGCCGAGGGAACCGACATGATCGAAGCGGCCACGAACGTAGTGCGCTTCTTCCGCAACGAATCGTGCGGTAAGTGTGTGCCGTGCCGAGTGGGCACACAGAAGGTGGTCACGATGCTCGAAGGGATCCTGGCCGGTAAGGGCGACGGCGCTCTGCTCGACGTTCTGCCCAGCCTCGAGGAGACGCTGGCTGAGACCTCTATCTGCGGGCTGGGTCAGGTGGCACTCAACCCCATAGCATCTGCGTTGAAGTACTGGGGCGATGAGATGAACGCCCACCTCGTGAAGTCACGGAATCGGTGATCCAACCGGGGAAAGCGCGATGAACGCCGTTCAAGAATCCACAAAGACGGTCACGCTGATCGTCGATGGTCGCCCTGTCACGGTTCCCGCCGGAACCACCATCTGGGACGCCGCCCGGCAGGCGGGGATCGAGATCCCCGTACTCTGTCACGATCCGCGCCTGCGACCGATCGGCGTCTGCCGCGTGTGCGTCGTGGATGTAGGCGAGCGTGTGCTGGCCGCATCGTGCGTGCGTGAAGCCAGCGATGGCATGAACGTCGTGACCCGTTCCGAGAAGGTCCAGAAATGCCGCAGGACCCTGACCGAGCTTCTCCTCTCCGACTACCCGGAGGAGTCGGCGCGCGAGGAGAGTACGGGAGACGACAAGCTTCTTGAGCTCGCTCACGCTCTCGGGATCGACTCTGGGGCCATCTCGATACCGTCCGGGAACGGGCGGGCGCAGGACACGTCATCGCCGGTAATAGCGGTGGATCACGCAGCCTGTATCCTCTGCGACCGCTGCATCCGCGCATGCGACGAGATCCAGCACAACGATGTGATCGGCCGGACCGGGAAAGGTTACGGCTCGCGCATCTCGTTCGACCTGGACAACCTGATGGGCGAGAGCACCTGCGTGTCCTGCGGCGAGTGTGCCGCTGTCTGTCCCACCGGGGCGCTCACCAACAAGATGCTGACCGTTCCCATCCGGCCCGCGCGCGAGCTCGAGGCCGTAGACTCGCTGTGCCCGTACTGCGGCGTCGGCTGCGCTATCACCTATCACGTAGACGTGAAGAACAACACCGTCGTCTACACCGAAGGTCGCGAGAGCCCGGCTAGCGAGTCGCGGCTTTGCGTCAAGGGCCGGTACGGCTTCGACTACGCTAAGCACCCGCAGCGCCTCGGTGTCCCGCTCATCCGGCGCGACGAGTTCTATCCCAAAGGCCCTCTATCCGCCGCCGTCAAGGCCGAAGCTAACGGTGAGGGGAAGGGTCAGCGCAAGCGCAAGCCAGGCGGCCTGGTGGACTACGATGAGGTGCTCCCCGCGTTCCGCGAGGCTACATGGGACGAGGCGCTGGATCTTGTGGCCTCGCGCCTCAAGCGGATCAAGGATGAGCACGGCCCCAACGCTCTGGCGGGATTCGGGTCGGCGAAATGCAGCAACGAGGAGGCCTACCTCTTCCAGAAACTCGTGCGTGCCGTGTTCGGCACGAACAACGTCGACCACTGCACGCGGCTTTGCCACGCCTCGTCGGTGGCGGCGCTGCTGGAGACGATCGGCGCAGGCGCGGTCACCAACGTGTTCGCGGACGTGCACAACGCCGACGTCGCCCTCGTCGCCGGCAGCAACACGACGGACAACCATCCGGTCGCCGCCACGTTCATCAAGGACGCCGCTGCGAAGGGCACAACGCTCATCGTGGTCGACTCGCGGGAGACAGGTATCGCCAGACATGCTCACCACTTCCTCCAGATCGAGCCCGGATCCGATGTAGCGCTCTACAACGCGATGATGAACGTGATGATCGAGGAAAACCTCATCAATCACGATTACATCCGCGATTATACCGAAGGCTTCGAGGCGCTGGCCGAAGCGGTGAAGCATCACACGCCCGAAGTGGCGGAGAGGATCTGCGGGGTGCCGGCGCAGAGGATCCGCGAGGTCGCGCGCGTGTTCGGCTGTGCGAACGCCGCGCTGATCTTCTGGGGCATGGGGATCTCCCAACACACCACAGGTACCGACAACGCCCGCTGCCTGATCTCGCTGGCCCTGCTCACCGGCAACGTGGGCCGGCCAGGCACGGGACTCCATCCGCTGCGCGGCCAGAACAACGTGCAGGGCGCCTCCGACGCCGGGCTGATCCCGATGGTCTACTCGGACTACCAGAGCGTCGCGGACGCGGACGTGCGGAAAAAGTTCGAGGCGGCCTGGGGCGTATCGCTCGATCCGAACCCCGGGCTCACCGTCGTCGAGATCATCGGCGGTGCGCTGAGCGGCGAGATCAAGGGCATGTACATGATGGGCGAGAACCCGTTCCTGTCCGACCCCAATGTGAACAAGGTTCGCAAAGCCCTCGCCAACCTCGAATTCCTCTGTGTGCAGGACATTTTCCTGACCGAGACGGCGGAGTTCGCCGACGTCATCCTCCCGGCCACGTCATTCTTCGAGAACGACGGCACCTACACCAACTCGGACCGTCGCGTACAGGTCGGGAAGAAAGCCTTGGAGTCGCCGGGGCAGGCGCGTCCCGACTGGGAGCTGGTCTGCGAGATCGCCACCCGCATGGGGTACCCGATGCGGTACGACAGCCCCGAGGAGGTCTTCGCGGAGTTCACTTCCCTCGCTCCCAGTTACGCGGGACTCGATTACCAGAACCTGCAACCGACGGGCAAGCTCTGGCCCTGTCCCGATCCGGCGACCAGCGATGGCAAGCCGCTGCTGTTTGGCGACGGCTTCCCCACCGCCAGCGGACGCGGGAAGTTTGTGCCTGTAGATTACCAACCGGCGGCGGAGCTGCCGGACGAGGACTATCCCTTCATCCTCAACACCGGCCGGCTGCTGGAGCACTGGCACACCGGTACGATGACGCGCAGATCCAAAGCGCTGGATGCGATCGAACCGGAAGCCATCTGTGAGATGAACCCGGACGACCTGGCCGAACTGCGCATACGGCCCGAGAGTCGCGTGACCCTCAGCACGCGAAGAGGGGCGATCACGCTGAGGGTCCGTGCGTCGACGAGTGTGGCACCGGGGAGCGTGTTCGTCCCCTTCCACTTCCGCGAGGCGCCCGCCAACATCCTGACCAATGACGCGCTGGATCCCTTCGGGAAGATCCCGGAGTTCAAGTTCTGCGCGGTGAAGGTGGAGAAAGCGTAGGCACTCAAGCTTGCCCGCCGGGCTGACGGGGATCCGTATCCGGGCGGGTCGGGCATGGCATGGGGCTCACGCCATGCCCTCCCTTCGCGGTGGGGAGTGCGCGCTCGGGGCTCAACAACCATGATGGTCGAGCTAGAGCACGAGGAAGCACGAGGAAGAAGGATCAGTAACGGAAAACCGCCGCCGCCTGGCCGCCCCCTCCAGCATCGGGAACCTGGTCGGCGCTGACCGCGTAGACGTCCCCAGCGTGTGCGAGCGTCTCGACGGCTGCCAGGTCCAGGAGATCCTGGTCACCCGGCTCCCGGCTGTCGTGGAGGATCACGTCGCCACTTTGCGCGTCGAACTTGCCCCACTGCTGAACGCCAACCGCCACGAGGAGGGAATCCACCCGGCCGTGGTACGCCGACGCGACGATGGTCTTCACATCGCTCGAGGCGCGCCCGGTGCCGGCGTACTCCCGGTACATCGCCGCAGCCCGTTCCTGCGCCAGCGCGAACTGCGGCTCAACAATGGCCCAGGCTTTGTCGTGAAGCTCTTCGGCACTCAGTCCATCCGGATTCCCGACGATCCCCTCCTTCATCAGCTCGGCGCACGTATTCGCCTGGCGGTAGATAGGGAGCAGGTAGTCTACTCCGGCCAGGACCAGCGGCGCGCGCTCGACGCACACCAGATCCTGCAGACCCTTATCGATCTGCTTGAAGTAACGGAGCAGGTCCTTCTTGTGCTCCGACTCGTCACCCGACGAGCCATGGCCGTGGAATATGGCCGACCCCCCGCGAGCGGCCGTGTGCAGCTGCAGCTGCCGCTCACGCTCTTCCGCTCCCAAGGCCTCGACTAGGCTCTTCGGCAGGTTGTCCAGGTTGACCTCGGCGACGCTGCGCCGCGTTCCCTGTAGCAGGCGCACTCTGTTCTGGCTCAGCGCGAGGACATAGAACCGTCCATCTCCGCTCAGTAAGGTCAGGAGCGGTTTGATGTGGAAGCGGTCCGTTACAACCACCAGTTCCGAGAACTCGTAAGGCAGCCGGTAGTGATGGAAAGCGTCCGGAGACGCGAAGACGGCCAGGCCATCGCCTTGATGTTGCCAGAAGCCCTGGTCCTCGAGAAGTCGCTCAGCCGGCTCGAGGATCTGCTGGACCTCGGCACCACGAAGCCCGTTGTTCAGCAGGCGCTCTTCGGCTTGCCTGAGTAGATTCTTGAACCGAATTGGATCCTGTCTGGTCTCGGTACCCGACCTATGTGTCGGCAGGAACAGCGAAACGCAGAACTCTCCGCGCCCGTCCATGAGGGCCCGGACATCGGCCTTGTTCAACAAGTCCATCTGATTACCTCTCCAGAGGCTTCAGCATCCAGAAGTCTACGCCACCCGGTTGGGCGGTGGACCTGACACCATGCGTAACGCGCTGAGATGCGGGGACGCATAATTGCGTTGCCCCCGCGCAGATCCAAGGCTCTGACCGACTGGGGGCCCTCGCCAGCCCCGAACCGGCGGGTGACGGGGAACGTCTCAGCATGTACCTTCAAGATATCGCCGGGCGCGTCGCACGCCACAGGGGACCCCCGGTTCTTGTGGGCCGCGCTAAGTGGCCGAATCGGAGTCAGGCTTGGCAGCCGCCGGAGGAGCGGGCTACGCTGCTGAATCCCAGGGGCGGTTTTGCCCGTAGTGTACCCTGGAGGCAGGCGCGCCGGCAAAACCGGCGGACAGAACTTCAAGACCGAAGGCAGATGGGACTAGAGCTATTACTCGCGGGCGGTATCGCTTACGGCGGCTATAAATACACGAAGAAATTCGTCGTCAAGAAGCTGCGCTTCGTGCCGAAGGCCCGGAAGAAGGCGGCCCCCTGGATCGCTGGAGCCGGGGCCATACTGATCGCAGCTCCACTGGCGGGCATCCTTCCTATCGTCGGCGCACTCACGGCCGCGGCCTTCGGTGCCGGTGTGGCCGGTGGCATCGTTGCCGGTGATCGCGAGCTCGACAAGACAAACGTCTGGGGTGACCGCCGCTAGCTCCTAGCCGGCAGACCTCTCTCCGCCCTGAATCCACCGCTGGCCCAGCGTGAACGCCGCGGCCACGATCAACATCAGCAGCACGCCATAGGCAGCGGCGGCGCCCAGGTCGAAGTCGCGGAGCTGCGACAGGATCTCGATCGAGATCGGGCGAGTGCGATGCGTGTAAAGCACGATCGAGGCCACGAATTCACCCAGCCCCGTCACGAAGGCGAGCGAGGCGCCCACGGCGATGGCCGGCAGCAGACCGGGAATCGTGACCCGCCGCAGTGTGCGCCAGGGCCCGGCACCCAGCGACGCCGCGGCCTCTTCCAGGCTGGGGTCGAGCTGGCGAAAGCCGGCCAACGCAGCGCGGCCCGTCAGCGGAAGCACGCGCAGCGTGTAGGCCATCACCAGGATCCAGGCGGTACCCACCAGGACGAACCGACCCGCCCAGGGCTGGTTCACGCTGAAGGTCGTCGCGAGGGCGATCGCCAGGACGGTGCCCGGCAGAGCCCACGGCAACGCCAGCATCGCCTCCAGCGCGCCGCGGCCTCGCACGCGCCAGCGCACCACGAGCTGGCCTACGGCGAGAGCCATGGCCACCGCGATGAACGTGGCGGCGCTGGCCATCAGCAGGGAGTTCACGATAGGCCGGAAGGTCCGCGCTTCACCGAAGAGCTGGGCATAGTTTTCCAGCGAGTACCTGGGCGGCAGCGTTTGAGTCGTCCAGCTGCCGTCGGGCACCAGAGAGACGAGGAGCAGCGTGAGGTGAGGAAGCAGCAACAGCGCGACGCCAACGCCGGCTATCAGTGGCACTCCGATCGCCGCCCACCTCGATTTCACCAGCACACGGGCCGCTTGCGTGCCCTTGCCGGGCGCCACGTACTCGCGGCTCCCTTCCCAGCGCGCCAGCGGCCAGAGTACCAGCAGTGATACGGCCGCCAGCATGACCGTCTCCACCATCGCCATCGACGTCTCGCCCTGGAGCTTGCTGCTGAAGATCTGCGTGGTCATCACCCTGAATCCGCCGCCCAGCACATACGGCGCGCTGAACGAGGCCATCGAGGTCATGAAGGTGAGGAGCGATGCTCCTGCGAGCGTGGGCGTCAGCAGCGGCAGCGTCACCCGGGTGAGGGTGCGAACACGGCCCGCACCCAGCGAAGCGGCCGCTTCGTGCACAGCCGGGTCGAGGCGCGCCAGCCCCGCCAGGGTGAACAGGTAAAAGTATACGTACATCGAATAGGCGTGGACGGCGAGTATCGCGCTGCCCCCTTGCAGTCGCCAGGGCGGCGCGTCGAGTCTCAGAGCACTCTGCACCAGACGGGTGGCGATCCCGCTCTCACCGTACAGGAAGAGGATCGCGATCACACCGACGAGCGGCGGTAACAGGACGGGCATGGCGGCCAATGCCCCCAGCACCCGGCGGCCGGCGAACTCGAAGCGCGCGAACAAGAAGGCCAGCGGAACGCCGATGAGCGCCGACAACAGGACGGTGGCCGCGGAGATCCAGATGCTGGACCACAGCGCCCGCAGCTCGGATGGTGTCCGGAAGAACTCCGCGTAGCCCCGCAGTGTGATTGCGCCGTCGCCGCTCAGGCTCTCGGCCAGGACGACGAAGTTCGGATAAACCACAGCCCAGATGAGCAGGACGAAGACCGCGAGCATCAGGAGTCGGCCCCTCGGGCTCAGCTGCCTGCGTCTTCCGCCCCGGGCTGTGCTCATTCGCTCTCCACCCGCCGCCTGGAAAACGCGAAGATGCCGGCGGGAGCGTGGCGCGGCGCAACCCCTACGACATCCCCCTCGCGCGCCGCGTCACCGGCGGCCTGAGCCTCGAGCTCGCCGCCTTCGACCTTCACCGTATAGACGTACACCGAGCCGGCGAACCGCCGGTCCACCACGATGCCGCGCAGCGCGGCATCGTCCTCCGGCGAAACGAAGGCCAGAGCTTCGGGCCGCGCCAGCAATCGGAGCCGCGCGCCGCTCTCCATGGCGAGGCCGCCTTCCGGGGGGATCGCCTGCCAAACCACGCCATCGGAGAGCCGGCAGCGCACGCTCCCGCCCTCCGTAACCCCTTCCGCCACGGCCTCGACCGCGCCCGCGCGCCCCAGAAACGTGGCGACGAACTCGGTGGCGGGCCGGTGATAGAGATCCTCCGCCAGGCCAAGCTGATCCAGCCGGCCCGCCCGCATCACGGCGATTCGATCGGACAGGTCGAACGCTTCCTCCTGATCGTGTGTGACATAGACGGTGGTGATCCCGATCTCCTTCACCAGCGCCCGCAGCTCGCGACGCGTCTGCTCCCGCAGCGCCGCATCGAGGTTGGATAGCGGTTCGTCCAGCAGCAGCACGCCAGGCTCCGGCGCCAGTGCACGCGCCAGCGCCACACGCTGCTGCTGCCCGCCGGATAGAGAGCCAACGGAGCGATCCTCGATGCCCGGCAACCGCACCAGGTCGAGGGCCCGAGCGACCCGCTCCTGGATCTCCTGCTTCGTGTTCCCCGAGGTCTCCAGGCCGAAGGCGATGTTCTTTCCCACGTTGAGATGCGGGAAGAGCGCGTAGTGCTGGAACACCATGCCGAACCCGCGCTTCCGCGCTGCCAGGCCGGTGACGTCCCGCCCCTCCAGCACGACACGGCCCGAATCGGGCTGCTCGAACCCCGCTATCATCCTCAGCGTGGTGGTCTTCCCGCAGCCGCTCGGGCCCAGCAGAGTCACGATCTCGTGCTCGGCGACGCCGATCGATAGTTCGTGCACGGCGGGTCTGCCCGCAAAGGCGCGAGTCAGGCGGTCAAGCTCGAGGTAGGCCGGGTCGCTCAATACCTTGCCCCATCTTTAGCGGCGACTCGAACCCCGAATCTGAGCGTCCCAGTACTTCATCCACTCGCGGCCCCGGTCTTCCAGCAAGACCCAGTCGAGGTCCGTCGGCTCGAGCTCGGAGTTCACCTGTATCAACCACTCGGGCAAAGAGTCGCTAGGAATGTCCGTGCGGGTGAGGTTGCGAAAGGCCAGGCGCGCGGCGACGAGTTGCCCCTCCACCGAACCCACGTAATCCACGAAGGCACGAGCCAGCTCGGGTCGCCTGGTTCCTTTGATCACCGCGATCCCATCCACCAGGACCGGCGTTCCGCTCGCGGGGAGCACGTAGTCCAGCGGGAAGTCCTGATCCTTCACGCGCAGCACATCGGGCAGATTCCACAGTGTGATCAGCCCTTCCTGCCGCACGAGCTTCTGATACAGGATAGCTGGATTCAGGACGTACTCTTTCGTTTGCGCGTCCAGGCGCCGCAGCCAATCCCAGCCGGCCGCAGTATCGCCGGTCGCCTCGAGGCTACGATACATGATCATGCCGAAGATCGTCCGCATCGTCCCGCTGGCCAGCGGATCACGGATCAACACCTTCCCCTTCCAGCGCGGCTCCAGCACATCATCCCAATCTCGAGGCGTTTCATCCTTCGAGACCGCATCGCTGTTGTACGCGATGACGGCCGGCGTGAGGTATACGCCGAAGTACAGATCGCCCGGGCCGCGCGCCTCCGCGATCACCGAGTCGGCCCAAAACGGCCGATAGGGCTCCAGCAATCCCTGGGCGGAAGCGCGCGAGAAGAAGAGCGCGGGCCCGCCGAACCACACATCACCCTGCGGGTTCGCACGCTCCGATCGAACGCGATCGAGCGCTTCCTGGGATCCCATATCCACCCACTGCACATCTACACCCGGGTGGGCGGCCTCGAAGCGCTTCTCGAACAGCACCAACTGTTCCCGTCCGTGCGGCGAGTAGACCGTGAGTACGGTGCCCGTCTCGGAGCACGCCGGAATCCAGCCCAGTGCCAGCAGCAACAGCGGTCTAGAGAATCTCATCCCTTTAGGCTCAGCAGGTTGGCAAGAAGCCTGTAGGCTCCCGGCACGCCGGCGGGCAGCTGCCGGAACAACGACAAGCCTGTGTATACGTATAGCCCATCGCCGTAGCGGGCCACCAGGAGACCCCCTCGTTTCGCGCGCTCGCCCGGATCCGCGGTCTCGAGCAGCGCCTGGTAGCGGTCATCCCATTCGCTGGCGAAATAGAGGCCGCGCTCCTGAACCCAACCGTCGAAGTCGCGCGGTCCGATCTCGTTCGGCCGCTTGAATGCGGGATGATCCGGCAGTAGCACTCCGATCGCCGCTCCCTCGTCGCTCACCCGATCATGCGGACGACGAGCGCTCAGCGGATACGGCGCGTACTCACCGTCGAAATAGCCGTACTGCTGGTATTGCACGATGAGCGTGCCGCCCGCCCTGACCCACTCCAGCAGCCGGTCGTTGCTCGCAACCAGGGTCGCGTTCGTCTCGTAGGCGCGGATCCCCAGTACGATCACCTCGTAGCCCGAGAGATCGCCGGCCGCCACAGCGCGATCATCGAGCACGTCAACCGATAGGCCCATCGCCACGATCGCGTCCGCGACCGCATCCCCGGCGCCCGGCACGTACGCGACTCGCAGGTTTCTCTCTACTTGCAGCTCGAACGCTTCGATCCGCGCTGCCGCATCCTCGAACAGGATATTCCTCTGGATGTGGGGGTAGTCGATGATCGTGTACCCCAGCCCATAGCGACGCCCGTTCGCTGTCTGCGCGACCGCCCTCACCTCGTATGAACCCGCCTCGGGCAGCGGGGCGGCTGACAGCTGGAAGTCAACGGTTGTCGCGCGGCCGGGACCCGCCAGCTCGAACGCCGCCTCAACCGGCGTCACCGTCCAGCCGGCCGGCAGCTCGAGCCACACGCGGCCACGGCTCCCTGCCGGCGACTCGCCCTCGAGCCTGACGCTCAGGGTGAGGCCGCCGGTCTGCCCCAGCGGCCACACGGCCGTGGTTGGGGCGACACCGACGCCCACCGCAGGAACCACGTACAGTGGCCGCCGGACCTCGCCGGCCGCCTGGTCGGCGAAGCGGTACACGGCTTCCGCCCGGCGCTGCACAGCCTGCCCGGCTATCGTCAGACCGACCTGCGCCTCCACCAGCGGCGCGCTGAACGGCCGGGCACGCACCGAAGTGTCCGCAGGCCAAGCGTAAACGGCCCCTGCGCGGGGTGAACGGAGGAAGTACGGCCGTGTGTGCTCAGCGTCCTTCGGAACGGTGATGCTGAAGCGGCGGCGCGTCAGTGTGCCGGGCGCCAGCGCGGCGTCCCCCGGCTCTAGCGGCTCGACCCGCCACCCGGCGGGCGTCCTGAGCGAGAGGTCACGAAGATCGACGCCGGTATCGCCGCCATTCCATATCTGCACTTCCACCTCGAAGCTCTGACCGGGAACCACGAGATCGTCAGAACTGAACGCATCGACGATGACCCCGGCGGCCTCGCTCAAAGCGGCCTCGAGCTTCCGATCGTCCTCACCGAGAGCGAAGCGCAGGGTCCCCGCCTGGGGTCCAGCCATCGCCGTCAGGTCCCGGGCGCGCCAAAGAGCCGCCAGCGCGAGACTGAGGTGAGAGATGAGGCTCGCCGACGGTCGCTGGCTGAGCGCCTCGCGCGCACCGCGGAGATGAGCACCATACTCCGCCAGTTGCTCGACCAGCGCCCGGCGCGATTCATCCGGCGGCATGGCGCCCCGGGAACCGACCAGCGTCGTATCCACACCATCGAACAAAGACGTCTCAGAACCGGCGTGCCCCGCTGCGACCCGGCTCTCCAGAAGCTGTAGACTCGTCCGCCTCGGTCCCAGCGATTCTATACGACCCATGTCCTGAGAGCGATGCTGGCTCCGGCTCGCCATCGCGATCTGGTGGTAGGATCGCCCAAACAGCAGATCGAGCCTACCGGTCTCGACTGCCAGCGTCGTTGAGGCCGTATCGAAGCGCGTCGAGCGGTAGAGCTTGAGCGGCGTCCACGGCTTCAGCTCCCCCGCCAGTTGTTCCGGGAAACGACTGGGATCGCCTGCGACGTCGAAGGCTTCACGGGCCAGGATCCCCGCCACCTGATGCTGGCCGTGTCCATCACGGCGCGTCCCCGTGAAGATCGAGACGATGATCTGCGGACGGAATTTCCGCACCACGTAAACAACGTCCGCCAGCACGGAATCTCTCGGCCAGAAACGGAACGTTTCCTCCGCCGACTTCGAGTAACCGAAGTCGTAGGCCCGGCTGAAGTACTGACTCGCGCTGTCGAGGCGCCGCGCCGCGAGAAGCTCTTCGGTGCGAAGCAGGCCGAGCCCGACACCGAACTCCGGGCCGATCAGGTTCTGGCCACCTTCGCCACGGTTCAGCGCCAGGTAAGCCGCGTCCGCGCCCAGCCCCCTGACCAGCACGGCGAGGAGGCCGGTGTCTTCATCATCGGGATGGGCGCCGATCACCAGTACGCGCTTCACGCTGCCCAGGCCTCGCAGTAGCTGCGCGACCGCTACCAGGCCATGCTCGGGATCCACCACGCCCTGCGCTACGGCGGGCTCGGGCAGCCACACGATTGCGGAGAGGAGTACCAGTGCGGCCTTTTTCATGGTCCGGCAAAGTATTGAGCGGCAGCCGGGCGGGCCAGCAGGCGGCCGGGCCAACCTTCTTGTGTCGCTTCGAGCCGTGCCGTAGCATCGACCCGATGATGCGGCAATCAGAGGGCATCAATACGGCTCGGCCCGTTGCCTCGCCGATCGTCCTGGTCCTGATATCGGCATGCCACCTGGGCTATGCGGCCATAGCGGATCTGCGAGGCATGCGCATGCTCTTGCCGGCACTGGCGATCTCGCTTCTGCTCGGCGGCGGCTACGCCGTCGCCGCCTGGTATTCACGTCGTGAGCGCGGCTACCGCGCTGTGGTCAACCTGATAGTGGGCGAAGATCTCGGTATCCTGGCCGCTGGCCTCTTGCTGGGGTATCCCTGGGCGGAATACCTGCGACCCGGCACGGTCGCCATCATCGCGTTACAGCTGACCCTGGCCTTCGCGGAGATCGTGCGGCGCCAGGAAGCCGGCCGGCCCATCGCGCCGGCGACGCGGCTCGCCTGGTTCGTGGTCGCCTACGCCCTGGCGTTCGCAGCCTATGCTCTCCTCAAGCCGCCGGGCCTGTGGAGCGCGGATGGCATGGCTGCCTAGCCTCCGGAGGGGCGTGATGACGCCCGCTCCAAGTCTCTAACTGGCCTCGATTTCGCATCAATGTTAGCTTATTGGCGTGTCGAGGACTTCCTTGGGCGGGCTGCTCCTCGCGGCGGGGCTATCGATGCTCAGTTTGTTCACGTTCGTCGTGAGCTTGCCGGGCAGCCTGGACTTCATCGCCATTTTGTTGCTCGGAATCGTCCCTGCTGTAGTAGGCGCTGCCATCCTTTGGGCTGGCTGGAAGTCGAGTTCGCCCTGATGTCGCTCGTGTCGGAAGGATAGGCGAAGGCGAAGGCGGAGCAGAGAGACAAGGGTGGCATCGTTTACCGCATCGAATCGGCGCTCTAGGAAAGCAGGAGATCTGGGAGGATGATGTCGGAGCCCACCACGGTCGACAAAACCACCGTGGATGAATTGACCGGGAAGCTCGTCCTGCTGATCGAGGAGAATCGGCCGTGGCGTGAGACCGAGCTCATGCACCGGCAGTTGTCTGCGAAGGTCAGGCACTACGTCCGCCACATCCGCAGCGAGAAGTTCGCCCAAGAGCACGGCCAGCGACCACAGGACACCATCGTGCGACTGGTCAGCGCTGAGCGACCGGACGACAATTCGCTGGAGTTCCTTCGGCGCATCGCTTACGAGCTCAGCAAGCACGGGATAGAGCTTGAGCACCAGATTGGCGAGCACAGCATTCCCGTATCGCTGACGGCCGCTGCGGCCATAGTCGAGCCCGAGATACTTGCGGTCCCCGAGACGCCCCCACCGCCGGCTTCCAGGTCAGAAACACGTGAGGCAGAGGTTGCCGCGCCCGAAGATACCGGGCCGGCCGCCGTCGAGGCTGCGGAGCCCCCGGCTGCCGCGGAGGAACCACCTCCGACCGAGGCAGTGGAGCCGGAACCCGCTGTGGCAGAGCCAGTGGAACTCGAGCCAGCGGAGGTGGAGCCGGTGGAGCTGGCTGCTCCTGAGGAGCTCGCGGAAACTCCGCCCGCTTTCGCCACACCGGAGAGCCTAGAAGCGGAAGCGGAAGCGGTGGCGCCCGGCGCACTCTTTCGCCCAGAGCCGTCGGCTCTCGATGAGCCGAGCGAGCTCGAGACGCTGCTCGAGGGCGCCGGCGAAGAGGGACTCGGGCTGGTCGATCTGCCCGAGTCCGAGGAACCGATGGCCGTAGCGGAGCCGGCCGGCGCACCGTCCGGCAAGAAGGCAACCCAGCCGACCTTCTTGCCGGAGGAGGAGTTTGGGCGCGCCCTGCCGGACGTAGATGAAGTGGAAGCCATCCTGATGAGCGCGAGCACCGAGCCCGCGATCATCGAGACCAGCTCCGGCAAGAGGATCCTGCTCGATGTCGGCGACGCGGCGTCCGGTCCAAGTGCTGCCGCTGTCCCGGAAGATCGACCGAGTCTCTTCCGCGGCATCGGCGCCGCTCTCATCGCCGCGTTCGCCGGGGCCGTCGTCTGGGCGGGACTCTCGGCCGGCGCAGGCCACGGGGCGAGCCTCCTCGCACTGGTGATCGGCCTCATGGTAGGGATCAGCGTGCGCCTGCGAGGCGGCGGTCACACTATGCCTTTCCGGATTGTCGGTGTGGTGGGCACGCTGCTCGGCTCGCTGCTCGGCGGCATTCTCGCCAGCGCAGCTCTGTCCGCCTGGCAGGACAACCTCGGGGTCGGTGGCATCATCGACAATCTCTCGAGCGTCGGATCCGCGTTGGCCGTTCTCGACCGACAGTACGCACCCGTAGACCTAGCCGCCATCGCTCTGGCTCTCTACATCGCCTTCAAGCTCTCCGCCTCGAAACCTCCAGCCGATGCCGAGAAGGCTGAAAGATAGCGACAGTGCTGGACATCGAGGCCCGGCCGGAAGCACGGGCCGGAAAGGCTTGCTTTCAGGCCGAAATCTGATAGCTTGAAAGTCGTCTGGCACCCCGTTGCGTCGCGTGCCGCGACGCGATCCCGCTATCCCCCAATTATAAGAATTCACACTTGTAGCCGCAGGCAACGCCACGGCTGCGTGCACCCCCTATCAACGAATTGGGAGGTAGGATCATGAAGAGATGGAATCCGGTCTGGATGACACGAATCGCCGTGTTCGCTGTGGTCCTGTCGGTCTTCGCCGCGTGCGACGACAGCACGGGACCCGATGGTGACGTCGACGTTGCCCAGACTCAGGTCGCCGTTGACGCGGTGGTGAGTCAGTTCTTCACGGAGAACCAGGGGCTCATGAGCCTCGAGATCTTCGGCGCTCAGATCGGCACGGCGCTCCCGTCCATAGTGCCGCTCAACCTGGCGCTCAGTCCCGGGGAAGCGACGTTCCACGGCATGGCCACCCGCCTGCGTGAGAGCATGGGCGCAGTGGTCACCCGGCAGGCCTCGGGTGCCACTTTGATGGCCATCCCCCCCGAGTATCTAGGGAAGACGTTCGAGTTCAACGGGCAGACCGGTCAGTACGAGATGACGGCCCGGACCGGCGCGCCGGTGGACGGCGTCCGCTTCATCCTCTACGACGGGATCTCGACGCTGAACGAGGTTGGCTACCTCGACCTCATCGACAGGAGCAATTTCGCCGTCGTTCCGGTAGCGATCGACATCACGCTGAGCGTCTTCATCACCGACGTCGGCGAGGTACTCAACTACAGGATCACCGGCAGCGCCTCCGACACCGGTGGCACTCTGCTGGTCAACGGCTTCCTCTCTGACGGAACCGATCAGCTCGACTTTGATTTCACGTTTTCCGGAAGCGATGCGACGGGCGCCGACTTCAGCTTCACGCTGTCCGCCGGCGACCTGAGCATGACGCTCGACGTCAGCGAAGCGGCAGCCGGGAGCGGGAACATCAATGTCCTGATTACGAACGGCAGCCAGGATATCCTCTTCGTGATGTTGGTCGCCGCGGATGGGACGATCCAGCCGGGTAGTGGCATCTTCTTCGAGAACACACCGGTCGCCGTATTCTCCGGCAATATGCAGACCGAGGATGTCTCCATCATCAACGCCGAAGGTGAGCCGCTGACCCAGCAACAACTGCTCGGGCTCGCCGAGATTTTTGTCGGGATGGAGCAGGCGTTCGTCGTTATGGAGGGCCTGTTCACGCTCGGGCTTGGCCTGATCGGAATCGTCTTCTTCTTCGCATAAGATCAGCGACGCGGATCGCTGATGCGGGCGGCCTCTACAGGGCCGCCCGCTGTTTTTTGGGCGGAAGGGCAATCCAGCCAACGTTGACCCGCGGCCGAACGCCGGTCTACTTTACGTTTGCCTGCGCCAGGCTGCTTCGCGAACGGAGGGGACTCATGAAGGCGCGTGCGATACTTCTCGGTTTGGCCTCAATCGGCTGGCCTCTCGCCGGCGCTCTCCATGCCCAGGGCAGCGGCGGGCCGTGCCCGGACCTCTACCCCACACCTCAGGTCGGGCACTACGCCGAGGTGATCTTCAGCAACGCGCAGGAGGAACGGATGCCGATTCGCTTCGCCATCGTCGGTGAAGAGCGAGTTGGAGACATACAGCACTACTGGATCGAAGTGGTCAGCACGCCGCCGCTGCTCGGCGAAGAAGTGATAGTACAGATCCTCGTCCCCTATTACCCGTTCGACAACAAGGATATCAAGGGCTACATCGTCAAGATGCCGGGCAAGGTCCCCCAGAGAGTGCCGTTGCAGATGCTCAAGGCGCTGGGCGACAGCCAGTCCGGCCCCGGCTGGAAGGACCAGTGCGCCGCCGCCAAAGACCTCGGCATCGAGCAGGTGACCGTGGCCGCGGGAACCTTCAACGCTCGCCATTATCGTGCAGGCGGCGAAAGGCCCAGCGAGGTTTGGATCGCCGATATCCCGTTCGGGATGGTGAAGCTGATACAGTCCGATGGCGAGATGGAACTGATCAGCTACGGCTCGGACGCGAAGTCGTCCATCACCAGGAAACCCGTCGACATCGAGATGCCGCCACCCCGGCCCGAGCGGCCGTGAGCGAGGCGTCCCGGGGCGCAGGGCTACGGAAGGACTCGACCTGCCAGATCAGGGAAAAAGAAGTACATCACCACCGCCGCGACAGCGACCAACAACACGAAAGCGACGGACCAGCTCAGGAGGCCGCCACGGCGCTCCTTTCGCCTTCCCCTTCCACCTTTCATGATGCGAGTCGGCCATCCGGGGATTCGCGTGGGTACGGCCTGCTCTGTGCGGGCCGCCGCATGCTTGGGCACACTCTTCAGGGAGAAGCGGAATTCGGCCCGCCCGAACTTGACGGCGTCGCCATCCCGTAGCGACTGCGCTATCACTACGAGGTTGTCGTTCACCCAGGTGCCGTTCGAGCTGTGATCGTAAAGCACGTAGCGGCCGCTCTCGTAGCAGATGTCGGCATGATGACGCGAGACCGTCCTGTCGGCGATAGCGAGGTCGGCTCGCCGCTGGCGGCCGATGCGCAGGCTGCCGAAGCCTAGAGAGAAGCTGCGCCCGTCCGAGAGCCGCGTCAGCGTCCCAACTGTCTCGAAGCCCGTTGAAGGCTGCGAAGAGTCGGGAGTGCTGGCTCCGCGTTCCTGAGCGTCCACGCTGCAAAACTTAGATGGGCCCCCTTCGTAACGGCAAGGTCCGGCCGTTGCCCAACCCGGTCTAAGTCTTGAGCTGTCGACCCGCAGCCCTGACGATCAGTATCGCCAGCAGCGTGATCATCGCCAGCGCCGCGCCGTCCGCGAACGGCCCCATCCACTCGTATCCGAAGCCCTTCGGAATGCCGAAGGCTCCGGCCCAGAAGGCGATACCAACGCCCATCAGCCCGTCACCACCGATGAGTCCCGAGGCATAGAGCACGCCCTGTTCACGCACACGGCTCTTCGACCCGGCATCGGGCTGCCGGTCCTCGAGGATCTTGCGGATCATGCCGCCGATGAAGATCGGCATCATCGTGGTGATCGGCAGGTAGATGCCCACCGCGAAAGCCAGGGACGGCAGGCGGAAGATCTCAGCACCCAGGGACAGCCCCACGCCGATCAACACGAAGCGCCACGGTATCTCGGCCTGGAGCACACCGTCGATCACCAGCTTCATCATGTTCGCCTGAGGGGCCGGCAGCTCGGTCGAGCCGAATCCGTAAGCCTTCTCGAGCGCCAGGACGCTGGCGGCGACAAAGAACGCTGCCGTAAGGACGCCGATCAACTCGCCGATCTGCTGGCGTCTCGGCGTCGCACCGAGCAGGAAGCCCGTCTTCAAGTCCTGCGAGGTATCACCCGCTATGGACGCCGCGACGGCGACGACCGCTCCGATGGAGAGCGCCGCTATCTTGCCCGTATCGTCGGTCCAGCCGAGTCCGGCGAAGATGAGGCTTGTACCCAGTAGCGTGGCGATCGTCATACCCGAAGTCGGGTTGGAGGTTACCCCCACGAGCCCGACGATTCGACTGGAGACGGTGACGAAGAAGAAGGCGAAGATCGCAACCAGGAGCGCGCCGAGAACACGGACCACGTATGAGTCGACGATCCCGAACACCTGAGGCAGCAACGCCAGTGACAGAACGATGACGCCCACACCGATCATCACTACGTTGAAAGGCAAATCATCATCGGTTCGCTTCACAACCGCGCCAATCGATGTCCCTTCCATCCGGCTGCGCAACCCGCGGATGCCTTCCTTGAACGATGCGATGATCGTTGGCGTGGAACGTACCAGCGTGGTGATCCCCGCCGTCGCCACCGCCCCCGCGCCCACGTAGCGGATGTACCGGGTCCAGATCGTCTCCGAACCCATGTTGACAATCAGCTGCACGGTCTCCGGATACAAAGGCTCACTCATCCCACGACCGATGAGCTCGATGATTGGTATGATGATGAGCCAGGCGATGGCGCTGCCGCCCACCATCACCAGGCCGATACGGGCGCCCAATATGTAGCCCACGCCGATGAGCGCCGGCGCCACATCCACACCGACCTGCCCCTTGGGTAGAAACGGCACCTTCGCCCAAGCGTCCCGGGGCCACAGGTTCAGCCCGCTCATCAGCCACTTGTACAACGCGCCCAACCCCAGACCCGTGAAAACGTTGCGCGCCTGCGTGCCACCGGCATCCGCCGCCACCAGCACCTCGGCACACGCCATTCCCTCAGGGTACGGGAGCTTCCCATGCTCCCTTTTGATTAGAAAGCGCCGCAGCGGAATCATGAAGAGGACGCCGAGGAGCCCGCCCGCCAGAGCGATGACCAGCAGCTTCGTCACACCGGGACTGAATCCCCACAGGAAGAGCGCGGGAATGGTGAAGATGAGTCCCGAAGCCTGACTGGACGACGCGGATCCCACCGTCTGGGCGATGTTGTGCTCGAGGATCGTCGATTCGCCCCAGAACCCCTTCAAGGCCCTGAAGACAGCCACCGCCATCACGGCGATAGGGATCGAAGTCGATACGGTGAGCCCGACCCGCAGGCCCAAATACGCGTTCGCCGCGCCAAACATGATCCCGAACAGCACGCCCATCCCGACAGCCCGCCAGCTGAACTCCTTCAGCCGGACGTCCGCCGGGACAAAGGGATCGTACTGATCGCCCGGCACATCCTCGTAAGCCTTGGGCGAGAGCCTGCGTCGTTCAGTCGCTTCAGCCATAGCCTGGCCTCAGGTTACTGTTTGTCCTCGAGCTCGTCGGCCAGCGCCCCGGCGTCATAGATCTTCCGCAGCGCCTCGACGATCGCCTCCGAGTGCACCGATATGACCGGGCTGCCCGAGTTGCCACCGATGATGTCCGCCGTGCAGACGAAGTTCAGCGGCGCGTACATATCCAGTTCGTCTTGCGCCACGGGTCCTGGTGGTCGAACGCGGCCGACCGACCGAAAAGCCCGTAGAACGTGGTCTTGTATGGTGCGTACGTCCCGTTAGCGGATAACGGGCGACCACCCCGTCGGAGAGCCTGAGCGTGAAGGTGGCGTCCGGCGGCAAGGCGGCGCAGCTGACGAGCCCGCGCGTCCACCGTGCGAGCCAACACGATGGCCGGATCGCTGGAAGCATCCACCGCGGCCACACCGCCGTTCACCAGCTACAGTCGCGCCTGCACATGCGTCAGCTTCGTGCCCTGGTAGATGGCACGCGCGGCCGCCTCCGGGCTCCGCCCCTGCAGCGCCGCGAGCTGCTGCTCGCTGTATGTTCTCTCGTCGGCGGGCCTCGTCGTCTCGGCGGTCAGTCGAACGATGTCCCTGGCGATGGTCAGGAGACGGAAGTTCGAGAACGAGGTGTAACGCCGCTCGTCATCGAGTTCGGAGAACTCGCGATTGACCTTGGCGATCCGATCCCAGGCATCACCGTACTCCTTCTGC
>FXBF010000051.1_pt1 | contig 31120 bp, 26 predicted proteins | sample 5335321 | NCBI WGS metagenome assembly FXBF01 (sample SAMEA103928391, study PRJEB20085) | sediment metagenome | isolation source: sediment
AAAAGCGGGTGATCGGCCGGCGCCGAAATCGAGTAGGTGATCTCGTCCGTGTGTAGGATGGCCTTGCCCCCGGTTGGCCGTCGTACAAGCTCCCACCCTTCGCGCTCGATCGCCGCTCGGTCTGCATCGTTCACGGCTTGCGCATAGCCAAGCGATAGGCAAGGAGGATCCCAAGCATAGAAGCGCAGTGTCGGGGGCACTCGAAGTTTAATCACCGCCTCTAGGATGGCTTCATCCAAGGCCATATTTAGTGCCCCCGACGCGGGTTCAGAGAGAATCAAACGCCAGTCGGAACGGGACATGCCGCGATTATACCGAGCAGCAGCCGGGTAGGAGCTTCATGGTAGACTTCCGCGCCGGCCCTTCCTGACGAAAGGGTCAGGAATACCGATATGCGCGATGCATACTCCCCGCCTGCTTTCCCAGATGGTGCCTAGCCAATTTCAGGGGCTGCAGAAGGGAATCCCTCGACTACTGGTCTCAATCCTGATTGCTGCTTGGCTCTGGGGATGCGCGGAATCCGAGCCGACGCCAACCCCCGAACCAGTCATCGTCGATAGTGGGCCGACTCCGGCCCCGACGCCGGATCTGCAGCCCACGAGCGAAATGACAGGCTCGGTCAGCTTGTGGCTGACCTGGAAGCCCGAGGGTGTGAGAGCGCTCAACGAGCTGATCGATAGCTTCCAATCGCGCCATCCCGGTTTCTCTTTCGCAATCTCCTACGTTCCGGCCGACGAACTCCGAACCGCACTGGACGAAGCGCAGGCCAGCGGGACCCTTCCCGCGCTCATCCTGGCGCCTTCGACTTGGGCCAGGGAGCTTTTCGAATCCGGGCTGACCCAAGACCTCTCAGATCAGCCAACGGATGAGTTCCGCATGCTGGTCCACCCATTGCCGTGGGCTCAAGCCAACGACCAGGGGCAAGTGCTGGGAATACCGGTTCGGATGCTTGGAAACGTGCTGTACCGAAATCGTGAACTAGCCCCGATTCCGGCCGGTACGCTGGGGGGCCTGGTAGAGGCGGACCAGGCCCTGCGCGGCACGTTCAATGAGGGGGTAGCTCAGGACTACGGATTTAAAACTGCGGCTCCATTCGCTGCCGCCTGCGGTGGGCAGCTTATGCAGGAAGGATCCGCGCCGGACCTTGAGAACCCGGTCGTGCGCTGCTGGCTCGAGCTGCTCAGGGACCTGGCCCCTGCTGGCCCGGTGGTATTCAATTCGGACGAGGACCGCGCGCTCTTCGAAGGAGGTAAAGCCGGCTGGCTTATCGAGAGCACGGAGAACTTTGATCAATTGAGTGAGGCGCTGGGGGAGGGTGTGCTTACGATCGACCCCTGGCCCGTGTACCAGGAGACTGGCGAGTCGTTGGCCGGCTATGTATGGACCGAAAATGCTTACTTCGTGTCCAATCTCAAACCGGAGGATTTCGAGGCGGCATGGGAATTTGTCGGTTTCTTGCTGTCAGAGGACTCCCAACTTGCCCTGAGCAATCCTAATGGTGCCGGACACATCCCTGTGCACATCTCCGCACCGGCGCTGCCGGGTCATGTAGGTCAGATGCTCTCTGCGCTGTTGGAGGGGACGGCTCTCCCCACTGTTGGTCCTAGGCCGGAATATGTGGAAGTACTCGAGCGAGCCGCTCGAGCCGTATCCGTTCTAGGTACTCCTGTGGATTTGGCGCTGCAGCGAGCGATTGCCGAGCTTGCCAAGGTGCCAGATGTATAATCTCCGGCCGAGATCGAACTGCAACGGAAGCGCAAACGGTGGCAGAAGCGGCTGAGAGGATGCAGCGGTGAAGTTAGAAAATGCGCTCACTGCCGAGCGGCTGGCGCTGCTGCGGCTCATCGCTAGCGAATCAGAAGCCTCCGATGTCGCGTTGTATATCGTGGGTGGATTTGTGCGGGATTTGATTCTCGGAACTCCCAGCGTGGATTTCGATCTTGTTGTGGAGGGAGATGCCATCGCCCTGGGAGAGTCGCTGGCCTCTCAATTTGGGGGGCAAGTGAGCAGCCATCGGCGATTCGGTACCGCAAAATGGCAGATCGATCCGCAGAATGAGAATCTGAAGAGCGCCCTGCAACTCGAGCCTTCTGAGCTGCCTGAGACGGTCGATTTCGTCTCAGCCAGAACCGAATTCTATTCCCACCCCACGGCGTTGCCGTCGGTCAAGGAAGGCAGCATCCAGCTAGACCTTCACCGTCGTGATTTCAGCATCAATACCCTTGCCCTGAGGCTGGACGGATCCAACTACGGACAATTATTGGATCCCTGGGGCGGCGGAAAAGACATCCGTGACAAGCAGATTCGGGTTCTGCATTCATTGAGCTTTGTGGACGATCCTACCCGCATGCTGCGTGCCGTCCGCCTTGAACAACGACTGGGATTCACGATCGAATCACGTACCCTGGAGCTGTTAGAGCGGGCACTGCCTCTGCTCGATAAGGTTAGCGGAGCAAGAATACGAAGTGAGATCTTGGCCATCCTTAAAGAACCCAGCTTCGGCTCGATCATGCTTCGGCTGAAGGAGTTAGGTTTGCTTCAAGCGATTTATCCGGCGCTGGACTGGGATGATTGGATCGAAGCACGTACATCCGCCGCGCGCGACTTTTCGCCTCCGGCTTCTTGGAAACTCGAGCGCATGCCGACCTTAAGTGAGCTGTTCTACGCGCTGTGGCTTTATCGCCTTTCCGGCCGTGAGGCAGGGGAAGTTTGCGAGCGGCTGCATTTGAGTCACAGTGAAGCTGCGGTGGTCATGAAGGCCGGCCGCCAGATCTGTGATCTCGCACAAAGCCGGCCTCCAAGTGAGTGGGCCGTGTGCCTGGATGCCGAACCGGAAGCCGCGCTGGCAGTCACTTGGTTGGCGCTCAAGGATCAGGTTGCAGCTCGGCAAATTATTGAGAACTATCTTGAGCATTGGCGCTGGGTGCAGCCCACTGTGGATGGTGATCGGCTGCATGAATTGGGCCTGGCGCCCGGGCCAGCCTTTGGAAGAATCTTGCGAGCACTACGATCCGCCTGGCTGGACGGTGAGATCAGTTCTGCGCAGGAAGAGCAGCAGATGCTCGCGACTCTATTGAGGGAAGCAGCCGAAGGTGGATAGACCTGTGCGCATCCTGGAGCAATCCTATGCCGAGACCCGCGGTCCGATAAGAATTCGGTTCGCCTCCGCCGCGGACCTCAAAGCGCTGGAGTGGGAGGGAGAATATGCGCACTATCGGCGCCTATTCAAACGTGCGATCGACGAGGCGCGGCATGGACGGCGCATTCTCCTGCTGGCTGAAATCAGGGAGAAGGTAGTCGGGCAGATATTCGTGCAACTCACGACGCGAGCGACATTCTCGATCAAGGGTGCCTCATCCGGATATCTGTATGCATTCCGCGTAAAGGCGCCGTATCGCAATCGAGGAGTAGGAGGCCAGCTACTTCAAGAGGCGGAGCTGAGTCTTGCGGTGCGCGGATTTCGTCGATCCGTTATCTCCGTAGCAAAGAGAAACGATGCCGCCAGACGACTCTATGCGCGCGCGGGCTACACCGTTTTCACAGAAGATCCCGGCGAATGGTCCTACATCGATCATGAGGGGCGGCTGCGCGAGGTCCACGAGCCCGCCTTCGTGATGGAAAAATGGCTGTAAATCGACGATTCAATAGGGCTTGAACTGAGCCTGCACTAACTTCCAAATAGGCCCCCTCAGACGATTCCCCACTTGCATTTCATCCAATCCGTGCCAGAGTCTGTCCTGGCACTGCCGAGGCCATTAGATTTCAAGTCGTCTGTCGAGCCGGGAGAGAGCCCCGGAGTCAGACTAGCCGGAGGGACCCCGCTGGCATGAAACTTGCCCGTTGCCAGGGTGTGAAGTCCACTCCTATATGTATTAGATATGAAGATCCGGGCTGAGCCAAGGCCATGGCTGCTGCTGCTTTTGCTGATGATCGCCATTTTGGCTTGTTCGCGCGGGGATCAACCGCTGGAGTTTCTTGGGCTCGAACTGCGTGGCAGTCCGGGAAGCTCTGGCATTAAGGCGCCCGCTGAATTGGAAAAGCCCATAGAGCAGGTAGTAGAGCCGCCTCCGTTCCATACGCCCACACCAGATCCGATGCGTGAACCGCCCGACCCGATGGAGATTCCCGAATGGTACACGGTTCAATACGGTGATTCCTTGAACGGCATCGCCGGCCGGATGGGGATTGGGGCAAATCAGATCCTGGTAGAGAACGGGCTGCCAAATCCCAATTTCCTGGCAGTGGGCCAAATCCTCCACATGCCCACTCCGCTGCCTCAGGCACCCTCGCCCAGTTTCAAGATCATTCCAGATGCAGAACTCATAAACGGAGAGAGCGCTCTGGGCTTCTCCGCCACTGAGCTTATTCGAGCTTGGAACGGCGTGCTAAACCGTTACTCCGAGTTTGTAGAAGGGGAGCAGCTCTCCGGCGCACAAATCGTAGAGCGAGTGGCCTCGAAGTATTCTGTGAATCCGCGACTCCTATTGGCTGTTCTCGAATACCAGGGTGGCTGGCTGACCATGCCAGAGCGCGCGCCCGACCGCTTTACTTACGAGCTGGGCTACGAGCAGATTGGTTTCGAGGGGCTATATAGCCAGCTGTCTTGGGCAGCCGACCAACTCAATCGCGGCTACTACCAATGGAGGGCCGGCTGGGCAGGGCCTTACATTCTCTCGGATGGCTCGGCCGTCCCGCCCGGCCCGGGAATAAATGCGGGCACGGCGGCCATTCAGTGGCTGTTTGGCCAACTCTACCCGCCGGATTCCTGGCGAACGGTCATCGGAGAAGATGGATTCTATCGAGTCTATGAAATCCTCTTCGGCAACCCATTTGCCGCACCTCAACTAACCGTCATTCCCGACGACCTGGAGCAGCCAGAATTGCAGCTTCCATTTGAAGAGCGCAAGGTCTGGTCATTCACCGGCGGCCCGCACAGCGGATGGGGGAACTGGGCCGCTTGGTCCGCGCTGGACTTCGCCCCGCCGGGAAATGCTCTGGGCTGTGTGCTCTCCAATGAGTGGGTGGTGGCGATTTCCGATGGCCCGATCGTGCGCTCGTCCGATGGAGAAGTGATTCAGGATCTCGACGGGGACGGGTTTGAGGGGACCGGATGGACTATCCAGTACATGCACATCGAGACGCGCGACCGAGTGCCGGCCGGCACCTACCTGGAGCGAGGAGATCGCATCGGACATCCGTCTTGTGAGGGGGGCGTTTCCAGCGGGACCCATCTACAACTGGCAAGGAAATTCAATGGCGAGTGGATACCCGCCGACGCTTCGCTGCCCTTTGACCTGGAGGGCTGGATTTCCGCAGGCGACGGAGCGCAATACAACGGAACACTAACCCGCGGCGATGTCAAGCTGGAAGCGTGCTCCTGTCGCTTCCCTTCAAACCAGATTTCACGATGACCTTACCGGACTCATACCGAGCGCCCGGCGCGATGTTGGCCCTATTGGCCACTTTAGTGTTGGTTAGTTTGGCGTGCACGCGCTCCGATGTACCTGCTCCCGCAGTCATCGGGTTAGCTGCGGAAGCAGCGGCTCCGGATCCCACAGAGATGCCGCCGGAACCCGCACAGACCGCCGAGCCACTTCCTGCGGTCGTAGAGCCAACGCAAATACCAACGGAGGCTCCGCAGCCCGAGCCCCTCGTCTCGCCGACCTATCCTCCCACTCCCACGCTGGCTGTCGAGCAGTCGATTGAAACTATCCTCTACCGCGCACGAGCCGGGGATGTGCTGCGCAGCGTCGCCCTCCGGTTCGGAGTGCTCCCTTCGGATGTTATCGTCTCAGAGGGTCAGCGCCCCGCTGAAAGCGAGCTGCTCGCTCCAGGACAGATCCTGTTCGTACCGCGGCGTCTGGGTCCGACCGGGCCGGCGGACGAGCTGATCCCCGACAGTGAGCTGGTGTTCTCGCCGCACGCGGCGGGGTTCGATATCCAGGCCTTTGTTGAGAGCCAGGGCGGGTACTTAAATCAGTATGAAGAGATCGTATCCAAGCGCTCCCTCACGGGAGCGGAGGTGGTGGCTCTCGCCGCACGCAACAATTCCGTCAACCCGCGCTTGCTCCTGGCGCTGATCGAATATCACTCAGGCTGGGTCACGGATCCCACCAAACCCTCCGCGAACGAACTAAATTATCCGCTCGGCCATGAAGCGCCCAATGCCCGGGGGCTATACAGGCAGCTCACCTGGTTGGCGAATGAGCTTGGCACTGGTTATTTCGGCTGGCGGGCCGGAACGCTGACAGAGCTGGTGTTTCCGGATAGCTCCATCGTCCGCTTGGCCCCGGACTTAAATGCGGGGACGGTCGGCCTTCAATACTACTTCTCCTTACGCAGCTCCGGCAGAAACTGGGCAGAAGTCATCTCGCCCGAGGGCTTCGTTGAGACTTACCAGCACCTCTTCGGCGATCCGTTCGACTATACTTATCCGCTTTATGAAGCTGGTCTTGCGCAGCCCGAACTGATCCTGCCTTTCTTCAAAGGAAGGATATGGGCTTTGACCGGAGGGCCTCACGGAGCCTGGGAGAGAGAGTCTGCCTGGGCCGCCCTCGATTTTGCCCCCTCCTCGCTAGAACCCGGCTGTGCCGAGTCTGATGATTGGACGCTGGCGGCCGCGCCTGGAGTCGTGGCGCGTACGGGCGAGGGCCTCGTCGTTTTGGATCTGGATGGAGATGGCGAAGAGCAGACGGGATGGAATCTGATTTATCTCCACGTGAATAACCATCAGGTACAGGTCGGCGATTTCGTAGAGACTGGTGATCTAATCGGGCGGCCGTCGTGTGAGGGTGGCATCGCATCCGGTACTCACCTGCACTTCGCGCGCAAGTACAATGGAGAATGGATTCTGGCCGACGGACCCCTGCCTTTCAATCTGAGCGGCTGGGTGGCTCAGGCTGGCTTGAAGCCGTATCAAGGGGCCCTGATCAAGGGGGATGAGGTTGTCTTAGCTTGTTCCTGTGCCAGTCGAGTAACCAATATTTCTCGGTGACTCGCAGGGCCCTCCTGCCGGCCGGATTGCTGATACTTGCGGCCTGCTCCTCTCCCGGGATAGTCCTCCCAACTTCGACGCCGGGCGTGACCGCCCAACCGCAAACGGACGTCACCCCCCTGCCGACCCGAGGTCCACATCCTCCGGGAGAACTGGTTCCCTACCAGGCGCAGAGTGGAGACACGCTGCCGGCCGTGGCGGCACACTTCAGCACGAGCGTTGATGCCATCCTGGAGGCGAACCCCGAACTTGCGTCTGACACCACGACCCTCGCTCCAGGACTGGCGCTTGAAGTGCCAGCCTACTATCTGCCGCTGACCGGCACACCATTCCAGATCCTGCCCGACAGCGAGGTCATCTATGGGCCAACCGCCAAGGAATTCGACATCAGGCTCGAGTTGCTGGGCCACCCAGGCTTTGTTACTGACGCCTCCGACTACGCCTACCGGATCGATCGGCCGGCCTGGGAAGTGATTGAGATCGTCGCGCGCAATTACTCCCTGAACCCTCGCCTGCTCATGGCCCTGCTGGAATATGGAAGCTCCGGCCTGACCGATCCGTTTCCCGAGGAACAGGCAAAGATGTACCCGATCGGGTACGTCAGTGATCGTTATCGGGGTCTATTTCGCCAGCTGCTTTGGGCTGCAGAACGCATCAACGATGGGTACTACGGTTGGCGGACTGGGTCCCTGCGGGAGTTTGAAACCGCGGATGGAATGATCTACAGACCGGATTCCTGGCAAAACGCAGGCACAGTGGCGGTGCAGATGCTTCTGGCCGGATTGTACGGCTCCGAGGAGTTCGAGCGTGCCGCTGGACCTGAAGGATTCATAACCACCTATAAGGGACTGTGGGGTGATCCCTATGAGTTGGCTGCCGACCCCATTCCAGCCCAGCTTGTACAGCCCTCGCTAGATCTCCCCTTTGTCCCGAATCGCATATGGGACTTCACCGGCGGACCACATTTCTCCTGGGGAACCAGCCTGCCGTGGGGCGCCCTAGATTTTGCCCCACCCTCCGAGCAGACGGGGTGTGTGCCTTCTTCCGAATGGGTGACAGCGCCAGCGCCAGGCCTGATTATCCGCAGTCGGGAAGCGATCATCGAGCTTGACCTGGACGGCGATGGGTATGGTGGGACAGGCTGGGTTCTGGTCTACTTCCACATGGGAGAGAACGATCTGATTCCCGAGGGTACGCGCGTTCAGACGGGTGATCTGTTGGGTCATCCCTCCTGTGAGGGTGGACGATCCACCGGCACGCATTTTCAACTGGCGCGGCGCTACAATGGAGAATGGCTACCTGCGTGGGGACCCATACCGTTTGTCTTGGATGGCTGGGTGGCCGACCGCGGGGTAGAGCCTTACGAAGGCACGCTGACCAAAGGCTCGAAGGTGGTGCCCGCGTGCACTTGTTCCACCCGCGAAAACCGAATTCTTTATGAGCTCCCCGAGGGATAGGCAGACCCTCGTCCGCGCATCTCCCTCGAATAGCAGTCGAATCTCGGACCGATTCGGGCCTAATTTGCTCAATGCTTGCAGTCGACTTGGCGCTGTGCTAGAATGCATTTGTTCATCGCGGAAGGTGGTCGGAGAAGTGGGCAGCCCCCACTTTTCTTCATAAATAGGCACCGTGCACATCCCCGATGGATCGAAGATCAAAGAAGGGGTAAGTTAGAGAAATGAAGAGCGAGTTCACGCTTGCGTTCAATGAAATCACCGAGCGGTTTGGGCTCTCCCAGGATACCGTTATGGAGGCGCTCGAGGCCGCCATGGTGTCTGCCTACCGTCGCTCGGTAAACGCCTCAACTGCGCAGGAGATCGAGGCCCGAATCGGCTCGGAGACGGGCGAGGTTCGCATATTTGCCGAAAAAGAGATCGTCGACGAGGTCCAAAACCCGCTCACGGAAGTGACTCTAGAAGAGGCGCTTCAATACGACGATAAGGCCGAGATGGGTGGGATGTCGTTGGTCGGTTCTACGCCCGAGGATTTCGGTCGCGTGGCGGCCCAGACCGCCAAGCAAGTGATCCTGCAGCGCCTGCGCGAGGCGGAACGCGATGCGCAGTACGATGAGTACATCGAGCGCGAAGGAGATATGGTGCACGGAACCGTGCACTCGATCACCCCGCAGTCGGTTACCGTTGGCCTCGGTAGGGCGGAGGCCATTCTTCCCAGAAACCAGCAGATCCCCGGCGAGCGTTTTCATGTTCGCGATCGCATTCGGGTCTATGTGCTCGAGGTCCGGAAATCCTCCCGAGGACCGGTGATCGTGGTATCGCGGACGCATCCCAATATGCTGCGTCGGCTGCTCGAGATGGAAGTTCCCGAGATCAATCAAGGCTTGGTTGAAATCAAGGCCATTGCCCGCGAGGCGGGCAAGAGAGCCAAGGTCGCGGTCGCAGCCACTCGCGATGGAGTGGACCCGGTGGGCGCGTGTGTCGGCATGCGAGGCGTGCGTATCCAGTCCATTGTGCGCGATCTCAATGATGAAAAAATTGATGTGATTGAGTGGAATGCAGATGCAGCCACGTTCATCTCCAAGGCGCTGAGCCCGGCCCGCGTTTCCGGGGTCTTCCTTGACGAGGACGTGGAGCGCGGCAAGACCGCCGCGGTGGTCGTCCCGGAGGATCAACTCAGCCTGGCGATCGGACGCGCCGGTGTGAATGCACGCCTCTCGGCGCGCTTGACGAATTGGCGGATCGACATCAAGAGCCTGGTTGAGGCGGCAACCGAATCGCTGAACCGATTGGCCACCGACGAGTCGTTTGCAGAAATGGCAGCCTCCGAGGCCGAAACGATGCCGCAGATCGAGATGATCCTGACGAAAAAGAAAGAGACGCGACCCGTAACTCCTGAGGAATACCATCTGCTGACGGACTTCGTGGTGCGGGTGGAAGAGGAGCTCATGTCGCGCCGGAATGCTGAGCGGCAGATTTATCTCGATAAGCTCGAATTAATTCGCGGGCGGATCCCTGAGGGCGCTTACCACGTGACGCTTGCTGAGGTCGGCATCAGCACGCGGGTCGCTAATCTGGTCACCGAAGCCGGATACGAGACCGCAGGGCAGACACTCGAGCAATTGGAGATTGATGAAGATAAGATCCTTGCGTTGCAGGGCATCGGACCCAAAGCCATCTCCGAGCTGAAGGAGATACTTCCGGGCTACGAATATCCTGAGCCGGTTCTAGAAGCAGAACTGGTGGAAGAGGAAGAGGAGCCCGCCGCGGAGGAGGGAGAGGCGGAGGCTGAAGTCGAAGGTGAACAGGTGGCGCCCGCGGTTGAGGGAGAAGGTGAGCCCAAAGCTGAAGGGGAAGAAGAAATCAAGGCGATACCCATCGAAGAGGCCTTTGAGCGAGCCATCGAGGAAGTCAGCCAGGCTGTGTTGGAGGTGGATGAGGCCGAAGGGACCGAAGCGGAGCGGGAAGCGGAGCGCAAGAAACGAAAGGAGCGCTCGCGAGTGGTCGAATTCGATCCAGATACGGGCGAGACGGTCGTGCGACACCGAAGAAAAGAAAGCCGGCGGACCGACTGGCAGGATGCAGGGGATTTCGAGGAATAGCGCAAGCGATGTCCGGGAAACACGTCCCACAGCGGACTTGCGTAGGCTGCAGGGAAGTGCTTCCGAAAAGGTCGCTGATCCGCATCGTTCGCACTCCCGATGGTGTTAGGATTGATCCGAGCTCGAAGGCTCCCGGCAGAGGCGCCTACTTACACGACCGACGAACTTGCTGGGAAAGAGGTCTGAAAGGATCTCTGTCCAAAGCGCTGCGAGTAGAATTGACGATTGACGATCGCAATGAACTGATGCATTACATGGATCAGTTGCTAGAGTCCAATGGCTGAGCCCGGCCACCGAGCCGCGGCAACAAGCAGGATCCCCTAGGCCGGTAGCTCGCTCAAACTCTGGCCAGAGGCTGGAGGTGTGACATGAGCGAGGATGGCCAAAATCTCATTGAGATCCCCGAATCCCTTACGGTCCGTGACCTGGCGGACCGTATCGACGCGAGCCCCATCGATGTAATCAAGCACCTGATGGCCAACGGAGTGATGGCCAACATCAATCAGCAGATCGACTTCGATACGGCAGCGATCGTTATGGCCGAGTTCGGTTACGAAGCCCAGGCCCCTGAACCGCTGGAAGCGGACGCATCCGAGCAAGCCGCGGAGCTGCCGCGCTGGCGACAGATACTTGATGAGGAGGATCCCGAAAAGCTCGTGGATCGTGCCCCGGTTGTCACTATCCTGGGTCACGTAGATCACGGCAAGACCACCCTGCTCGATACCATTCGGAAAGAGGAAGTGGCCGCCGGAGAAGCGGGTGGGATTACGCAGCATATCGGCGCATATCAGATCACCCACAACGATCGGCCGATTACATTCCTGGATACGCCGGGCCACGCCGCGTTTACTGCCATGCGCGCTCGAGGCGCCCAGGGTGCGGATATCGCAGTGCTGGTGGTCGCCGCGGACGATGGCGTGATGCCTCAAACGCGCGAAGCGCTGGCACATGCCAACGCGGCCCGCGTGCCTATCGTTGTGGCGCTGAACAAGGTCGATCGACCTAACGCAAATCCGGACAAGGTGAAGCAAGAACTGGCGGACGTGGGATTAGTGCCCGACGAATGGGAAGGGGATACGATGGTCGTGCCGGTGTCGGCCAAGCAAGGTTCAGGCATCGAGGACCTATTGGAGGCCATCCTGCTGGTTGCCGATTCTGCGAAAATCCGAGCCAATCCCGAGGGAGAGGTACTCGGCACGGTTATCGAAGGCGAGATAGACAAGACCAAGGGGGTCTTGGCGACTCTGTTGGTGCAGAACGGGACGCTCCACGCCGGCGATGTTGTCATTGCGGGGGACGCCCAGGGTCGGGTTCGTGCCATGTTCGACTATCAAGGTAACGCCATTGAGCAGGCGCCCCCCTCGACGCCAGTTTCTGTGCTGGGGATTTCGGATGTGCCACGCGCGGGCGAGCTGTTCACTTTGGTCGCATCCGTACGTGAGGCCAAAGCGATTATCAAGGCCCGCCAGGACGAAGTGGTTGTCGCGCCTGGCGTCGCGCCGGCCATGACCCTGGATCAGATCTTCGAAGCCTTCCATGCGGGCGAGGCCCAGGAATTGAGATTGGTCGTAAAGGCCGATGTGCAAGGTTCGCTGGAGCCGATCTGCAATTCGCTTGAGGAATTGAGCGTCGGGGATATCCGGATCAATGTGCTGCACTCGGCAACTGGCAATATCGGGGAGGACGATGTGATGCTCGCATCCGCCTCCGGAGCCATCGTGATCGGATTCAATGTGGAGGCAGACCAGGCCACAAGGCGATCGGCAGAAACTGAGCGAGTCGACATCCGCGTGTACGACGTGATCTATCGGCTGACGGAGGACATCGAGAAGGCGCTGAAGGGAATGTTGGAGCCCGAGAAGCGAGTGGTGGAACTGGGTCAGGCAGAAGTGCTGGAGATCTTCCGCATTCCGAAGGTGGGCAAGATCGCTGGCTGCCGAGTACTTGAAGGTGAGATTCGGCGCAACGCGCGCATGCGCGTCATGCGCGATGAGGAGAATCTGCATGAAGGTCCTGTCGCCTCACTAAGGCATGAAAAGGAAGACGTGAATGAGATTCGCGAGGGCTTCGAGTGCGGAATTGCCCTCAAAGGCTTCGAGGCCTTCAAGAAGGGCGATAGGCTGGTAGCCTTCGTAGAGGAGATCGTAGCAGTGGAATAGAGTCGGAGACTCCCTTTTACGTTCGGACGATTCAGTCCGAGGGGGTAATCGAAGAATATGCCTGGATTTCTAAAGTGAGAAATAGACGTGCCTAGCGAGACACGCGCGCGCAGGGTCGCTGACCGAATCAACCGGGAATTGGCGATCCTGCTTCAGCGAAAGGTGGCCGACCCGCGGCTGGCGAGTCTAACCGTCACCGGAGTGGATGTGGATCGCGAACTGGCCTACGCAACGATTTATGTGACGGCTCTAAATGAGGAGCGAGAAGTGCTGCTCGCGCTTGAGAGCGCGCGCGGATTCCTACGCAAAGAGCTGGCCTCCAACATTCCCATGCGCGCGTTTCCTCAACTTCGATTTCGCTGGGATTATTCTCCGGATCGGGGCGCGCGCGTCGATGAACTGCTGGACCGATTGCAGGAGGAACAAGAAGAGCTGGAGGCGCGTGGTGAGGCCTCCCAGGATGACCCCCTCGAATCCACGCCCCGCGAAGGCTAGCGGAAACTGAATACGGATGACAACTGAGGTCGAGCGAGCCGCAAGACTGATCGCAGATTCGTCAGAAATTGTTGTCATCAGTCATGAGCGCCCTGACGGTGATGCGGTCGGATCGATGCTCGCGTTGACCCTGGCACTACAAGGAATCGGGAAACAAGTCTGGCCCGTGCTTGCCGGCGGCTTGCCACGGAAGTGGCACTTCCTTCCCGGGGCAGATCGGGTTCGGCCAGAGCTCGCTGCAGGCGAAAAGTTGATCGTCACGGTAGACGCAGCCGACGTCCGGCGGCTTGGGCCACTGGATGTCAAACGTGTGGATCTGAATTTCGATCACCATCCGAGCAACACCCAATTCGGCGAGATCAATATAGTCGACCCAGGAGCAGCGTCCACGACGGTGGTTCTGTACCGGCTCTTCCCCGAGCTGAAGCTCCCTCTCGAGGTCGATATTGCCAGCAATCTGCTGCTGGGCCTCATCACCGATACGCTCGGATTTCGCACGAATAGCGTCAGTTCCGATACATTGAGGATCGCGGCGGAATTGATCGAACTCGGAGCTGACATTTCGAAGCTATACCGCAAGGCGCTATTGGGACGCAGTTACGAGGCGGTGCGCTATTGGGCGCAGGGCCTATCGCGGATGGAAATGCGCGATGAAGTGGTGTGGGCCGTCCTTCGCGTCTCGGACCGCGAGCTTGCCGGGTATCCCGGCTCAGATGACGCCGATTTGATCGACGTGCTGACCACGATTAAGGGGCCACGCGTCGCTATCCTCTTTGTGGAGCAGCCGCAGGGCCAGGTGAAGATAAGTTGGCGCGCCCTGCCTGGGGTAGATGTAAGCCGGCTGGCCGGCAACTTCGATGGAGGAGGCCACGAACTTGCATCGGGCGCCATGATCGAAGGGGAGCTCCCGCAGGTCGTGGAGCGAGTGCTTAAGGCGACCTTCGCGGCCCTCGAGCAGGCAGATTCTTGAGCAGTTTCGGCGTCATCGTCGTTGACAAACCTGAGGGGCCAACCTCGCATAAGGTGGTAAGCATCGTGCGCCGCGGCACGCGGGTTCGCAAGGTGGGCCATGCGGGAACGCTCGATCCGAGGGCCTCCGGCGTGCTGGTGCTTTGCCTGGGTCCGGCCACGCGCCTCTCCGAATACCTCTCCAGCTCAACCAAGAGCTACCAGGCCAGAATTCGGTTTGGCGAGTCGACGGAGACCTATGACGCCGAAGGCGCGACGACGAGTTCCGCAGGTGAGGTGCCCACTGAAGTGCAGATCGAGTCTGCCCTGGAGATGTTTCGGGGTGAGATTCAACAGGTCCCTCCGCCCTACAGCGCAATCAAGCTCCAGGGAAGAAAAGCCTACGAGTTGGCGCGGGAGGGGAAGCCAGTGAAGCTCGACCCTCGCAACGTAACGGTATACGAACTCACGAAGCTGGAATACGAACCACCGGATCTGAGCGTCCGAGTCGAGTGCTCGGCGGGAACCTATATTCGATCCCTGGCCCACGATCTCGGGCAAGCGCTATCCACCGGTGCACACCTGTCGGCGCTGCGCCGCCTCAGGGCTGGACCATTCGGCTTGCAGGATGCGGTGAGGCTGGATGAGTTGCAGGAGGCCATGAGGCGGGGCGTGTGGCAGACTCTGGTGCGCCCTGCGGCGGAAGCGCTTCCGGATCTCCCGATTGTTACGCTGGAGGAGACCGAGCTGCAAAGGATCCGAAACGGGCTGCGCATTCCATCAAAAGACGGTGCGACAGGAATGGCAAGAGCATTGGATCCGGGCGGGGAGTTGGTGGCGATCCTGGTTTCGGCCGAAAACGGCCAGGAATGGCAGCCTCGCAAAGTATTTCTCTCCTAAATGCAGCACCTTCACGATCTGAATGAGGCTCGACTAGAACGTAGCTCTCTTACTATCGGCTCCTTCGATGGCGTTCATCTAGGCCATCAAGACTTGCTGAGAAGGATGGTAATGCGGGCGAAGCGAGCCGATTTGCCGGCGGTTGTCCTGACCTTCTATCCTCATCCCTCCGTTGTGCTGCGGCAGCGCACTCCAGCCTTTTACATCACAGCTCCAGATGAGAAAGCCGAGTTGCTCGGGATAGCGGGCGCGGATTACGTCATCACGCAAACTTTCGACCTGGAACTCTCTCAGATCCAGGCCGGCGATTTTCTGGATCGGCTCATCGCCCAACTCGGGTTTACGGACCTATGGGCTGGTGAGGGTTTCGCACTGGGTCACCAGCGTCGCGGTAACCGACACTTCCTTGAAAGGGAAAGCCACGCCAGGAACTTCCGCTACCATCTCGTTCCTCCGATGGTGGTAGGGGGAGAGATTGTTAGCTCGACGCGTGTGCGAGAAGCGCTTCGTTCCGGTGATGTCGCGCGGGCCGCGACCTACCTGGGAAGGTCATTCGTGCTTCCCGGGGTCGTTCAAGAAGGCGCGGGGCGCGGAAAGGAGATCGGGATCCCTACCGCCAATCTAATGATCTGGGAGGAGCGCGGCTACCCGGCTGTCGGCGTATACGCTTGCATGGCGGAGGTCGATGGGGTACACAAACAAGCCGTTACAAACATTGGCTTTCGGCCCACATTTGAGGACGAACTTAAGCTGCCTGTCGTAGAGGCCCACCTGCTCGATTACGAAGGGGAGCTCTACGGGAAAGAAATCAAGCTCGAGTTCGTCGATCGACTGCGCGACGAGATGCGTTTCTCCGGCCCAGAGGCACTCCACAAACAGATTAAGCTGGATATTCGGCAGGCCCGCAGCTTGTTAGAGGAGCGAAGGCCGGGATAGGATCGGATTACTGCTCCATAGAGTCCCGAACGGCAGCCAGCCGTGTCTCGGCCAGAGCCACGTACTCACCCTCGATTTCATAGCCAACATAGTCTCGCCCGTTCTTCAGCGCTGCCACGCAGGTGGTTCCGGAACCGGCGAAAGGATCCAGAACCACATCCCCCTGGAACGTGTACAGTCTGATGAGTCGTTCGGGCAGCTCTTCCGGGAAGGGGGCGGGGTGGCCAATCTTTCGCGCCGAAACTGCGGGGATGTGCCAGACGCTCTTTGTCCATTCCAGGAACTCGTCCCGTTCAATCGTGCTTTGGTTGCCTTCCCCCTTGCGCGAAAAGGACTGCTTCGAGAACACCAGGATGTACTCGTGGACGTCGCGCAACACTGGATTGCTGGCCGATAGCCAGGATCCCCAGGCCGTTGACGCTGCGGCACTGGCTCCCTTGTCCCAGATGATCTCCCCGCGCATATGGAAGCCGGCCTCAATCATGTCCTGAATTACAAATGCGTGAAGCGGAAGGTAGGGCTTGCGACCCAAATTCGCGACATTGATGCACGCGCGGCCGCCGGTAACCAAGACCCTGTGGGTTTCCCTGAACACCTTGCTGAGCAATTCCCTGTATTCCTCCAGGGACAGGTCTTGGTCGTAATCCTTGCGAACGTTGTAGGGAGGGGAGGTAACCATCAGGTGAACCGAGTGGTCCGGTAGCTCACTCATTTCCTCCGAGCTACTCTCAAATATGCGGTCACGGTGTTCGTCCGGCAGCTCCTGCTCTATGTATTCACTGACCTGCTCGGGCTGGAGATTGTGATAGAGGCGACCGGAGTAAAAGGGTGAGGAATCGTGGCTGAACCGACCCCCGGTTCCGAAGCTGCTGGTCGAGGTTCGCTTGCGATCTGACTTAGCCATAGCCCAGCTGCCTCAGCGCCTTGGCGTCATCGCGCCAACCCGGCCACACCTTGACCCGCAGATCCAGGTAGACCTTCCTGCCCGACATCTGTTCAATCGACTCTCTTCCCCGTTTTCCGATTTCGCGCAGCATTGAACCGCGCTTCCCAATCACGATCCCCTTCTGCGAATCGCGTTCCACATATATCGTTGCGGCGATGTACGCACCGCGTTCGCCCCGCTCGGTGTACTCATCGACCTGCACTGCAAGGCTATGGGGGACTTCGTCACGCAGGAGGGCGAGCGCGGCAGAGCGGATAAGATCGGCTGCGATATCGCGTTCATAGGCGTCCGTTATCTCGGAGTCCGAATAATACTGAGGGCCCTCCGGAAGACGGTCAATAATCTCCTGGATCAGTAAATCCAGGTTGTCTCCGCGGGTGGCGGACACACCCACCGGGTGTGCGGCCGGCAGTAGAGCCAAAAAGGCGTTCCAATGGGACTGCAGACGCTCTGGCCGAACGAGATCCATCTTGTTCAGTGCTGCGATGGTTGCGGTCTTTGGGGCGCGTTGGAGAATGGCTTCTGCGACCAAGCGATCGCCTAATTTGGGTGCCTGATGCACGTCGAATACGCACAAGATCAAATCCGCGCCTTCTAACGCGTTTGACGCTACGCTATTCATATACTTTCCCAGCCGATTGCGAGGCCGGTGAATTCCTGGCGTGTCCACAAATATGGCCTGTACGCTGGAAGTAGTTAGGATGGCCAATTGGCGCACGCGCGTCGTCTGCGGCTTGGGAGAGACGGGCAGGATGTCTTGTGCCAGGATAGCGTTGAGCAGCGTTGATTTGCCAACGTTGGGCCTGCCTGATACGGCCACAAAACCGGAGCGGTGCTCGCTGACCACCGTCCCATTGTCTGGTCAAGCGCGCGGGCTGTCAAGCGAATCTTCCGATCGCCATGATTCCCAATTCTGGGCGCAGGCTATAATACCGGGCCACTGAGCAGACAGAGTGCCCAATGTCCATTTTTCGACGATCTAGAAAGCCAAATCGGTTTATTGAGCTGCTGATCAAACAAGCAGAGCATACTTCTGAGGGCCTGAAGATCCTTCTGGCTTACGTGAAGGAGCCTAAAGAAGCTTTGGCGAGTAGAATGACCGACCTTGAGAAGGAGGCGGATGAAGTCCGCCGGATCCTGATTGATGAGCTCAATCGAACCTTTGTAACTCCCATCGATCGGGAGGATATTTTTGCGCTTTCGCTCACGATCGACGACGTGCTGGACTATGCCAACACGACCATCGAAGAGATGGAGCTGCTGGATATCGACCCCACGCCTCATATGGTGCGGATGGTTTCTCTGCTGAGTGAGGCGGCGGCTGAGATTCACAGGGGGGTGATGCGGCTCGAGAAGAATCCGAATGTGGCCAACGATCATGCGGTGCGTGCCAAGGCACTTGAAAATAGGACCGAGACGGTTTATCGGGAGGCCATCGCCGAGCTGTTTCACATGCCCACAGATGTCGACCACATCGTGGAGATGCTGAAGCTCCGGGAGGTGTATCGGCACCTATCCAACGCGGCCGATCGCGGGGACGCAGCGGCAAACGTGATAGGTGATATCGTCGTCAAGAAGATGTAGGGTGAAACGAAAAAGGGGCGCTCAAGCCCCTTTTTGATTCCGAACCGCCGCTGGAGATCCTCGCCGGAGGATGCTTCCTTACGCCGCAAGCCGATCCAGCTTCATTCCCACTTCCCTCCACTGGATCTTTGAGATTCCGAGCTTTTGACGGATCGAGTCTTTGTCCATGCCCGACTTGTAGTCGGTGAGGGCGCTGGTCCACCTGCACATGTTGAAAGAGAGGTGCTTCTCGAGCCCGGCCTCATCACCGACATCTTCCAAAAGATATTCGAGACGCCGGGGAGAGTATGGAAAAAGCCGCTCTTTCGGCTTGTACTGCTTGAGATACTCCTGGTAAGCCGGAATCCAGCTTGATTCGAGGAGCAGCTTCCGCTCACGATAACGCTTGCTTACATCGCCATACCGAATCCAGAGCATGGGACCCTCGGCAGAGTTCAGATCCACATGGTTGAGATGGATCGCCAGGCATTCGCTCTTCTTGATGCCGGTATGCAGCAGCAGGCTGACCAGAGTAAAGGCACGCGCATCCGGCGGATCCTTCTGTCGCATTTCCTCCGCCGCCTTCAAGACCGCCAGGAGCTCGTCTTGGGTCAGGACTCCTGGCAGAGGGCTCAGCACCGATTCTTGTGGAATAGAGGCGGCGGGATCTTCCACCAGCACTCCGGCATGGGTCAGCCAACGGAAGAAAGCCTTGAGCGAGGTGACTCGCCGGGAATAAGTCTTTGGACTGCAGGGGACGCCTCGCCGGTTGAGCATCCAATCGAGGTAATTTCGCAGATCGTGGGTGCCGATGGAATTGATGGAGTGTCCGGCTCCCATGAAGCGTGCCAGCAATCTCAAGTCTCCCGTGAAGGCTTTCACCGTATTGATAGAACGCCCACTGTCTTCCAGATCTTCTCCCCAGACCTGGATCGCGGCACTCAAGCTGGAGTCCGGTCGCAAAGGACCCTCCGCGATGCCAACTTCTTGGCCAGAGCTGGAGAATATGGGTAGGTTCTCACGTCTCTCAGACATGGGCTGTCCTACAGGATTTCAGCAAGGGACACTCTCGGAAAGCCTTCTCAATTGAATCCCACAAAGTATGGTGCCTGCTTCGCATAGCCAGGAGCGGCGATACTAGACTCGAGCATGCGAATTGTCAAATGCTAAGCGCTGGCTGGTGCTAGGAGGGTTCGGTCATTCCAGCTGGTCTCGGGTGGGGTCGAAACAGGGGTCGTAGTCATCGCCCACAACCAGGCGAAAGGCAAAGGGAGAGGTTGGATCGGGATCGCTGATCAGTCGAGAATCCGGCAGGCCAAAAGACTGCAGGATCTCTTCGGCAGATCCGTCTTGCGCCAGACCGTAGTCGATAAGATGCGTCAAGGTTCCGGATGAGGGCGATTCGGAGTCTACATAAGTTGCGAAGCCGGCATACTCAAGGCGTTCTGCGGCGAGGGCTCCCCATTGCGCTTTTGCGGAAGAGTTGGCAACTTCCACCGTCATCGCCACTTCCGGCACCAATTCATCGAGGGCATCGAAATCGAATGCATCCGCCACGAGCGCGGCAATCGCGCTTGGCTTAGGCACCAACACTTGCGCGCCTGAGCTCGGAATACGCCAACTCGTTACTTCGTCCCGCCCAATAAAGCGGCTGCGAACATCGGCTGTGTCGATGCGTGCCGCGAGCGGTGCAAACGAAAGCAGGTCCGCCAGCACGAGATCCGTGGTGACCGTGTCTCTCAGATCGCTGTAGAGTTCCGGGATGCGTGGGATCAGCTGCAGCGAGAGAATCTCCCGGTAGAGCGCTCTGAGCACTTCCTGCTGCCGGCGCCCTCGATCAAAATCCGAAGACAGCTTGCGGGAGCGCGCGTACCAGAGCGCCAAATCCCCGTCCATCTGCCTTACGCCGGTCGGAACGGTGTAAAGATACCAATTCTGTTCCTTCTCCGGGTCCAGCCCGGGACTTCTTAGTCTCCAATCGCGATACGAGCAGGTTACATTCACCTCCACGCCGCCGATCGTGTCGACGATGCGCCCGAATCCGTCCATCTCGACTTTGGCGTAGTGATGGATTGGTATCCCGAAGTTATAGCGGACGGTATCCGCAAATAGCGCCGGACCTCCGCCGGGATAGTTCACGCGTTCCCCAATGCTGAAGGCGGTGTTGATGCGCTGCATACCGTATCCGGGGAGGTATACGTACAGATCGCGGGGGATCGAAAGCATTGAAACTTCGCCAAGCGCGGGGTAAATCGAAATGATGATGATCACATCGGTGTTAAACCCGGTCCAGTTTGGGCGGCGATCAGATCCCAGCAGCGCGATGTTGATAATGGCCGGATCGATTGCTAGCGGCGCGACGGGCGGAGGGATTGGCGTTGGCGGCGGCGGGGCGTTCCCGTAGGTGAAGGGCGCCGGCCAGCCTACATCGAAGGCCGGAAGCCCAGTGGGTTGTGGTGTGGAGCTGGCCGCTGGGGGGGTCGGTGTTTTATAAATCTCGGTAGGCAGCTTCTCCAACCGGGGCGCATTGCGTTCCGATTTGGGGGAAGGAAGACACCCGGCCAGCACGAGGGCCAGGGCTATGGGAGCCAATGCAGTTCGCATCATGAAGCGTCAGCAGCCGTCCCCTTGATGGCTGGAATCATTCCCGCAGCCGATGTGGGGACTAGCTGATTTGTTGCGTCGCTGGTCGCGGCTCGAGGCCAACCCAGCGCAGGGCCAGCATGCCGTAGAGCAGCGTGAGCCAGAAGGTGACACCCCGGAATGCAATGGCAATCACCGCGGAAATTGCCAGCGTCAATCCGAGCGAGGTCATGACCAGTATCATAGCCCCCTCCACGAATCCGATCCCCGATGGTGTGGGCGAAACGATATAGAAGAGATATCCGATGCTGAAGCTGGCGATCAATACCGTGATCGTGAATGGCTGGCCGAAGGCCACGAAGATCAGACCCAGTATGACGATGAGCAGCGCCTTGCTGCTGAAGGCCAACGCCGCAGGAACCAACAGCTTTCTCGGGGCCTTTCTAACCACCTGCAGCCCCTCATACACGTCCTCGGCGAAGGGGAGCGCGCGGGAAAGGTCTACCGATTCTCGCCGCAGAATAGGACGTAAGAGCCGGTTCAGGAGAATTCCAAGCCGGGTGAGCACGCCTGCAAGCAGGACCGGGGAGCGCATCCCCATCACAAGCACCATGCCCGTGCCTAACGCGATCCCCGCCAAAACGAGCATGGCCAGGACGCTTGCCATGCTCAACTGGTTCAGCCTGAAAAGGAAGAACAGGCCAAGCAGCACAACCGCCAGTAGACTCGACTGCTCGAGGAACACGAACAGCGCGCCTCCGGTCGTGACCCTGCTCGAAGGGAGACTGCGCTTCTTTCCATCCGCGATCAAGATCGCCATACCGCCCATGCCTGCGCTTGGCGCCACCACGCTCACGAACTGGGCCGACACGGCGACCAATCCTAAGTGAGCAAACTGCTCCTGGAGTCCGAGGATCCGGTATATCACCCAGAAGGAAGCGGTGACATTAACCAGCCAGACGAGCTGCACCACGACCGCCAGAGCCAGCCATGCCGGGTCCCCTTTCCGCAACGATTGAATGACTTGCTCGAGTTCGGCAACTCGGGAAAAGAAGAAGAAAGCGGCAATAGAGATTGCGAGCAGGATCAGCAGTCGGCGCATCGTTCAGGCCGGGAGCCTTTCCAGGCTGGTTGGATCGCCCACGGCAAATGCGTTTGCATCGCCGAAGATCCGGGTGCAAAGCTTGGTTAGCACGTCTTTTGGCCCCAGCTCGATGAACGTGTCGATACCCACCGCGCGCAGAGCCTCGATGGTCTCTGTCCATCGCACGCGGGAGGTGAGCTGTGCCTGCAGCTCCTCTCGGATTTCCGCCACGGAAGACAGCGGCTTGGCGCTGACGTTGGCAATCACGGGGAATGCGGGGGGCTCAATGGGTGTTGCCTCGATGGCCTCATTCAATTGCGCCTGAGCGGGCTCCATCAGGGCAGAGTGAGCGGCGATGCTGACCGCCAGCGGAATCACCCGTCGTGCACCGGCCTCTTTCAACTGCACGGTGACTAGCTCCATCCCCGCCTCGGATCCAGAAATCACGAGCTGTCCCGGGCAGTTGTCATTGGCAAGCTGGACGACTTCACCCGTCGCGGCTTGCACCTCCGAGCACACCTTGGCGACCGGCTCGGGATCCAGTCCCAATACCGCGGCCATGCGACCCGGGCTGCGCTCTCCGGCGGCCTTCATGGCCTCTCCTCTGGCGCGCACCAGCTTGAGCGCGTGCTCAAACGACATGGAGCCCGAGCACACCAGCGCCGAAAATTCTCCCATGGAGTGCCCCGCGGCTGCGGCCGGGAGGGCCTGGGCATCGAGAGCTCGAAGCGCCGCGATGGAGTGCACCAAGATGGCGGGTTGAGTGTTAATGGTGTCGTTGAGCTGTTCCGCGGGACCTTCCCAACAGAGGGTGGAAAGTGGAAAGCCGAGGATCTCATCCGCCTGCTTAAAGACTTCCGCCGCGGCCGGATGCTGGAAGGCCAATTCCTGGCCCATTCCTACTTCTTGAGAGCCCTGACCTGGAAACAGGAATGCGGTGGAGCGTGAATTGAAGGCCATGGCCGGGAGCGTTAGTTGCTTTCGATCTCCACGACCTCGCGGCCCGCGTAATGGCCGCAGTTGGGACAAACGTGGTGCGGCAGGTGCTTGTCGCCGCAATTCGTACAGCTGATCAGATGCCGGGGCCGGAGCGCATCGTGAGCACGGCGCCGATTGCGTCTACCTTTTGAGGTCCTCCGTTTAGGGAGAGGTGGCATTAGGTTCCGCTCGACTTTGCAAAATTGTGCCTGCCCAATGGGCAGGCCGGACCATTATAACTGGGGGGAAGGCACTGTCAAGAAGCCGGATTACGATGCTCATCCCGTACTTAATTGAGGCCGCGGGAGAGCGGTACAAGGTGCGTTCGGTATAATGCGCCCGTGCAGTCAGAAAAACTGACCCACCTCGACGACGAGGGACGGGCGCGCATGGTGGATGTAGGCGGGAAGCCGGAGAGCGAACGCGTGGCAATTGCCAGGGGCGTCGTGCAGGTGTCGGCCGAGACGCTTGCCACAGTAAGGGCGGGGAATCTCAAGAAGGGCGACCTTGTCGCTGTGGCGGAGCTGGCCGGAGTCATGGCTGCCAAGCGCACCGCGGATCTCATTCCGCTTTGCCACCCTCTGTCGCTGACGCATATTGAGGTCGATCTTGAATTCGCAGAAGATCCGCCGAGCATTCAGGTGAAGGCAGAAGTTCGGACCACGGCCCGCACCGGCGTGGAGATGGAGGCGCTCACCGCCGTGTCAGTGGCCTCGCTGACGGTCTACGACATGATCAAGGGGTTAGAAAGAGGGGCGCGCATCACCGACATCCGCCTGATCGAGAAGCGAGGCGGTTCTTCTGGAGATCTGGTTCTGGAGTAGGTATTGGTAATCGAGGTCTTGTATTTCGCTACGCTCCGGGACCTGATTGGGCAGCGGAGAGAAAAGATAGAAATTCCCGACGGCTCGACAATAGGCGATCTTAAGCTCAGGCTCGGGGAGCGAGGGGAGCGGATCGCGCTCTCTCTGGATAGCGCCTTATTTTCTATTAATCGCGAATTTGCATTTATGGAAGAGAGCCTCAACGAGGGCGATGAGGTAGGCGTGTTCCCTCCCGTGAGCGGTGGAGTGCAGCCTACGATCCTCAAAGTCACGCCGGATAGCCTCGACTTGGATGACATCGTCTCATCCATCACGGGCCGGACCACGGGGGCGGTCTGTGCCTTCACCGGCATCGTAAGGGCCAAAACGACGCGCACGGAACCTCGTGAAACCGCCTACCTCGAGTACGAGGCCTATGAGGCCATGGCGGAAGACAAACTTCGGCAGGTGAGCGATGAAATCAGGGAGCAGTGGCCGGCGGTTGAGGGGATCGCGATCGTGCAGCGACTGGGGCACCTCGAGCCCGGAACGCCGACCGTGTTAATCGCCTGCAGCGCCGCTCACCGCGATTCGGGCGTGTTTGAGGCGGCTCGCTACGGCATCGATCGCTTGAAGCAGATCGTGCCGATTTGGAAGAAGGAAGTTGGGCCCTCCGGGAAATCCTGGATCGAAGGTGGGTATCGGCCTGAGCCATCGGACCGAGCCGCCAAGTGATGGCCGCCCGATCTAAGGAATGGACCTGGCCTTTCCGCTGCAGTAACTGCGGAAGGGATTATCCGAGACAGGGGCTTCCCTACCGCTGCCCTACTTGTGGCGGGCACTTCGACCATGAAGACGGCCTGCGGTACGCGCCGGGAGCGGGGCGGAGGCTGGAGCGTTATTTGCAGTCGTTCCCGCTGCCCCCGGATGCACAGCTTTATACATTGGGGGAAGGCGGCACGCCGCTCGTCGCCGAAGAACTGGAACAGGGTCGGGTTTATTTCAAGTGCGAACATCTCAACCCAACCGGATCCTTCAAGGATCGCGGGACGGTGGTACTCGTCTCCGCACTCAAGGCGGTTGGCGTGGAGCAGGCGGTTGAGGACTCGTCAGGAAACGCCGGCGCTTCCTTTGCGGCCTACGCGGCCAGAGCGGGGATCCGCGCGCAGGTATTCGTACCGGAATATGCCTCCGGCCCGAAACGGGCTCAGATCGAAGCCTACGGAGCAGAGTTGGTGCGGGTCTCGGGTCCGCGATCCGAAACAACCCAGGCTGTACTGCGCGCGGCTGAAAACGGATCGGTCTATGCGAGCCACGCCTACCTGCCTCATATCGTGCCCGGCATGGCGACCATCGCATTTGAGATTGCGGAGGCTCTGGGAAGAGCCCCGGGCGCGATGATCTTTCCGGTTGGCCAGGGTACGTTGTTGCTTGGGGCCTACCTGGGTTTCAAGACCCTGCTGGAGGCGGGAGTGACAGAGGGTATGCCTTCACTCATAGGGGTGCAGGCGCAGGCTTGCGCTCCGCTTTGGGCGGTGCATGTGGGAGGTTCCGCCCGACTGGACTGGGTTAGGGAACAGGAGACCTTAGCCGAAGGGATTCAGATCGTGCATCCGCTTCGTGGGGATGCGGTCCTTCGTGCGGTGGAGGAGACTGGTGGGGCATTCGTCGCCGTAGAGGAAGCCGAGATCGAGCGCGGCCTGAGCGAATTGGCGCAACGAGGATTCTTGGTGGAACCGACCTCCGCCGTCATCTGGCCGGCCCTGGAGAAACTACGTTCCGATCTGCCAGAGCCCGTGGTTGCGGTGTTGACCGGGTCGGGTTTCAAAGTTGGACCTGCGAGTTGGCCCGCTGGAGTAGGGCGCGGCACGCGCGAATAGGTCGCGCGTTAGCAAGATAAATTGCCATATATTAGCAGTAGGCAAGGGAGATCGTAGATCATGAGACGCGTGGTAGTAACCGGAATGGGGACAATCAGTCCCTTGGGGAATTCTGTGGATGAGGCGTGGGGCAACGCCGTAGGAGGGGTTTCGGGCGTGGGGCCTATTACACTGTTCGACCCCGAGGGTTTGCTGGTTCGAATCGCATGTGAAGTCAAGGGATTCGATCCAGAAGACTACATGCAAAAGCGCGAAGCCCGGCGCATCGATCGATTTCAGCAATTCGGAATCGCAGCCGCCAAGCAGGCGATCCAGCAGGCCGGGCTAGAGGTTGAGCCCGAAGAGGCCAGTCGAGCGTCGGTGATCATATCCTCCGCAGTGGGTGGAATTCTCAGCATTGAAGAAGCGATGCACGTCTTCATTGAGCAAGGGGCCCGCAGGATCACACCCTTCATTATTCCAAGGTTCATGTCAAATGGTGCAGCCGGGCTGGTCTCGATCGAGAACGGATTCAGGGGACCCACCTTTTCTGTAGCCTCCGCTTGTGCCTCCGGCTCGGACGCGATCGGTCAGGCAGCACAGATGATCATCACAGGTACAGTGGATGTAGCCGTGGCCGGGGCATCGGACGCCGTAATCAGCCGGATCGGCGTGAGCGGCTTCGATCGATTGGGTGCCATGTCGCGCCGAAATGAGGAATACACCTCCACTCCCGCTCCGTTCGACAAGGATCGCGATGGGCTGGTTATGGGGGAGGGGGCGGCGGTCATCGTACTGGAGGACCTGGAACGCGCGCGGGCAAGGGGGGCCGAGATTCTGGCGGAGCTGGTGGGCTACAGCTCCACCTCGGATTCTTATCACATTACCGCGCCGGCCGAGGACGGTGCGGGAGGGGCGGCTGCGATGGCGGGCGCAATGGAGATGGCAGGCATTTCTCCGGATCGAGTGGACTACATTAATGCGCACGGCACGGCCACGCCCCTGAACGATCTATCCGAGACGCGTGCCATCAAAGCTGCCTTCGGCGAAGCGGCCTATGACGTCCCGATTTCTTCAACCAAATCCATGACGGGGCACATGATGGGGGCCACCGGGGCGCTGGAAGCTATCTTCTGTATCCAGACCATTCGAGATGACATCATCCCGCCCACTATTCACTATCGCACGCCCGACCCGGAGTGCGACCTCGACTACGTCCCGAACGAGGCCCGCCAGTGCAAAGTGAACGTCGCGATCAGCAATGCCTTCGGTTTCGGAGGCCATAATGCGGTTCTAGCTTTTCAAGGCTTCTCAAGCTAAAATCCCGCCCCGTGAAGGGGAAACGGAACCAGGGACGCGGTTAGCTCATCCTTCGGAATGGCAAATCCGCGTTCCATTGATTCAGGCGTGCTGATGCTGACGCCAGATGAATTCATCCAGCAGGCTGGGCTTCACTTCAAGGACCTGCAGCTGGTTCGGCGCGCGCTGACTCACAGCTCCTATGTCAATGAGAATCCCGAGATCCAGGAAGATAACGAGCGGCTCGAGTTCCTGGGGGACGCAGCCCTCGATTTCCTGATTGCCTCCTGGATCTACCGCCACTATCCGGAAATGGACGAAGGTCAGCTGACGCGCCTGCGCTCGGCGCTTGTGCGCACGGAGCAGCTCGCAGCATTTGCGGAGGAGATCCATTTGGGAGAGGCCGTGCTATTGGGGCATGGAGAAGAAAGCTCCGGAGGGCGGGCGCGCCAGGCGCTGCTCTGCGACGCCTTCGAATCCATAATGGGAGCCCTGTATATCGATTCGGGCTTGGAGGCGGTGGCCGCCTTTCTGGAACCCCGGCTCCCTGGAGCCGTGGATCAGGCGATGGAAGACGAGAGCTTGATGGACGACCGCAGTTTGCTTCAAATCTGGGCTCAGGCCGAGCTGGGTGAGACGCCACGCTACCGCACGATCGATTCAACCGGTCCCGATCACGCCCGGGAATTTGTGGTTGAGGTCAGCGTCGGCGAGCAGCCCGCCGCGCAGGGCCGTGGCAAGAGCAAGCAGGAGGCTGCTCAAGCAGCCGCCACTGAAGCACTTAAAACTCTTAAGAAGGGTTAGGGATGAAAATTAATTTTAGCAATGCCCCGCGTCTCAAATCCCTGGAATTACAGGGCTACAAGAGCTTTGCCAACAAGACCCGTTTTGATTTCGCTGGCACGGTAACCGCCGTCGTCGGCCCCAACGGCTCGGGCAAATCAAACATCGCCGATTCCATCCGGTGGGTGCTTGGTGAACAATCCTACCGATCGCTTCGGGGACGCAAGACGGAAGACATGATCTTCGCTGGATCACACGGGAGATCCAGGGCGGGAATGGCGGCTGCCACCATAACCTTCGACAATTCTGATGGGTGGCTGCCCATCGACTACGCAGAGGTCAGCGTTGGCCGAAGGGCTCATCGCGATGGCAAGAACGAGTACCTCCTGAACGGCCAGCGGGTTCGATTGCGTGACATTCAAGACCTGCTCGGAAGCAGCGGCCTGGCGGAACGGAACTACACCATTGTTGGGCAGGGGCTTGTGGACTCCGTGCTATCGCTCAGAGCAGAAGAGCGCAGCAAGCTTTTTGAGGAGGCGGCTGGGATCGCGGTCCATCGGATGAGGCGCGAAGAATCGCTTCGCCGCCTGGAGAAGACCCGCCTGAACTTGGACCGCGTGAAGGACATTCTGGCCGAGATTCGGCCTCGCCTGCGGAGTCTCGAGCGCCAGGCAGAACAAGCGGAGGCTCATGATCTGGTTCTGGAGGGCCTGAAGCACGCTCTCGAGCAATGGTATGGGCACCACTGGTACGCGCTTCAAGATAAGCTCAAGGCGGTGAGGGAAGGCGCCGAATTGGCGGCTCGCGCGCGCGACGAGCTGCTTAGCGAAAGCGAATCGGCCACACGATCGCTCAGTCAAACCGGCGAACGTGTGAACGAACTCAAGGATCGAAGGCGAAGCCTGGCGGAGCAGGTCAGGCAGGCCGCTGCGAAGCGGGAGGCTGGGACACGCGATCTCGCAGTCGCAGAACAGAGGTTGGTATGGCTCCAGGATGAGGAACGCTCATTCGACGGAGAGATCGTCGGACTCGAAACTGCCAAAGCCGACGTAGGCGAACGGCTGGTCTTGGCCAAGGAGGAAGCGAAGGCGAAGGCGCAGGACCTGCCCGGCTTCATACAGGCCAGGTCCGAGGCCCAGGCCGAACAGGAGCGCAGCAAGCTCACCGATCGCCTCAAAGCGCTGGACGGTCAGATGCTGCGTCTCTCGCAGGATCGCGCCTCCCTCGAAGCTCGGCTCGAGCTCACTTCCAAGGCCGCGCTCGATTCGGATCAATTTGCGCGGCGTATGCAGGAGGCCGCCCACCGCGGCGCACTGCCGGGTCTGATTGGTAACCTGGGCCAAAATATTGAGGTAAAGCCAAGTTTCGAAACCGCCATCCTGGCGGTGCTGGACGGATTCGATCGAGGGGTGGTCTTCAAAGACACAACCCAGGTCGAATCGGCCCTGGATTGGCTCACGGGTGAACATCCCAACGGAAAGTTGGGGTTGCTGCCCCTGACCCGCTCGCGCCGGCTGCCGCCGCTGCAGGTCCCAGGCGACCCAGATTGTCTGGGCTGTGCCGTGGACTTTGTCGCCACCGCACCAGAATACGAGAGCGCCATCCAGCTGCTGCTGGGCCGCACCTTGGTGGTCCGGGATCGTAAGTCGGCCAGGCGCGTGTTGGAGGGACTCCCGCTGGACGCGCGGGTCGTCACACTGTCCGGAGAAGTGTTCTATCCCGCAGGGCACGTGCTGGTTTCGGCCAACGGTAAATCCCTCGAAGACCCACAACAGATGAAGGCGCGGCTCCAGCAGGTGGACGGAAAGATCAAGCGCCTGGAGCAGGAGCGAGCCGAGCTCATGGATCGGCGCGAGCGCCTGGAGGCGGAAGTACGGGCGGAGCTCTCCGGCGAGGTAGTAAGGGCCTCGCAGGCCAAGGCCAATAGCCTCGAGGAACAGTTTCACAGCTACGCTGGAAGACTGACCGAGATCCGCAGCCAACTTCTTCGGAACACCGAGGAGCGGAGTCGAACCCGAGATCGCGTGGAGCAGATACAGAGCCAGCTTGAGAGCCAATTGGCTCAATCCTCCGCCGCTTCTACCGAATTGGAGAATCTGGACGCAGCTCTCTCCGCGGCGGACGACCAACGAATGCAGATACTCGCTGCCGAGTCAGAGAGCCGGGAAGCGCGACGAAGGGCCGAGGATCGCTACACCTCGACTCAGATTGAGCTGGCACGCCTCAAGCAGCAATCGGTCGAGATGGAGCGCCGCTTGCAGGAGGATTTCGGACTCGTGAGCTATCAGGGTGGCGAGGGTCAGGAGCCATTGCCTTTGGAGGGACTGGTGGCGCGCCTGCAGCGGTTAGACATCCTCCCGGAGGATCTGGATCAGCAGGTGGACAAGCTGCGCAGGAAGCTGCGAAGGATGGGCTCCATCAACCTGGCAGCCAAGCGGGAGTTCGAGGAAGTCCGGGAGCGGCATTCCTTCCTTAGCGAGCAAATTGAGGATTTGAATCAGGCCGAGCTCCACCTCAAGCAGGTGATTGAGCAGCTCGATGAGCAGATGGCGAGTCAATTTCAGGTCACCTTCGACGCGGTAGCAGAAGCTTTTGAGGACTATTTCGTGCGGCTATTCGACGGGGGTGTGGCGAAATTGAGCCTGCTTCATGTGGAGGGCTCAGATCGGCCGGGCATTGATATAGAAGTCCGGCTCCCGGGTCGCAGGACGCGGGGGCTTGCAATGCTGTCGGGTGGCGAACGCAGCCTGACCGCGGTCGCCCTGATCTTCGCCCTGCTCAAGCTCTCGCCGACTCCCTTCTGCGTTTTGGATGAGGTGGATGCGATGCTCGACGAGAGCAACGTATTGAGGTTTGGAGAAATCCTGAAGGAACTGAGCGAAGATACTCAGTTCCTGGTCATCACGCACAATCGGCAGACGATTCAGGAAGCGGCGGTGCTCTACGGAATCAGCCTGGGCAAGGACAAGGCCAGCGAAGTGATCAGCCTCCGTCTCGACCAAGCAACCGAGAAACTGGCCGCCTAGCGACGCCTCGCGCGGTAGAATGGCACGGCGCCGAAGTGGCGGAACTGGCAGACGCGCTGCGTTCAGGGCGCAGTGGGCTTCGGCCCATGCGGGTTCGACTCCCGCCTTCGGCATGTTGGCCTCGACCCAAAGCGGTCGGGGCCGATTTTCTTGCACTCAATCAATGAATCGTCATTGCGAGGAGCGTAGCGACGAAGCAATCCCCAAG
>FXBF010000052.1_pt1 | contig 30954 bp, 28 predicted proteins | sample 5335321 | NCBI WGS metagenome assembly FXBF01 (sample SAMEA103928391, study PRJEB20085) | sediment metagenome | isolation source: sediment
GGCCCGCCGCAGGACCTCCGGACGGCGTGTGGGTGCAGGGAATGACGCAGACTGCGACCCGCGTGGACTGGGGCGTCGGCCCCCCAGACCCGGCGGTGGGATACGAGATCACCTGGCCGGGAGGCAGGATCGAGCAGGCGGTGCAAACGTGGATCGACCTTCCGGACGCGATCGCGCCCACCGACACCGTGTGCGTGGCGCCGGGGCCGATCGGCGGACCTTACGATCAGGAGGCACGATCATGCGACTTCTACTGGCGGTAGCCGCCGCGCTGCTCGTCGCGGGGTGCCAGGAACGGCCCATCCAGCCGACGAGCCAGAGGCTCGCCTGGGACCCGGACGCGGGCGCGGTGATCCTCACCGATGCCATCACGCCCGATGCCCTCGCAGCGACGGCGCCGGGCACGCTCTGGTTCATCTACAACTATCCGGCCGGCCGCCCGTCGTTCGTCTGCCGCCAGATGGGCGCGTGGCGCGGGCTCGTGGAGGTCCGGGTGACGGCCGACTCCGTGTACCACCCGGAGAATGCTGCACGCTATGAACAGGAGTGCTCGGTGAAGTGGAGTAACCGGCTTCGGATCGGAGATGTCGTTCCCACGGAAGGCCGGGTGAGGCTCCAGTCCGTTCGCCTCACATCGGGGTTCGTTAGCTAGGAAACGGAATGATGATTGATCCTGTAGCCCTAAAATCCGAACTGGACACGGATCCTAGTGGCCTTGGCTACGCCCCACATCTCGCCTCCGGCGACAATAAAGCACTGGTGGGTCTGCTGAATGAGTCGCGCGCCGCGAGCCCGGTGTTTCGCGGCCTCATTCCGGCCCACGAGATCGTGTCCGCTACCGAGCCCGGCGATTGGGCCGGTTTGAGCGTGGCGGAGCAGCGTCGATACATAGCTATGAGCGGAGCTGGGCAGATCGACGTCACTTCCCCGAATGTGCGCAGCGCCTTCGCCGCCATGTTCGGCGCGGGGACCACTACGCGAAGCAACCTAGTGGCGCTGGCCAGGCGGGACGGGAGCCGGATCGAGGAACTCTTCGGCGTCGGGCTGGCCGCCTCGCTGAACGATGTTCGGGAGGCGATCAATGGCTGAGGTCAAGTTTCTCAAAGAGAACCTCACGACCCTATGGGACACCAACGCCACGCTCGCGGACGCGGCCCGCAAGGCCGTTGACTTCGACAACGCGGCCGATCCGCCCGATGAGGCCACTTTTGCGGACTTCTTTCTGACGGTCAGCTTCGACACGACGGCGCCCGCTGCGGGCGACCTCGTAGGCGAGCTTTACGTGCTGCCATCGACCGATGAAGTCTCGGCGCGGTTCCCGACCGGCGGCGATGGGGCGGTGGGTGGCAACGTGGATCCGCAGGGCATCTTTCTCGTCGGCACTTTCGAGGCGCGAAGTCCGGGCCTGGACGCCTCGACCGAAGTGCTGGCGATCGGCGGCGTGCCGCTCTACCAGGGCGAGCAGCGGATCGTGTTCAAGAACGTGAGCGGCAAGACGATCTCATTGGAGTGGCAGCTGGAGGCCAAGTTCTACAAGCACCAGGTCATCTAACATGAGCCGCGTCGTCCTTCGCAGGCCCGGCGACAGCGGCCGGGGGCTCAAGCCGCATCCGTGGGCCATCCAGCGCCGGCTTATCGCGCCCGAGTACCGGCGCATCTTGGACCAGATCGTCGGCCTATGGCCGATCTGGTCTGGCGGTGGCGACCAGATTCAGGATGTATCCGGTAACGGCATCCACTTGACCCGTAACTGGGAGAACGACCCCAACCCTGAAGTATGGGCACATGGCGCGTACGGCACGGTGCTCCGCACGCCGAACGTGGACGCCGAAAACGGCCCGAAGAACAACACGGCCGGCAGCGTTCTTGACTTCGCCACCACCGACAGTCTGTCCTTCATGGTGGTCTTCGAGGGTTGGACCGACACCGTCGCCGCAGACTTCGACCAGTATTTCTTTGTCTGGGCCGACGCTGCCGCTGGAGGGGTCAATGATGGTTGGGGCGCCGTGAGCGAGGATGCGACCGGCGGCGCCATTGTGTTCACGCAAGGCGGCAACACGGCCGTTGAGGCTGCCGCTAATGCCAGCGCCCTCAACGATGGCGCCCTTCATGTTCTGGTCTGCACATGGGACCAGGTGGCCGGCGTTATCAGGGTCTACGTAGATGGCGCACTAGACTACGAGGTCACGGGATACACGGACACCAGCGCGGTAGCGGCCAACCAACAGATCGCCTTGTTTGGCACGGCACCTGATGGCACCGTGAACGACGCTTCGCTCAACGGCACCGACTACATCATGGGGGCGGCGTGGCGACGGGAACTGCCAGCGGCCCAGGTGGGGCTGCTGGCCGATCCGTTCGGCCTGGTCACGATGGACCTGGGCGCGGCGCTGTTTGCTGGACCCGTCTCCGTCACTGTCACCACCGACCTGGCCGCGCTTATCCAGAGACAGGACCAACTCGTGAGCACGAGCCTCGGTGGCGCTGTCCAGGCGCAGGATCTCACCAAAACGGTGTCGCTGTCCGCCCTGGTCCAGCTTGCGGGCCTGACCATCTCGGCGAACCTCGACGGTAGCCTCCGGTCGGTAGGCGTGCTCCGAACGGCGAGCCTCGACGCTGCGATCCAGAGCCCGAACTTGCTTCGGACGGTGCTACTGGACGCCATCCTCAAAGCGACCGTCCAACTCACGCTGTCGGCCGACGCGGCGATCCAATCAACAGGCGAGATCAAGACGCTGACGCTCGACGCCGCGGTTCAGCTTGCCGGGCTGACCGTCGCCACCGGCGTCGACGCCAAACTGAAAGCTCTGGCGATCACGACGATCACCGACCTCGACGCGGCCGTCCAGGCCACGGGGATCGGCGCAACGACCGTGCTGGACGCGGCGCTCAAGGCGCTCGGCATCACGAGAACGGCCAGCCTAGATGCGGCCCTGGCGCTCTTGAACGTTACAAGCATCACGGCGCTAGATGCGGTGCTCTCGTTGCCAGGGACCAAGGCCGTCACGACAGACCTCGACGCGCTGCTCAAGGCGCTCGGCGTCACGAGGACGGTGAGCCTGGACGCGGCCCTCCAGGCGATCGACCGGATCGTGAGCACCGGCCTCGATTCCGCTATCCAGCTTGCGGGCGCAACGCGGGTGGTGGACCTCGACGCCGTTCTCCTACTGCAAGATCGGACGATCAACACGGCCCTGGACGGGCTGTTGCTGGCTGGCGGCCTGACGGTCGCCACGAGCCTCGACGCGCGGCTCGACGTGGTGGGCGAGGTCGTCCTCATCAAGCCGAGTTGGCTCGGCAGCTACGGGCAGCGGATGTGGACGAAGTATTGGACGCCGTTCCGAGACGTGGCGACGGTCCCCACGCCGTTGCAGGCTTCGACAAGCCTGCTGCGCTCGGCCATGATGGATGCGGTGCTACAGACGCCCGGCGGGCCGCTCACGGCAAGCCTCGACGCGCTGCTGGCGGGCACAACCTCCCGGCAGGCCCTCCTTGACGCCATCGTCTCGCTGACGGCTGGCCCCACATCGGTTGATACCACGCTGGACGCTGCGCTTGGGAAGCTGGCGCTTACGCTGAATCTCAACATGGACGCCAGAGTCAGCGCACCCGCTCTGCTCAAGACGGCTTCGCTGGACGCCTTTCTGGCGTTACGCCCGACGACGAGCCTCGACGCCGCCGTGCTCTTGGAGGACCTCACGTTGAGTGCCGGGCTGGACGCATCGATTCAAGGCGGGTCATCGCCTGCGGCACCTTCTAGTCTCGTGGCTACTGAGATATGACCGGCCAAACGCGGATCGAGATGCCGCCGCTGCGGCCACAGGGCTCCGAAACGGCGCCCGAGGCGGACGACCGGCTGGACCAAGACCGGATCGCGTACGTGAAAGCTCAGTGGCAGAGCCAGAATTGGGCGCTGCAATCCCGCGACCGGCAGATCGAGGAGAACATCCGGATGCTCGCCGGTCAGCACTGGAGCGTCCGGAGCGACCTGCTGAACAAGTGGATCGACATCACGGAGTTTCTGACGGACGAGGAGCGGCGGTGGCGCCAGCGGCCCGTAGTGAACCGGCTGCTGTTCTGGTTCATGCTGACCCATGCCAGGGCGACGGAGAACCCGCCGGTTATCACGTTCCAGCCCTCGACCGGCGATCGCCACGATGCCGAGCTCGCGGAGGTCATGGACACGATCTACAAGAGCCTCTGGCAGAACATGGATATGCTGGATGTCGTGGACCGGCTGTTTTCGTGGCTGATCCCCGGCGGCGTGGCCTACATCAAGACTCGGATCGACACGACCAGAGGCCCGATGCGCGAGTGGATCCAGCCGACGATGGTCGAGGGTCCGAACGGCCCGGTGTTCGTGCCCGCCGCGCCGTACAACGAGCAGGGCGAGCTCATGGGCAGGTTGGACGGCGAGGAGTTCCAGCAGACGGGCGAGCCGTTCCGCGAGCGTCAGGGCGAGCTCGACGTGCAGGTACTCTCGCCGCTCGAAGTACGCAGCCAGTGGGGACCCAACCCGTTCCACAAGAAGCGATGGAACATCCACCGGAGCCTACTGACCAGCGAGGAAGTGTTCGATATATGGGGCGTGGAGGTCGAACCCGACACGTTCGGCCCCGATGTGGAGCACAACGATGCGCTCCGGCGGCTCCTGTTCGGCAGCGGGTTCTTCGGCGCCGCGGGCAACGATCCGATGGGCGGTGGTGGCTCGGCGACCACCGTGAGGGAGGGATTCGTCACAGTAGACGAGTTCTGGCACATCCCGACCCGAATGTTCCCTGAGATGGAACAGACGGACTCCAGCCCCGGCGGCCGGCTCCTGACCGTGGCGCACAACAAGGTGCTCTACGACGGCGCCCGGCCCGCGTTCTTCAAGGGTGCGGGCCCCACACAGGAGTTTGAGTTCGTGCGGCTGCCGGGCCGGCCGAACGCCACGAGCCCCCAGGAGATGCTCAACCCGCTCCAGCGGACCTACAACCGTGGATACGCGCAGATCCTCGAGCACCGGAACCTGACCACGAACCCGATTACCGTGGTGGACGATCAGGCGGGCGTCGAGCCGGAACAGATCGAGAACAAGCCGGGGCTCATCATCAAGCTGATGATGCGTGCCGGGGTCGAGCCGATCCGGTACGTGCAGCCGCCCAGGCTCGGAGACGACGTTTACAAGGTCCAGGCGATGCTCGCCGATGAGATCCAGTTCCTCGGCAACCTAGAGGGAACGCGGGGAGATCCACCTACCAGGGATGCCAGCGGCGAGCTCGTGAAGGAGCTTCGGTTCAACACCGACCGATTCTTGGGGCCGACGATGCGCCGGGCTGTCGTGTCGCTCGGTCGCGTTGTCGAGGACTGGATCGCTTACCTGCCGCTCGTGTGGGATGAGGAACAGGTGATCGCGTGGGCCGGCGAGGATCAGGTGACGCGCACCGTGACGGTGTTCCCCGACCTGTTCAAGCAGGGCACGATCAACGTGCAGGCCGACATCGAATCGATGCTGCCGGAGGGCCGCGGCGAACGGCAGCAGCGCGTGTTTATGATGTACCAGGTCGGGCTCCTGGGCGATCCGCTCGACCCGGCCACACGGCGGACGTTCTTCGACCTGTCGAAGTTCCCGCAGATGAGCCGCACGCATCGGCCTGGCGGCGTCGATCGCGTGACGGCCGAGCAGGAGAACGGACGGCTCGTGCGTGGCGCGCCGGCCGCGGAGATCCCTGTGCTCGAGTGGTACGACCACGAGGTTCACGTCGAGATGCACGAGCAGTTTATGAAGTCGCCTGAGTTCCTCAAGCTAGACCCGCAGGTCCAGGAGCAGTTTGCGCGGCATCGTCAGGTCCACCTCGCCTGGATCCAGATACTCATGCAGCAGCAGTTCGAGCAGCAGCTACAACTACAGGCGGCGGTCGCGGTAGCCGACTCGGCGGGGGATGCGCAGCCAGGGGAAAATGGGGCAGGGCCGCAAGGCCAGCGGAGCGGAGGCGGCGGGTCCCTCGCCAACTCACAGCCGACCACCGGCAGCCCGGGTGCGCTACCCCGCGGCGTAGGCGCCCGAACCAACAGCCCGATCAGGTAGGGAGGACAGTATGGCAGAGGTAACAGAGATCCGCGAAGTCGTGGCCGAGGAGTCCGACGCGCCGACGCTGGCTGACGTGTTCGGCAAGGACGCGGCCGAGATCGAGACGCTGCTCGCTGGCGAGTCGAGCGAGCCGGCCGAGGAGCAGCCCGAGGAAGTCGTTGCCGAGGGCGAAGTCGAGGAGGAGGAGGAAGCAGGTCCCGAGCGGCAAGAGGAGACGGTCGCCGAGCAAGAGGACGAAGCCGAGGAGGAGGAGGTCGAGGAGGAGGAAGCCGAGGAGGCCGAAACCGTCGCGCTCACGCTCGCGTCACGAGACGAGGACGCCGAGCCCGACGTACTCGACCTTGAGGCAGCCGACGAGGAGACGCGAGATACGCTCGCGCTCGTGCAGCGCCGGCTCGATGAAGGGGAGACACTCCGCGACCAGTCCGAGGCGATCCGGGCGCAGGCCTTCGATAACGAGGAGCGGGCCGCCAAGGTCCAGTACATCGAGGATCGCCTCAAGGTCGATCCGAGCGGGTTCTTGCTCGAGACGGTCGCGGACGAGGTCCAGAAAGAGGTCCTGCTCGACATGATGCTGGACGACGACCTGTTCGAGTTCGTTACCGAGAAGATCGAACAGTGGGCGGACGGCAGCAGCCATCGGAAGATCGACGCGGCAGAGCGCAAGGCCGAACGGACGACCCGCACGGTCGAGGCGGAGCGTGCGTTCCAGGTCGAGAAACAGAACCGGGCCGACGCGCAAGCGATCGTTGTCGCCGTGCAGGAGCTCGTGCCGGACGACTATCCGCTCGAGGACGCCAACGAGTTCTACAACGAGTCGCTCGTCGTCCTCAAGTCGCACATCGAGAAGAACGGACGGATTGCGCCCGAGGACGTGGCGGAGGTGCTGGAGCGGAAGCTCAAGCGATACGGGATCACACCGGCCCAGGCGAACGGCAAAAAGGCCGCACGCGGGCCGTCAGGACGCGCCAAGAGCGCGGAGGAAACCGGCAAGCAACTCGTTGCGCGCCGGGCGAAGAAGAAGGCTGCGGCGAGCGCCCCAGTTGGGGCCGGAACCGCGGGCGCCGTTGCTGGTCCACCGAAAGGGATGTCCCTGGAGGACGCCTTCAAGTGGGCAGACGGCAACCTCAAATCGGGCTGAACGGGTCAGCCTGCCTACCTACCGAGGGGAGGAAGGGATGAGAAAGTACAACTTGCTCGCCGTGGCGGTCGCGGCACTCGTTGTGTGGGCAGCCGGCCAACTGCTCATGCCCGAGGCGTCCGGGTTCCTGGTCGCGGCTTCGGTCGGGACCACCGCTAGCGTCAGCGGGAACGTCAACGAGGCCATGAAGATCATCTTTCAGGAGCCTCTCACCAACTCGATCGTGCAGGACTCAGACCTCATGGACCTGTTCGAGCAGGACTCGAACGTGCAGGTCCACGAGACGACGGGTGGCCGGTACATCGAGATGGCGCACTACTTCCAGCTTCCGGCCGGTGTGGGCGCTCGTAAGCTCGAGGGCGACTACATCCCCATCCCGGACGGCCCTGTGATCCGCAACTCGCAGATCTGGCTCAAGAAGATCGAGGGTGTGGTCCAGATGACCGGCGACACGATGCGCCGGGTGCGTCAGGGTGAGGGCGCGTTCCTGACCTGGGCACGCCGGGCCTTGCCGGACCTGAAGGAGCGCGTGGACCACGAGCTCGATCGTCAGCTTCTCGGGTTCGGAGCGGGGATCAAGGCGCGGGTCAACGACGTGAACCCGGACGATGGCGACCTTACCATCGGGATCGACGCCAACTTCGGTGTCGCCGGGCTCGGTGATGCGTGGCTCTCCTTCATGGAGGGTGAGCGGATCATCTTCGCAGCCGACGCGGCTGCGGCCACGATCCGTGACGCTTCCGGGCCTTCGGGCGCCAGCTACCGGATCGATGACGTGAACCCCGACGCGCTCACCTTGAAGCTCGACGCGGAGCCCACGGTGAACGTGGCGGACAGCGACTACATCTTCCCCGGTGACGCTGCCGGGCACAGCGGTCAGGCTACGGGCGTAGACCGCGAAGTCATGGGCCTGTTCGGCATGGTCGATGATGGGAACATCCTGGCGAGCTTCCAGGGGCTCACGCGGGCCGACTATCGGCCGTGGCGCGCACAGGTGATCGACGGTTCGATCGCACCGTACAACGGCCAACTCACCGAGGATCTGCTGACCGATGCTGACGACCAGACCTTCATCCGTGCGAAGGGTGAGGTCAACGTCATCATCATGGCGCGGAGTGGCGCCAAGAACTACTGGCAGAACCTCAAGAGCGACAAGCGGCTGGCGGACCCGCGGAACTTCATCGGCGGGAAGGGTGCGCTCGAGATGATCTTCGGGACCGAACGGAGCGTCATGCTCAAGACGATCCGGAAGATGCCGTCGTCCATCGTGTTCGGCCTCCAGACCAACACGCTCAAGATGTGGAGGAACACCGGATGGGAGTGGGACGATCTCACGGGCGCCATCTGGAACCGCGTCACCGACGCGACCGGCCGTAAGGACGACTTCTATGCGGTCGGCCATCTCGTGATGCAGACCGGGTGCATCGCGCCACACAAGAACTTCAAGATCACCGGAATCGCCTAAACCGGAGGGATCGGGGGTCCGTAAGGGCCCCCCATGCCCCATGACGGGAGACTAGCGATATGCCCATCACAGACCGAAACGTAGACCAGAGCGCGGCGTTCGCGCAGCACGAGGTTGTGCTCGGAGCGCGGGACATCCCGATCAGTCAGGCGGACGTATTGATCGATGCGTTCGTGCCTGGCTTCCCATTCGAGATCACGAGCGTCCAGCATTGGGCGGACGCTATCACGGCGGTCGCGACCTACATGGTCAAGGTGGCTGCGGTAGACGCGCTCGCCGCTGAGACGGCGCCTACGGCCACCACGCGGGGCGATGCCACGCTGCACGCCACGCTGGCGAACCGCCGGGGCGGATCGACGGACGCCATCAACCTGCACATGACCAGCGACGGGTCGGGCGTGATGACCGACCTCAAGGTCCGGGTCGTGTTCCAGCGTCAGAAGCAGCTCCAGACGCAGAACGACTAGATGTGGTTCTGGCCCAGGAGACGGAGGGCTCCGCGCCGTGGGCGCCTCACGGAACGCAACCATATCGCGCTCCCAGGGACGCGAGAGCCCCCATCCTGGCTGCTACGTGACTTGCGCCAGGTTGACCCTACGGTGGACCTCCACTACGCAGGTCACGGCTACTGGCTGCTCGGCGCGGTACGGCCGAACAGGGTACGGCGCGAGATCGCGCACAAGATCAAGGAGCAGCGGACCCGCTCGGCGCGGGGCTACGATCGATGGCTGATGCCCGAACTTGCGCTTGAGGGGTTCGGGCTGATCGGTGTGTGGCACATCCAGGGTGAGGCGGACGGCCGGATCCTCAACGAGTTTCGGTTACTCGATTGGGCGTTCCGGCGCGGCGACGAGCCGGATTGGGAGGCGATGGAGCTGATCCGCGGCCCGGACACCGACAAGATCATGCAGGAGATCGAGGAAAGGACCGCGCACGACAGCGGATATTTGTTCCGCGGGCGCAGGAGTCCCCCAGTGAAAAGGATAGCCTAATGCCTACACCACCCAAAGGTAACTTCGGGCCTGGGATCATCGGCCAGGAAGCCTATGAGGCTGAACGCGAATACCTCTCCGAGCACAAGCACATCTTCGGGCCTGCGGTCATCGGCGATGCGCCGCCGACCGAGCCCAAGAAGAAGCCGAAGCCGGCCAAGAAGCCCAAGGCGGACGCCTACATGATGAGCGTGGCGAAGCTGTCGAACATCCTGGCAGCGAACCCGCTCGAGGTCGATGCGTTCTTCCGGGCCGAGCTCGTGCGGCCGGAGGGGATGCGGATAAGCGCGCTCAAGGGGATGCTGCTCGCAGAGAGCGTCAGGCCTGGACCGGACGGCAATTTTTCCCCGCGTGCGGAGGTTGTCGGCACCCTCGAAGGCGCGATAGCGGAGCTCCAGGCGCAGCAGAAAACGCCGCAGGGGGCCGAGGAAACCGAGTAGATGGCCTTCACCGTGACGGACGCGATCAAGGAGGCACGGGCGATGCATCCGCAGTTCGACACGCGGCAGACGCCCGATTCCGTCATGCTCAAGGAGTGCGACAACTTCCAGTACAACCTCCTCGACATGGTGCTGGAGCGCGACCCCGACGCCTACGTGGCGAACCAGGACACCACGCTGCCGCTGACGACGTTCGAGAGCGGGATCGCGCTACCCTCGCGTCACGTCGATAAGGGAGCGGAAGCGAGAGTCGGCGCAACGGACAAGCGGCTGAACGTGGACATCGTGCCGTGGCGCAATCGGTTCACGCCCGGCACCGGCCCACCGTGCTGGATCGTCGGCGACACGCTCTACCTGTTCGGGACCGAGGACGATTGGACGTGGGCCGACCAGTTCCGGTTCTACTACATCCCCGAGCCGGCGCCGCTGGCTGCGAAGTCTCAGACCATCACGCTGTTTCCCGACCGTGCGCGTCAGGTGTTCGCGTCCAAGGCCGCGCTCGTGATGGCGGTGCGCGGGCCGCTCGATCCACAGCGGCCGATCCCGCTCAACTACTTCATCGGTCAGTTCGAGGATCGGCTCCAGAAGTTCCTCGCCAGTTACACGCGGCGTCACAAGGCCAAGACTAGCTACGTACGCGAAGTATGGTGATCGGAGGCACGGGTGGCTGTGACCATAACGCCGCGGCAGATACTCCAAGCGGCATACGCAACTAGCGCAAAGAACCAGCCGGGCGTCATAGCGGACGAGGCGACGGAGCTCCTGGGCGTCGTGAACCGCACGCTCGGCGCCTTCTACACGATCTCCATCCAGTTCGACCCGACCTATTTCGGCACGAAATCGTCCGTCGCGGAATCCTCCGGCTCCTGGGCCGAGCCCGAGGACGCGGCATCGATCTTCTATCTGGAGCAGGACAGCAACCAGAAAGAGGTCGTGGTCGTGCTGATCGAGGAGCGGGACGCCGAGCCCGACTCGCCTTCGGTCTATGCGCTCGGGCGCACGCTGTACGCGGCCGGCGGGGGGCAGGATCCGGTCGGCAACATCACGATGTACTATACGAAGGAGCCGACCAACGCGAGTAACCTCGACACGGCGCTCGACGCCTCCTGGGACGAGGCGCATAACGAGCTACTCATCCAGGAGGTCGCGCTGTACCTCGCCATCAAGGACGGTCGCACGGAGGAGTATCCGGGCCTATTGGGCCGCAGGAACGCGGAGCTTGCGCGGCTGATCCTCAAGCTCGAGGTCCACTACCAGACGCTCCGGACGCAGTTCCCGCTCCGGCGTGAGATCAACTCTCAGTCGTTCGTCGGGCCCACCGACCTGCTATCCGGTCCCGCTATCCCGCAGAGGGGCGGCCGGGTGGTCGCCTAGATGCCCACGCTCCTCGAATCGAACCCGGCTGGCGACCTCGCTCTCATCGAGAGCGGCTGCTATGGATATACGGGCACGAGGGCGAATGGATACCAGTTCGACGACGCGACACTTGCTGACTGGACGGTTCGTTGGTCGGACAGCACGTACGGTGTAGCCGGCGGTAAACTTACGGCGGAGATGGGCCTACTCCTCATGTGGAGCAAGGAGTCTGTCTCCCCCACCCACAAGCTCCCGAACGTGCAGGTCATCACAACGCTCAGGAGCACCTGGAACGCATCTGGCGGCTACGACGAGCGAAACGATTACGTGACGAACGCCGTCGCCAGTATGCACCCCACGATCCTGCCCTGGGACACGGGCGGGTTCGCTACCGGGTCCGGCGGCCACATCTGGTTCGGCGAGCTTTGGCGCCCTTGGCGTTACGCGAACAGCATTTACGGGGCCTATCACACCGGAATGGTTGCGGTGCCCGCAAAGGACGACCATTGGAGCGGGATCATACTAAAGCCCGACGCCGCGAGCCTCTCTAGGGATTGCTCCGGCGGCGGACTCAATTTGGTTCAAGGAGCGCACGGATTTCAGCCCGATGCGCCTTTTACGTGGTCCTCATGCGACGGCGTGAACTACGGAATGAGTGGCTACCCAGGACTCGTTTCCTGGTCGAACAACAAATCTCCCGTACCACCGGGCGTGCCTGGGGAGGGGACGGAGTACCTGGAGTGGCACGCTTTCTACGATACTTTCATCAAGGTGATCGGCCTACCAACCGGATGGCAGGCGCGCGCCATCAAGAACGGTGATGTGGTGCGCTCCGCGCAGACATCGAACGGGATCGAGAGTGGCGGCCAGGCCACCTTGCCCGTGATCGGGTTTGGGGATGGCGATATGCCGCCGTGGGACGAGGTTCAGGTCCTCGACACGGCGAACGTCGTGATGTCTACGATCCAGGTGCGGACGTTCCAGCCGGGCACATACGGCGGCGATGTATACTGCTACAGGTGCTCGTTTCCGTGTCCGCCCTCAGACTTGGCCTCGTTCTTCTTCTTTGGGCAACAGACCACCCCGCCAGCATCCAAGACGCTCGCAACCGCGCTCGACGCGGAGCTTCTAAGGGAAACCGCACAGCGAGTGACCACGAGCCTCGACGCCGCGCTGCTCAAGCCCAATCCAATGACGCAAACCGTGGTGGGGCTCGTGCAGGAGGACGACTTCAATCGTGCTGATTGGGTTGTTCCTGGCCCCGGATGGGTCCAGCGCGACGGTGATAACGACATTGTGAGCAATTTCCTCCGTAGCATGGTTGGCACATCGTATCTCGAAAACGACACGGGCGCCGCTGCGCTCGAATGGTTCGCGCAGGTCAGCGTCCGGTGGTCCCATTGGGTATTCAACAGCGGGCTAGGGTTCGCCGATTACAACGCCGGCTCGGAAAACGGATACCTGATCCGGCTGGAGGACGGACAAAATCGCATCCGGCTGGAAAGGTGGGTTAACGGGAGCAGCACGCTCATTAAGAGCTTGAACGGCGTGTCCATGAGCACGGATACCTGGTATCCAGACTTCCAATTCTACATCAAGGATTCGGCCCAGGAGTGTTACTTCAAGGGCGATGCTGCCTCTGGGACCGTCTCGGACACCGACAGCACGCACGACGGGGTTCTCAAATTGCCCTACTTGCGATCAATGGCTGGCGCCCCTAACACCGGCGACTTTGACGATGCGATCATCTGTCTAACCAAGAGTCTGGTGGTCACGGGCCTTTCGGCCGGCTGGAAAGCTAAAATCTTGAACGCAAGCGCCACTGTGGTGGCCGAGGCGGTCGAGAGCGGCGGCGTGGCGACGATCGACGCGAGCTTGTTTGGCGGTGCGACAGAACGGGTGGCGCCCGGTGGGTGGCCGGTGCTGTCCGTCACCGACGCGGCGGACCTGGAGCTCAAGCGGTGGGACAGCGCCAATGCCGGGTTCGTCGGCGTCTACCCCGGCAACCAGTATGCGTACTAAGGATCTAGGATGGCATCGTCAGCATTGATGAGGTTCGGGTCGGCCGCGCAGGACCTTGCTGCCGACATCGACTTCGTGATGGAGCCGAACGCGGTGGCGCCTTCGGGCGTCGGAGGGGAGGCCCTGTTCGTCAACTGCTACATCGTCATCACGTACAACGCCGGCTTCGAACTCACGTTCACGCCGCGGCTCGACGGCAAGCTCCTGACGGACGAGTCCACCACATTCACGGTGCAGGCCGCTCGTGCGGCTCCGGTCACGGAGCGGTTCGAGTTTGGGCTCGGCAAGAGCTACCCGGATTACGTGTCGCCGACGCAGCGCCAAGGTCTTCGCGGCACCTGGTTCAGCTTTCGGCTGGCTGGTAAGGACATCGCGCAGCTTTGCGGCGTGATCGAGCTTGAGGGCTCAGAGGTCGAGTACGAGGGTGTGCGCGAGGGTCTACCCAACCGCGACTTTTCGATCGGCGAGCTTGTCGCCGTCCAGCGTGACAGGTTCACGCGGTTCTACTTCGGGGAACAGGGTACCAGCCTGTTCGAGTATGGCGTCGGCAGAGATGATGCGGCGGTGCCGGTGGATATGTTCGCTCAGACCAACAAGCTCGCGCCGGCGGGTGTGGGCGGTGAGTGCATCTTCACCAACCTCTACCTCGTTGTGACACACAGCGGGACGAGCGCCTACACGCTCGTCGTGACGCCGATCCTGGACAACGACGAGCTCACCCAAATTTCCATCACGATTCCGGGTGTCGCAAAGCCAGCCGTCGCGGAGGTATTCGAGATTGGCTTGGCGCAGACGTACGCCGCCGGCCAGACTCACGCGCTCCGGGGTGTCTGGTTCAGCTTCAAGGTGGAGGGCGATGGAACCCTGCCCGATGGGGATCTCATCATCGAGGGGGCGAGCCTCGAGTACGAGATCGTGAGAGAGACGCAGGCGGCGCAAAATGCCACTTAGGCCCAAGGTTCCCCTCGTGTTCGGCAGCGGCCTCGACCGCGAAACCGGCGTCATGGCTACGCAGCCGGCAAGCTTCGAGGACCTCCGGAACGTGGTGCTGTTCCGCGGCAAGGCTCAGACCCGCAAGGGCCTGGAGTCGATGCTGACGTTTGCGAACACCACGCACATCCTCGCCATCCAGGCGCTCCGCTCCGAGAGCGCCGGCATGATCGTGACCTACGACTCGGCGACCGGCGACGTGAACGTCCATCGGGCCGATGCGGACGCGACGAGCTCGACGCTGATCGGCCTGTGGTTCAACCACACCGGCTCGAACGCTCCGATTGTGCAGACGGCAGAGATGTCGGACAAGGTATTTTTCGCGCATGCAAGCACGAGCCAGTGGGACAGGGCGCAGACCTATATGTACGACCCGACCGGCGTGCCGCTACTGAGCGGGCTGACGGCCGACTTCGACGGGTTCGGTGACGCGCCGGTACGGTTCGCCGGCGTGGTGAGCCACCTGGAGTATCTGTTCGGGTGGGGGTTCGGCACGGCCTCCATCAGCCGGCCGGAGATGGTGCGGGTGTCGATGCCCGGCGAGCCCAACGTGTTCAACCTGAATCACTACCTGATTGCTGGCGACCGCCGCGACCCGGTGGTGACGTGCGTGCCGTTCAGCGCCACGCTTGGAGTGTGGAAGCGGTCGATCACCCACGAGATATTCGGGACCGACCGCGCCAGCTTCGGGATCCGCCGGATCGACCCGCTCTACGGCTGCATCGGCCCACGGCTCGCCACGAACATCGCGGGCTCGGTGTTCTTCTGGAGCGAGATAGGGCCGCGGTTCAGCTCCGGCGGCGGCGGCAGCCGTGATGCCGCGCAGCCGCTCGACGTGTTCGGCTTCGAGCCGGAGACGCTCGTGGCGGAGGGCGACTCGAGCCAGGCGTTCGCAGGCTTCATCCGCGAGATCCGTGCCCTGTTCTTCGCGTTCAACAAGCGGTTCTACGTGCTGTTCCTGCGCGGCGGGCTGGACAACGCGAAGTGGTGCTATTGGGAGCTCGGCGTGGACGTGTTCTCCGCCGGGCCGCTGTTCCCCATCTCCACAATCGCGCTTACCGCGCCGACAGGACACCCGGAATGTACGGGTTCGGTGAAAGGCTCGGGCAACGTCACGGTCAATTGGGACAACATCGGGCTGCTTGGCGACGAGATCGTGGAGGTTTGGTATCGCTCGATCGCCGTCGTCACGCCGAACCCGAACCTTGACGTGGACGATGATGCCGACAACATCGTGGACGGCTGGACAAAGGTGGAGCACGCGGACCACACGGTCACATTCGCGGTCAGCATCGCCGGCCAACAGATCGACGTTACCGCTACCGCCACAGGCACGAAGAACGAGAGCGGCATCGAGTACGTGGTCCCGAACGTGGCCCCAGGATCCAACGTAGAGCTCCGGGTGACTCGCTCCCAAACCTCCGGCACCGGAGATTTGCATTGGGGCTTCGAGTTCCGAGACGCGGCGAACGCGGTGCTCTCGACGGTCGAGATCGACAACGACACGCCGCCGGTCCTGCCCGTGTCGAGTTCTCTGGCCGGCCTGGCGCCCGCGCTCACGGACAACGTGCGAATTTTTCTCTACGCGCAGACGGAGGCCCTCGCCGAAGTGGTCGATGCCCTCTATTGGGCCGCGTTCGGAGTCTTTCCGGATGTCGCGGGCCCGTGGCAGGCTACGGCGGTCGAGGCAAACGGTCAGACCACTCAGTCGCTCGTGCTCGCGTTGGCAGACAACAGCGATTGGGAGTTTGCGCTCCGCTACCGCAGGGGGCCTCTCTACACGGCCGGGTACGAGTCCAGCGACCCGCTCAACTGGCCGGAGGTTTCCCGGTGTCAGACGATCTCCGATACGCTGACAGCCCCAACGATCGTCCCTCCGACGCCGCCAATAGACGACGTTACGTTCAAAGGAACCCAATGGTTCCGTGACAATCTGACGTTCAACAACTCGGTGTGGATCGAGATTCTGCCGGCGGAGCCGGGGGTAAACCTCGAAATCTGGCGGCAACTGAGCAGCGAAAGCGTGCCGACAGTCCTGTTCCCGGTAGTCTTCAACGACTACCCCAACAGCACGATTGTATTTGACCAATCGCTCGCGGGCGAGGATGGAACCGATGTGCAGTATTTCGCCCGGAGCTCCATCATCGGCAGCACGACCAGATCGCCGCTGTCTGCCGCCCACATCCAATGGATCGGGCCGCACCCGCAGCCGGGTATCACTCCGCTCGAGTTCGTTGCGTTCTCCCGCGGCATTTCCGGCGAGATCATCGTCTCGACTAGCTACAACTGGATCAAGAGCACCGCGAACGATGTGTTGATGGGACGGTTCTGGGAGATTGAGTCCAACACGAACGGCGCCGGGTACGTGGTGGCCGACACGTTGAGTGCCGATTCGGGGCAGGTAGGCGGGACGAGGCAGTTTACGGGACTCAATCCGACCGACAGCATCTTATACAGATCCCGCCACAAACAGGAGTTCGGTGGTGTGACGGAATACAGCAAATACTCGGTCGCCTCCGGCCCGGTGATCGTGCCATGACCCAGGACGAGAGGTTCTTAGATGGGATCGGCGGTGTCGGCGGCCCCATCGAGCGACCTGTACCGGAGGACAGGCCACTACCACCGATCGTTGATCGGCCAGCGCCGTTCCCCATCAAGGCGCGGGTCGTACAGATCGTCGCGTTCTCCGGCGCCTTGGGCACAGTGGACGGCGTGACGGGCGAGGTCACCGGCCCCGGGCTGATCGTGAACGTGCGGGCGTGGCTGGCTGCTGCGAAAGAGAAAGACATCCTAGATTGGTGGTTCAGCACGGAATCATCGAGCTCGACGGACCCCAATACGGGGGACGTGACGGTCACGGTCGAGGGTAGGTTCATCATCCTCTACAGCGAGTGAGGCGAAGATGGAACACGAGATCCTATACGCGCAGATTTCCTTGCTCCCGTTCGCCGTCGGCGCGGGCGCGTCGTTGCTGTCGGGCCTGTTTGGTGGCGGCTCCAAGCCGAGCGAGCGGGAGAAACGGCTCAAGGGCCGGTTCGACACGCTCACCGGGACGGAGGGCAGGGAAGCGCGAGACTCCCGGCAGGCGCAGCGAGATTTCGACGCTTCCGCCGCCGTCCGCGAGTCTACGCTCGGCGCGTTCAACATCCTCAAGCCCGAGTTCCAGTTCGAGCGTGACCGGCTCGTCGGGTCCGCGGTGGGTCAGGGCCGGCTACGCACCGGCTTTCTGACGGAGGACCAAGGGCGGCTCGACCGGCAGCAGAAAGATCGACTTGCCGATTTCGCTTCCCGTCAGGCGGTGCAAGCCGCGGGGCTGAACCTGCGGAACATCACCAGCCGGGCGCGGGCCCAGGACAGGTTCCCGGAGCTCATCACGGGCGGGATCGACCAGGAGCTCAACGAGCGGGAGGCGCGGGACCGGCGCCGCCAGGCGTTTGCAGGCTCACTCGGCCGCGTCGGCGGGTTCTTGGGCGGAGGACTGTTCAACCGGGCACCCGCCGCGGCAGGAGGCGGGCGAAACCTACGGAACACATAGGGGGCCATCATGGGGGTTTACTCGCCGCGTGTGCGGCTCTCGGGTGCCTCGCCAGGGGCCGCGTTCCTGGGCTCCGCGCTCGATGAGTTCAAGGACGTGCCGTTCCGTCAGTCGGAGCTCGAACGCCTGCGGCTCGAGAACGTGGAGCGGGAGATGGCGATCGAGGATGCGCTCGCCGAGCAGGCACGCGACAGGTTCGTCCCGCCGACAACCGATTTCTCGACGGTCCAGCCGTTCCCCACGAGGGGCGAGCCGGACCCAAGGGTCATCATGTCGGGCGGCACCGAGCAGCGGTTCCGCGACTTCGAGGACCAACTCACGGGCGCGATGGGTCAGCCTGACACAGGGCTGCCAACGCTCCAGGCGGCAGGCCGTCAGGCGCTCCCTGCGCTGCCGCCAGGCGATGTGACGGCATCGGTAGCCGAGGCGCTCGGAACGACCGTACCGGAGCTCCTGGGCGTGCCGGAGCCGCCTACGGTGGAGGATCTCCGTGGCACGATGGTCCCGCTGCCCGGCGGGCGTGGCGAGGTTCCGCTGTTTGGAGGGCGCGAGCGGGTGGACGCCGAGATCGAGGAGTTGATCGCCGCGCAGCAGCAGGCGGAGTTGGAAGCCGAGCGGCAGCGCCAGATCGAGCTCCAGATCGCCGGCGACCCAGGCACGAGCACGCCCCTTCAGGCGGAGCGTTTTCTCTCGGGCCAGAAAGACAGGTTCGGTGGGTTTGAGTCACGTAGAGCTGAGTTCGAGGCCAAGCTCGCGGAAGACTTGGAACGGGCGCGAGCGATTGAGCCCACTAGGCTGCTCGGCAAGTACCCGCCGGCCGGTCCCGGCGCTGGCGTAGGTGGCCGTGCGGCGGCTGGCGGCGTGGCGAGCCTCACCCGAGACGCGAACAACCGGACGGCCGCGCTGATACTCGGCGGCATGGACCCGATCCAAGCGGCCGACCAGGCGACGACCGAGCTCGGGACGGCGCCCGACCTCAACGCCGTGAACAAGATCGTGGATACACTGGACACGGACGACCTGGAGTTTGTCGAACGGTATGGTCTGCCGGCAACACCGCTCGAACAAGACATTTGGGAGAAACTCGTGGAAGGTAACGATCCGTCTGAGATCTTCCAGGAAGTAATCAACTCCGATGCGCCACCAGAGGAGGTAGACGAAGCGCGCACCTACTTGAACGGCCAAAAGTCGTTCAACTTCCAGAGGGAGTTGATCCAGGCCATCAAGGCAAACGCCGGGCTGTAGGCGATGGCGACCCCGCAGGAGCGGATCCCGCAGGAGGACGACCGCCAGGAGTCGATGGCGGAGTTTTTCCGCGCACGCCGGAAGGCGAGGGGAGGCGCGGTTGCGCCGGCCGCCCCCGCTGCGCCTCGACAGCAGGATGCTGCCGAGTCGATGGCCGACTTCTTTCGTGGTCGTCGGGCCAAACGACAGGGCCTAGAGCCGGAGCCGGCTACCATCGATGAGCCGACCTCGTTGCTGGACCGCGCTCGCGGCGCCGTAGAGAAGGTCAAAGGGCTGACTGAGGGCCTGATGCGGGGCGAGGCCCAGGAGTCTACGGCTGTCGCCATACCAACTGTCGAGCCCACGCCTGAGCCTGTCCGACCCCGGCCAGCCATCCGCGAGACGACGGCTGTGCGCGCACCGCCCGCCAGGCCGCAGGAGCGTGGTGAGCGCGGCGACCTCGTGCTCGGGCTGTTGCAGGCCGAAGGTCAGACGTTGGCGACCGCCGGCGAGATCCTGCAAGCGGTAGGCGTAAAGGGCACCGGCAAGCGGTTAGAGGAAGTCGGCGAGCGACGGCTCCAGCAGGCCGGGCCGTTGCCTAGCATACGCGAGGATCCGTTCGGGTTCGCCGTTCGCACGGCGCCGCCAGGCATCATCTCGACCCTGCCCGCGCTCGGCGGCGCCGCTGCGGGCGCCTACATCGGTACCGCCATCTTCCCGTTCATCGGCACGGCGGTTGGTGCCGGTATCGGCGCCTACGTGCCTGCCTACGCGATGTCGTTCGCGGAACTCCGCGACGAGCTCGAGGAAGAAGGTCTTACCGGCGCTCGGCTGGAAGCGGCGTCAGCGATCGGCGCCATCATACCGGCGGCGCTCGAGATGATCCTGCCCGTTCGCCTGGTCACGAAGCGGGCGGGCGCGCAGATCCGCAGGACGGGCGCCAAGCTGGCGCTCAACGTGATGAGGCAGGGCGGCATCGGGGCGCTGATCGAAGCGTCTGAGGAGTTCGCGCAGGACATCGTAAAGGAGTTTGAGACGGCGATCGTCACGAAGCAGGTCGATGAGTTCGACCTCGTGGAGACGGTCAAGCGTGCGTTCGTCTCCGGCGCGGCGGCGCTCGTACCGGGCGCCCTGTTCGGTGGGTTCGTCGGCTTCAACACGGGTCGGCAGGTAAACCAGCAGCGTGTCCCGAGTGTCCCGAGCCCCGACCCCGCGGTCGAAGCGGCGACCGTCGAGAAGGTGCTGGCCGCGCTCGCGCATCCGGAGCAGACGGTCGAGCTTGGGCAGGCCGTAGAGGGACCGACCGGCGTGAGCTCCGGCGTCAAGAACGCGGACGGCAGCGAGTACCGGATCCGGTATCAGGTGGTGGAGGCCGACGACATCGTGACCTCACACGATCCGGAGACGTTCCAGGTCAACAGCGCCTACCCGGAGAAGGTGCAGGAGCGGCGTTACCACGCCGTAAAGACCGACCAGGAGGCGGTTGTCCAGACCGCGCAGGGCCTCGACCCGCCGCGTGTGCTGGACCTGACGATCGCGCCGACCAACGGCCCGCCGATCCTCCGTGCGGACGGGATCGCGCTCTCGGGCAACCAGCGGACGATGGGCATCAAGCGAGCGTACGCCGGCGTGCCGGAACGGGCAGACGCCTACAAGGGCGCCGTGGCGGACGCCGCCGAGAAGGTGGGGGTCGAGCGCGGAGCGGTAGAGGCGATGCGTCAGCCGGTACTCGTGCGCGTGCTCACGGACGACAACATCGACCTGAGCAACCGCGCCGTGCTCGCCGAGGTCGTCTCGCGGTTCAACGAGGACGCCACGAAGGCACGCGACCCGCTGGCGGAAGCGGCCACCGCAGCCCGCCGGTTCCGCAAGTTCGAGGCCGGGCTCCAGCATTTCTCGGAGACGATCGACCCGGACCAGACGGTACGCTCCTACCTCGAGACGGCGGCCGGTAAGGAGTTCATGCGGATGCTCACGGTCGAGGGCACGATGCCGTCCGCGCAGCGCGCCCGGTACATCGACAGCGAGGGCAACTCCACCGACGAGGGCAAGACGTTCGTGGAGCGCATGATGCAGCTTGCAGCGATCGGCGACCCGGAGGTAGTCGCTCGTGCGCCCGATGGCGTGCTACAGCAGTTGGAGTATTCCTACCCGGCGATCATCTCCGCGTCCAACGTGCGGGGCTTCGACCTCCAGGCGTCCGTGAACGAGGCGCTCGATCTGCTCGCGTTCGTGCGAGGCAGCAAGGAGATCACGACCGTTGCCGCCTACGTGAACCAGCGTGACGCCTTCGATGCCGTGTCGCCGGAAGCGATCCGACTGGCCGAGTTCCTCGAGTCGGCCAACAAGAAGGAGACGACGGCCGCGTTCCGTAAGTACGCCGACCTCGCGGCAGCCTTCCAGCAGCAGACCACCAGCGACGACCTGTTCGGCGCGGTCCCGATGGGCCGGGACCGTGTGTTCGGTAAGGTGTTCGGTGCCGAGGTCGCGGCGGACCTTGAGGCCGAGCCGACGCCCAAGGACGATGAGGCGGCAGTTCAGCGGGCACAACGGGCCGCCGAACGCATGGCGGAGCTCGAGGACGTATCCGACGAGGAGCCTCACGACTTACGGTTTGATGAGGAAGTGGTAGAGATGAGATTCGAGGCTACCGGCGACCTCGAGCTCGACCGGCAGGCCATGAAGGAGCTCAACGAAGCGTCTGGCGTGCTTGCCACGCAGGCTGCGATCGACCTCGCCTCCGATGAGCTTATCCAACTACGTAATGTCACGGGTACGGGCAATCTCGGGAAGGTTCTCGTCGGCGATGTGCAGCAGACTATTCAGAGTTTGGAGGTAGACACAGCCCTTGGGCCCGACCGCCGGCCCATCGAGGAGTCAGTTGAGGAGTTCGACCCGGAGACAGGCGAGCCGACGCCCGAGCCCGCCGAGACGCCGACGTTCGATGGGCCGGCGGCGAGTGTGGCTGCGAGCGATGTAGTGAGGCAGGAGTCGCTCGGCGACCTGGTGCCGCCCGAGGACGCGGCGGCGGATAACGTCGAGCAGGGCACGCTCATCGAGAGCTCTCTGCTCGCCGAGGGCATGGAGCGGGCCCGGAACATCATCGAGCAACTCGGACCCGTGATCCGCAACTCCCCGGAGCTCTTGAGCGACGATCAGAAGTTGGCGTACCGCGAGGCTTGGGACTTACTCCAGCGTCAAGCAGGCGCCGAAGCGATCGGCGCCGATGAGATGGCTACCCGCGCTCGCCTCGAAGGCGAGGACGAGGCGCTCCGCGGCGATGAGACGCCGATGTTGGGCGGGTTCAGCGACGAGCAGATCAGTTCGTTCGTGGACCCGCAGGCCAACTACGAGGCGTCCGTGACGGGCGTGAGCGGCGCGCTGCGAGAGGCCCAGACGATCTTGGGCGAAGGTGTCCAGACGCCCGACATCGGTGCGCCTACCGGCATGGTCCCGAAGCTCGGCGGGCCTGACGGCCGCGTGGAGATCGAGGAGGCGTACCAGGCGGCGAAGGGGTTGCCCAGCGAGCGGCTCGCAGAGCGGCTCACCGCGTTTTGGGGCAAGGTGGTCCGAGGCACCCGCGCCCGGTTCCGACATCTGCCGGCCGGCGCCCGGTTCTCCAAGGTTAGGGACCGGCTGCTGCTGATGGAGAACCGGCAACCGACGCACGGCGCCACGACCGTTCGCATAATGGCCGACGAGCTCCGTCTGCTTGGCCCGGTGGACATGGAGCTGTTCACCAAGTTCGTCTACCTCTCCGACCTCCAGCACAGCGCCGAGAACGCGCCGCTGCCGAGCCGCTACGAGTCGATCGATGAGGTCAAGTTCGACCTGGCCCGTGTCACGGCGGAGATCAAGGGCAACTCGGTCGTAGCTGACGCCATCCGAAAGCGCGCCGCGAGGCAGGAGGACATCAAGGAGCAGTTGGCCGCCTCGGCGGAGGCGCTCGGCGACAACCAGATGCGGCAGATTCTCAGCCGGCCCGACTATTTCCGCCATCAGGTGATCGCCCACTACAACACTCGCGGCGCCTATCCTGGGGCTGGCAGGCGGCTCGAGCAGGTCACGAAAGGTAAGCGGGGGTTCCTCAAGCGGCGGCGCGGCACCGAGCTCGACCACAACACCGACTACCTACAGGCCGAGTACGAGGTTCTCTCGGGTATGCTCCAGTCGATCGAGCAGAACCGCGCGCTCGCCGACGTGCTGGAGGACCAGAACGTCATGCCGGGGATCGAGCGCGAGATCAAGCAGGCGCGAGACGAGCTCAAGGCGTTCGACCGTTTCGTAGAGCAACTCGTAGAGGGCGAACAGGTCGATCTCCTGGGGCTCGACGTGCCGGTGCCAACCGACGTGCCGAGCATAGATGACCTGGTGCCCGAAGGCTACACGAAATGGTTCCCGCGCCTCGGCTCTCCGTTCTTCCGGGCGCACTCGATACCCGAGGGGCTCGCGCTGGAGATGATGGAGGATCCGCTGGCCGAGTTCGGTATCACGGCCGGCGATCTGCGTGAGGTACTGGCAAGAGGCAGGCGCTACAAGCCGGCCGTCATCCCCATCGAGCTTGCGAAGCAGCTTGACGATATGCCACGGCACTCGCCACGCGGCGACGAGTTCGAGGCCGACTTCTTCAAGGTCGCGCAACGGTCGCTCAACGCCTGGAAGGTGTGGCAGCTTCTCAGCCCGCGCCGGCTGCTGCGCTACAACCTGCGGAACCTGACCGGCGATGCCGACAAGACACTCGTGGGCAACCCCAGGGCGTTCCGGCACACAATCAGGGCGGCGAAAGAGCTCCGGCAGTTCATGTTCAACAAGGTGTTGCTCTCGGGCCAGCGCAGCCTCGAGAACGCATCGCCGGAGCTCCGTGCCTACATCGAGACGGGCGGGCTCAACACGCTGCTCCAGATGCAGGAGATGGGCGACATCAACCGGCTGGACGTGTTCCTCAAGCTGGAGGGCAAGCACGGGCCGAAGAAGCGCATCGTCAAGCAGGGATGGGCGCGGTACTGGAGGACCGTGCGGCTCAACACGGACTGGCGCGAGGCGATGCTCCGGTACGCCAACTTCATCGAGTACCGCAGCCAGATGCTCGAGAACGGCGGCGTGCCGCGCAACTTCGGCGCGTCGATACCGGAGGAGGTACTGGCGCTGGACGACATCGACAGCAAGGCGTTCAAGCTCTCGAACGAGCTCGTCGGCGCGTACGACCAGATCAGCCCGATCGGCGAGAGCCTGCGCCGCTACGCCATCCCGTTCTGGAGCTTTCAGGAGCTCAATATGCGCTCCTACTACCGGCTCCTCAAGAACGCCTACAACGACGATCAGCTTGCCGCACATATCGGGCGGCGGGTGGTGGGCACGGCAGCGATCAAGGCACCATACCTGGCGCTCCGCACCGGCAAGTTCGTGCTCAAGGTCCACGCGCTCTGGGGGATGCTCCAGATATGGAACCTGACCTTTTACCGCGACGAGGAGGACGAGCTACCGGACGACATCCGCGGTCGGCCCCACATCATCCTCGGCCGCGACAAGGACGGTAACATCCGGCATTTCACGCGGCTTGGCACGCTCGGCGATCTGCTGGAATGGGTCGGCGCGGACCAATGGCCGCTCGATGTGGTCGATTGGCTGAACGGCCGGCGCACGGCCGCCGAGGTCATTCAGGACATGGGCCGCACGTCGTTCTCCAAGATGGTCGGCGGGCTCGCGCCCTGGTTCACCTACCCGCCGGCGCTGCTCACCCGCCGGAACGCCTGGCCCGACGCCACGAGGCCGCGCACGATCCGCGACCGATGGGAGTTCATCGCGCAGAGCCTCGGGCTCGGGCAGGAGTATCGGGCACTCCGCGGCAAGCCGCAGCGTCACCCGTACTTCGATGTCGCGACGGTTCGTGACCTGCCGTTCTACGTGACGGCGCCCGACGCCGGCGGCTATTGGGACACGCAGGACCGTGTACGGCGGTTCCTCGAAAAACAGGGCAAGGCCGGCGAGGGATTCATCATCACGCCGCGGGGGAACGCGCTCTACGAGCTCCGGCGTGCGCTGACCTACGGCGACCGGCGGGCGGTCGAAAAGTACATGACCGAATACGAGCAGCTTGGCGGGACGGCCGAGGGCATGACCCGATCACTTTTGAACCTCGACCCGCTATCGGCCCTCACGGTGCCAGAACAGATCGTCTTTCGAGAGACGCTCGACAGCAAGGGCAAGCGCGACCTGGACCGTGCATATAGGCATTACATCCGTCTGTTCCAGCGCAAAGGCCTACGCAAGCAGGATCTTGAGGCTGGCAGGGTACGTAAGCTGTCGAAGACCGCTCGTAAGGTCGCACGCGACACATCGCCAGCGGTCAACCGGCAAGCGCAGCCGACCACTGGTGCACCGTAGAGGGGGACGCATGGGTGGACCGAACGGGGAACGACGGCGGCGTACCGACGCGCCGACGCACAAGACGCTGCTTGTGGTGATCGGGCTGCTTTGGACCGCGCTCGCGTCGGTCCTCGGGTTCTCGATCGGCGGGTCCACGACAACCGCTCGGCTGGAGGCGCACGTCGAGTCGGCCGGCCATCCCGTCACGCTCGAGAAGATGGATGGGCTGCAAACGCTCTTGAGTATTCGGCTCCAGAGCATCGACCGGCGGCTTGGCCGGATCGAACGCACGCTGGACGGAGGGGGATAACCATGTCTTATCGGTGGCCTAACCAGGATGTGAACCTCCGCAACTTCTCGCCGGCCGAGTTCGACCGGCCTGAGCTCATGGACGGCCTGTTCCTCACGGACCTGGACGACCTGCGGAGCCTGTGCGGGTTTGCGCTGCGGATCACGGACGATGCGCGGAACAACGTGGACATGGCGCGGATCTACGGCGACGAGCACGCGAAGTGGCCCGACAGCGCGCACCTGTGGCATCCGGAACGGACTGGACCCGACGGTCTGCCGGAGTATCTCGTTCGGGCGGTGGACCTCAAGCCGGCGGGCGCCCAGACGTTCGAGGAGCGCGAGGAAAAGGAGCTCACCCTCGTCCACCACGCGATCGGGTTTCACCTGGATGGCCGATGGAAGAACATCGGGCTCGAGCTCGCCACCAGGCACATCCACCTGGACGATTTCGTGTGGGACGGACGCAGGGCTCGCCGACCAACGATCTTTCCGGGGGTGTCCCGGTGAGCGAGCCGAACCCGAACGGCGGCAGACTCAGGCGAAAACGGAAATTCATCGTCGCCATCACGAGCATCCTACTGTCCTTCATCGCGCTGATGCTGGACAAGACGACAGGAGCAGAGTGGGCAACGATCGTCGGATTGGTAGTGGGCCTCTATGGCGGCGCCGAAATGGGCGAAGCGTTTGCCAGGAGAGGGAAATAGAGGGAGGGAATCATGGCGCTTCCATACGTGCTGGCGGTGACTTGCATCGCCATCGACCCGTGGCCGGCAGTATCCGAAGTGGCGGCGGCGTCGAGTTACGCGATCGTCACGTTCCGTAAGGCGGACGCGGAGACGGCGGCAGACCAGATCCAGACCCCGGTGGTCGGGGTCGAGGGTCCGTTCAAGGTGCGGATTCATCAGGCCCAGAAGGACGATTTCACGATCGGCACCGACTACAACATCAGCATTAACGTGTGACCTGGCTGGTGGCGGCGGTGGCTGTCGGCACGGTTGCGGGCGCCATCGCCGTGTTCCGCAAACGGCGGAAAAGTTCGTCCTCGCGTGTGTGGGGCCCTTGGAATAGGAGGCTCTGATGGAATGGCTCATCGGCGCTGGCGTGGCGGCACTGTCGTACGCGCTCGGCAAGTGGCTCGGCGTCTGGCCGTGGCAGATCCGGTTTCGTAGCCCGTTCGGTAGCGGGTGAAACCCCTGCTGATCGTCCTTGCCCTACTGGTGGTCGGATGGGGCGTATGGCGTGAGTTCCAGCAGCGGGAGCTCCGTGCCCAGGTGGCATCGCTCGTGGTCGAGAAAGACGAGCTCGTCGCTCGTGCGGTCGCCGACAGCACCGAGGCGGAGCGGCTCGAGGAGCAGAAAGCCGCGCTTGCGGCCGAGTTGGACACGGCGCGAGTACGAGCTCGCCGCGACTCGCTCGAGGATGCGCGTGTCCGCCGCGCTGCGGACGCTGAGATCGCCCGAGCGAGGGCGGTGGCCGATCCGGCCGCGGACGAGCTCCGTGGCGCGCTCCGAGTGGTCGCGCCCGCGCTCATCGACGTGTTCGACTCCTACGTGCTAGCTCGTGACCGGATCGAGGGCGCGCTAGACGCAAAGAACCGATCGCTCGGCGTGGTGAACCAATCGCTCCGGGCAGAGCTCGTCGCGCAGGCGCAGCTACTCGTGGTCACGGACTCCGCGAGCGGCTTCTGGCAGGCCGCGTACCTGGACGAGCGTGGCGCACGGCTGATCTCCGACGACCTGGCGGCGTTTTGGGAGCGTGAGGCCAACCCCGGTTTCGTGATCGGGCTCTGGAAGGACGCGCCCACCATACTGGTGAGCGCCGCCGCCGGCGCCGCGCTGGTGTTCGTGGCGACCCGTTAGCCTTTGAGTCGGTCGGAGTCGGTTAGCGCGTGATGGCCGTCTATGTCGCCCACCAGGTGGTCCATCTCGGCCAGTACGGCCATCGTTCGACGAATCACGGCCCGTACTCCCTCCGCGTAGGCGTCCGGTTGGTCTGAGCCCTGGTACCTGGGCTCGACACCGGCGAGCACGTAGGCTGCGGACCACAGGTTGCGCCGACACAGGCGCTGGATCGTTTCGCGGGTCGGGCCTTGGCCTTTCTTCCAGTTCTGTAGGTTCTGGTGGCTCTCGCCGATCCGATCGGCGAAGGCTCTACCGCTCTCATCGGGTCTGCGAAAAGTGAGGATACGCGCTACTACGGGGTCCAGACCGTCCGACATAGACACCCTCCAGCGGAGATGCGGCAAACGGGCTTGCACACCGAGCAGCGATGGTATATGGTAGGACCGTCCCGTCCATCCATGCGGCCCATCGGCCGCTGCGGTGCCAGGGTAGTTGCCAAAACTACTTAGATGATGCTCGAACCTGCAAGACATAATATGGGCTGTTCCGGTCGTGGTCTTCCGAGGCTTGCCAGCGTGAGCCGCTCATGGCCGCGGCCGGTTCAGTCCGGTGACTGAACTTGAGGAGCTCGCCCTTCGCTGGCACCAGGAGGCCGAGGTTTTCCGTAAACGCGGCGCCGAGCAGCAGGCAACGATGCTGGAGTCCTGTGCAGAGGATCTTACTGAGGGTCTACGCTCGTGGCGTCTCAAGGCGCTCTCGCTCATGGAGGCGTCCGAGGAAAGCGGCCTCTCCTACAGCCACCTACAGCGGCGGGTCGCTCGCGGCGAGATCCCGAACGCGGGCAGTAAGGGCGCGCCTCGTGTTCTTCGGAAGGATCTACCACGATACCTGCCGGGCCGGCCGGACGCGGATCCTCTAGTGGACGAGGCGCTACAGCTTCGGGCCTGACAGGCAAGGGAGGGCATCATGAGCAAACACGCTGAACGATGGACCTTCTCCTGCGGCGAATATCGGCTGCGAGTAGCGGTCTACGAACGCGCTCCAGGCGCCATCCTCTACATCCGCATCCCGACGCCACGCGGCTACCTCCGGCGCTCACTCGGCCATCGTGACCGAAGGCAAGCTCGCGCTCGTGCGCTCGAGGTCGCGGCCAAGCTGGCGCGTGGTGCCGAGGCGATCTCAACCGGCAGGGCGCGGGTCAGGGACGTGTTCGCGGCCTACGAACGCTATAAGCATCCGAGCACGCAGCGGAGTCATGCCCTCGCGATGTGGTCGGTGTTCCTCGGCGCCTCCAGCGATGTGTCCAAGCTCGACCTCGCTCAGTGGGACGACTTCATCCGTGACCGCACGAGCGGCGCCCTCGACGCTGCGGGCCACTACGTCGAGCCGCAGGACCGCACACCCGTCCGAGTGGCGACCGTCGTGCAGGACCTCAAGACGCTCCGCGCCGTGCTGCGTTGGGCGACCCGATGGCGCGTCGAGGGCGGCTCCTACCTGCTGCGCGAGAACCCGGTGCGCGGCTACCCGATGCCGAAGGTCGGGAAGCCGAGGCGCTCCGTCGCCACGATGGCGCGCTACGAGGCGCTGCGTGCGGTGGCCGGCGACCTCCAGATGCGTGTCCAGTGGAGCGGCCGGTCGGAGACGCAGCGGACCTATCTGCCGGAGCTCCTCGACATCGTGGTGGGCACGGGCCGCCGGATCTCTGCGGTGCTGCAACTGCGCTACGAGAACCTCCAGAGCGAGGGGCCGTACGGCTCGATCCGCTGGCCGGGCGACACCGACAAGATGGGCCAGGAGTGGGACGCGCCCGTCAACACGGCCGTCCGCGCCGCGCTCGACCGCGTTCAGCATGAGCGGCCCGGCATCGGTCGTGCCTACCTGTTCCCGTCGCCTACCGACCTCGCCAGGCCTGTCGGTCGCGGGACGGCGGACGCTTGGCTGGCGCGTGCAGAAGCTCTCGCCGGGCTGGAGCCGCTGGAGCACGGACGCTGGCATCCATACCGCCGGATGTGGGCGACCGAGCGGAAGCATCTGCCGGCGCAGGACGTGGCGCAGGCCGGAGGCTGGTCGAACATCGACACCATGCAGAAATGCTATCAGCAGGCCGACCCGGAGACGCTGCTCGAGGTTGTGTGCTTCGACTCCAGGCGGCAGGCGCATGTCTGACATCCTGACACCGGAACAGGCGGACGGGATACGCGACCGGATTCGTGCCGCTGCCCGTGTCTACGATGACGAGACGTTCTCCAGCCTGTTCTCCTACATGTTGCTCATGCACAACAGCCACGAAGCCCTCCGCGAGCAGCTACTTATGGAGCAAGCCTGTTACGAGGGTGACATGGGCGCCCTCCGCGAGCAGCTACGGGAGGCGGAACGACAAGAACAAGTAGCTTACGACAGAGGACTGGTTGACGGAATCGTACCTCGCATCCGCCACCTCACCGATGCACTGCGGGAAGCCAAGCCCGCGCTCCTACGAGGGGCAAATCAGTTTGATGGCGAGGTCACCGATTGGAGTCACAAGAAACACGATGGCGGCATATTCGGTGACCCGTGCGGGTGTTGCGATCAACTCCGCGCCGACGCCGCAGCCTTGCGGGCACTGACTGAGATGGAGGGGGACGATGGCGAAAGCAGCTAGTGTCCTGATGCGGAAGTTCGTTCACAAAATCGGGCGATGCTGGCCAGGATCTGATCGGCGCTCTTGGTCCAGATGAAGGGTTTGGGGTTCTGGTTCCCATGTTCGATATAGCGAAAGATGGCGGTCTCGAGCTCGCGGGTGCTACGGTGGGCGCTGCGGCGGATCTGCTTCTCCGTCAGGGCCGCGAACCAGCGTTCGATGAGGTTGAGCCAAGAAGCGCTGGTGGGCGTGAAATGAATGTGGAAACGCGGACGCTTGGCGAACCACCGCTTGATGAGCTCGGTCTTGTGGGTGCCGTAGTTGTCCACGATCAGATGCACATCCAGTTCGGCGGGGACCTCCGCCTCGATGCGATCGAGAAAGGCGCGGAACTCGATGGATCGGTGGCGTCGGTGGCACTGGCCGATGACCTCACCGGTTTTCACGTCCAGGGCCGCGAACAGGGAGGTCGTGCCGTGGCGGACGTAGTCGTGGGTGCGCCGTTCGATCTGTCCCGGGCGCATGGGCAGAAGCGGCTGACTGCGGTCGAGAGCCTGGATCTGGGATTTCTCATCGACACACAGCACCAGCGCACGGT
>FXBF010000053.1_pt1 | contig 30859 bp, 30 predicted proteins | sample 5335321 | NCBI WGS metagenome assembly FXBF01 (sample SAMEA103928391, study PRJEB20085) | sediment metagenome | isolation source: sediment
GACACCTTTGGTGCGGCCTGTATGGCCGCACTGTCTTCGAACTCCAACAGGACCGCGTCCTGCGGATGACCGAATCGTGTCGCAAAGAATGTCGGTGGAAAGCTCTGTCTATAGGTATTGTAAGCCATCACCTGGTCATTATAAGACTGCCGGGAGAAGGCAACTTTGTTCTCGGTAGTAGTCAGCTCTTCACTCAACTGCATCATGTTCTGATTGGCCTTCAGATCCGGGTAGGCCTCCATCACCATATTGAAATTCATCAAGGCGCCAGCCAGCTTGCCCTCGGCGCCGGCCAGGCCCTTCATCGCCTCGGCATCGCCCGGATCCGCCGCCGCACTTGACAGCATATTCGCCGCCGCATTGCGCGCCGCGACCACGGCCTCCAGGGTCTCGCGCTCGTGCTTGATGTAGCCCTTGGCGGTTTCGATAAGATTCGGAATCAGGTCATAGCGCCGTTTTAGTTGCACTTCGATTTGTGCAAACGCATTCTTGTACCGATTCTTAAACGTGACCAGTTTATTGAAAATACCGATCACGTAAAAAACAAGCACCGCAGCAACGACCAAGATAACTATTAGCGTGATATCCATGTCCTTCACCTTTGTTCTATTATGACGGCCGGTCAGGAGAATTTTATCAGTTTACGACTTAAAACGGGGGAGTTAACGCCCCGGACATTGAAAGGAGACTACCACACCGGTTCGGCGATCCAAGGGGATGCTCAAGAATTCCTCTCCTGCGCCGCTACGCCGTCGGCCGCGAGCATGGCCCCATAGAGGGAGCGAGCGCTTGTTTCCGAGGCCGTCGCCGGCACGCACGCGGCCGTGGCCAAGCCGCGCCCGGTTTTTTCGCTACTGCTGCATAATGCCGTGGCGGATGGAGGGGGTGCGAGCAACCGCCCGTGAAGACTCGAGTTACTTCTTCGCCGTCGGGCCCCGCAGGTCCACAAGGACGCGCACGGGGGCTCAGCTAGGATCCGGGTCGCCGCGCGAGTCGAGGTCGCCTAGCGAACGGATAAGGTCGCGTGCCTCGGCCATGAAATCCGCGGCCGCTTTGTCGTTTTGCATGACGTTGATTATTGACGCACAGTCTTGCGCATAGGCGAGCAGATCCTCGGGCGTGGCGCAATTTTCAAGCGCGTTGGTTAACAATTGGTCAGCCCCTGCACCAACGGCGTCAGTTCCTGCACCAATGGTGTTCTTCAGCAAGCGCCTCAGCTCGAGCGTCGCTGCCTGGAGCTGGTCCGTGGGCGCAGGTGTGCTTGGTGTGGTCGCCGGTGCGGTGCGCTGCGTGGCTGGCTGTGCCGTCGCAGCATCGTGCTGCACCGGCTCGAGGAAATCGTTCTTTTCAAGGTCCGCCAGTATGGCCCGAATGTCGCCGAGGGCGCCATACTTCGAGGCATAGTCGTCGACTGTCCTGATGCCGTCGACGATGATGAGCACAGCGCGTGCTTCGAACGGCAGATCAAAGCTGCGCTTCTCGATCTCCTGCTTACCCTTCGCGGTCTTGGCGTACACGCTGCTCTGGATCATTGCGCCTCCACGCTGAAACTAAGAGAGCCGTGAAACTGCGCGGGACTCGGGGCAGCCCGCCCCCGGCGCCGTCCCGCAAGCCATCAGCGAGAGGCGCGCCCCTTTACCCGAGTCTAGTTGTCTCGACCGGCACCTGCCAGGGCACGGCGCGATGCGGTATGGGAACGCAACGAACCGCACCGGCGCGATCGGGCCGTGTTTGGGATCTCGCTGAAAACTAAGGACTTTCTGCATCCTCGTGGATTAAGTCGATCGCCGTCAAACGCCAGGACTTGCTCGTAGCAGCAGGGCATACGACCGCTGCCATCCGGTTTATTCTGTTGTTGGCCGCCAGGCCGGCAACAGCGCTGCGCGAGACCCAAGACCACACGGGTTTATTTCATTATCATGGTCACAACCCGGGGCGAGAAGATACCGGCGTCACCCGCGATGACCCGCGCACCCCCCTGACCGCAAGGGCTGTGCGCCCATTGAGATGGCCTGCAATGCCGATGCAAGAGACCATGCGCGAGATGATGGGCGGGACCATGAATCCGCCATGGCCCATGGGCCGCGGTGAATGGCTCGAGCTGACGCTCTTCCAGATTGGCGCCGTTGCGTCGTCGCCATGCTTGTGGTTTCTTTACGCAGGGCACCGGTACCCACAAACGGGTGGCGATGCCGCTACGCGGCTGGCGTGACTGGCCTGAAGTCCGATTGATCATGCTGGCCTTGCCGTTGGAACTGCTATGGAAAATCGCCCAATTTCCGCTCTACACCGTCTGGCACCAGAACGATTGGGCGTACATTCTTTTCGGGTTGGCACATTGTACGCTGGGCGATCTTATGATTTTGCTTGTGATTTATGGGCTCATAGCCCTCCTGAACAGGAACCGCTTTTGGTACGTGCCACAACGTCGTAGCGAACGGCCTGCTTTTCACAGCCTTCGGCGTTGGCTATACGATCTATAGCGAGATCATGAACGTGCGCATCAAGGGTACCTGGGGGTATACGGAGTTGATGCCCATTGTCCCAGTAATAGACGTCGGCGGCATGCCGCTGCTTCAATGGGTGCTTATACCGCCGGTTTTGTTGTGGTTGATGCGCATGGTAGGCCCAAGGCGACCAGTGCGGGCGTAGGATTGCTCGCGTAGCGCAGGAAGTCGAAAACTCGGTGCGCTCGCCGCTGCCTGGTGCGATCATCCGTGCTGGCGATGATCGCGGAAGCAAACGCTCGACCGCGGTAGCGGGCTCTGCGCGCCGCTTGCGGGACACTGGTGAGGCACGCTTTTCTTGGAGTTAAACCGCTGGCATTGTATATCAGGGGCTAGCCAGGTTGGCTAACCGCGAGAAGCGAGCTGTTAGCGGGCTGATTGTCTGATATATAAACGCTGCAGCCGAAACCGACAGCCGCTTATACCGTAAACCCGCGTAATTAGTGTAAGAAAGTAGGAATAATGACGGTTCAACTCTTCAGGCTCAGGGGCGCACCTGCTGACGAAGTAGACGACATCCGTGAATTACTAACGGCCAACGGGATTGAGCACTACGAGACCCCCGGCGGTAACTGGGGGATATCGATGCCGGCGATATGGTTGACCGATGAGGGTCAGCTTGAAAAGGCGAGATCACTCATTGATAGGTACCAGGAACAGCGGCTGGCTCGGGCAAGATCCGAGTATGAGCGATTGCGTAAAGAAGGGAATCGTAAAACCATTGTGGATGTAGTCAAAGAAAATCCACTTCGATTTGTCGTTTACCTGGCGGTTATCGCGATCATCGTATATCTGTCCACGAAGCCGTTCATAGATTTCGGGAAATGACGGCATACTCATCTCATTTTGAATGAAGCCGTCGGCGCACCTGCACGGCACCCAAGCAAAGTGTGGTCGCATTCGAAAGCGACTGCCAGAGCGTGAGAGCCCCAGCAGGTCGTGCGCCTCGGTGATGCGATCCGTGTGCGCTCGGGTTGCTCAGGTGATAGCATCCCGCAATGAGTCGTCGCCTCTACTCCACGCTTTTCTGGGTCTTCGTGGCGCTTAGCTCTGCCGTGCTCTTCGTCGTCGCGCTCCTGGTCTGGGCGCTAACGTTGCCGTTTGACCGGCGTAAGCGGTTGTTGCATCGTTTCACCTGTTTCTGGGCCTCGCTTTATACCTGGCTCAATCCGGCGTGGCCCGTCACCATTGTCGGCCGAGAGAAGATCCAATCGGACCGGGGCAGCGTGATAGTCGCGAACCACCTTTCCCTGCTCGATATCCTGGTGCTCTTTCGCACTTTTGCAGACTTCAAGTGGGTCTCCAAGGTTGAGAATTTTCGGGTGCCCTTCATCGGCTGGAATATGTCGTTGAACGGGTATATCCGGCTCAAGCGTGGCGACCGCGCCAGCTTGCTGCGGATGATGGAGGCATGCGAGAAGGCTCTCACCCAGGGCAGCTCGGTCATGATGTTTCCCGAAGGCACGCGATCCTCCAGCGGGCACATGCGTGCCTTCAACCCCGGCGCCTTCGAGCTCGCGCTGCGCACGCGCAGCCCCGTGCAGCCGATCGTGATCGAGGGAACGCGGGAGGCGTTGCCGAAGCGGGGTTTCGTGCTCCAGGGACGACACCCGATTCGCATCACCGTTCTCGATCCGATCGTGCCCGAGAGCTTCGCACGGCTCTCGGCGCAGGAACTCTCGGCGCGGGTTCGCACATTGATGGCCGCCGCGCTCGGCGAGCCACTGTCGACGCAGGCAAAAGCGGCAGGCGAAGAAAAGCAAAGCGCCCGAGCTGGGGCGTGATGAGGATCAGCGGCTTATTCTAGCAGGATGCTGAAAAAGTCCTTGCTGTGCTCCGCCTTGCGTCGCTATGCTCCTGCACTTCGCACTCCGTGCTCCGCTTGGGCAGCGGCCCGAGCCATTCTTCACTCCCCGCTTTCCTGCTTCGCTCGACCATTTCGCCGGGAGCGATCAGACCGCCGCAGGCGACCCGCAGGGTGCAGGCCAGGGATGGCGGGCATCCATAGCCCAGGGCTCGCCGGGGCGGCGATTCACTGGATCGCCGCCTTGTCTCCGGCTTGCCCTTGTGGCACTTCTCAAGCGCTTAAATAGTCCAAGATGCGCGGTGCCTCCATGCACCGCCCTAGCAGGCCGCCGAAAAGTGTTTTTCAACGGCCTGCTAGAATGCAGAGCGGCAGGACGTAAGATAGCGTATCGATTATCGCGGCCCCAGCGGTGGGGCCGCCTTGGCTCTAAAACCGATTGTGAGATCATCGTGAGTGAGTTCTCCGACAGAATCAGGCAGTGGCTCCATGAGCACCAGGTCGACGCGGAGGTTCTCAGCTTCGGTGAAAACGTGCACACGGTGCAAGAGGCGGTAGAGGTTAGCGGCTATCCGGTCGAGAGGTTCACGAAATCGATTGTAATGCTTACCGCCGAGGGCGGCGTGGTCGTCGCAGTGGTCCCGGCAGTTGCCCGCGCCAGCACTGACAGGGTACGAAAAGCGCTGCGCTTGAGCGACAGGCCGCGCATAGCGACCTCCGAGGAGAGCGAGCGGTACTTATGCCAGCAGATCGGTGGAAATTCTCCCTTGAACGCACCGGATGCCACAGTGCTGATTGACCCCAAGGTCCTGGAGAAAGAGTGGATTTTGACAGGCGGTGGTGATGATTGTAGTTTGGTCAAGATCTCGATCGATGAGCTCAAGCGTGTCGTGAAGTATACCGAGGCAAGGGTCAGAAAGTAGCGCAGGCCAATGCCGCTCCGCCGGTGCTGTCGTGGCCCCCTGAAATCCGTTAGGATCGAGGGCACCGAATCGGCTGCGGTGTACAGGTGGGGATCGAGCATTTGCTTCCGAGACACGCCGTGAATACGCCGCTGTAGGCTCGGCGCCGGCATCCTTGGCTTGCGACGGTCTCGGGAACAAACGCCCGAACTCGGCAGCGGGCTGTGCCTCGAGTTTATCGGGCAGTGGTGAAATGGATTCGTTCATCCTTGCAGATAAGTATCTATGCAAATTCGACATTCGACTGTAATCGATGTTTCACCATACTCTGAAAGCATGAAAATTGAGCCGGAGCACCAATAGATGAAGCAAATACTGCGCGCCCTTGGATTGACCATGGTTTTGTCGCTCGCTGCGTGCGGATCTGCCGGGCCACAAGATCAGTTAAAGACCATCGATGAGCTCACGGGTAAGAATTTTCCTATGACTGAAAAACAACGCACGGATCTCGATAAATACCTAACCGATGGCAAGCGTCTGCTGCAAGAGGGCAAAGAGACAGAATCGTCGAAGGCGTTCGGCGAAGCCATTAAGATCTTGAAGACTGCCGAAGATACCGCGCTGTTCAATAAGAGCGAGTAGAAAACAAAAAAACAGGGCGGGCTTGTGAAACTGTCATGGCGCCGGCGACTTTTTCAGGCCGCTGCCGGAAAAAGAGTATAAGTGCCGCCATTGACGCAGGCGCGCATGAGGCGTGCGTAATCATTGCCAAACCTGCCCCGGGCGTCGGCTCGCCGGCGACGGACTGTGCGTAGCGGCCGACCAGAGGCCGTAATATCTCCATGATCCGAAAGGTCTATATCTCCTTTAGGGATCAGCCGTGGGGCACCTGTACACAATTCTACGTTCGAGGGCGTGGCGCTACCGCCTGCTGCGCATCGCCGTGTTGGCGACGGTTGGCTGGTGGGCGCTGAAGGCGTCCGGTCTGCTCGTGCGCGACGAGTTACCCTGGGATAAGGAGTGGCCGCGCACCGATTTTTCGCGCAAGACGGTAGACCTGCTGGAGATCACCTCCGGCGGTGTCCCCAAGGACGGTATTCCCGCTATCGACAAACCGGATTTTGTTTCGCCCGCTGATGCCGATGACTGGTTGGACGCGCGCGAGCCGGTGATCGCCGTCCAACGCGGCGAGCGCGCACGCGCCTATCCGCTGCAGATCCTGATCTATCACGAGATCGTCAATGACACCTTCGAGGGCCTGCCGATCTCCGTCACCTTCTGTCCGCTGTGCAATGCCTCGCTGGTCTTCGATCGCCGGGTGGCGGGCGACGTCCTCGATTTCGGTACGACCGGCAAGCTGCGCAAGAGCGATCTCGTGATGTACGACCGCCAGACCCAGAGCTGGTGGCAGCAGTTCACAGGCCGGGGCATCGTCGGTCATTATGCCGGCACTAAGTTGGACCTGATCCCGTCGCAGATCGTGGCCTACGAAGATTTCAAGAAGGCCTATCCGCGAGGTCAGGTGCTTTCGCGCAGGACGGGCTACTTCCGGCCGTACGGCAACAACCCCTATCGCGGTTACGATCGCATCGGCGACAACCCGTTTCTATTCAACGGCGAGGTCGACGACCGACTACCGGCGATGGAACGCGTGCTGGGGGTCATGCAGGCGGGCCGCAGCCGCGTCTATCCGTTCAGTGCGTTCAAGGGGCAGGGCGTGATCAATGACGAGTTCGCCGGCCTGCCGGTCGTTATTATTCACAAGCGCTCGACGCTGTCGGCGCTCGATGCCCCACGCATCAAGGATTCCCGCATGGTCTACGCGGCCACCGGTTTCGATCGTCGCGTCGATGGCCGGGTGCTTACCTTCGAACTCGCCGACGGCAAGATCGTGGACCGGGAGACCGGCACGCAATGGAACCAGCTCGGACAAGCCGTGGCTGGCACGCTCGAGGGCCAGAGCTTGAAGGCAGTGGACAACGGCGTGCATTTTGCCTTTGCGTGGCTTGCCTTCCGCCCCGACAGCGAAATTTATAAGAAGACCGAGAACGTCAAGAAGTGAAGTATACGATCTAGTAGCGAGATAATTTCTGATTTCTTTGCTACTTGCTACTGGTTTTAATTTACCGACGTGAGCCGATTCATAATCAGGCCGTAGAACTGTTCCTCCGGGGCCTGGAACAACCAACCGAGATGGATATCGCAATCGGAGCACAGCGCGATACGCCACGTGAATCCGCGAAACCAACTCCAGGCCGAAAACCGCTCACCGACATGGATGCACCCGCGGGTGTGGCCGAAGCAGCCAATATGAAAAACGTACCCGTGCGGGTTGGCGAATGTGTGCTCCTGCCCGCCCTGGATGGTGATGCGGTCGTCCTGGGTGGTGATCAGGTTCCGGCAGTTTGCGCAATACAGGCGCCGTTCGTCCTTGGGCGATTCCTTGGTCTTCTCCTCGGCAAGCCGTTCGCGGTCCGACTCGGTGTACTTGTCAAAGAAGTAAAGTGACGGTATGGCCAGTTCCATCATCGACCCCGGATTCTTGCCGCAATTCGCGGCGGCGCTGCGGGCGCTCACAGAAATAGTGTCAGGACGCCAGTATAACCGTAAAGTCGGTTGTGTGAGACCTCCCCGTTGCCGAAAAACCCGACCAGCGGTAGATCTCCAAGCTCCTGGCGGATCACGTTAAGCTCCTCCGAGTTCTGTCCGAACAGGTTCGGACCGCGGCCGACGCAGGAGTAGTACACGCCGCCTTTCGGGGACCCGCGCGTGCGCGCCTTGATGTCGTTCAGCATGCGAAGCATGTCCTGATAGGCGCTGTCCGTGTCCCGGCGGCAGAACATGATCGAATCGCCGGGCTCCAGCGTCTCGCCCACTGCCAGGAGCTTTTCTTCCAGATCAAATCCAACCAGGTGTCTCACCAGGTAATCGCCGGTGTCGGACCCTCGAATCGGCAGTCCGGCGAAGATGTGCCCAGCCGACCTCTTCGGGTCGCGCGCTACGAGCTCACCGACATCCTGTTCGAAGACGTCAAACGCCGGGCGACCGTCGATGGTGACCGCCACGTTGCCCCGGCATTCCGTGATCTCGTGCTGACCGCCGATGGGAGTGCACCCTTGGGTGAGTGCGGTCGTGACGACGACCTCACTGGAGAACAATACACCGGATATGCCGCCGTTGGTGATGGTCTGCGCGATTTGCGGGTAGGTCCCCTGCGAGGAGGTCAGGCCGCCGACCAGGAAGCCGCCCACCAACTCCTCGGCAAGCTGCGCGATGAACGCCTGTAAATTTGCGTTGCGTGGATCGCCATGCACGATGCCGAAATGCGAGTCGGTGCTGGTGTACCATCTCGCGTTCGCGCGCACGAAATCCTCGAGCCCAGACTTGATCGATGGAAACACCCGGAAGGAGTCGTGCGGTAATGTCGCGACCATCGCCGCAACCGCCGGCTCGCCGAAGTACTCCTGGCCGCTGCTGCAGATCCCCAGGCCGACGGTCCCTACCCAGTGCTCGACGCCCGTCACCTGCTTGAAGTGCTCGAGGATGTCGGGCAACTGCGCCACGAGGGCGTCGGTCGCGTAGAGAAAACCGAGGCCGCCGGCAGCCGGCACGTCACCAATCTGTGCCAGGCAAGCTTCGCTGGCTTGATACCAATCGCGCCCCCGGGCGTGCCCGACCTTGAACGTGCTCATGCTGAATCCCTGGTGCCAAATCGGGTCATTGGCGTGACCTGCATAGCGCCTGCGCCGGCAGCGCGCTACTCGGACATAGCCCGATTACCTTACCACGCCCGAAGTCGGTGGCGCCAATGGCCTGATGCAGACGCGAGCGATCAACGGTATATTGCCCGGATGCTCGTCGCCGCTTCCAGTGCGCGAGGGCACACACCACTACTGGCGATGGCGGTGATTCGTAGGCATATGTGGAATGGTCTGATCTCGATCGTTGTGATCCTCGGTGCAGCGTATCTGGTCTTAGCCGGTTTGCTTTATGCCTTTCAGGGTCGCTTGATCTATTATCCCGAGCGCGAGCTGGTCGCCACGCCTGCGCAGGTCGGGCTCGAGTACGAGGTCGTCAGCTTTGAAACGTCCGACGGCATAACGCTGTCGGGCTGGTTCGTGCCGGCAGCAGACGCCCGCGGCGTGCTGCTCTTCCTTCATGGTAACGCCGGCAATATCTCGCATCGCATGCTGTCGCTGGAGCTCTTCAACCGTCTCGGGTTGAGCACCTTCATATTCGATTACCGTGGTTTCGGTGAAAGCCAGGGACGCCCTGACGAGATTGGCACCTATCGCGACGCGGAGGCCGCCTGGCGCTATCTTACGGAGCAACGAAAGTTGGACCCCGCACGCATCGTCATTTTCGGCCGTTCACTGGGCGCGGCCATAGCGAGCTATCTCGCGGGCAAGTACACGCCGCGCGCGCTGATCGTCGAGTCCGCGTTCACGAATGTCCCGGACCTGGCGGCCAGGTTTTATCGCTTCATGCCGGTACGCTGGCTCTCGCGTTTCCGCTACCCGACTGTGGACTATGTGGCACGGGTTGCGGTTCCGGTTCTGGTGGTGCACAGCCGCGACGACGATATCGTTCCGTTTAGCCAAGGGCGCCAGGTATTCGCAGCGGCAAACCCCCCGAAGGAATTCCTGGAGATCCGCGGTAATCACAACGAAGGTTTTTTTGTTACCGGTCCAGCCTATATGGACGGGCTTGAGCGGTTCCTGTCGAATACCGCCGGGCTTCGCCCCGTCTTCGCCCGGGACTGACGGTATGGCCTGCGTGCTGATCGATGTAGACGGCACCCTATTCGCGCGGCCGAGCGCGGAGCGCTCCTTCGTTGCGTATCTGTTTCGACATCGCGTGCTCGGTCCGCGGCAGGTGCTGGCAGGCCTGGTTTTTTTTCTCCGTTGGGGGTTGCGCTATGGCCTTTTCGCACCTCATCGAAACAAGGCCTACTTGGCCGGCCTGAAGGTAAGCACCGTACAGGACCTGGCAGAGAGGTTTGTACGCGAGTCGCTACTCGAGCGCTTGCGGCCATCGATCGTCAATCGATTAAAGGAGCACCATGAGGCCGGCGAACCGATCGTGTTGTTAACTGGTGCACCGGACTTTATCGCCGGTCCGCTCGGGCGGGCGCTGGGCGCCAAGGCCTGGCGTGCTACCCAGTGCGCACAGCAAAACGACGTCTTCACGAGCGATCCGCCGGAGCGCTACCCCTTCCGCGCGGAAAAACTGAAGCAGGCGCAGGACCTTTGCAGGCAGCTCGGATACGATCTTTCGGGCTGCGTCGCCTATGCCGATTCGTTCCATGATTTGCCGCTGCTGCAAGCGGTGGGTCGAGCTGTCGTGGTGGCGCCCGGGCGCCGTCTGCGCCGCACGGCCCGCAGACGGAACTGGTCGATCATCGGGTAAAGAGGGTCTTGTGATGGAGCCGCGGCCGTGCCCGAAAACAAAAAGGGCTTCCAGCGGAAGCCCTTTTTTACAAACGTGCGAGATTGGCTCAGGCCGCGAGCGTGTTTTTCATGATACTCAGCGCCTTCTTCTCGATTTGGCGAATGCGCTCGGCGGAGACACCGTACTCCTTCGCCAGTTCGTGCAAAGTCGGCTTTTTCTCATCCAGCCAGCGACGACGAACGATATCGCGACTGCGCGGGTCGAGCACAGTCAGGGCCTGATCCAGGCTATCGTCGCGCGCGGCGGCATCGTCCGCCTGGGTCGCCAACGCCTCCGGGTTGTAGCGCATGTCGTGTAGGTAACCCGCAGGGGCCGGACGGTGGTTATCGTCATCGCCATCATCGTCCGTGTCGAAGGGGATGTCCGTCCCGCTCATGCGCGACTCCATCTCCAACACGGCCTCCGGCGACACGTCGAGGTCGTCGGCCAACGTTTCCACCTCCTTGAGCTTCATCCATTCAAGACGAGCGCGACTCTTGCGCAGGTTAAAGAACAGCTTGCGTTGTGCCTTGGTTGTGGCGACCTTGACCATGCGCCAGTTGCGCAGGACATAGTCATAAATCTGCGCGCGAACCCAGTGAACGGCAAACGACACCAGGCGCACGCCACGCATCGGATCGAAATGCTTGACTGCCTTCATCAACCCGATGTTGCCCTCCTGGATCAGGTCGGCCTGCGGCAGCCCGTATCCGGTGAACCCGCGCGCCACGCGTACCACGTAGCGCAAGTGCGACAGCACCAGCTGGCGCGCGGCCTCGACGTCGCCCTCGGTGCGATAGCGCAATGCCAGGCTGCGCTCCTCGTCGGCGCTCAGCAACGGCTGCGCGTTCACGGCCTGGATATAGGTCGCCAATCCGGCGTCGGCGTTCGCCGGAATGGGAATCGGCAATCTCTGTGTCATGCTCGTAAAAACCTCCCTATTTACAGGTGGCACTCCGAAAGCTAAGGCTATTTTAGCACTCATGTACTGAGAGTGCCAAACCCCCCAGAAGTTCCCTTCGATCAACCGCTTATCTAGGCTCTATATCGCGCAGGTGGCGGCCAACGGCGATCCGGGAGCCCAGCCAGCCGAGCAGCCCGCCGAGCGCGACCAGCGCCGCAGCCCCCTGCACGCCCAGGCCGGCCGTGCGGAACTGGCTGGCGTAGAGGCTCGCGAGGTCACGGATGGGGCCCGCCAACAGACCGAACCCGAGGCTCACCAGAAACCAGGCCGTCAGCCCGCCGGCGACCCCCTGCAGCAGGCCCGTGTAGAGGAAGGGACGGCGAATGAAGGCGTTGGTGCCGCCGACCAGCTTGATCACTTCGATCTCATCGCGCCGGTTCAGCACCGCCAGCCGGATGGTGTTGCCGATGATCAGCACCACCGCCAGCCCCAGCACGGAGGCGAGGAGCCAGACGCCGCGGCGCGCGATCTGCAGCATGGCGTGCAGGCGCTTGACCCACTCCAAGTCCAGCTGCGCGAGCTCCACCTCGCCGTGCCGCGACAGCCGCTTTACGAGCCCCTCGAGCCGGTCCGGTTCATTGAACTCATCGGCGGGACGCACGATCAACGCGGGCGGCAGCGGATTGTAGTCGAGCGCGTCGAGCGCCGTGCCGAACCCCGATAAACGCTTGAAATCGGCGAGCGCGGCATCGGGCGAGATGTAGTCCACCGATGCGACCGACGCCATGGCGCGGATTTTCTCAGCGAGCCGCTTTGCGGCCTTGTCGTCGGTGCCGCGCTTGAGGAACAACGAGATCTTGGCGCTGCCGTCCCAGCCGGCGCTCACGCGCTGGACGTTGTCGATCATGACGTACGCGCCGGCAGGAAGCGCCAAGGTGATGGCGATGACGGCAATGGTCATCAGCGAGGCAAACGGCGCGCGCGCCAACTGCCCGAGGCTGTAAAAGAACACCTGCAGGTGGCGCAGCAGATAGGCCGTCACGCCTGCGTGACTCCGCCGTCGTGGATCATCTCGCCTTGCCGCAGCTCCAGCACGCGTTTTTGCAAGCGGCGAATCTGGCGCCGATCATGCGTGGCGATGAGCACCGTTACACCGACTTGATTGAACTCCTGAAACAGGTCCATGATCTCATCGGAAAGCGCCTCGTCCAGGTTACCGGTAGGCTCGTCGGCGAGCAACAGCGGCGGCTTGTTGACTACGGCGCGCGCGATGCCTACACGCTGCTGCTCACCGCCGGACAACGTGATCGGGTAGGCGCGCTCTTTGTTCAGCAACCCGACCTTGTCCAGTGCCGCACGCACGCGCCGGCTAATCTCATGGTGTCGCAATCCGGCCACAACCAGTGGCAGCGCGACATTGTCAAACGCGGTGCGGTCATAGAGCAGCTTGTAATCCTGGAACACGATGCCGACCTCACGCCGGAAGTACGGGACCCGCCAGCGCGGCACGCGCGCCAGGTTCTTGTTGTTGACTATGGCCTGCCCGCGCGTGGGCCGCTCTATCAGCGTGATCAGCTTGAGCAGCGTGCTCTTGCCTGCACCGGAGTGACCGGTCAGAAACGCCATTTCCTCGCGCGCCAGGCCGAAGTTGATGTTTTTAAGGGCGTCGTGTCCGCTGGGGTAGCGTTTGAAGACACTGCTGAATTGGATCATAACTGCAGTAGCGAGTAGCTAGTAGCGAGTAGACATGGGGGGGCAGGACACAAAAGCTGCAGAGCTCGCGGGTTGCTACCCCCGGTATCTTCCGTCTTGCTTTTCCTCGCCACTCGCACCTCGCCACTCGTTACTGGTTTGCGGGCATTAACGCGTCCACGAAATCCTCGGCATCGAACTCGAGCAGGTCCTCTATTGTCTCGCCAACACCTATGTAGCGAATAGGCAGGCCGGATGTCCGCGCCAACGCAATGAGGATCCCGCCCTTTGCGGTGCCGTCAAGCTTTGTCGCGCAAAGACCGGTTACGCCGACGGCGCCGCTGAAATGCTGAAGCTGCGACAACGCGTTCTGGCCGGTTACGGCATCCAGTATCATCAGCACTTCGTGCGGCGCCTGCGGGTCAAGCCGATTTACCACGCGCTTGATCTTTGTCAGCTCGTCCATAAGCCCAACATTGGTGTGTTGTCGCCCGGCGGTATCGACGATGAGCACGTCGAGCCCACGCGCGCGCGCGGCGTTCATGGCGTCATGCGCAACGGCAGCGGCGTCGGCCCCTGTGTGCTGCGCGATCACCGGCACACCGGCACGCGCCCCCCAGGTCTGCAACTGTTCGATGGCGGCGGCGCGAAACGTGTCAGCGGCGGCGATCATGACACTTAGGCCGGAGCTCAGCAGCCGCTGCGCGAGCTTGCCGATGGTCGTCGTCTTGCCGACGCCGTTGACGCCCACGACCATGATTACGAACGGGCGCCTGTCAGCCGGAACGAGCAGTGGCCGGTTGCATGGCCGAACGATCTCGAGCATGCTCTGTCTGAGTTGAGCGTACACCGCCGGACCGTCGGAGAGTTCCTTGCGGGCGATTCTGCCGGTGATGTCGGCAATCAGGGCCTGGGTGGTCTCGACCCCGACATCGGCAGTCAGTAGCAGCGTCTCCAGCTCTTCCAACAGGTCGTCATCGAGGGCGCGCTCGCCTAACAGCAGCTCCGCGAACTCCCGCGTCAAGGATTGACGCGTGGCCGCAAGCCTGTTACTCAGGCGGGCGAGCAAGCCTTGCGGCCCGCTGTCGCCGGTGGCGGTTGTTTTGCTGGAAAGGGTCACACTGGTACAACGTTGCTTGGCAGGAGTTATCCTATCATCCATGTCATACGAGGTTAAAGGACGTCGCCTATTCGGTGTGCTGCTCGCCGCGGGGCTCGCCGCGTTGCTGCTCAGCGGCTGCAACGAGGTCAAAGAGGCCACATTGGCTAATGGCCTCAAGGTGATCGTCAGGCCCGACCGGCGTGCACCGGTCGTGGTCTCGCAGATCTGGTACAAGGTCGGGGCCAGCGACGATCCTGCGGGACAGACCGGTGTCTCGCATGTGCTCGAGCATATGATGTTCGAGGGCACCGAACGCCACGGCGCCGGCGAGTTTTCGCGCATCATTGCCGAGAACGGAGGGCGCGAAAACGCGTTCACGGGCGCAGACTACACCGCGTACTTCCAGCAGCTCGAAAAGTCGAGACTGGCGATTGCGTTCGAGCTCGAGGCGGACCGCATGCAAAACTTGTTGTTGGACGAGAAAGCGTTTCGCAAGGAGCTCAAGGTAGTGATGGAGGAGCGCCGGCTACGCACCGATGACCGTCCCGAGAGCCGGGTCTATGAGCAATTCATGGCGACCGCCTACAAAGTGCATCCGTACAAGCAACCGATCATCGGCTGGTGGCGAGACCTTGAGCGGCTCACGGTCGAGAACGCACGTGCCTGGTATCGGCGCTGGTATACACCCAATAACGCCACCCTTGTGATCGTGGGTGACGTCAAGCCGCGCGCGGTGTTTGCGCTGGCGAAGAAATACTTCGGCGCGATCGAGCCGCGGCCGGTCGAGCGTGCGCCGCCACCAAGCGAACCGGCGCAAACGTCGACGCGGCGTGTGCGCGTCTCGGTGCCTGCGCGGGTGCCCTACATGGTGCTCGGTTTTCACGTGCCGGCGTACGGCCAGTACGGTGAGGCCTGGGAGCCCTATGCGCTCAGCGTGTTGGCGGGGATCCTGGACGGCGGGCGCAGCGCGCGCCTGCCGCGTGAGCTCGTCCGAGGTGCTGGTATCGCCGCCCGGCTCGACAGCGGCTACGACGCGGTCGCCCGCTCTGCGACCATGCTCGTGTTCGACGGCACACCCGCCGAGGGCCGTACGCTGGCCGAGCTCGAAGGCGCCATCCTCGAGCAGATCGAGCGACTCAAGCTGGAGTCCGTAGGGGCACAAGAGCTCAAGCGTGTGAAGGCGCAGGTGATAGCGCAGGACGTATTCGGACTGGACTCGGTGTTCTACCAGGCGATGCGGATGGGGATGCTGGAGACCATCGGGCGCAGCTGGCGCTTGATGCAGAATTATATCGATCGCATCAGCGCGGTGACGCCGGCGCAGGTACAGGAGGTGGCGCGCCGTTACCTGGTGGCGCGCAACCTGACTGTGGCGGTGCTCGACCCTTTGCCGATCGCGCCGTCGACGCAGCGCCCGCGACCATCCACCGGAGGCCGGCATGTTAACTAGGGTGGCGTGGCGAGCGTTGTGGTTAACCACCGGTTGGTTCGTGCTCGCTGGCGCAGCAGCAGCGCCGGCGATCGAGAATTGGTCGTTGCCCAATGGCGCGCGCGCGTATTTCGTGCGTAGCCCGGCGCTGCCCATGGTGCAGATCAAAGTGGTGTTCGACGCCGGCAGCGCGCGTGACCCGCGCGGCAAGTTTGGCCTCGCGTGCCTGAGCAACACCATGTTGAGGGAAGGCGCTGGCACGCTGAGCGCCGACGACATCGCTGATCGGCTCGACGGTGTCGGAGCACAGTTGAGTTTCGATTGCGGCCGTGACATGGCGACGTTTAGTTTGCGCAGTCTGTCGGACGCCAGCGTGCTGCAGCCAGCGCTCGCGGTGCTTGCCTCGTTGCTGGCGCAACCCGGCTTCCCGGACGATAGCCTGGAGCGCGAACGCAAGCGTGCGCTGCTGGCGCTGCAATACGATGCGCAGTCGCCCGGAGCGATCGCACGCAAGGCGTTCTACCAGGCAATTTACGGCGACCACCCGTACGCGCATGACCCCGGGGGTGATGAAGCCGGGCTGAAAGCGCTCGGTCGTGTAGATTTAGTGCGCTATCACCGGCGCTACTACGTCGGCGCGAATGCGGTGCTGGCGATGGTCGGCGACGTCAGCCTCAGGCGCGCACGCGCGATCGCGCAACGACTTCTAGGCGGGCTCGCCGCCGGTGAATTGCCTGCGCCGATTCCGCCGGTTGCCGATCTGGATAAACCGCGCTTGCGCACCATCGCGTTTCCATCGTCGCAGACGCACATACGGATCGGCCAACCCGGCATCCGCTATGATGACCCCGATTATTTTCCGCTTTATGTCGGCAACTATATCCTTGGTGGCGGCGGAATGGTGTCGCGCCTTTACGATCAAGTGCGCGCGCAGCGCGGGCTCGCTTACAGCACCTACAGCTACTTCACACCACTGCGGCGCAAAGGCCCATTTACTGTCGGTCTGCAAACCGCGACCTCGCAGCGCGAGCAGGCATTGACGCTGGTCAAGACCACGCTGGATCGTTTTATTGCATTCGGGCCGAGCGCCGAGGAGCTGCTGGCGGCGCAGAAGAATTTGACGGGCGGTTTCCCCCTGCGTATAGATAGCAACCGCGACATCGCGCGTTATCTCGCGGTCATCGGCTTCTACCAGTTGCCGTTGAGCTATTTGAACGATTTCATATCAAGGGTCGAGGCCGTGACCGTCGAGCAGGTGCGCGATAGTTTCAGGCGGCGCCTGCGGCCGCGCGCGCTCGCGACCGTGATCGTCGGTGAGCAGGGTTAAGAAGAAGCATCACCTTCCCGCGACCGCGCGCTACCCGGGCGCGATCCGCATCATTGGCGGCGCCTGGCGCCGCCGCCGGCTCGCCGTCCCGCAAGCCGAAGGCCTGCGGCCGACGCCCGACAGGGTGCGCGAGACCGTGTTCAACTGGCTCCAACCGTGGTTGCCGGGCGCGCACTGTGTCGACCTGTTCGCAGGCAGCGGCGCGTTGTGTCTCGAGGCGTTATCGCGCGGCGCTGCGAGCGCGGTCATGGTGGAGGCGGCAGCGCCGGTGGTCGAGGTGCTGCGGGGAAACGTCGCACGTCTGCGGGCAACCAACGCCTCGGTGCTACAGGCGGACGCCGAGCGATTCCTGCGAGGCACGGTACGCAAATTCGACATCGTGTTTCTCGATCCGCCTTTCCGCAGCGAGCTCATTGCATCGTGCAGTACCCTGCTGGAGGAGCGCGGGTGGATCGATGCGCACAGTCTCGTATATATCGAGGCCCCCAGTGACTTGACAGTGCTGCCTATCCCGGCCTCCTGGGAACTGATCCGCAACCGCACGGCCGGCCACGTGGGGTATCATCTGGCGCGGAGACGGGCCTGAGCAAGCGAGGGCCTGGAGTGCGATAACCACAGGCATTGCATCGCGAGCGCATTTTCTGTAAACCGGTTACAGGTCGTGCGTTACCATGCACTGTGGGCCCATGCCCAGGAGCCAGGATGAAAATCGTTGCGTTATACCCCGGCACGTTCGACCCCATCACTAACGGCCACACCGATCTGATCCGCCGAGCCACGCGGCTGTTCGATCAGGTCGTGGTTACGATCGCGGCCAATCCGGAAAAAAAACCACTGTTTTCGCTGGCAGAGCGCATCGATCTGGCGCGCATCGTGCTGGCCGACGTTGAGGGCGTGAGTGTCGAGGGTTTTGACGATCTCTTGATCGAATGCGTGCGCCGTCACGGCGCACGTGTCATCTTGCGCGGCCTGCGCGCCGTGTCGGACTTCGAGTACGAGTTCCAGATGGCGGCCATGAACAAGCGCCTCGGGCCGGAGATCGAAACCGCGTTCTTGCCGGCGTCCGAGCGCGACACTTTCATCTCGGCGTCGCTGGTAAAAGAGATCGCCGCGCTCGGGGGTGCTGTCTCGGAGTTCGTGCACCCGCGGGTGGCGCAGGCGCTGGCTGAGAAGATGCAGTAGGCCTCAAGCAGTAAGCACGGCAGACCGGTTCGCCCCGGGGGTACCGTGCGCGCGATGAGCTTGGCACGATAATGTCACTGCTGATTACGACGGAATGCATTAGCTGCGACGTGTGCGAACCCGAGTGTCCGAACGGCGCCATCCGTTTCGGCGCCGAGATCTACCCGCAGCTGTGCACAGAATGCGTGGGTCATTACGACATCCAACAGTGCGTGGAGGTGTGTCCGGTTGCTTGCATCATCAAGGATACGGGAAACGAGGAGACCCCGGAGGTCTTACACCGCAAGTACCTGGGGCTCACCGGCCAGGCGCCGTGAAACGCTGTCGAAGCCCCGGCCAACGATGCGGCGTGATCATGCGCTCGTGCCGCTAACCCGCCACGAGCGGTCACATCGCTTTGCCAACGATAAAACGCGCGCTCCCGCACGCGGCGGTTTGCGCATGCGCGACACGACGGTGCGCCTCGCTTGGTTGCTGCTGCTCGTGTTGGGCCTGTCGTTCCCGGCGGCCAGCGCGGCGGCCAGCGGTCCGGGCGCCGCAGCGGTGGCGACGGCGCATCCCCTGGCCACCGCCGCCGCGCGCCGGATCCTGCGCGCAGGCGGCAATGCCTTCGATGCGGCGGTGGCCATCGCCGCCGCGCTGGCCGTGGTGGAGCCGGCGAGCTCCGGTCTCGGCGGCGGCGGATTCTGGTTGCTGCACCGCGCACGCGACGGCGTCGAGGTGATGATCGATGCTCGCGAGCGCGCGCCGCTGGCGGCCAGTGCCGACATGTACCTCGACAAGGACGGCAACGCGCTGGCGCAGTTGTCGCTCGACGGCGCGCTGGCAGCCGCCATTCCGGGTACGCCGGCGGCGCTCGTACACATGGCGCAACGCTATGGGCAGTTACCGTTGGCGCAGGCGCTGGCGCCAGCAATCCGCCTGGCGCGCACCGGGTTCGCGGTGACGCCGCGATACCGCCGCCTGGCGCGGATGCGATTAGAGGCGCTGCGTGCCTCGCCGGCGGCGGCTGAGACGTTTCTGCGCGACGGCGCGGTGCCACCCGAGGGCTTCATCGTGCGCCAACCCGAGCTGGCCGTGGTGCTCGAGCGTATCGCGCGTCACGGGCGGGCTGGTTTTTACGCGGGCCGCACGGCCGAGCAGTTAATCGCAGGCGTGCGGGCAGCCGGCGGCATCTGGAGTCTCGAGGACCTGGCGCGCTACCGGGTGGTCGAGCGCGCGCCGGTCACGGGGCGCTACGGTCCGCTGCGGATCACGTCGGCGCCGTTGCCGTCCTCCGGGGGCGTCGTGCTGCTGGAGATGCTCAACATCCTGCGCGGCTACGATCTGCCCTCGTTGCCACGCACGAGCCGCGATCACCTGATCATCGAGGCTATGCGGCGGGCTTATCGCGACCGCGCGCGCTATCTCGGCGACCCCGACTTCGTGGCCGTGGGCGTGCAACGGCTGTTGAGTTCCACGTATGCGGCCAAGCTGCGCGCCACCATCGACCCGAGCGCGGCCACCGCCAGCAACGCCCTGCCGGGCACGACGTCGCCGGGTAGCGGTGCGAACACCACGCATTTTTCCGTGATAGACCGTCAGGGTAACCGCGTGGCCGCCACGCTGACGATCAACTACGCGTTCGGCTCGGGTTTCATGCCACCCGGCACCGGCGTGCTACTGAACGACGAGATGGATGATTTCGTGGCCAAACCGGGAACGCCAAACCGGTATGGCCTGGTCGGCAACGAGGCCAACGCGATCGCCCCGGGCAAGCGCCCGCTGTCGAGCATGACCCCCACCTTCCTCGAAAGCGTGGATCGGGTCGTGATTCTCGGTACGCCGGGCGGTAGCCGCATCATTACCATGGTGTTGCTGGCGACGCTGGAGGTGGCGCGTGGGCGCGGCTGGGCACAAGATTGGGTGGCGCTGCCACGCTTTCACCACCAGTATTTGCCGGATGTGGTCGAGTTCGAGCCGGATGCCTTCGATCAGGCACAGCTCGATGCGCTGCGGGCGCTCGGTCATCGGCTCAAGCGCAGGGCGCGGCCGTACGGCAACATGCAGATCGTCACCTGGGACAAGTCGACGAACCGATTACAGGCGGCGAGTGATCCGCGCGGTGAAGGGGCGGTGTGGGTCGAGCGCAGGCGCGAGCCCACGCCGTAGCGCTGCCTGCCGGGTGGTGGCTCAGGCGGACTTCTTGACCGCCTCGGCCAGGGCCTCGTCGCTGTTAAGCGCGTTCAAGATGGCGTTGACTTGCTGGTCGAGCGCCTGTTCCTGCTCGTCGATGCCCTGGCGGATGTGCTCTAGCTCGCTCAGGCGGTCCTCGAGCGTGTCGCTTGCCTGGTGGATGTGCTTAATGCTCTCGAGACGGCGGCGCAGCTGAATCTGGTGCTCGCGCACCTGCGCCTCCATCGGATTCATGATATTGCGCAACCAGCTGTCGGTGTCGCGGTTGGCCATCTTGTAGATTGCCCGCACCTTGGCGACCGACGATTCAAAGAACTTATCGGTGACCGCTTTCTGCTCGGTAACCACCATCGTCAGGCTCTTGGTAAATTGTTCGTGTTTCGTCTGCAGGCGATTGATCTCGCGCAGGTAACGCATGACCGAGAAGCTGCCGGGCTTGACCTTTGCCAGACCGTGCTCCTTCTGAAACTTCTTGTAGACACCTTCCATCAGCTCCTTGATCTCTTGCGTCTGCTTCGCCACTTCGCCCATCGTGTCGGTCGCGTAGGTGAAGAACTTCTGCATGCAGGTCCTAAGCCCCGCGGTGGTCATGCTGATCTCCATGTCCTTCTTGGTTTCAGCAATGACCGTGTTCAAGCCCTTGAGATTGAGATGCGTGTATAACTGATTCGTCTGTTTGGCGAAGATGCTGCGTGTCGCCTGGAAGCGCTGCAGGGTTTTCTCGAACACCTCCTTGTCGATTTTGACCTTCTTCATCATGTGCTCGATCACGTCCATATTCTTGCCGTTGAGCCCGGAGAGCTCATCCATATGCTCGCGCACGCCCTTGAGTCGCTGGGTGGAAAGCATGCGTGTGCTCGTGATGATCTCTTCCAGGTCGTCCTTGATGTTTTCCCGAATAATGTCGCGCTTGGCGGGTACCAGTTCTTTGCCCAGGGCATCTTCAAGCGCAGAGATGCGGCTGCGCTCCAGCGTCTTGCGCTCGCCCTTGATCTTGGCATACAGCGCCTTTTGCGCCGACACCGGGTGGATATTGTGCTCGGGGATGCCCAGGTGCCTGGCGGTGTCACGAATCTGGCGGTCGATCTCGCGCTGAACCTCATCCCAGTCGCGCAACTCATCCCACAGGCCGTCGATCTTGTTCAGCACCACCAGCCGGCCCCTGTTGGCACCGTCCTTGTGGGAGCCGATATGGTTGCGCCACACGTCGATATCGGATTTGGTTACGCCGGCGTCGGCGGCAAGCACGAACAGCACTGCGTGCGCGCTCGGCAGCAGGTTCAAGGTGAGCTCCGGCTCGGCCCCGAGCGCGTTCAAGCCGGGCGTGTCGAGGATTACCAGGCCCTGCTCCAGCAGGGGGTGCGGGAAATTGATCATGGCATAGCGCCATTTCGGGATCTCGACCGTGCCCTCGTCGGTCAGGCGCATGCCGATCTGCGACTCATCCTCGGCCACGTGCAAACCGATAGCTTGCGCGTGCTCCCGGTCTACGGCCTTGGTCTCGGCGATGTGTTTCAGCACCTCCGCCATTTTTTTCGGCGACTTGAGGTTGAGGCGCACCGACGTCCACTCGTCACTGAACCCCTTGTACTCGGCGATGGTGGTGCCGCTCTTGCGGGTCTCGATCGGCAGCAAGCGCAGCGCGGGGTCACTGTCCGCATCGTACATGAGCTCGGTCGGGCACATGGTCGTGCGCCCGGCGCTCGAGGGCAGAATGCGCTGGCCGAACTTGGAGAAAAAGATGGCGTTGATCAGCTCGGACTTGCCGCGTGCGAACTCGGCCACAAACGCGATGTAGAGCTTGTCATCGCGCAAGGTCGCGAGGATATGGTCCAGTCGCTGGGTGATTTGCGTGTCACCGAGCTTCTGCTGCTGCAGCCAATCACGAAAGCCTGCGATGGTGTCAGCCAATCCCTTGCGCCATTCGCTGTAGGCCGCAAAGTGTTGTTCGATCCCCTCGTTCTTCATATGTGCACCCGGGAGGCTGTTTGCAGGTCTATTTTACTTAATCCGTGCGGATAACTGATTTTCTAGCCTAAGATCACCGGAAAGTAGAGCATTTCCGGGATAACCGGCGCTTTTCGTCCGACCGCCGGTGAGTAAGCGGGCGTACCCGCCATCTCCTTTAGATGCAAGCATAGAGAATAATTGTTTAGTAATCAAGAAGTTGAGAAATAATAGTCTGTATCACTTTAAATATCGCTCACAACTGGCAGTGACCACAGTAAAATATCCGTCGCCCACCCAGCGCGGCGGCGCGGATGGGCCGGCCACAACGACGGCATGGTGAGCCCGCGCGGCCGTAGACTCGGGCGCGCAGCTGGAAGTAACCGGCGTCGCCGCTGGCGCTGCGGAAGTCGCGCAGGGTAGTGCCGCCGGCGGCGATCGCGCGTTTGAGCGTTGCCCGCAAGACGCGCGCGAGCCGCTGGTAGCGCTTGCGGCTAATGCGCCCGGCCGCGCGCCTGGGGTGGATGCTGGCCGAAAACAGCGCCTCGTTAGCATAGATATTACCGATCCCGGCCACGATGCGGCCGTCGATCAGCAGATCCCGAATCGCGCGCGAGCGTCCGCGCGAGGCACGAAACAGATAATCGCCGCTGAAACCGTTTTCCAACGGATCGGGTCCCAAGCTCGCCAGCAGCTTGTGGGCAGCGGCATCCGCGCGAGTCCACAGCACCGCACCGAAGCGGCGCGGGTCCCGCAGGCGCAGGCAGTCTCCATTGGCCAGCGCCAGATCGACGTGATCGTGCTTTTCCGCCGGCGTGTCGCACGGCACGATGCGCAGGCTGCCCGACATGCCAAGATGTAGGATCACCGTGCCGGGGGCGGTGTGCAGCAGCAGATACTTGCCGCGCCGGCTGACGCGCTCAATGACATGCCCGGGCAGCTCATTGTTAAGCGCTTGCGGCACCGGCCAGCGCAGCCGTGGTTGACGCACGACAACCGCGCGGACGGTCTGCCCGGTCAGGTGCGGGGCGATGCCGCGTAGGGTGGTTTCGACCTCGGGCAGCTCGGGCATGATTTAAACAAGTGCCAAGTGCGAAGTAGCAAGTAAGCAGTCGGAAGTAACAGGGGTTTTCCTTGCTACTTGCAACCTGTTACTTGCTACTAGATTCGCCGGCGGCCTCCTCAGCGTCAGCAGTGATACGCAGCAACTTCCTACCCGTGTCCTCGGTGAAGTAGTACTGCAGCCCTTCATCCTCGCGATACAGCACGAACTGCGGCTTGTAGCTGAGCACGCCGAGCTCGAGCACCTCGCCTCCCGTCTGCGCAGGGCCCGGGCGCAAGGTGATACGGACGCGCGCGCGCACCGGCTTGCCGGCGTAACGTTCGACGTACAGCGCCTGCGATTGCCGCCAGCGCTCGATAAACGCATCGATCCGATCTGCGCTGAGCTCGCTACTGGGCGGCTGTGCCGTCCACTTGCCGTTTTCGCGGCGTAGCACCAGTTCTGGTAACTCCCAGGCAACCGGTACTCGGTCCGCGGCAAGCACCCGTGGGCTGATGAAGTTGACATAACGATACGAGCCGGGCGTCAAGTACTGCGCCGGGATCAGGTGTATGGTGTCACCGTAGCGCACGTAGCGGGCGTTTTTGAACGGATGTTGCTTTCCTCCTTGAATCTCCTCCTGTCCGAGCCACACGCGTGCCTTTGGCTTCTCGAGCCCGTACTTGCTGATACTGTCGCGATCGGCGCGCAGCTGCAATTCGCTGGGTGCGGTCGCAAGGCGCAGCAGCGATTGCACCCGCAAGGGGTTTGCGCGTGCGCGCACGGGCGTGAGCAGGAACCAGCTCGTGCCCCTGCGCTCGAGCGTAAGCACCTCGCTGTCAGGACGCTCTATTCTTATGGCCTCAATCTGCTCCGGCACCAGCGCCGTCAGCAGCGGCGCGATCGGCCCCCTGTCGGCGCGGCGTTTGGATATGGCCACGAGCGCCAGCACCGCCACCAGTCCTACCAGACCCAGGTTCAACAGCCATCGATTGCGCATCGATATCAGGGGTGGCAATCAGAGCTTTCGCCGGCGTAGCCAGACGAACGTGCCGCTGGCGGCGAGCAGCAACGGCAGGATGAACAGAAATCCCGCACCGATCAAAAGGCGCGAGGTCTGCGTCAACAGGATACTGCGGTCCGCGTTTACCCTTACAGGAATGTTGACGTAGGCGTCGTCCTGACTGACCCAGTTGGCAATGCTCATGCCCAACTCGAGATTCATACCATTACCTAGAAAGGTGTTAGACAGGAAGTCGCCGTCGCCGACAACGACTACTCGTTGCTCGCCGTTGTCACGCGCACGCGTCAGCACGATTGCGAGATTCAGCGGTCCGGCGATGTCCTCGCCCTTGTCCAAGCGCGTGGTGCCCGACAGCACGCCGGTCTCCGACCACGCCGAGTCGCGCGTATCAAACAGCACGACGCCGTTCCAGCCCTCCGGCGGGTCGAGTCGGATCCCGACGGCATCGGGAAACAACGTCACGTTACGAAAGTCGCGCACGGCGGGGTGCTTGCTGTAGCGCGTGACGACGATCGTGGTTGCGTTGCCGGTAAGCGTCTCCGATCCCGGGTCAACGATCACCCCCGGCTGAAACTCGATGCCGAGCATCTCGGCGATCGGCTGCAAACCGTACAAGGGCCCGGGATCGGCCAACCACAGCAAGTTGCCGCCGTTCTCGAGGTAGCGCCCGATCGTCTCGACCTCGCCCGCCAACAAGTCGACGCGCGGACCCGCGATAACGAGGGCAGCGGTGTTCTGCGGGATCTGCGGTTGCTCGGCCAGGCTCAGCTCGCGCGTCTGAAACCCGCGTTTACGCAGCTGCGCGGCCCAGTTGGACAGATCGAAGTTGGCGCGCCTGTCAGGGCTGCGCTCGCCGTGACCGGCGAGGAACACGAGCCAGCGCTCGCCCCTGCGTCCCAGGCGTACGAGCGCGTTGGTGATGTTTTGCTCGTCAAGCCGGGTGAGGACCTCTCTGGCCTCGCCATAGGAAAGCACGACCTGACCGTCGAAGCGTACACCCGCCTGGCGTGCTTTTTCCGGCTCGCGGTCGGGATCCACGAACTCGAGCTCGATATCCGCCTTGTGACGCTGATAGCGCCCGATCAGCTCGCGTATCGCCTCGCGCAGCTGTTTGCGTTGGGTAGCGAAGGCGGTGATCTTGACTGGTCCCTGCAAGCGCTCGATGGCAGTAGCGCTCGCTTCGGACAACGAGTTTCTCGAGTTGCGGGTCCAGTCGAAGCGCACATCGTACTCGAGGCTGAGCCACTGCAAGAGCCCTACCGCCACCAGCAACAACAGCACAAATACCGCGTTGGTCGCACGGCGTTGCATTTTGGGTGACACACGCTTGCGCACCGTTAGCTCCCGAGTCGGTCCGCATCCAGGCGACGTATGCTCAAGAGCAGGAACGTCGTTATAAATAGCACGTGGTACGCCGCGTCTGCGCTGTCGAATATCCCGCGCAAGAACGGCTCGTAATGATTCAATGAGGACAGATAGGCAAGCACGTTGCCTGCTTCGGATTTGCCTGCCCCGGACCAATCCAGCAACCAGAACAGCAGCAACACACCGAACGTGCTGACAGCCGCAACTGGCGGGTGCTGTGTAAGCGTGGACATGAACAGCCCGACCGCGGCGAATCCGGCCAGCAGCAGGCCAAGCCCCAGCAGGCCGGACAAAAGCACGCCTATATCGAGATTCACGACCGCAAACAGCGATAACGGCATCAACGCGATGAGCGCCAACAACAGCCCTATGAAAGCCAGCGCGCCGAGGTATTTGCCGAGCACGATTTCCGTCATGGAGATAGGTGCGCTGAACAGCAGGCTCAAGGTACGGTTACGCCGCTCCTCACTGATTAGCCGCATGGTCAACAGCGGCGCTACCAGCAGCAGCACGATGGCGGCACTGCCAAACAGGCGTCCGACAACCAGCTCCGTGACTCCGGGTGCGTTGTCCATTGCCAGTAGCTGCGGCTGCAAGGTCAGGTACTGCTCAATGTTGCTGAGAAATAGGAACCCGAGGATGACCTGCACGACCACAAAGATGGCCCACGCCAACGGCGAGAGAAACATTCCCCTGAGCTCGCGCGTCGCAATGGTCAATATCACGTCGCGGTCTCCTCGGGTTGCGGCGGCTCCTCGGTCGTGAGCTCGACGAAGATCTGCTCCAGCGATACGGTTTGCGGCATGATTTCGTAAAGACCCCATTGCTTTTCGGCCGCGAGCCTGACGACCTCGTCAGTCGGGTCGGCGTCGAGCTCGTGTACGAGCTCGACGCGATTTTCGCCGTTGAGTTGCGCGGCCTTGACGCCGTTTAGCTGCTCGAGCAACGCGAGCTCGGGCGGGCGGCGGAATGCCAGCGACAACGTCGTCGAGCGCATGTGGCGCGACAGGCCGTCGATGCTGTCGCTTAGCACCAGTGAGCCCTTGTGGATGATCTGCACCCGATTACAGCTGGCCTGCACTTCAGGCAGGATGTGGGTCGAGAGGATCACGCCGTGGTCCTTGCCGAGCTCGCGGATAAGTTGGCGTATCTCGCGAATCTGGATGGGATCGAGCCCGATCGTAGGCTCGTCCAGGATTACCACGGGAGGTGAATGAATAATGGCCTGGGCGAGCCCGGTGCGCTGCCGGTAGCCCTTGGACAGGTTACCGATGAGCCGCCCGCCGACGTCGTGCAGGCCGCACTTGCGCTTGGCGGTCTCGCGCGCGGGCTTGCGCTGTGCGCGTGGAATACGATTCAGCGCCGCGCAGTAATCGAGATACTCGTCAACCGTGAGCTCCCGGTATACGGGCGGTTGCTCCGGTAGATAACCGATCGCCGCCTTGGCGGCTTGTGGTTGGTGCAGCAGATCGTGGCCGGCGATCGTAACGGTACCCTCGCTCGGAGCAAGGTTACCGCTGAGGATCTGCATGGTGGTGGTTTTGCCGGCACCGTTGGGGCCGAGGAACCCCAGCACTTCCCCCTGGCAGATGTCAAAGCTGATGTTTTTGACTGCCTGGATGCGGCCGTAGGACCGGGACACGCCCCTTACTTCTACGAGAGTCTCACTGCCCATGAAAGGGCCGGGTCGCTTGAGCGGGAGGTCCGTACACGGTGCGCAATTAAAGGCGGCTGCCGCAACTTTGTCAATGGCCTATGCGAGCGGGTGGAAACCGGCGGGTCCCACGCTTGAAGTATCCTTATGCGCGCGTGGGCGGGGGTGGGCGACGTGCGTGCGCGAGATTACAATGGCGCGATTTCGAAATCGGCGATCCTGAACGACGTTACTTACTGCATTGTATAGCTTATGAGTTTCACCATACGCATCAAACCCAGCGGTCACGAGTTTGCCGCCGAAGATGGCGAGTCGATTCTCGAAGCGGCACTGCGGCAAGGGCTTGCCCTGCCGTACAGTTGCCGTAACGGTGCCTGTGGTGCATGCAAGGGCAAGATCCTGAGCGGTAGCGTCGATCACGGCGAGTACGAGCAAAAGGCGCTACCGCACGATGAAATGGCGGCCGGCAAGGCGCTATTTTGCCAGGCAGTTGCACGTGAAGATCTGGTCGTGGAGGTGCGCGAGGTCGCCGCCGCCCAGGGTATCGCGATCAAGACGCTACCCGCTCGTGTTATGCGTATGCGGAAGTTGGCGCACGACGTCATGGCGCTCGAGCTGAAGCTGCCACAATCGGAACGCTTGCAGTTCCTCGCCGGGCAGTATATCGACATCTTGCTGCGCGACGGGCGCCGCCGCAGCTTCTCCCTTGCCAATCCACCGCACGATGACGCGCTCTTGCAGCTCCATATACGACGGGTGCCCGATGGCCATTTTACCGATCATGTGTTCAATAGAATGAAGGAAAGGGACCTGTTGCGCCTCCAGGGGCCTTACGGCACGTTCTTTTTGCGCGAAGAGTCGGACCGCCCGATCGTGTTCATGGCCGGGGGCACGGGCTTCGCTCCGATCAAAAGTATCCTCGAGCAGGCCTTCGCGAAGGTGGGCGCACGGCCCATGCATTTGTTCTGGGGCGCGCGACACGAGCCCGATCTTTACCTGCACGAGTGCGTACTGGCGTGGGCGCGGGACCATGACCGTTTCCGCTACACGCCGGTGCTTTCGGAGGCGTCGCCCGGTAATGCGTGGCGCGGGGCTAGCGGGTGGGTGCACGAGGCCGTGGTGTGGGATTACCCGGAGCTAAGCGGCTACGAGGTCTATGCCAGCGGTCCGCCGCCCATGATCGAGGCCGGGCAGGCGGCGTTTCGTGAGCTTGGGCTGCCCGAGGAGCACTTCTATTTCGACTCCTTCGAGTTTAACCACTAGCAGGGTGTTGAAAAACGCCCTGCTAGCCCGACTTCCGCAATTCGCCCCTGATTTCTGCAAATTGTAGGGCGCTTAGGTTTCCAACCGCTTGATTTGTTGTGCCCGAATGGGTCCAGGAGGCGCAGAAGGGCGTGTAGTGCCGACCTACCCCCTTGATTTGACTGATCTTTTCCCGAACACTGCGGGCATGTTCCTGCGTGCTAAACCCCGCTTCAAGGACGGAAAACAACACCGGTATTGGAGCATCGTCGAGAATCGACGCACCCAGGGCAATCGGGGCGTTCAGCGTCAGGTTTTGTACCTCGGGGAGATCAATGACAGCCAAAAAGCGGCTTGGTGCAAGACTATCGAGGTGGTCCAGGAAGGGCGCAGACAACCGACACAGATGGCGATCTTTCCAGAGGATCGTGAGGCACCGACCCCTGTGCTTGCGATGTTGTGCAGATCAGGCTCAGTGAGTTGCCATTGCACCGTCCTCGCCAATGGGGCGCCTGCTGGCTGGCGTGTTGTCTGTGGGCACAGTTGGCATTGGATGAGTGCTGGTCAATCCGGTTGCCTCCGAGCCGCAAGGGAACCCGTTGGTTGAATGTGTTGAAGACGCTGGTCATCTACGGGCTGATTGATCCGGGCAGCGAGTGGCGGCTGCATCGTCAGTGGTATGAACAAAGCGCCATGGCCGATCTGCTGGCGGAGGACCATGGAGGTGGTGCAAATCGATAAGCTTTATCGGTGCCTGGACAAGCTGCTGGCCCACAAGCAAGCCTTTTTTGCCTACCTTAAGCAACGCTGGCAGGCACTGTTCGATTCTCGCTTCGATGTGCTGTTATACGATCTCACCAGCACCTACTTCGAGTGCGATCCACCCCCCACCGGCAAACGAAAACACGGCTACAGCCGCGACAAGCGTGCGGTGCGTCCAAGTGGTGATCGCACTCCTTGTCACCCCAGAGGGGTTGCCGTTGGCCTATGAGGTCATGGCGGGTAACACCAGCGATAAGACGACGCTGTCGGATTTCGTGAAAAAAATCGAGGTCCAATATGGAAAATCCAACCGTATCTGGGTCATGGATCGGGGGATACCGACCGAGGCCGTGCTCGGCGAGATGCGCGCCGCCGACCCGCCCCTGCACTATCTGGTCGGCACGCCCAAGGGCCGCCTGAGCAAATTGGAGAAAGACTTTCTCCAATTGCCCTGGGAGCGGGCGCGTGAGTCGGTCGATGTGAAACTGCTCGATCAGGAAGGGGAACTCTACATCCTGGCCCGAAGCACAGGCCGCGTCCACAAGGAACGGGCGATACGCCGACGGCGACTGAAAAAGCTCTGGAAACGCTTGCATGAATTACAACGCCAAAAACTGACCCGCGATCAACTCCTGATAAAACTGGGCGCCGCCAAGAAAGAGGCGGCATCAGCCTATGGCCTGGTCGCCATTCATTTGCCTGCCAAAGACCAACCGGTCACTCCCGAGAGCTTTAGCTTCTCGGCTCGCAAGGACAAGTTATGCGTAGCGCGCCGACGCGAAGGCCATTACCTTTTGCGCTCCAATCTCTGCGGCGAGGACCCCGTCCAGCTGTGGCAGTACTACATCCAACTCACTGAGATTGAACAGGCCTTCAAAGAACTCAAAGGCGATCTGTCAATACGTCCTGTTTATCACCAGAAAGACGAACGTATCGAAGCGCACATCTTTGTTGCGTTTGTCGCCTACTGCCTTCAGGTCACCCTCAAGCAGCGGCTTCGGGCGCTGGCGCCCGGCCTGACCCCAAGAGCCGTCATGGAAAGATTCGCGGCCATGCAAATGGTGGACGTGCATTTGCCCACCACCGATGGTCGTTGCTTGGTCCTATCGCGTTACACGCAACCCGACAAGGATCAGAAGATTCTTTTGCAGCAAATGAAGATGCACTTACCCGAACAACCGCCGCCCAAAATCACCTCAAACGTCACTCCCGCCTCCTAACGGACCAACCTCCCTGTAGTGCCGACCTTTGGAGTGCGTTATCCTTAAATCAATGACTTACAGCGCTTTGAGACGTGAATTGCGGAAATCGGGCTAGGGGTGCCTGCACTTGATGAACAAGCGCAATCCCAGGAGCGGGAGGCGGTGCT
>FXBF010000054.1_pt1 | contig 30316 bp, 26 predicted proteins | sample 5335321 | NCBI WGS metagenome assembly FXBF01 (sample SAMEA103928391, study PRJEB20085) | sediment metagenome | isolation source: sediment
GCTGCTTGAGACTCGCCATCCCTGCCGTCCGCCTAGCTCGATTCCGTGCCGGTCAAGCGGGCCAGCGCCCGCCGCGCCGACGTGACCTGATCGCGAAGCTCGGGATCGGGATCCGACCAGAGATCGAGGAATAGCCGGTAACGCTCGATGGCCGCCTCGGTGTTGCCGCGGGCCTCCTCCAGCTCGGCCAGGCGGCGCACCACAAACGGCAACTGCGATCGCGCAAACCCCCATGAACCCGATTCGGACGTGTAGCTGGGGTGAATAGCCCGCTCGAAGTGAGCGACCGCGGAGTCCAGCTCCGCCAGCTCTTCGAACGCCAGCCCGTACATGAGATGGGCGTGCGGTAGCCATCCATCTAGCTCGTAGCCGAGCGCCTCTATCTCACGCAACGCCGCAACCGCACCTTCCGCATCACCCTGGGCCAACGACCGGGCGGCGCCGGCCATCGCCTCCGCGTAATCGACAGTCCAGCCAGCTGCACCGGAGGGCTCCGGATAAGTCTCGGCGAACTGCTCCTGCAGGTCGGTGTGACCCAGCAGCCCGGCACCGACACCCAGGGTGGTCCGGTAGACCACACGCTCGAATCCCCTGATGGAATCAGCCGCAAAGCGATCGAGCGCGTCCTCGAGTCGATCCCGCGCCGCCGTCCGCCGCCCCCTCATCTGCTCGGCCACCGCCAAACCGAGCGCGACGTTGGAATAGTCGAGTAACCGGCGCTGCTGGCCGTAGAACTGTCCCGCAGCCTCCATTCGCCCGATGGCCTGGCGCACTCGACCGCGGGCGGCTGAGAGCGACCCGCAAAAGCTGCGGGCATCGGCGAGGCCCGCGGGACTGTCTACCTCCCCGAGCAACGAGTCGCAGATCGCGTCCGCTCGATCATAATCTCCCAGGGCTACAGCGTGGCGGTGGGACCAGCGAGCGGCCAACCCCTCGATTCCCCGCTCCCTGGCGACGGCGATGATGCTGTCGGGTACGTCCCACTGTTCCACGTCATAGGCCTTTGCAATTACGTTGCTGAGCACCAATGCATTGTACGGGTCGAGCGCGCTGGCCTTCAGGTATGCCCGATACGCGCGCTGGTGGTCACCCAGGTATCCGGTCACTACGGCCAAGTTGTTCAGCGCACGGTCATCGTCCGGGTACTGGGCGAGGAGTATCTCATACACCTCGGCTGCGCGTTGAATATCCCACCGCTGTCTGTGATAATTGCCCTCGACATGCAACCGCTCACGATCCGTCAAGCGTTCGCGCCGCTCGTAGGCGATCAGCGCGTATTCCATAGCCTGAGGGAAACGTTCCGAATTGTTATACGCCACGCTGGCGAGCCGATAGGCCATGGCGAAGGTGGTATCGAGACGAGTTGCCTCCACCGCCAGCTCGGCCGCTCGACGGTTGTCGAGGTCTACTTCCAGTGCCGCTTTCGCCAGGGCGTACTTGCGAAGCGCCTCCAGCGATGACGTGGTCACATCCGGAAGCGGACGACTCTGCCGAATCGCCTCGGAAGCCTCGCCCAACCGACTTCTCAGCTCGCGCGACAACGCTTCCACGCCCTCCAGCAAGCGCTCGGCCCGGGCCGCCGTCCGCACCGCGATGAGCTCCCGGCCGGTCCCCGGCTGGATGACACGCGCGCTGAAAACGTAGTCACCACCCAAGCGCGCGACCGCGGGCACCAGCACCGCCGCCATCCCTTCCCGCTGCGCGATTTCCAGGGCGATGGTCTCGTGCAGCCGCGTGGTGTCTGGAAGCCCCATACGCCGCAGAACGGGGACGATCTGGTTGCGGCCCCGGACGTTCACGTACTGCGACTGCGTGAGATCAACGCTCAAAGCGGTTTGAGCGGCGAGCGCGACCTCTTTTTCGCTTTCCGGCGCCTCGAACTCCGCCAACACGATCCAGGCTCGCTCCGCGAACGCCTCACCCGCCGCTCCATAGGCCTCCGTCACCCGGGCGGAGCCGCGGACCACGATGAGCGCGCTCGTTACGCCCAGTGCGGCGAACGCCAGCGCACCGCCCAGGATCGCCCGCGGCCAGGTTAGATGTCGGACGATCGGTTTCCCAGCTCGCTCCGGAGCGGGCCGCGCCGTCTCCTCCGACATATCACCCAGCAGCGTCGGATCGCGGACCTCGGCGATGGGCTGCGGTTCGCGCCCCTCTTCGCGTACGAACGCGGTGGCCAGCACGATGGGGAGACCGAGGAGCAGCAGGATGAGCGCCGCCGGGTAGACCCACTCGGGCAGCAGGTAGCGGGCGACGATCTGATCGGTAACCTCCAGAACCGCCCAGGAGGCGCCCAAGTAGATGGTGAGCGTCTGCCACAGCGAACGCCGGTGGAGCTCGATGATGAGCTGTTTGAGCGACATAACCCTGCCCGCGACGAGGAATAGGGCTACTGTCCGGGGCTAACTGAGACAGCGATCAGGTCGCTAGCAAGATGCGGCGCCGGCGGGCGGGAAGCAACGAGGCAGGATTTCCGGCGAGCTGGATTGAATCGGGTAGGTAGGGGCGTTACTGGCATCGGGCTTCAGGTCTTTTGGCCCCCTCGCCCACCTGACGGACGCCTCCTATGCGGTTCGTGTTCCTGGGGCCAAGGCTCCCAGTCACTTCCCGGTTCGCTTTCGCTCCCCGGTTGCCGGCGCCGTGCCCGGCGCCCTTTCTTGATTCAGCCGCCAACGTTGACCGTCGACCGTTCCGATCGTACTCGTACTCCTACTCCTCATCGCCCTCGCGCTCTCTCGTCACAACCGACCACAGCCCCTCGGCGAGCTCCTGCAATCCAGCACGCGCAACGCCGGACACGACGTAGGTCCCGAAGGCATCGGGCGCCGAGACGCGCGGCGGGTCTTCGCCCGGCGCCAACAGATCGACCTTCGAGATGACGATGCAGTGAGGCTTCTCCGCCAGCTCACGGCTGTACTCGGCCAGCTCACTCTTCAACAACTCGTACTCGGCCTGAGCGTCCTCGACATCGACGGGTATCAAGTAGGCCAGCGTCCGCGTGCGCTCGATGTGACGCAGGAACTTCAAGCCCAGACCCTTTCCTTCGTGAGCGCCCTCGATGATCCCGGGGATATCGGCCATCACCAACGTTCGCTCTTCCGAAAGCCGGACCACCCCCAGGTGCGGCTCGAGCGTGGTGAACGGGTAGGCCGCGATCTTGGGCCGGGCCGCTGACATCGCCGCCAGCAGCGTGCTCTTCCCCGCGTTAGGCTGCCCCACCAGCCCGACATCGGCGATGAGCTTGAGCTCTAGCTCGATCCGCCGCTCCACGCCCGGCTGGCCGGGCTCGTGTTCCCGCGGCGCCTGGTGCGTGGCGGTGGCGTACGAGGCGTTGCCGCGCCCACCGCGGCCGCCCCGGGCCACGACGCAGCAATCCCCCGGCTTCACCAGCTCGCCCAGGAGCTCAGTCGTATCGGAATCTTTCACCACGGTGCCCGGCGGCACACGCAAGATCAGATCTTCGCCCGACGCGCCCGTGCGGTTCTTCCCCTGTCCATGCCGGCCCCGCTCAGCTTTGTACTGCTGCTTGTAGTGGTAGTCCAGCAGCGTGGTAAGGTGGGCATCCGCTATCAACACAACGTCACCGCCGCGCCCGCCGTCACCGCCGTCGGGGCCGCCTCGCGGCACGTATTTCTCGCGCCGGAAGGAGACGCACCCCGATCCGCCATCGCCGCTCCGGACGTGGATGATGGCCTGATCGATGAGCATGGCTAACGCTTTCCGTTAACGACAGGCCAGAGTTTGAGGGCCAGCTCGAGGTTCTCCACCGGGGCGAACCGCGCAGCGCGGTGAATGGTCTTCTCGACATCGTCCGGCGCCACACCAGCGTTGAGGGCACCTCGCAAATGCGAGCGAAGCTGCCGGCGCCCCTTCTCACCCTGAACCACCAGCATGGCGACAATGAGCATCTCGCGGATGTCGAGGCTCAGGCCGGGCCGGCCCAGCACCTTGCCGTATCCTTCCAACACCATCCAGCGATCGAGGTCGGGGTGGAAGCGCGCGATGTTCTCGCGCAGGCTCTCATAGTGGTCCCCGTACACCGTGGCGCACGTCTGCTCACCGCGCTTCAGCCATGACTCAGGCCCCTCGTCCGACGCACCCGGCGTCTTCACACCGTGAGCCCGCCAGCGCCGCAGGGCTTCGATCGCCGACGGAAAGCCGAGAAACAGGTAGGATTGGAGCAGTGACTCTTCCACTTCCGTTTGACGGCCCGCCGACAGCAAACGATCGAACGTCTCCTGCATCCCGCCCATATCCCCGGCGGCCTGGGCCGCCGCCAGATCCACGAGATCCCATACCCAGCCCCGATCAGACACGGCTACTCCACTCTCTTGATGCGGAAGTTCGGCCGGATCTCACCGACGATCTCGCCGCGTGTGTTCCGCACCACCGAATGGTGCCGGTCGTCCAGCTCGGCGAACTCTTCCCCGCTCAACAGCTCGAGCCGGGCAAGGAACTCGATCACCGCCGGCCCGATGGCACGCTTGTTCCCGTCCTCGACCTTGACCGCTATTCCCAACCGTCGCTCGCGGTCGCCCAGGCAGTAGACGGCCTCGGCGCCGTATTTGGCCAGCAGCCGACCGCCGGTCGTTTCCATCAATCGGGTGGTGAGCCGGCCCGTCCCGCCGACGTACCAGGGCTCGCGGGTCATGGCCCGGGTCAACCGGCTTGCGGAGCTCGAGGCGTCACGCTCGGCGGCCGCGACGATCTTCGCGTATATATCAGCCATGACGTTCAGCGGCTGGGCGAACGAAGGAACGCCGCAACCGTCCACTCCCACCGGCAGGTCCTCGCACGTGGAGCCCGCCCACGTTCCGATCTCCCGGCAGATGCGTTCTTGCACGGGATGACTGGCGCGGACGTAATCCTTCGTGTCCGTCCCGTGATGCCGCGACCAGGCGAGCATGCCCGTATGCTTTCCCGAGCAGTTGTTGTGAAGGCGCGATGGAGCTTTCCCCTTCCGCCGGAGCTCTTCTGCGGCGGGCCTGTGGAAGGGCCAGTGGACGCCGCATTGCAGATCGTTCTCCGTGCAGCCGATACGTGCCAGGATCGCCTCGACCGCCTCGATGTGCGCGGGCTCGCCCGAGTGAGAGGCGCAGCAGACCGCCAGCTCCGCGTCACTGAATTCGAACGCGTCCGCCACCCCATCCGCGACAACGGGGAGCGCCTGGAGAGGTTTCGCGGCGGAGCGGAAGAAGGTGAGGAACTCCGGATCACCTACCCAGGCGATGAGCTCACCACGCTCGTCTACCGCCGCCGCCGAGACGTGGTGCCGGGATTCGACCCTGCCGCCACGCGTCACCTCGATAACCGCATCGTTGCTACTCACGCACTCGCTCCCCCACCGACGGTACATGAAACCGCCGAGCCCGGCGGGCTCAGCAGGAATGGCCAAAGCGGCAATATAAGCGCGCGGGCACCGGCACGCCCAACGCGCCGCCGTCCAGGTTCAGCCCCGCTTTCTCCCGATCTCGTCCAGGAGACGCAACGAAGCGGATTCCAGCAGCGCATCGCGGCCGAGAGCCTCGAGGTCCTGCGGCCGGTCCACATCGTACCACTCGGGCGTCAGAGCAACCTTCAGCCCCGCCCGGCGCGCCTGGTCGAGACTGGTCTCCAGAACGGCGGATGTGGACCAGGGGATTCCCTGGAAGGCGGCCTGCGCACCCGGCCAGCCGTCCCGGCGGACACCCACGGCATAGTACCCGCCATCGCGGCTGGGGCCGAACACGAGGTCCGCGAAGCGGAGATGTTCCAGAGCTTCAACCAGGTACTGTGGCGGCAGCGTCGGATGGTCGCTGCCGAGGATGAGGGTCCTTTCCACTCCGCGGGTGAACGACCCGGCAAAGGAATAAATGAGTCGGGCACCGAGGTCCTCTCCGCATTGCTGCCGCACTGTGCAGCCGGGGTAACGGGCGCGGAATTCACGGGCGTCGTCCGCGCCGCCTGCGATGTGTAGCTCCAGCCGGTCGCCAGCTACGCTCTTCGCGGCGGCCACCGTGTCCGCCAGGGCGGCCAAGTGAAATTCGGCAGCTTGCTCGGCAGTCAGAATTGGCAGGAGCCGCGTCTTCACCCGCCCGGGCACAGCCGGCTTGGCGAAGATGACGATGAGAAGCTCCGCTTCCGCCATCAGCGGCCCAGCAGGCTGATCAGATTCGTCACGACGATTCGCAGACCGAGCAAGAAGAACAGTGCCGCAAAGAGCCAGCGAAGCGTGTGCGTGGGCAACCGCATCTGAGCCCGGGCGCCGAGTGGCACCGCGACCAGCGCGCCCACCGCCAGCGCGGCGGCCGCCGGGAGATGGAAGTAGCTGAAGGGCCCGCCTGGAGTCCGCAACGCACCACTCACCACATAAGTGATGACCCCTGTCAGCGCCGTGAAGGTGATCAGAGCGAGGGATGTGCCCGAGACTTTCCTCAAGGGCACGTGAAGCCAGTACATGAGCACGGGGATCGCCACGAGGCCGCCACCCACGCCGAGCAGTGCGGAGAAGAGACCTACCGCGACCCCGCCTATCAGCGCACGGCCCGTGTGCCCGATGCTCCAGATATCCGTCAGGTCGACATCGGTTCGCCTCTTGCCGAACACCAGCTGAGTAGCCACGACGACCAAGAATATCCCGAAGGAGAGCTTCAGAAGACCACCGGGCACGAGCACGGCGATACGCGCACCCAGGATCGCGGCCGGGATGCTCGCCAGACCCATCCGCCAGACGGCGCTCCACTCCACCAGCCCGGCTCGACTGTAGAGCCAGGCACCGCGCAGGCTGATGGGCACGATGACCAGGAGGCTGGTGGCGTGAGCCACGACCGCCTGCTCGTGGGGCAGGACGTAAGCTCCAGACAACTCGGGGTGAGCGATGAAAAAATAGAGGAAGGGGACCATGACGGCCCCTCCCCCTATGCCTACCAATCCGGAAAGTACACCGGCCAGCAACCCAAGCGACAGGGCCGCCAGCCAGCCGGCCAGCGTCATCCGGGCTCCCTACTGTTCACGGGCCACCGGCGACTCATCGCCCTTGCGAGTATCCGCGAGCGCGAAGAGTTGAGCCACACTACCTCCCTCACGAAGCAGCTCGGCGGCTGTATCGACCTGGCGATCGAGCACCAGTCGGCGACGCAGCGCGGTCTTCTCGTCAAATACGACCGTCGCCAGCTGAATCCCGAGCTCGCGCTGAATTAGCCGACGCGACCCGTCGTATAGCTCGCGGTCTACCTCTATTCCGGAGTCCGCGAGCCAGGCGTAGAGCTCGCCGAGCATGGCCGGGGCAATCTGAAAGTCGGGCTTCAATTCCGGGTGCGTCTTCGAGTAGGCGACGGCGAAGCGGAACACCGCATCGTAGTACGCACCGAGCTCTTCGCCCAGCGCCGTGCGGAACTCTCTCTCGACCGCAGTCGTCGTATCCGACCGGACGATGAGATCGGGGTTGATTCCACCACCCCCGAACACCTCGCGGCCGGAGTCCGTGTAGAATACCTCGGCGGAGGCCGACATCTCGCCAGGCGCGCCGCTTACATCGCGCATCACTAGCACACGGCTCTGTCCATCCGTCTCGCGATGGATGGATCGCCCGCTGGGCGTGTACCACTTGGCCGTGGTGAGCTTCAGGTAGTTACCGCCGGCCAACGGATACAGGGTTTGCACCGAGCCCTTCCCATACGTGGGGGTACCGACGACGAGCGCACGGTCGTGATCCTGAAGGGCGCCAGCCACGATCTCGGACGCGCTGGCCGAGAACCCGTCCACCAGCACGACCACAGGAAGGTCCGGGTTCACCGGCCGGCGCTCCGCCAGGAACACGTCGTTCTGGTCCGGAACGCGCGACCGGGTCTCCACCACCTCGGTCCCGCTCTTCAGGAAGATATCGGAGGCCGCCACACCTTCCTCGAGCAGGCCGCCGGGATTGCCGCGAAGGTCGAGGATGAGGCCCGTCATTCCCTGCTCCTCGAGCGCCTCGATGGCGGCGCGAATCTCGTCGGCGGAATTCGCGCTGAACTGCTGGTGTCTGATGTATCCGATGTTCGGCTCGTACATGAAGGCGGTCACGTATACAACATGGACCTCATCCCGCACGATCCGAACGGGGATAGGCTCGGGCACGCCGATACGCATGATCTTGAGATCGACCGCGGAACCTTTCGGACCCCGCAGCACCCCGACGGCCTTGTCCGCGTTCCAGCCACGCATCGACTCACCGTTCACCTCGATGAGCCGATCGCCGGGCCTCAGACCCACCCGTTCGGCCGGCGTGTTGGGCAGCGTCTGCACGACAGTGATCCAGTCATCCTTCTGGTCGATGCGGATGCCCAGGCCCCCGTAATTCCCCGTCGTGGAGAGCCGCAGATCGGCGTAATCCTTCGGTCTCAGCAGAGTGGAGTGGGGATCGCCCAGTTGCTCGAGCAGTCCATCGATCGCCAGGTCGTAAAGCTCGGCCGGATCGATATCCTCGACATAGCGATCGGAAACGGTCCGCAAGACATCTTGGAAGATCTTGCTCTGCTGGTAGACGTTGCCGTTTCCACCTTGCTGGAGCAGCCAGCCCCCGCTGATCACGGCGATCAGGCCGATAACGGCCGGCTTCCAGAACGACCTCTTTATTTGCATGGTACCTCCGACTTTACTGACAACAGGCGGCCCCCCCTGCGCCCTGTACTAACACTTGTCTGGCGGGAAAGTTTCGGGAAATCGCGCGGATAGGACTGTCCAGACCGCGGCAAACACCTTCTCAATGTCTTCACGACCGTCCACGAGCGCAACATCGGGCTCGCTTCGGGCCAGTTCGCGGTACGCCCGCGCCACCCGCTGGTGGAACTCGACATCCTCCGCCTCGATGCGGTCACCTCCAACGCGCCGCCCGCGAGCGTGGCCGTCACTTACGTCGACATCCAGGAGCACGCTCAGGTCGGGGCGTATCCCACCGGTCGCCAGTTCGTTCAGCTCCCTGATCTTCGCGAACGGCAAGCCGCGGCCTCCCCCCTGGTAGGCGAAGGAGGACAGCTCGTAACGATCGGTCAACACGATTCGACCGGCGGCGAGCGCCGGCTTGACCACTGCGTTCACGAATACCGAGCGCGCGGCGAGCATCAGCATGAGCTCGGCCACGGGATCCAGGTGCAGCTCCCTATCGAGAGCCACCGCACGTATCGCTTCGCCCGCCGGGGTACCGCCCGGTTCGCGAGTGACCACAGCCTCGATGCTCAGCTCTCGAAGCGCGCCGGCGACCAGCCGCACCTGTGTGCTCTTGCCCGACCCCTCGATGCCTTCGAACGCGATGAACAAGGGACCGGGCGTGCCCGACGTGCCGCCCGACGCCTCAGTCTTGGCGGAGGTAGTCGTCGTAGTACTCCGTGCCCAGGTGCGTGATCGGCACCTCACCCTGCAGCCACCTGAGCGTGTTCTTCAGCTTGGTCAGCTGGATGAAAATGTCATGCTCAGGATAGAGATCGGGAGCGGTCATCGGGCTCTTGAAGTAGAAAGACAGCCATTCCTGTATGCCGCTCATGCCCGCCCGCTGCGCCAGGTCGAAGAACAACGCCAGATCGAGAACGATGGGCGCCGCCAGGATCGAATCGCGGCACAGAAAGTCGATCTTGATCTGCATCGGGTAGCCGAGCCACCCGGTGATATCGATGTTGTCCCAGCCCTCTTTGTTGTCGCCGCGCGGCGGGTAGTAATTGATCCGCACCTTGTGGTACATATCGCCGTACAGTTCCGGATACAGATCGGGCTGGAGTATGTGCTCCAGCACGCCGAGCTTCGATTCCTCCTTGGTCTTGAAGCTCTCGGGATCGTCCAACACTTCGCCATCCCGGTTGCCAAGGATGTTAGTGGAAAACCAGCCTTGGACGCCGAGCATGCGCGCCTTGAGCCCGGGCGCCAGGATCGTCTTCATCAGGGTCTGGCCCGTCTTGAAATCCTTGCCTCCGATGGGAACCCGCCTCTCCCTGGCGAGCTCCTGCAGCGCCGGGATGTCCGCCGTCAGGTTCGGCGCGCCATTCGCGAACGGCACACCTTCCATGAGCGAGGCGTAAGCGTAGATCATCGACGGAGCGATGCCCTGATCGTTGCTCTCCAGCCCCTTCTCGAACGACTCGAGCGTATCGTGCACCGGTCCCGGGCTCAGGAAGATCTCGGTGGAAGCGCACCAGACCGTGACAAGCCGGTCGCAGCCGTTCTCCTCCTTGAAGCGCCGCATGTCTTCGCGCAGCTGCTCCGCCAGGTCAAGCTTGTTCTTGCCCTTCTTGACGTTGGTGCCCTCGAGCTTTTTCACGTAATCGCGCGAGAAGACCGCCGGCATCGGCCTGATCCCGGACAGGAAGTCACCGACCTCACGCAGGTGGGCTTCCTTGAGCACGCCGGCCACCTGGGCTGACTTCAGGGCATCATCGGGGATGGGGTCCCAGGCGCCGAACACGAGGTCATCGAGGTCGGCGAGTGCGACGAAATCCTTGATCAGGGGGCTCCGGTCCTCAGTGCGCTTCCCCAAACGTATGGTTCCCATCTGGGTGAGGGATCCTATGGGCCTGCCGACGCCGCGCCTGGTGGCCTCGACGCCCGCGATGAAGGTGGTTGCCACCGCTCCCAGGCCGGGAAGCAGAACGCCCAGCTTACCGCTAGGCGAAGTGATATCCGGTTTTTGCCTGTCAGTCCCGTTCACCAGTTCTCCTCTTGAATTCAGACGGTTGTCTTTTCACCACCGGGCCGGTCTCCGCGGGCGGCGGCACCAGCCTCGACTGTTTCAGCCCTCGGCACCCGCGTATGCTGATAGACCCAGATGATTCGATGGATCGCGGTCAGGTTCGCCAGTACGGCCACCGCGATGATGACGATACGAAGCGCCAGACCGGAGTCGCTGCCGCCGAAGAGCAAGGCCGCCAGCCCGATCGCCACGACACGTTCTCCGCGCTGCATCAACCCCACCTTGCAATCGATGCCAAGCGCCTCGGCGCGCGCACGCGTATAACTGATCATCAGCGAGCCCGCCATCGCGAGCATGATCGCGTAGATGGTGCCCACATCGCCGAGCTCGGGACGGTAGTCGTTGTAGAGCGACAGCAGCCCGACATACACAGCGATCTCGGAGATGCGGTCGAGCGTCGAGTCGTAGAATGCTCCGAAGGGCGACGCCAAGCCGGTAGCTCGCGCGACGCGGCCGTCAAAGAGATCGAAGGATCCACCCAGCAGAATGAGCACGCCCGCTGTTCGAATGTGGTTCGAATGAAAGGCGAACGCGGAGCTCATCGTGACCAGGAAACCGATCGTGCTGAGCACGTTCGGATGGACCCGTCTACGAACCATCGCATCGATGATCGGCTGTAGAATACCGACCAGCTGACGTTCGACAGCCTTTCTGGCGGCCTGTGCAGGCATCGGGGCGGGCTCCCTTCTCTTACAAACGCTCTCTTACAGACGCTCGGCCAGCACGATTCGCTGATGACCTGCGAGATCGCGAATCAGCCTCGCCGTGCCGTACTCACCATGAGCGCGGATCCGTTCGATGGCGGCCGCCGCCGAATCGGGAGCCACCTCCAGCGCCAGCAGGCCCCCGTCCTCCAAGTGGTCCGGCGCCCCTTCAACGACCTGCTCGATCATTTCCAGGCCCGACGGTCCGGCGAACAGGGCCAGCTCCGGCTCCCATTCGCGCACCTCGGCCGGCAGCGCATCGGCCTCGCCCAGTGCGATATAGGGCGGATTGGAGACCACGACGTGGAAGCGCTCTCTGGGGCCGAGAGCGCGGAACAGCGAGCCCTGGCGCAAGTCGACCCGCGCCGCGACACCGGCTCCAGCCGCGTTGGCTCGGGCAACATTCAGGGCATCCACTGATACGTCAACGCCGACCACGTCCTGGAAGGGGCCTTCCAGCGCGAGGCTGATGGCGATCGCGCCCGAACCGGTCCCCAGATCGAGAGCCCTCAGGCGCTCCCGGCCCCGGCCCCGGCACCAGTCCAGGACATGCTCGACCAGCTGCTCCGTCTCGGGTCGCGGGATCAGCACCGACCGGTCGACATGTAGAGAGAGCCGGCGGAAGGCGGCCCTGCCCTCGATGTACTGCAGCGGCTCACCCCGCGCACGCCGCGCCAGCCGCGCCTCGTACTCCATAAGCTGGCGCTCCCCGAGGGTCCGATCACGCTCGAGGGCAGCCTGACCCGGGGTCGTTCCCAGTACGCCCGCCAGCAGGTAGAGAGCCTCGCGCTGTGCATCAGCGCCGGAGCGGGCACTGAGAACGCTGCGGCCCCTCTCCAACGCCGCTTGACGGGACAGAGGGGCGGCGATCGCCGAACCATTATCGTCTGGCATAGAGCGCTGTACGGGAAGCCGGCGGTTCATGCGCTCAGTTGTTCCTCGCGGCGCGCCACGCCCAACTCGCGCAATATCTCATCGAGATCCCCATTCAGGACCTCTTGCAGCCGGTGTAGAGTGAGACCGATGCGATGATCGGTGACGCGGCTCTGGGGGAAGTTGTACGTACGGATCTTGACCGATCGGTCGCCGGTACCTACCTGCAAACGGCGCTGCTTCGCCCTTTCCGACTCCTGCTCGGCGATCTTCAAGTCGAGCAGGCGGCTGCGCAGCACCTTGAGCGCCCGAGTCTTGTTCTTGTGCTGCGACTTCTCGTCCTGGCAGGTCACGACCAGGCCGGTAGGTGTGTGTGTGATCCGAACGGCCGAGTCCGTAGTGTTCACACTCTGGCCGCCGGGACCCGAGGAGCGGAAGACGTCCACCTTCAGGTCTTCAGGTTTGATCTCTACGTCCACCTCTCGGGCCTCGGGCAGGACGGCCACGGTCGCCGCCGATGTGTGGATCCGGCCCTGGCTCTCCGTCTCGGGAACGCGCTGAACCCGATGGACGCCCGACTCGTTACGTAGCGTCCCGAACGCGTTCTTCCCACGCACAATGAATACGATTTCCTTGAAGCCCCCCAGCGTACCTTCGCTGGTTGAGAGAACCTCGACCTTCCAGTTACGTTTTTCGGCGTAGCGCGTGTACATGCGGTAGAGATCCGCCGCGAACAGCCCGGCCTCGTCGCCGCCGGTCCCGGCGCGGATCTCGATCACGGCGGCACGATCGTCGAGCGGATCGGATGGCGTGAGAAGCTCGTTCAGCTCGGGCTCGAGTTCGTCGATCCGTGCCTCCAGTTCCCTGGCCTCGAGCTGCGCGAGCTCGCGCAGCTCCTCTTCTTCCGCCGTCCCGCTGAGCTCCAGAGCCTCCTGAAGCTCGTCACTCAGCTTCAGGTACCGGGAACCGACCTCCGCGATCCGCTCCAGACCCGCGTGTTCCTGGGCCAGAGTGCGCAGCCGCTCCAGGTCCGAGATCACTTCCGGGCTGGCCAAATGCCGAGCGAGTTCCTCGCGTCGCTCGATGGCGGCCCTGACCTTTTCCTTCAACAGGCTTGAACCCGACATGGAAGTAGCTGCTGCAGGGCGGCTCCGATTCCGGACTACTCCGCCTGCTCGTCGCCGGCAGGCGCCGCTACGGGCTCAGCCTTACGCGACTTCGACGCCCTTGCCTTTGACTTCTTGACTTCGGGCTCGCCGTACTTACGACGGAACCGCTCCACACGACCCGCCGTGTCCACGAGCTTCTGCCGCCCCGTAAAGAACGGGTGGCACTTCGAGCAGATCTCCACGTGGATCGAATCGAGCGTTGACCGAGTGGTGAAGCTGTTCCCGCAGGCGCAGGTCACCGCCGTAGTCTTATACTCCGGGTGAATTCCTTTCTTCATCCGACTACCCTGAAATCCGTGATTTTGCAAGAAAAGCAACGGCCCCCGCGGGGGCCGTCATCCCGGAATCAAATCTAGCAGGCCGGGGGCACGGGGCAAGCCAACCCTGGGGGCAAGACCTCACGCACTACTGCCCTCGGAGGTGCCCCGGCGAGCCTCCCGCCGACCCCACCACCAGAGGGCCAGTAGCAGGAACGCCGAGCCGGCGGCGCTCAGCCAGCCGATCCAATCCCCCAGCCGGGTGAAGACCGTCAGCCCATCCGTGGTCTCCACCGTGGCGATCCGGGCATCGGGCTGGAAGAGGGGGGTCGCCTGGGTAACGCGCCCCCTGGGGTCGACGAAGAGCGAGATTCCGGTATTGGCGGATCGGGCGATCCCCATGCGGTTCTCAATCGCCCGCATGACCAGATGCGCCGGGTGCTGGTAAAGAGCGCTCGTCCGGCTCCACCACGGCCGCTCGCGACCGAACCAGGCGTCGTTGGTGATGTTGACCAGATAGTCCGCCCCGGCAAGCCGATACTTTCTCGAGAGGCCCGGGAATATCGACTCGTAGCAGATGAGCACCCCAAACCCGGAGCCATTCACGCTCAGCACCGGCTCCTCGGTGCCGCGAGCGAAGCCGCCAAACCAGCGCAGAAAATTCCCGACATCGCCCAAGAGCGGAAGCCGCAAACCAAGCGCCGCTTTCACCCGCAACCGCCTCATCCAGCTGAGGGGCACGTACGGTACCCGCTCCACGATCGGCACGAGGTAGTGCTTGCGATAGAGGCCGGCGTTGGTGCCTTCGCTATTGAGAAAGAGAGCGGCGTTGTAGTAGTCGAAGCTGCCGTCGTCGTAGCGCACGATGTCGAGCGTGCCGAAGAGAAGCGCCACATCATTGCGGCGAGCGAGTCCCGCCGCCCAGAGAGTCCAGTCGCGGGCCTGCTCATAGAAATACGACTGAGCTGTCTCCGGCCAGACTATGAGATCGATGTCCGATTCGGCCGCGAGAGCCGAATTGGTAAGCTCACCGAGCGCGATCCGGCTGCTGTCCAGCGCAGCCTCCCGACCCAGCTTGAGATCCTCCGGTATGTTCGGCTGGACCACCAGGACACGCGCGGCAGGCCGCGTCTCGAGTGTGCTCCACCGGATCAACGAGTAGCCGATGGGGAGCATCAGGAGGGCAAGCAGGCTGAGCGCCCAACGGCGCCAGCGCAGGCGCAGCCCCTCCAGCCACCATTCGGCCAGCAATCCGTTGATCGCCGCCAGCCAGACTGTGACTCCGCGAGCCCCGGCGATGTCGGCGAAGCCGACGAGAGCCGGGAAGCCCGTCAGTGAGTAGCCCAAGCCTAACCAGGGAAAGGCCAGATCTCCCAGCTGGGCTCTCATCCACTCCGCCGTGGTCCAGAGTAAGGGCAGCGACACCCAGAAGGGGATGCCGCGGCGCACGCGGAGGAAATGCATCGCCCAGCCGGCAAGAGCGAGGAACGTCGACAAGACGACTACGGTGATGAGATACCCCAGCAGTGAGAGCCAGGTGTAGTAGACGAGCGCGGTGAACAGCCAGTACAGGAGCGTGCCGTAATAGACCACGCCCATCCAGAAAGTGCCGCGTCGAGCGGAGACGGCGCCGGATCGGTCCGTCGAACACCCGGCCACAAACACCAGATACGGCACGAGCGCCACAAAGGGCGGCACCAGAAAATGGAAGGGAGGAAAGGAGAGGGTGAGAAGGATGCCGCTGACCAGTGGAAGACCGAGCTCCTTTCCTCGAGGCAGGATGGGATGCCTCACAGCACGATCTCGCGGCTCTCTTCCGTCGACCTGTAGCAGGCGTCGACGATGCCCATCAGAATCTCTTGCTCTTCGGGAAGTGGCTCATCCCGCTCACCCCGGACCGCGCCGAGGAAATATTCGAGCTCACGCCGGTAGGAGGCCCTGTACACGTTGTCCGTGTCGGGCCCCAGGCGCGGGGTGACATCCACGACCTTGCCCGCGGTTTCCTTCTGCACGACAAAGGGCGACAATGATCCGAATCCCTCGGAGCCGAGCGCGACGAGCATATGGCGGTCCTTGATCGCCGCGAGGTCCCAGCTGACCTCGACGCTACAGGTCAGATTGCCTTCCAACCTCATCAGCACCACCGCCGAGTCGTCCACGCCGTCCTCGTCCCGATCCAGCAGGTAGGCTGTGAGGCGCTCAGCCGCGGGATACCCCAGAAGCCATAGACACGCATCGATGTTCGTGACGCCCAGGTCCATCAACACACCGCTGCCGCGCTCCTGGTCGAGCCGCCACTCACTGACCCGCGGCCGTCGCGCACGCCGTCGCTGCCAGGTGGAGTGGACGTGAAAGATCTCGCCCAGCTCCCCCGCACTGATGAACCGACGCAGCGCCCACGCATCGGGCCGGAAACGGTGGTTATTGGCAACCATCAGATTCCGGCCCGCCTCTCTCGCGACCTCGAGAGTCCGGCTGACCTCCTCCCGAGACGTACCCAGCGGCCGCTCGCAGAGCACGTCGGTGCCGGCCTTCAACGCCAGCTCCGCGTGCTCCGCATGAAGCTGGTTCGGCGTGCAGACGATCAAGGCGTCGAGGCCGGGGTGCTCGAGCATCTCGGAGACCGAGGAATAGACGGACGGAGCATCGAAGCGCTCGGCCACCAGCTGAGCCTTCGGCCGGTTGTCGTCGCAGACGGCCGCGATGGTAACGCCGTCGAATTCGGAGAGGAGTGGGAGATGGACCAGCTGGGCGATGGCGCCGCAACCGACGATTCCGACCTGTACCGTACTTCTCTCAGCCATGACCAGTACCCGGGCCCGATGACGAGTCAGGAGGCCGGCGGAGCATCACCATCCTGCCAATCCGGAGTCCACGTGATCGAGCCCGTGCCAGCGGTCTCGCTATCCGGGTCGGGCTCCACCTCGTGGATCAACTCGATGAGCGCATCGACGATTTCCGCCTCCGGCACCTTTCGCGCCATCACGCCACGCACGTACAGCAGGCCCTCGCCCTTTCCGCCGGCGATGCCGATGTCCGCCTCGCGCGCCTCGCCGGGCCCGTTCACGGCGCAACCCATGACGGCCACGGTGAGCGGCTTACGAATATCCCGAGTCCGCTCCTCCACCTCCTCCGCCAGACGGATCAAGTCGACCTGAAGCCGGCCGCACCCGGGACACGCTACGATCCGGATACTCTCGCGACGCAGATCGAGCGATTCCAGGATCATGCGGGCCCCGTGAACCTCCTCGACGGGATCGGCGGACAAGGAAACCCTTAGCGTATCACCGATGCCTTCCTCCAGCAGCGTACCGATGCCGATCGCTGACTTGATATTCCCGGCCCGCGGTGTGCCCGCCTCCGTGACACCGAGGTGCAACGCGTAGCTGAACTCCCGAGCGGCCAGCCGATACGCCGCGATCATCAGGGGTACGTGCGAAGCCTTGAGCGAGATGACGATGTCCTCGAACCCCTCGTCTTCCAATACGTGGACGTGGCGGCGGGCGCTCTCGACCATCGCCTCGGCGGTGGGGCTTCCATACTCCGCCAGCAGATCGCGCTCCAGCGAGCCGGCGTTCACCCCGATGCGAATGGGCAGCCCCCGCTCCCGGGCCGCATCGACCACCGCGCGCACCCTCTTCGAGTCACCGATGTTGCCCGGATTGAGGCGGAGCTTTGCAACCCCCGCCTCGGCGGCCTTGATCGCAAGCTGGTAGTTGAAGTGAATGTCGGCGACCAGCGGCACCGGCGAGTTCTTCACCAGCTCCGGCAGATGTTCGGCCGCCGCCTCGCTGGGTACGGCGGTGCGCACGATGTCGACGCCGGCGTCCGCAAGCCGCTGTATCTCATCGATCGACGCCGCGACGTCCACCGGGCTGGACAGCGTCATCGACTGGATGGATATCGGAGCCCCACCACCCACAGGGACATCACCGATCATCACCCGGCGCGTGCGCTGCCGGTGAACGGTCTCGCTATCTATCGAGCTAAGCATCATGTGTCCTCATCCGGGCCGACTTCCTTGAACACTATCCCATCCCCGTCACTTTTGCGAGCGACTTCTCGACCACCTCGAGAGTCTCATCAATGTCCGCCTCGCTGTGGGCCGTGGACAGAAACCCGGCCTCAAACGGCGAAGGCGCGAAGAAAACCCCGGCGGCGAGGCATTCCCCGTGATAGGCGGAAAAGAGTTCGCGATCCACCTGGAGCGCGTCCTCGAAGTTGCGGATCGGTCCCTCGCAGAAGTATACGCCCCACATCGAGCCTACGGCAGTGCCGGTGGCGGGTACGCCGTGGTCGCGCGCCGCCTCGATGATGCCATCGACCAACCGCACAGCCCGTTGCTCGAGCCGGGCGTAAGGATCCTCGCGCTCCAGCACCTCGAGTTGGGCGAGGCCGGCCGCCATAGCCACCGGGTTGCCTGACAACGTGCCCGCCTGGTAGACGTCTCCCTGCGGCGCGACCCGGGACATGATTTCCGTCTTCCCCCCGTAGGCGCCGACCGGGAAGCCGCCGCCGATTACTTTGCCCAACGTCGTCAAGTCGGGATCCACCCCGTAGCGCTCCTGCGCGCCGCCCAAAGCGACTCTGAAACCGGTCATCACCTCATCGAAGATCAATAGCGCCCCCACACGGCGTGTCCCTTCCCTCAAGGACTCGAGGAAGCCCGGCTCCGGCGCGATCAGCCCGGAGTTGCCGACGACCGGTTCCACTATGACAGCGGCAAGCTGATCGCCATGGCGATTCAACATCTCCTCGACAGCGGCGCGATCGTTGAACGGTACAGTGAGCGTGAGCTGCGTGATTCCCTCGGGAACCCCCGGCGATGTCGGAAGACCCAGAGTCGCCAGTCCCGACCCGGCTTTCGCCAAGAAGCTGTCACCATGACCGTGATAACAGCCGTCAAACTTCAATAACAGATCACGCCCGGTCACCGCCCGGGCGACCCGCACGGCGGACATGGTGGCTTCTGTTCCGCTGTTCACGAAGCGCACCATCTCGATCGACGGCACCAAAGCGACCACCTTCTCGGCGAGCTCGACCTCTTCCGGAGTCGGCGTCCCGTAGTGAGTTCCCTTCCTGACCGCAGCCTCCACCGCCTCGTTCACGCGAGGGTCCGCATGGCCGAGGATCAACGGGCCCCATGAGAGCACGTAGTCGATGTACTCCACCCCATCCACGTCGCGGAGCCGCGACCCTTCGCCGCTTGCGGTGAAGAAGGGCTGCCCAGCGACAGAGCCGAAGGCACGAACGGGTGAATTCACACCGCCCGGAGTCACCCTCCGGGCCCGCTCATACAGCTGTCTCGATCGCTTTCCCGGGTTCATCTACCCCAAACAGTCTGAAGGCCGAGCGATACCGGTTCGACATGCTCGACCGGGCGTTGCGCCGCCCTGATCCGGGACTCCGCCACCGCCCAAAGGTCAGCGTCATCGGCATTGGTCACCGTGGCCAGGGCCAGGTCGCCCGGCTCCAGCTCGGCCGCGGAAGCCTCAAGGTAGGTCATCCCGTCGATCTCGAAAGCCTGGCTGCGCATGCGCGCCTCGATCCGGTTGGCAACATCCGAGCCATCCGGGATTCTGTCGACGAGAACCTCGACCTGGCCTCCGATTCGCACCCTGTTGCGAGCCGCCACGATCGAGCGCTGGAGCTCGCTGACGATCTCGAGTCGTTCCATCTTCACGGAGTCGGGAACCGGATCGGGCATGATCGCGCCAGGCGTATAATCCTGGGGAGAGAACGCGAACGCACCGAGGTGGTCGAACTCGACCTCGCCCATGAAGTCGAGCAACGCCTCGAACTCCTCCTCCGTCTCACCTGGAAACCCGACGACCACGGTGGTCCGCAGCGTAAGATCGGGAATCTCCGACCGCAGCCAGGCGATCTTGCGGCGGAGCTGTTCCGGCCGTTCAGGCCGACGCATGCGCTCCAGCATACGCGCGCTGGCGTGCTGGATCGGCATGTCGACATACGAGAGCACCCTCTCCTCGCTGCTCATCAACTCGACAAGCGAAGGCCGCAGGCCCGGTGAATAGATGTAGAGGAGTCGAATCCAGGGAATGTCGGTCGCCTCCAGCAGTCGCTCCAACAGGAGGCGCAGGCCGACCTGGCCGGCCAGATCGCGCCCATAGTGGGCGAGATCCTGGGCCACGAGATTGAGCTCCACCACGCCGCGGGCCTCCAGGGCACAGGCTTCCTCAACCAGAGCCTCCGGATCGAACGAGCGATGACGACCGCGCCACAGGGGGATCGCGCAGAACGCGCATTTATGGTCGCATCCCTCGCTCACCTTGAGGTAGGAGATGTGCCGGAGGCCGCCCACCGGCGTGCGCGAGCCGGGTTGCCTGTGCACTCTTCCGTCCAGCAGCCCCCGCATGACAAGTTGCGGCACCAGGTCGGGTAGGTCCTGCAGGCCCAGGAACATGTCGACTTCGGGAATCGAATCCTTCAACTCGCGTCGATAGCGCTCGACCATGCAACCTACGGCTACGAGCGTTCGAACCTGGCCGGTATCCTTCAGTCGCGCGGCCTCCAGCAACATGTCGATCGACTCTTCCTTAGCCGCATCAATGAAGGCGCAGGTGTTCACGAGCAGGACCTCGGAGTCAGCCGGCTCCGGGGTGTACGTCGCTCCGTGGCTCACCAGCGTGGCCACGATGCGCTCGGAATCGACTGTGTTCTTGTCACAACCGAGCGTTATGACGGAGAACTTCACCGCGTGAACACCTCCACGCCCGGTGGCGGGGTGAACTGGAAGATTTCATCGGGAAGGTCCACGCCCGCCTCCACGTTGCTGAGCGTTATTGTCCGGATCGTCTCATTCTGCTCGTAGATCTCGAACTGCCGCACGAGGTAGTCCTCTGCATCGATCCAGACGCGAACAAGCGTATAGGGGGCCTGGAACTTGGGAACGAGTGCAATCAGATGGGCGGGACGATCCCCAACGTTCTGCGCTTCGACGTAAGTCGCGACGTAGCGCTCGCCGGGGTCGTTCAGGAACTGGCCACCCAGAGTGGCGCCCTCGGCGGTCTCGCTGATCGCGGTGCGGATGACCTGATCGGGCTGCGCGCTGGGATAGTACATCCAAAACCACTCGCCGTCGGCCACGACAATATCGCCCGCAGGCTCCTCGAACTTCATGAGGAAGTAGTTGGGCTTCTTCTGGTAGACAACGCCGCGGCCTTCCTTCTCTCGCTCGAACGCCCGGATCTCGATCTTCTGCACAAACTCCGACTTGAGTGAAGTCGCCTGGTGATACGCCTCGGAGGCTCTGGCAAGGATATCCTCCGCCTTCTCGGAGTTCTGGTAACCCTGCCCGCTTAACGCGCAGGCCAGAGTCAATACGATCGGGATCTCGTTCATCATCGCAGCCGCCCGCCTCTTCTAGCCGCCCCCGGGGGAGCAGATTCTGTCCAGTTCCTGAAGTGTAATCAATACCTGTCTGGGTTTAGACCCCTCGGGCGGCCCAACGATCCCTGCGAACTCGAGCTGGTCAACGATTCGCGCGGCCCGTCCGTAACCGATCTTGAGACGCCTCTGCAGCAGGCTGGTCGAGCCCTGTTGATGCTGAATGACGACCTCGGCCGCCCGGCGGAACAGCGCGTCGCGATCCTCGAGGCCCTCCTGTCCCACCTCTAACTCCGCCTCTTCCAGCTCCCGCTGGTGAACAGCCTCGAGAATATCCTCTTCTGCTGCAGCCTCCGCAGCTTTCCGCTCGGCCTGTACGCGGTACCAATCCATCAGACGTTCCGTGTCGTGCGTCGAGACGAACGTCCCTTGGATGCGGACGGGCTCGGACTGACCGGGAGGCATGAACAGCATGTCTCCGTTGCCCAGCAACGTCTCGGCGCCGTTCTGGTCGATGATGGTGCGACTGTCCACCTTCGACGCCACCCGGAACGCGATTCGACAGGGGAAGTTCGCCTTGATGAGGCCGGTGATGACGTTGACCGACGGCCGCTGCGTCGCGACCACCAGGTGGATCCCCGTCGCCCGCGCCTTCTGCGCCAGATAAGCCAGCGGCCGCTCAACCTCGTGCTGTACGGTCATCATCAGGTCCGCCAGCTCGTCGATGACCAGAACGATGTACGGAAGAATCTCCGCCTCCTCGACCTCCACACCGCCCTCGGAACCGGGGGCCCGAATCGTCAGCCCCTTCGCAACCCGGCGGTTGTACTCCCGAAGATTCCGGCACCCGTTGATCGACAGCCAGGCGTAGCGGCGCTCCATCTCGTACACCAGCCATTTCAGCACCGTCGCCGCGTCGTTGTTGTCGGTAACCACCTTGTGACGCAGGTGCGGAAGGATGTTGTACCCTCCAAGCTCGACCATCTTGGGATCGATGAGCAGAAGCCGGAGCTGCTCGGGCGTGTAGCGATAGATCAGGCTCGAGATGATGGCGTTTATGCACACCGATTTTCCCGACCCGGTCACGCCCGCCAGCAGCAGGTGCGGCATCTGAGCCAGATCGTAGACGTCCGACCGGCCTCTCACATCCTCGCCCAGCGCCAGAGGCAACTGTGCCCTGCTGCCACGATAGGCGTCGGATTCCAGGATCTCCCGGAGATAGACGATCTTTCGTTCCGGATTCGGCACCTCCACGCCGACGGCGCCTTTGCCGGGAATGGGAGCGATGATGCGAATCGATGGCGCCTTGAGCGCCAGGGCCAAGTCGTCCGCCAGCGCGGCGATCTTTCCGACTTTGACGCCCGACGCCGGGACCACCTCGAACTGGGTCACTACCGGCCCGGTGGTGCGGCCGGCAATCCTTCCCTGCACCTTGAAGGTGGCGAGCGTTTCGACCAGCGTCGCGCCCAGCCCGTCGAGCGCGGCCCCGCTGACCGAGTATTGTCTGTCGGGCGGCGGCGACAGCAGATCGAGCGGCGGCAGTTCGTCCCCCGCCACGTCGCCGGAGGGGACCGCGGCTAGCTCCGGGTCGCGCGACCTTCCCTTCTCCGTTTCCCGCCTGGCCGGCGCCCCGGCAGGCGCTTCTTCCACAAAGGCCGCTGCGGCTGCTTCCCCCTCGACGTCCGCGCCCAGGCCGGAAGGCAGCCCGCCGGCCGGGCGCCGGATCAGGCGCTGCACGAGCCGATCGGTTCCTCCTCCCGCCCGCCGCCACATTGCCGCAATCCAGGCACCGGCCACGGCCCCTCCTCGAATGGCCGCCTCGACACCGTTCCCGACCGCGGACGCGCCCGTTCTGAGCATAACCGCACCCCGGGCCAAGGCCTGAAACGGCCCCAGCCCCAGAATCGTGATGACCGCGGTCACGAAGAGAACGGTCAAGACGAGGGCCGTTCCGACCCATCCAGCCACCGATGCCAGCAGGCCGAAGGCCCGGGCGCCGTATCCTCCCGACAGCCACCACGGTCCACCGTCGGCCGGGTACGCGAACGATGCCACGAGCGGTGGTACGATGGCGAGTACGGCCGCGAAGAACAGGGTCCAGCGGGTCGCCTCCCCGCGCCTCAGCGCTCCGAGGCTCACGATCCCCCAGATGATCGGGAAGAGAGGCACCACTGCGGCGGCAATGCCAAACGCAGCGACGAGAATCTCTGAGACGGCGGCGCCCACCGGCCCCGCTAGGTTCCCGGAAGGAAAAAGGTTCCGCGGGCCTGCGCCGAGCAGATCCACCGGGAACAGGCTGAGAAGTGCGAACGCCCCAACCGCAATCAGGCCAATGCCGATCAGGATGCGCTGTGTACGGTCACCCCTCCCGTCGCCCATCTTTCACCTCATCCCCACGTCTTCGTCGTCCTCCCACTCCCTTGACCGCTAGATGGCTCGATCAGCGCTCTGAAGCTCCGTTACCTGAGTACGCTCCAGGAAGCTCGTGTCGACGTTGCCAGAACGGAAATCCGGGTGGTCAAGAATACCCTGCAAGAAGGGGATGGTCGTCTTCACACCCTCGATCACGAACATCTCCAGCCCCAGTCGAGCCTTCTCGATCGCCTCGTCCCGGGTCGGCGCGCGTACGATCAACTTCGCGATCAACGAGTCATAGTACGGCGGAACAGCGTAGCCACTATACACATGTGTGTCGACGCGAATGCCGAGGCCGCCGGGCGGATGGAACGTACTAATCGTCCCCGGCGACGGTCGGAAGCCATTGAGGGGATCCTCCGCATTGATCCGGCACTCGATCGCATGGCCGCGCAGCTCGATCTGGTCGGGGAACGACAGAGGCTCGCCGGCAGCCACACCAATCTGCTCCTTCACCAGATCGTAACCGGTAACCTCCTCCGTCACCGGGTGTTCCACCTGGATGCGTGTATTCATCTCCAGGAAGTAGTACTTCCGGTTCCGATCAAGAAGAAACTCAACGGTGCCAGCGCCGATATAGTCTATCGCCTCCGCACCGCGTATCGCTGCGTCCCCTATCTCGCGTCGCAGCTCCGGCGTGAGCGCGGGACTGGGCGATTCCTCGATCAACTTCTGATGGCGGCGCTGGAGCGAGCAATCGCGCTCGCCGAGGTGCACAATCCGGTTGTGGCGATCGCCCATCACCTGGAATTCGACGTGGCGGACGTCCTCCAACAGCTTCTCGACATAAAGCGCTCCATTGCCGAAGGCCGCCTCCGCCTCGGTCTTGGCCGTCACGAACAGGCCGTCGAACTCGTCTGGAGTGCGCGCGATACGCATCCCTTTCCCGCCGCCTCCCGCGGCAGCTTTGATCATGACGGGGAATCCGATCTGCTCGGCCAGCTTCCGCGCCAGCCGCGGGTCGGCCAGCGCCTCCTCTGTGCCGGGGATCACGGGGACGCCGGCGTCGAGCATCGTGCGGCGAGCGGCGACCTTGTCTCCCATTCGTCTGATCTGTTTCGCAGTTGGGCCGATAAAGACGATGTCAGAACGCTCGCAGATCTCGGCGAATTCCGCGTTCTCGGCGAGAAAGCCGTAGCCAGGGTGAATCGCGTCGGCTCCTGTGATCTCGGCAGCCGCGATGATGCGCGGGATGTTGAGATAACTGGCCTGCGGCTGAGCCGGCCCGATGCAGATATCCTCGTCCGCGAAACGCACATGAAGCGAATCCCGGTCGGCATCCGAGTGCACGACCACGGTCCGCACGCCAAGCTCCCGGCAAGCGCCTATGATACGGAGCGCGATCTCTCCGCGGTTGGCGATCAGGACTTTCTGAAACAAGACTGGTTCCTCGCTGGAGCAAGCTAGGGGCGGCGCCGGAAGCGAGTAGAGTCTGCGTCAGTCGGGCAGGACTCTGAACAGGACCTGGCCGTACTCAACCGGCTCGGCGTTCTCAACCGCGATCTCTTTGACAGTGCCGCTGACTTCCGCCTCCAATTCGTTCATTAGCTTCATCGCCTCCAGAATGCAGAGCGTCTGCCCGACTCGCACATGATCGCCTACGTCCACGTACGGGTCTGCATCCGGAGCCGGCGCCCGATAGAACGTGCCGACCATCGGCGAGGGCACTTCGATCAGACCGGATGCCTCGGCGGCTGAGGACTCAGTTGCAGCCGCCGCCTCCGAGGGCCCCGCCCCGGACGCAGCATCGGGCCCAGCAGAGGACGCGCCGCTCGCATTAGCCTCCGGCCTCACAGTCAGCGGAGGCGGAGCTATCGCATTCCCTCCCAACAGCAGCGCCGGGCTTTTGGAGATGCGGATCTTCGTCGCCCACCGTGATATCTCCAACGTATCAATGTCGCTGGATTCCACGGTTTCGATCAGACGTTTCAAGAAAGCCAGGTCGATCATGAGCTGACGCGCTCCAAGTACTTGTTCTCGCGCCGGTCAACTTTGATAACGTCACCGGTCTCGATGAAGAGCGGCACCTGAACGACGGCACCGGTCTCCAACTTCGCCGGCTTCGTTCCACCCTGCGCTGTGTCGCCCCGCACTCCAGGCTCGGTTTCTTCTACTTCCAGCTCGACGAAGAACGGCAACTCCACCGAAAGCGGATCGCCGTCCCGCATGAGCGCTTCGCATACCATGTTTTCCTTGAGGTAGGCGAGCTGATCCTCGCCGATCGTCTCCGCCGGCAAGGGGATCTGTTCATAGGTCTCTTCGTCCATGAAGTAATAAAACTGCCCGTCCGTATAGCTGTAGTGCACGGGCCGCCGCAGAAGTCGGACCTCCGAAACCTTTTCACCGGCCCGGAACGTCTTCTCGATGACCCCTCCCGAGAGGACGTTCTTCAGCTTTGTTCGCACAAAAGCGCCGCCCTTGCCCGGTTTCACATGCTGAAAATAGGCGATCGTGAAGAGTTCCCCGTCGAGTTCCATTACCATTCCATTACGGAAATCCGCAGTCGATGCCATTCTCTGTCAGTCAACGTTCGAAAAGGGATTGTCATTCTCTCGTCCAGCCTGCCGATCCGGGCTACAGCGGCAGACCCCGCAACTCGGCCTTCTCCAGATCGACCAGCGGCCGGGGCTCATCCCCGGTGACCACCACATCGTCCTCGATTCGGACCCCGCCCCAACCTGGAAAGTAGAGGCCAGGCTCCACCGTAACAACCATGCGCGACTCAAGCAACTCCTCGCTCCGTCTGCTGAGCCGCGGGCCCTCGTGCACCTCCAGGCCCAGCCCATGGCCCGTGCTGTGAGGGAACCGGGCTTCCAGGCCGACGCTCTCGAAAGCCCGCCGCGTCGCCGCGTCCGCGTCGGCACAGGCGACACCCGCCCGCAGCGCCGAGAAAGCCTCCTGCTGCGCGCGCAGGACTTTCTCGTAGGTCTGCGCCTGCCGCCGCGTGGGCTCTCCCACCACGAAGGTCCGCGTCAAATCGGAGCAGTAACCTCGCCAGCGGGCGCCGAAATCACAGAGGAGAAACTCTCCCTCCCCCAGTTTCCGGCGGCTTGTCGCGGCATGGGGAAGCGCCGTGCGCGCTCCGCTGGCGACTATCGTGTCGAAAGCGGGTCTCTCCGCACCCAGGTGCACCATGCGATAATCGAGCTCGCTGGCAATGTCAACCTCGCGCACACCCGGCTTCACGAGAGGGAGTACTTCGTGAAGCGCATCTGCGGCTATTTCCGCCGCCCTAGAGATCGCGGCTATCTCGTCATCGTCCTTGACGGCTCGCAGTTTCTCCACCAGTCCGGACACGGTTTCCCATCTGACCCCATCACCCGCCTCGCGAAGCCGTTCCCAGTCGCTGTAGGAGATGTGCGCACCCTCGAATCCCACCTTCGATACACCGAACTCCTGGCGCGCACGGTCCGCCAGCTCGCCCAGAATACCGTCCCGGACGACCAGCAGCTCAAACTCCACATCGCCGGCCAGCTCTTCCTCCGCCTGCTGTTCGTAGCGGCCATCCGTAACGAAAATGGCCCGACTGTCACCCAGTAGCAGCCAGCCGTTGGAGCCGCTGAATCCAGTTAGGTAACGCAGGTTCGGGAGGTGGGAGATCAGCAGCCCCTGGAAACCGAGCTCCACCAGGCTGGAGCGGACTCGGGCGAGCCGTCGTGCGGCCGCGCTCTCGCTCATCGATGCCGAAGGTAGGCGACCAGACCGTCCAGCGCGAGAATGTAACTGTCACCCCCGAAGCCAACCACAAGGCCCACGGCGATATCGGAGAGATAAGAATGGTGTCGGAAGGGTTCGCGGCTATAGACGTTGGTTAGGTGTACTTCCGCAAAGGGCAGCCGAACTGCTTTGAGTGCGTCCCGAATCGCTACGCTGGTGTGAGTGTATCCGGCCGCGTTGACCAGCAACCCGTCGAAGCGCGTGGGCGCCTGCTGAATCCAGTCGACCAGCTCGCCTTCGATGTTGGACTGATAGAAATCGATCGCGACACCAAACTCGGCGGCTCGCGTGGAGAGATGCTGGTTGATGGCCTCGAGCTCCTCGAGGCCGTAACTCTCCGGCTCGCGGCGCCCCAGGAGATTGAGGTTGGGACCGTGGAGGACGCCGATCCTCAGCGCTTCAGGCTTCTGAGCCACTCCTGGAACTGTTCCAGGTCCTCCGGGCTGGCGGCGTCTGCAGCGGCCGGCGACTCGCCAGCCTCTTCCGCGTCCCGGGGGTTCTCCGCGGTGGCCGATGACTCCGGGTTAAAGGCGAGCAACCCGGCGAGGTAATCTTCTATCGTGTGTTCCGCCGCCTCCTCGACGCCTTCCTCGGCTTCCGGAGCGGGCTCCGGCGGCGCGAAGTCGGCCACGAGTTCTGAGGCCGCGAAATCCGCCGGCGCGTCTTCTGCCGACGGCTCAACAGCAGATTCACCCACAACGATCTCAGCGCCGAACTCCTCCGCGCCCGGTCCAGAGTCGACATCGTCGCCAGCCACCTCCACTGTCAGCTCCCAGACATCAGCGGCGGGTGGAGCCCCCTCGTCCGGAGACGTCACCGCCAGCTCCCATGTCGACTCTTCGGAAACGGCCGCTGCAACCTCTTCCTCGTCCTCCAGCGCGGCGACCGGCGCTTCAGCCTCCTCAGCAGCCCCCGGCACCGGTTCCTCCAGCGCAGACGCGGCAAGCTGTTCCGCTTCGTCCGCCGTTATGGCTTCCGCCAGCTCCTCGACGGTGGGAACGACCGGTTCTACCGCTTCGTCCGCGGGCATCGCTTCGGCCGGCTCGGCCGGCTCGTCGGCGGCTAGCGGTTGGGCGGGCTCTTCCTTCATTGCCATGACGTCGAAGGAGGCCGCGAACGGATCGAGCTGCTCGAAGCCGGCGACCGGGGCTTCATCGTCGAACTCGAAGGCGCCGTGGCCGCTCTCCGCCGGCTCCGACCGGGCTACGCTCAACGGGGGGCTCGCTTCTGCCACCGGCTCCAGCTCGATCGGTTCGGGGGCCACCGGGTGCGTCAGTTCAAGAAGCTCGGCCAATTCCTCCTCGCCGGCATCGACCTCCGAGCGTGCTCCGGCAAGGCGCGCTTCCAGTTCGCCGATCCGCGCCTGAATTCGCTCGTCATCCGGCCGGCCCTCGGCCAGCTGCCGGTATACGCCGATCGCGTCCTCGTACAGCCCCTGGGCAGCATAGAGCTCGGCCATGGTTTCCGTCACCACACCCTCCTCCGGCTTGCCCAGCTTCTCGGCTTCCTCTTCGCCCTCCTCATCAACGCTTCCGCCACCCAGATCGAGAGCGAACCCTTCGCCCAGGCCTTCCAGAATGCTGTCCGCCTCGAAAGTCTCTGCGCCCGCTTGTTCTTCGCCTTCAAGGAACCCGGGCGTCCAGTCGTCCATGATTCCGAGGTCGAGATCGGCCAGGTCGAAGGTCTCCGCACCCGGCGTCGGCCCATCCGTCGAGACTCCCTCCACAACCTGTTCGGCGGGCGGCATACCCGCGGCCTCACCACCATCACCGGTGTCCGGCTCCCCACCAGTTGTCTCCGCCAGACCTGCCGGCGACGCTTCCCCTTCAGCGGGCCCTTCCCATGGCGCCATCTCCGGCGCGGCCGCATCCTCGACGGCGGCCATCCCGTCACCTGACACCAGTCCCTCGACCGGCTCGCCCATGAGCTCTGCTACGCTCTCCTCGGTCTCACCGGCCAGGAGCTCGCCGAAGTCCCAAGGCTGCGGGATTTCCTCCGCCTGCTCCGTCGGCTCTTCACCCGGATGCTCGGCCGCCAACTCCTCGGTTCCGGCCGCAGGTTCATCAGCGGCCTGGGGCGCCAGCGGCTGTTCAGCCGATTCCACAGCTGCTTCGCCCGCGACTTCAGCCGCAGGAGACTCCTGCCCCGCGGCCTCCAGCATGATCATCCCCTCCTGCGCTTCTTTGCTGCGAGGATCGATCTGAAGCATGCGCTCGTACCACGAGCGGGCGTCCTCGAGACGCCCGCCCCGTGCTGCGAGATCGCCGAGTGCTTGCAGGGCGATGAGGTTCTGCGGATCGAGCTCGAGCACCTTCGAGAACTGCTCATGTGCGTCGGCGAAACGTTCGCTCTCGAGATAGACGCGCCCCAGAACGTTGTAGGCGCTCGTGTACGTCGAGTGGGTCTTCAGACCATGGAGCAGGAGGCCTTCAGCTTTCGCGAACTCTCCGGCCCGCCGGTAGGCGTCAGCCAGGTGTGCGAAGACGAGGCCCTGCGCATTCTCGGCGAAGCGCTGCTCGAGTTGCTCGATCTCTTTCTGCACGTCGCTGTCCGGAGGCATGCCGTGTACTCCTGGCGCGGAGACGTTAATTGAAACAGGGGTAGGCAGGGACGTGCAAATATAGCGCGCCCAAAGCCTTAGTGTCAACGCCGGCGCCGCGCCGCTTCCTGGTGGGGACGCTCGCTGATGACATCGAACCCGCTCCCCGGGCGGTAGCTTTTTCGGGGCCTCCAGCTAAATTCAGTCCGCACTCTGAGAAAAGAACGGGCTGGCCGAACTGAAGGAGAATGACTGGCTATATGCTCAATTCAATGCGTCGCAACACCAAGTGGATAATGCTTGTGGTGGCGGTCGCTTTTGTCGGCCTCATGGTGTTCGAATGGGGCATGGACATCTCCGGCCGCAGCAATCCGCAGGCGGTGGGCGAGGTGGGTCGCGTGAATGGAACCACCATCAGCTACCAGGTTTGGACTCGCGAATTTCGGAGCCTGACCGACCAGGCGCGCCAGCAGAAGGGGTCGTCGCTCAACGATCTCGAGATCGGCTACGTTGAGGAGCAGACCTGGAACCAGATTGTAAGCCAGATCCTGATAGAGCAGGAGATCAAGCGGCAGGGCATCCGGGTGACGGACGAGGAG
>FXBF010000055.1_pt1 | contig 30301 bp, 27 predicted proteins | sample 5335321 | NCBI WGS metagenome assembly FXBF01 (sample SAMEA103928391, study PRJEB20085) | sediment metagenome | isolation source: sediment
GGCCCCATCTACGCCTCGGGAACCCATAAGCATATCGGCAAAAACAAAGTTACCGTGCCGACGGGTTTCTACAAGGTGATCTTTGATCCAGTGAGTGTAGATGTTATTGCCTTTATTCTGCCAAACAAGAAAAACCCGAGCAGCAAACTACCCACGTTCATCACCAGCGTGGACGATGTGGAAAGCAAGACCGGCTTGGATTTTCTCTCATTGATTGAGGATAGCATCGAGAATATGCTTGAAGCCAAGGTTCAACCATTGTTATGGTAGGAAAAGACCTACAAGCATAACTCCGAAAATATCATCATAGGTGATAAAGGGGATTCAATGATTCGTTTTGTAACCGCTGCCATATTATTGCTTTCTTTCGTTTCTGCCACTTTTGCAGATTATGAGAAAGGTCGAAAAGCTTATAAAATGGGGGACTACAGCACGGCGGTTAAAGAGTGGCAGCAGGCGGCCGATCAGGGAGATGCCGACGCCCAGTACAGCCTGGGTTTCATGTATCGCAAAGGCCAAGGGATACCGCAGGATTATGCCGAGGCGGTGAAGTGGTTTCGCAAGGCGGCCGATCAGAGAAATGCCAGAGCCCAGCTCATCTTGGGTGCCATGTATGACGATGGCCGTGGGGTACCGCAGGATTATGCCGAGGCAGCAAAGTGGTATCGCAAGGCGGCCGATCAGGGAGTTGCCAAAGCCCAGCTCAGCCTGGGTGTCATGTATGGCATAGGCAAAGGGGTACCGAAGGATTATGTAATGGCCCATATGTGGACCAACTTGGCAGGCTCAACGCTTGTTGGGGATAAAAGAAAAAAAGCTATAAAAGCCCGTGATGCTTTAGAAAAACTAATGACACCCAAACAAATTGCCGAGGCACAACGGTTAGCGCGTGAATGGCGGCCTAAGCGGTGATAGATGTGGCAATTAGATAGTTCTGTGAACTTTCAGTCTGTGATTGAGGATAATGTCGAGGATTTGCTTGAAGCCAAGGTACAGGTGGGGATGTGGTAAATGGATTTTGATCCTACATGCGCCGGTCTATTTCAGCGGCGGTGTAATGAGAAGAAGAAAAATAGCGTCTGCGTTGATTTTTTCTAACCCAAGCCGCTGTCTCTCATCTCAAAACCGGCAAAGGTCTTTTGCGGTGAATCTTTTTCTTTTGTCTGTTGGGAATAGGCCAGGACGGCACCGATTTTCGATATAAGTTCCTTCCTCTGAATGGGCTTCGACAGAAAGCCTTTCGCACCCAGCCGTGTCGCCCACATCCTGTCCGTCATGCGGTCTTCTCCGCTCACAATAATAATCGGGATGTCCGCGGTATCGCTGTCCTGAGCGAGGGTGCGGGTGGCCTCAAAACCGTTCATGCGTGGCATGACGATGTCCATGAGGATCAGGTCAGGTTTCCATTTCATGGCGACTTCCACGGCCTGTTCGCCGTCAAACGCCGGTATCGTCTCATAACCCGAGCTCATCAGTATTTTTTTCAGGGCATGGATCACCGTTCGTGAATCGTCGGCGATCATTATCGTGGCGTTCTTGAATGTGATTTGTGGCGGTGGGGTTTGTTCCTCCCTTTCCTTCCACATCCGGCCGAGAAAATGCTTGAAGGCGATTTTGTCCATTGTGCTGGCTCCTCCTTATTCCTTGTCACGACTTATACTGGCTCCTGCGGTTTTTCGCCGCACGGTATTCAATAATCTTAGTGAGTATCAACGAAAGAAGGATGCTTATGGCTGACCTGCGGATAAAAAAATCGGATGAAAGGTTAATTCTCTGATCCTGCTGCTAATTAGCCGGAAACACCTTCCCCGGATTTAGAATCCCTCTCGGGTCAAATTGCTGTTTGATCCGGCGCATCAAATCGAGTGTCGCCGGGTCGAGGAAGCGGGCGATGTAGTCGCGCTTCGCCAGGCCATTGCCGGCGAAACTAGAATAACGTGCAACGTGCGGCGGTAGTAAATATAGTTTTAATTAAGCCTTTTTGTAGTTACCAAGCCGAAGAAAGACGGTGGGCATGTGATTCCAGCGTAGGCTATAATTAGGCCCGTAAGTCGACGCGCGCGTGCGGGGAGCACCTTGGAAGAAGAACAAGTCTGGTCAGCTTTTCAAGACGTTGCCTATGCCATGGCCACCCAGGGTGACCACGGGCAAGTGCTTGATCTGATCATGAAAACGGCAACGGACCTTACCGGCGCAGCGGCTTCGTGTATCGCTCTCTATAACTCAGAACGATTCGACCGTATCTATACCTACGGTCTTTCCGATCACTTTGTGAACAATATGGCGTTTCGGCCCGGTGGTTTGGCCGATGAAGCCTTCACCGGGGCTAAGGAAATCTTGAGCAATGATCGGAAAAGCACAAAGCATAAATTAAGTGATTTGACGTATCACGAAAAGATCACGTGCTTTCTATGTTTACCTCTTGAATATCGCGATATAAAAATAGGAGTCCTTTACGTTTATCGTAAAGACCGCGATACGTTTACTGATGAAGAAAAAAACCGCCTTAGGTATTTGGTCGCGCTGGCAACGGTGTCGATCGAGAATATGCGCCTGGAGAACGAGCGAAAGCGCCAGGCACGGCGGCAGGCATACCTATATGACATGGCCGGTGCGCTCGCTGATAGCACATCGTTGGAGCACCTGGGGAAGCTGGTTGCTCAGGGCGTTACGGGATTGGTCCCTTCAGAGTTCGGCGCCTTCTTGTTAGTTGATCCCAAGACTAACAGCCCAAGAGCGTTTGAGCATACCGGTCTCAAGAGCGACCAGAAGCATCTATTGGAAACACTCAAACAAATTTCCCTAAAATCGTTACTTGATAAAAAAGTGGTTCACGTACAGGAATTAAAGAATGACAGCCGCTGGCAATCGTTAGCGGATAAATCATTAAGAAACTTTATTTTTGCGCCCTTCGCGAAAGATAGTCAGTTCGTCGGGGGGGTGCTTGTCGCGAATTCCACCGAGGCACCCTACTATCGCGCGGACGACAATGAGGTCTTGATGACGCTGGCGCTGAATGCCGGAAGCGCTACGGTGATGATTGATTACTATGAGCAGATCCAGCGCAGTGCCGTGACAGATGCCTTGACGGATCTGCCGAATCATCGGGAGTTTCAGCGATTGCTTGGTTTGGAGATTGACCGTTCGAGTCGCTATGCAAGGGCATTTTCTTTACTGCTGTTGGATATTGATTATTTTAAAGTATGTAATGACAAACACGGCCACCTGACGGGCGACAAGGTCTTACACGCTTTTGCAAGGTTGTTAAAGGAGCAACTACGTACGGTGGACGTGGCGGCGCGCTATGGCGGGGAGGAATTTACTGTCATCCTTCCAGAGACCGACAGTCAAGGCGTTAAGACGGTTGCCAAGCGGTTATGCAACGCCGTTCACAATCACGCATTTGAAACCCATCATGGTGACGAGATTCATATTACTGTCAGCATCGGCATTGCTACCTTTCCTGATGACACCAACGATCAAGGCACCCTGATCGATTGTGCGGATCAGGCGCTTTATTTTGCAAAGGAAAGCGGAAGAGATTGCGTCCATGCCTACGCAGAAAGTCTCAAGGCCCAAATTGAACGCGATTCGTCGAAGTTGGATCCGCTTTTGGAGAATCCGGACCTGCAGACGCTCAATGACCTGGCAACAATGATCGATGCAAAGACTTCCTACAATCGCGGACATTCGCGGGAGGTTGCGCGCATCGCCGTCAATATCGCAGCGAAGTTGGGATTGTCCGAAAAGGAGAGGGAGCAGTTACGGCTGGCAAGTTTGTTGCACGACATTGGAACGCTAAGTATCCCGGCACGTATCCTTAACAAACGAGGTAAGTTGACGCCCGAGGAGCGCGAGATCGTGGAACAACACACGACAATGGCGGAAAACTTCATAAAGAAAGCGACCAAGCTTTATGAGGCGCTACCCGCGATTCTTTATCACCATGAGCGCTACGATGGTACGGGTTATCCGAAAAGGCTTCGTGGCAAAAAAATCCCGCAACTCGCCCGCATCTTAGCTGTAGCCGAGTCCTACGAGGCAATGATTTCAGCACGCCCCTATCGCCGGCGCCTGGCGAAGGAAGAGGCAATCTTGGAACTGCGGCGAAATGCCGGTACCCAATTCGACCCAAAAGTCGTCGAAGCCTTTATTTCTATGCTAACGCAACCGGAAGCAAACTCTGTGGCGAAGCCGGACTAGGATGCACCGAACAAAAAACGGGATCGGAGTCGATATTTTGAATCCCCCCTGCTAATCAGCCGGAAACACTTTCCCCGGATTCAAAATTCCTTTCGGATCGAACTGCTGTTTGATCCGGCGCATTAAATCGAGTGTCGCCGGGTCGAGAAAGCGGGCGATGTAGTCGCGCTTCGCGACGCCGATGCCGTGTTCGCCCGAGAGTGTGCCGCCGAGCTTCAATACCAGATCAAATACGCACGACAGACAGGGCAGGGCATTTTTCTCCTGCTCCGGGTCCTGGGTGTCGTACAACAGGTTCACGTGGATGTTGCCGTTGCCGGCGTGGCCGAAATTGACGATGGGGATGCCGTACTTGCGGCTTAAGGTTTCCAGCCCGTCAACCAGATCGGCGATGCGCGACACCGGAACTACTACGTCCTCGTTCAGCTTGTTGGGCGCAAGGGTGCGCAACGCCGGGGATAACGCCTTGCGCGTGGCCCAGAGCGCTTTTTCCTCCTCGGGTGTGGCCGCCGCCGTCAGCGCAATCAGCCCGTCACACGTTGCCGCCCGGGAGACGGCCGCCACGGTTTCATCCATGCCGCTATCCGGACCATCCACCTCGATCATCAGCATGGCGCCGGCGCCGCGCGGCAATTCGGCCTCTGAATGATCGCGGATCATTTCAATGGCAGCCGCATCAATGAACTCAAGCGCGGCGGGTATGGCCGGTTGCGCCATGATGCGTGACACTGCCTGCGCCGCCTCGCGCACGCTGCGGTAGACTGCTTGCAGCGTGCGTCGAGCTTGCGGCAGCGGCGTGAATTTCAGAGTGGCCTCGGTGATGACGGCGAGCGTGCCTTCCGAGCCGATGATCAGGCGCGTGAGGTCATAGCCCACCACCCCTTTGGTGGTGTAAACGCCGGTGTGGATTTCATCACCGTTACCGGTCACCGCGCGCAGCCCCAGGACATTCTCGCGCGTGGTGCCGTATTTCACCGCATGCGGGCCGGCCGCATTGAGCGCCAGGTTGCCGCCGACCGTACAGAAGGCGGCGCTGGTGGGATCCGGCGGCCAGAAGAAGCCGTGTTCGGCGGCCTTGTCCTGGACAGTTTGGTTGAGCACGCCGGGCTCGACGCGCATCACGCGGTTGGCGGGATCCGTTTCGATAATCCGGTCCATGCGCTCAAGCGACAGCACCACTCCGGCGCGCAACGGGATGGAACCGCCGGTGGTGCCGGTGCCGCGCCCGTGCGCGACCAGCGGGATGTTGGACGTATTGCACAGGCGCACGATTTCGACCACCTGTTCGGTGCGGGTGGCGAAGACCACGGCATCCGGCTGGCTGTGTTTGCGCGAGTTATCGTAACCGTACGGCCAGCGGTCGGCGGGATCGGTGAGCACATTCTCCGCGCCGACAGCCACTTTTAGCTGTTCGGTGAAACGGGGGGGAAGTTCAGTCATGTCCGCGGATGCGCCGGATCAGGTCGCTGGTCGAGATCTTGTAGCGGAAGGGGATGGAATGGACTTGGCCGCCGTACGCCCGGACCACATCGGCGCCGACGATGTTTTCCGTCGGCCAATCGCTGCCCTTTACCAGATGGTCGGGGCGAACAGTCTTGATCAGTTCAAGCGGCGTATCCTCATCGAAGGGCACCACCAGGGAAACGCTGGCAAGCGCCGCGATCAACGCCATGCGGTCATCCAGCGGATTGAACGGCCGGCCCTCACCCTTATTCAGGCGTTTAACCGAGGCGTCACTGTTGATGCCGACGATCAGCGTGGCGCCGAGGTTTGCCGCCTGTTCCAGGTAGGTGACGTGCCCGCGGTGGAGGAGATCAAAGCAGCCGTTGGTGAACACAAAGGGGCGCGGGAGTTGCGCCAGCCTTTCCGCCAGCCGGCGCGGGTCGTTGACGATTTTATTTTCGCTTGGGATCAATCAATATACTCGAACAGCTTCACCACACGTTGTACGCCCTTCACCGAACGGGCCGCCTCGGTCGCGAGTTCCCCCTCTCTCCTTTTCACCAGCCCCATCAGGTAGACGACTTTATTTTCAGTTACCACCTTGACCCTTGTGGCATCGAGGTTCTTGGTGGAAACCATTTTCCCCTTGACCTTGGTGGTCAGCCATGTGTCCTTGCTGCGGCTGCCGAGCGAAGTGGGCGGGCTGATGCGGACTTCATTGACAATGCGACGTATGCCCTGAACGGTTCTTGCCTGTTTCAGTACGAGGTCGCGCAGACTGCTTGTGGGCGCTTCCCCGCTTAACAGCACGATGCCGTTCATGCTGGTGACGTTGATGTGCACTTTACCCTTAAGCATCGGGTCCATTCTGATTGCTCTACCGGTCTTCAATTCAATGGCCCCGTCATCCACGAACGCCCCGACCGTGCGCCGGTCACGGGCCGCCGTGACGGCGGTTGCACCGCCGGCGATAATTAGCGGGGTGCAACTCTGGATCATGGTGAGACTAAGAAGAGCAATAAGAAATATCTGCAATCGCAGGTTCATTTCAGCCCTGCCCCAATAATTGATAATCGATCAGATCGCATAGGCAATGAATGATAACGCCGTGCACCTCCTGAATACGCGCCGTCGAGGGTCCGGGCACGCAGATGTTGACATCGTTTCCCTGTAACGCCGATTCCAGCTCGCCGCCGTCGCGGCCGTTCAAGGTTATACAAATCATGTCACGTTCGTGCGCCGCCTCAACGGCACGGATGACATTGGGAGAGTTTCCCGAGGTTGTGATACCCAGCAGGATGTCGCCGCCTTGGCCGAGGGCGCGAACCTGTTTGGCAAAGATGTCGTCGAAATGATAGTCGTTGGCAATAGAAGTAAGCGTCGAGGTGTCCGTCGTGAGCGAAATGGCAGGCAGTCCCGGGCGCTCACGTTCAAAACGATTAAGCAGTTCAGCGGAAAAATGCTGGGCGTCCGCCGCCGAGCCTCCGTTTCCACAAAGCAGTATTTTGCGGTCGGATAGCAGGGCGTTAATCATATGAGAGGCGGCAGTGGTTATGAGGGGAGCCAGTTGGTCCATGCAGTTCCGCGTCGTCAGCATGCTTTCCTGAAAATTATTTTTTACTCGCTTGATCACGGACTCGGTGTCCGCCGTCTGCGAATTATCTTGCGTGTCGGGTTTTTGGGTGTTGCCCATGGGGTGTAATCCGTAATTTAGAAGGCATTCTTCAACCACTTCAGGCTGTCGCCGTCATGGCCGCCGGTGACCGCTACAATATCAAAACGGCAGGGTTTCTTGGAGGAATTTTTTGCACGTTGTAAATAATGTTCGGCACAGGCCCGCAGCTTCGCCTGCTTGCGGGCACCAACGGTCTCGCCGGGGGTGCCGAATTTCTCGTTTCGTCTGAAACGCACCTCGACAAACACCAAGGTTTCTTGTTGCTGCATGATCAAGTCGATTTCGCCGAAGGGGCTGCGGTAATTGCGCTCCACAAGCTTTAGTCCGTTGTTTTGTAGGTATACGCAGGCCAGCTCTTCGGCCTGGTTTCCTCGGCAAAGGGCAGTCGGCGAGGCGCTTCCCATCTATCCTCCCGGTGTCGGTCCGATCCCGAATTTTCTCGAACTCTGAAAACTGTCCAGTAACCGGGGGATACCTTTTCGGAAGCTGGCCCAGAGCAGTTGCCGGTGCAGGCGCCCTTCGCGATCCAGGCTCAGACCGCTGGTCACGCCATTGAAGCGCGCCGCGTATTCCGTGTTGATGCGGTTCAGGTAGGGGATGATGGCGTAACTGTCCACGCCCAACGCATAGAGCCGATCCAGATCGCTGTAGGCATACGGCCAGCTCCCCTGGAGGGACCGACGGAGCTCCAATATTTGGCCATCGTTGACCAGCATCCATGGCATGTCACCGAAGCGCACGCCGTCCAGATCCCTATCGCGTATGGGGTCGTTCTTGCCTGTGAAAATATGCGACGTGGAGTATACCGGCACGCGCGCGGCACGATGGTAATTGAGCTGGGGCTTGATCAGTCTGCCCCGCTTGGCATCGGCAGCCAGGAAAATGAAATCAATGTCCTGGCGGGGACGGGGCTCGAATTTCAATTTCTTGCCCAGTTTTTTTTCAAGCAAGGTTTTGCGTTCCTCGCTTTGTGTGACGTTGAGCAGACGCTTGACCGGCTCGGAAAAATCGTTTTCCGATTCATTGTAGGACTGGGTGGTAAGAATGATGCCCCCGAGGCGTTGCCAGTACGCCGTGAAGGCGTTATTCATGCGTTCGCCCCAGGCATTGTCCGGATACAGCACGGCTGCTTGGCGATGACCATCCAAGTAAGCGCGTTCGGCGGCCTGTCTCGCCTCCTGTTCGGGCGGCAGACCAAACTGGAATAGCTGCTTCGTGCCGGTGTATTCGTTCGTGTGACTTAGGAGCAAGGTCGGTTTATCAAGGTCGGCATTCCGGATGATCGCGTCGGCGGCCTCGCGCCCCAGTGGGCCGACGATCATGTCCGCGCCTTCATCGACGGCCTTGGCGTAGTAATTGGCGGCTTGCGCGGGGTCCTCGCCGATGTCATAGGTGATGATCTTGGGCTTGTCCGGGTCGGTGTTGGCCGCATCCATCGCCATAAAACCGTCGCGCACCGCCTGTGCCGCCAAGGCGTAGTTTGAGGTCAGGGGCAACAACAGCGCGATGCGGTCAATGCGCCCGATCAGCCCCGGCGTGTCGCTGGTCAGGATCGTCAGCAAGGACGCTCCCGCCGGATGATTCGGATATGATTTTTTCCAGCGAGCGACGGCATTGGCAAGCCGGTTGGGACGGCCCGCGTTTTCGATGGATGCAATGGCAAGCTTGATCCATCCGGAGAGCACCGGATCGCGGGTTTGTCTCAGTTCACGCGTGAGTGTGGTGCGCGTCTGGGAATCCAGGATTTCCCAGAGCTGCAACTGGTTTCCCGTTATCGCCTCTTTGTCGACAATATATTGTTCCCGGCTGATAAGGTTTTTCACCGCACCGATTGGGTTGTTCAGGGCCAATTCCGCCTGGGCGAGCACACGGTGGATCTCGGCCAGCAGGGATGGATTAAGATTGCGCACACGTCGCGCTTGAGCGAGCAACTTGATCGCCCTTTCGTACGATCCCTCGGCTAATGCGATCTGCGCTTGCAGTATACGTTTCCGCGCCAGAAACGTGGGATCGAGGCGTCTGACGTTGATCGTCTCGATTTTCCTGCGTGCCGTCGGGATCTGTCCCGCCTTGATGAGGGCGCCCACCGCATTCAGCAGGTAGTGTTGTTTTTGTGGCCGCCCGGCGGTTTCCGCCAGGCGTTCGTACTCGCGTGCGGCAAGCACATATTCACCTGCACTCTCGGCTTTCTCGGCGGTTTTGGCGCTCGCGGGTTCCAGCACCTGTGGGGCGATGCGGACTGTTTCACATCCCTGGAGCAGGATGGCGGTAAGCAACAGGCACAGGGCGAGCCAATGCCTATGAACGATGTTCTGTATGCGACCCGTCACGTTATCACTTCTCGTTCCTGAGGAACCTCTGATGTAAGATCCTGTTTGAAAAAAATAGGTATGGCAAGAATATCCGCAGCGGGGGCATATGTGTCAAACTTAAATTCCGCGTTGTATGTGGTGGCGACACCGATCGGTAATCTCGATGACATGACACCGCGCGCCGTTCATGTTTTGTCTCACGTAGACCTGATTGCCGCAGAAGACACCCGCCACAGCGGAAAGCTGCTGCGGCATTTCGGAATCACGACGAAAATGACCGCCTTCCATGAGCATAATGAACGTAATCAAGTTCCACGGCTGATAAAAATCTTGCGTACGGGTAAGTCTATCGCATTAATCAGTGATGCCGGTACCCCCCTCCTGAATGACCCTGGTTTCAATCTGGTGCGCGCGGCGCGCGCGGCGGACATCAGGATCGTACCGGTCCCCGGTGCGTGCGCCGCCATTGTCGCGCTCAGTGCCGCCGGCCTTCCTTCTGACCGTTTCACCTTCGAGGGGTTTCCGCCGGCGAGAAGGGCCGCGCGCCGCACCTATTTTCGCGAACGCGCGCAGGAGCGCCGGACCCTGATATTTTATGAAAGCCCCCACCGTATTATCGAATCGCTTGATGACATGGTGGCTGAGTTCAGTGCCATGCGTCCCGCGGTGATCGCGCGTGAACTGACCAAGCAATTCGAGACCATCCGCTCGGGGGGGCTGGCGGAATTGCGCGACTGGCTCTTGCAAGATCAGAATCAGCGCCGGGGGGAATTTGTCGTCCTCGTCCACGGCGCGGAGAAAAAGACAATACGCGAGCTGGACCCTGATGCGGAGCGTATTCTGCGAATTTTGATGAGAGACCTGCCTCTCAGCGAGGCCGCCGCCCTGGCGGCGGAGATCACGGGCCTTAAGAAGAACCGGCTTTATCAACGGGCGCTCGATTTGCAGGGCAAACCGCCCGGGAAGGGCTGAAATAAGTATTCGGTAAGAATGGGCTAGAAACAATAGAATGGTATAATTCTCCAGGGAGTTGGCCAGACAGCCGCCCCGCCACTAAATCGACGATTGGGCGCCGTAAGTTTTCCCAGCTCAAGATCGATTTAGTGGCGGGGAGGAAAGTCCGGGCTCCACAGGGCAGGGTGCCAGGTAACGCCTGGGGGGCGCAAGCCCACGGAAAGTGCCACAGAAAATATACCGCCTCGTAAGGGGTAAGGGTGAAAAGGTGCGGTAAGAGCGCACCGCGCGTGTGGTAACACATCGCGGCAGGGCAAACCCCATCCGGAGCAAGGTCAAATAGGGAAGCGATGGTGTGGCCCGCACCGCTTCCGGGTAGACTGCATGAGGTGCACGGTGACGTGCGCCCGAGATGAATGGCTGTCCACGACAGAACCCGGCTTATCGGCCAACTCCCAAGTTTTACATTAACTTGATCCTTTAATTTTTTGTTTTTCTTGTATGTATTGCTTCAGTTTTCGTCAGTTATTTCATCGCAATCCCTCATAATTGGACGCCAGCCCGGTTCTTGTCGTCCAATCAAGGTTTGCTTCCCTAACTCCCTGTCTTGCAAAGAGGAAATTCTCTCGGAACCCACAATTATTTCTTGACACTTCTCTGTTGCAGTAACTATAGTGTGCTTATGTGGGAGAAAGTGGAGATTTGTGGGGTATAGCGGAGAAAAGAGGGAATAAATGTTTCGTGGTGTCAACACACTTAATCTCGACAGCAAGGGGCGGCTCGCTATCCCCGTGCGTTTTCGCGAGATCCTCAAGCGCCATTGCAATGGGCAGATGGTCATAACCGTCAACCGTAATGGCCACAGCCTGCTGCTGTATCCACTTCCGGAATGGGAAGAGATCGAGCGCAAACTGGTCAAGCTCCCCAGTTTTAACAAACAAGCGCGCCGCCTGCAGCTCTTGCTGGTGGGGCACGCCACGGAGTGTGAGTTGGACGGCAGCGGTCGGATACGCGTGCCGCCCCCGCTGCGTGAGTTCGCCGGTCTGCAAAAGGCCGTGGTGCTGATCGGCCAGATCAACAAGTTTGAAATCTGGAGCGAACAGGCCTGGAACGCACAGCTTGCGGAATGCCTTGAACAGGAAGATGCAGAGGAAAGCGGACTGTCAGACGATTTGCGATCGTTGTCGCTTTAAGGCGGAAAGGTGGATGCCGTTGAGCATGTCCCTGTTCTGCGTGACGAGGTAATGCAGGCCCTACGGATCCGGGCGGACGGAGTGTATCTCGATGCCACCTATGGCCGTGGCGGGCATGCCGGGGAGATTATGAAGAAATTGGGCCCAAACGGGCGCCTCCTGGCGCTTGACCGGGACCCGCAGGCGGTGGAAGCAGCGCAGAAAAATTTCGGGAGGGATGCACGTTTTCGGATTGAAAAAGGACCGTTCTCAATGCTGGGACACTATGTCGATAACCAGGGTTTAATGGGACAGGTCAACGGCATTCTGCTTGACCTGGGGGTATCGTCACCGCAGCTTGAGGATCCCCGCCGCGGTTTCAGTTTTCGATATGATGGCCCCCTCGATATGCGCATGGATCCGGATTCAGGCAAATCGGCCGCGGACTGGCTTGGGAAGGCGAACGAGCGTGAGATTGCACGGGTCATTCGTGACTACGGCGAGGAACGGTTTGCCAGGCGGATTGCCCGGGCAATCATGCGCAGCCGCAAGGAACAGCCCATCACCACCACCGGCCGATTGGCCGATATTGTGTCGCAAGCGGTTCCCACGCGCGAACGCGGACAGCATCCGGCGACACGTACTTTTCAGGCCATACGCATCCATATCAATCGCGAGCTGGAGGAACTAGGCGAGGCCCTTCCCCAGGCGGTCAAGGCGCTCGCCCCCGGCGGACGCCTGGCCGTCATCAGTTTTCATTCTCTCGAAGACCGTTTGATCAAGCGGTTCATGCAGGTTGAGGCGAAGGGCGGCGAGCTTCCCCCGGACCTGCCCGTACGGCAGGAACAGTTACACCCTCATCTAAAAATCATCGGAAAACCGGTTCGTGCCGGTGAGGCGGAGGTCCATCTCAATCCGCGCGCGCGCAGTGCGATGTTACGCGTGGCAGAACGTATAGGAGAACCCGATGACTAAGCGCGTTGTCCTGTTGTTACTCGCGGTTGTGATCTCGGCCGTGCTGGTGGTGGACGTGCGACACCGCAGCCGCGTACTGTTTGTCAATCTGCAGGCACTGAATGCCGAGCGTGATGCATTAAATGTGGAGTGGGGAAAGTTGCTGCTTGAGGAGGGTGCCTGGTCACAGCATCAGCGCGTAGAAGCCGTGGCGCGGACGCGTCTTAACATGGACATCCCCCGCCCCGATCAGGTTGTCGTGGTGCGTGCCTCCAAGGAGCAGACACCGTGAGCCGCAAGAAAAATTACATGAGACATCCAATCCGGTATTGGCTGGTGTTGGGAATGTTGCTGAGCGGTTTTGGTTTAGTCTCGGCGCGTGCGGTTTACCTCCAGGTGTTGAGTTCCGATTATTTGCAAAGCCAGGGAGACACCCGGCACACGCGCGTGCTCACGGACAATTCCCATCGCGGGATGATACTCGACCGCAACGGCGTGCCGCTTGCGATCAGTACGCCGGTGGATTCGGTATGGGCGCACCCGAAGACATTAGCGAAAGAACGAAACAGATGGTCGGAGCTGGCGGCGCTTCTGGGGCTCAGCACCTATGAACTGAGCAAGCTGGTGAACAAATATTCCGGACGGGAATTCATGTATCTGAAACGGCATATCACGCCGGAAGTGGCCGAGCGTGTGATGAATCTGAAGTTAGCCGGTGTGGCGCTGCTGCGTGAATACCGCCGTTATTATCCCGCCGGCGCCATCGCCGGTCATGTAGTCGGATTTACCGATATCGATGACCGGGGACAGGAAGGTTTGGAACTCGCCTACGACTCGTGGTTGCGCGCGGTACCCGGGAGCAAGCGCGTCCTCAAGGACCTGCAAGGCCATGCCGTAGAGGTGGTGGAGAGCATCACGCTTCCGACGCCGGGAAAGAATCTTGTTGTCAGCCTGGATCGGCGGATTCAGTACCTGGCTTACCGCGAACTGAAGGCGGCGGTTCAAGCCCATAAGGCCCGCGCGGGCAGCGCCATCGTGCTTGACGCGCAAACGGGTGAGGTGCTCGCGATGGTGAATGAACCGGACTTCAATCCAAACAACCGCGCCCAGTTGCGAAGCCGGGTTTTCCGGAATCGTGCGGTGACGGATTTGTTTGAACCGGGTTCGACGCTTAAGCCCTTCACCATTGCCGTTGCGCTTGAGAGTGGAAAATTTTCTCCCAGCACGCTGATCAACACAGCGCCGGGCGCCATTCGGGTCGGGCACAAAACCATCAAGGACGCGCGCAATTACGGTTTGATTTCAGTGGCCAGGGTCATCGAGAAATCCAGCAGCGTGGGCGCCATAAAGATCGCACTTTCACTCAAGAAGAAGGATATGTGGAAACTGTTAAGGCGCGCGGGTTTTGGGGAAACTACCAGCAGCAGGCTGCCCGGTGAATCACCGGGACTCCTCAACCCCTCTTCAAACTGGGTGAGGGTCGATCAGGCGAGCCTGTCGTTCGGTTACGGAATCTCCGTCACGCCGCTGCAACTCGCACGCGCCTACACTGTGTTTGCCAATGATGGCGAAATGCCGCCGATTTCGTTATTGCGTCGTGACATCCCACCATCTCTGACGCGCGTGCTTCCCTCGGAAACGGTCCGTAAGATCAGAGCGATGTTGGAACTTGCCGTAGGTCGGGAGGGAACGGGCGCAGCGGCCAGGGTGCCGGACTACCGCGTAGCCGGAAAAACCGGGACGGTGCGCAAGCTCACCGCCACCGGCTATGCCGATAATCGTTATGTCGCCTGGTTTGCCGGTTTCGCTCCGGCCTCTTCACCGCGCCTGGTGATGGTGGTGACCATAGACGAACCCACGCGCGGCGGTTATTACGGGGGCCAGATCGCCGCGCCGGTGTTTGCCCGGGTAATGACCGGCGCCTTGCGTCTTCTCGATATTCCCCCTGATGCCCCGCGCGGCGGCGTCAAGAGGATGGTAGCGGCAAGAAACAAAGGGGGCGCGTGAGATGAAAGGTGCAATGCCTGTGCACCGCCTGCACGAACTCATGCAAGGTCTGGCCGAGGTGCCCGCCTCCAAGGACCGGGATGTGCGCAGTCTTAAACTGGACAGCCGGGAAGTCAAACCCGGCGATCTTTTTTTGGCCATGCCCGGGACGCGGATGGACAGCCGGAATTTCATGGCCGATGCGCTGGAGCGAGGGGCGGCGGCCATCGTCTACGAAGCCGAAGGGTACGGCGCGGGCAATTCTTCCGTGCCGGTGTTTGCCGTACACAAGTTGCGCGACCATATCGGCGCCATCGCCGATAGGTTTTACGGCGCGCCGTCGCGCAAGCTGGTCATCATCGGCGTGACCGGCACGAACGGCAAGACCACCTGCACCCAGTTGCTCGCCCAGGCGCTGGATCAGCCGCCTACACGGTCGCTCCCGGCGTCCCGCCTCCCGCGACGTCCAGGGACGGACGAGTGTCGCGAGAAGCAGGAGGCTGAGAGCGACCGACACTCGCACGTCCCTGTGCATCGGTGTGCTGTGATCGGCACCTTGGGTTACGGGTTTCCGAATGCCCTGAACACTTCGGTGCATACGACACCGGACGCCGTCACCGTACATCGCTTGCTTGCCGATTTTCTTAACCAGAAAGCGGGTTATGTCAGTATGGAAGTCTCATCGCACGCGCTTGCGCAAGGACGCGTGAATGACGTGGCATTTGATGTGGCGGTGTTTACGAATCTCACCCGGGAGCATCTGGATTATCACGGCGATATGGCCGCCTACGGCGCGTCCAAGGCGGGCCTCTTTGGCACTGAGGGATTGAGATACGCCGTGATTAATCAGGACGACGCCTTTGGCCGCAAACTCCTGGAACAAATCGGCGACCGGATCAAGACCGTCAGCTATGGCCTGGAAGGAGGAGAAGTCCGGGCCCGCAAGGTTCTGCCTTCTCACGAAGGACTGGTGATGCACGTCGCCACGCCCGCGGGCGACGTGGAACTGCGCAGCGCCCTCTTCGGGCGCTTTAATGCCGCGAACCTGCTCGCGGTGCTCGCCACCCTCCTGAGTTTGGACATGGATCTCAAGGAAGCCGTCACGCGGCTTAACCGGGCACGGCTCGTGCCCGGACGCGTGGAGCGCTTCGGCGGAAGCCATGGGCTGCCGCTGGTGGTGGTGGACTATGCCCACACACCGGATGCCCTGGAGAAGATTCTGTTGGCCCTGCGTGAGCATGTGCCGGGGAAGTTATGGTGCGTCTTCGGCTGCGGCGGGGAGCGCGATCGCGGCAAGCGTCCCATGATGGGACAGATCGCGGAGCGGCTTGCGGATGTCGTGATACTGACCGACGACAACCCGCGGCATGAACCCCCGGCGCAAATTATCAACGATATCCGTACCGGCATGCATACCTCGCCCGGCGTTATTCGTGATCGCCGCACGGCGATTGCGACGGCCATCAATGAGGCGACAGCGAAGGATATTGTCCTGGTGGCCGGCAAGGGGCACGAGGATTACCAGCAGATTGGCGATCAGCGCGAGCCCTACAGCGACCGCCAGACGGTCAGAAGTCTTTTGGAGACGCAGGAGGTCGGCGGGTGATGTCGCTGGCGATCCTCTCCGACATGTTAAAGGCGCCGATGGTCGGAAAGGATCTTGTCTTCACCGGCGTCAGCACGGATACCCGTACATTGAAGGCCGGCGATCTTTTTGTCGCGCTGAAAGGCGTCAATTATGACGGCCATAGTTTCCTTGCCGAGGCCATCGGCGCCGGCGCCGTCGGGGCGTTGCTTTCCAGTTCCGTGGATACGCCGTTGCCGCATGTGCGGGTCAAAGACACGCGCCGCGCACTGGGTGATCTCGCCACCTTCTGGCGCCGCCAGTTCAATATCCCGGTGATCGCCGTGACCGGCAGCAACGGCAAGACCACGGTCAAGGAGATGATCGCCGCCATCATGGGAGAAAAAGGACCGGGATGCGTCACACGCGGCAATCTCAACAATGATATTGGCGTGCCGCTCACGCTGCTGGAGCTCAAATCGCGCGACCAATATGCCGTCATCGAAATGGGCATGAACCATCGCGGCGAGATCGAATACCTGTCGCACATGACGCGCCCCACTATCGCGTTGATCACCAATGCCGCTGAAGCGCATATCGAGGGTCTCGGCAGCGTGGAGGAAGTGGCGCACGCCAAGGGGGAGGTCTTTGCCGGGCTCTCCGGGGAGGGCATCGCCGTGATAAATGCCGACGATCCGTATTGCGAGTTGTGGAAAAAACTGGCCGCGCCCAGGACATGCCTTACATTCGGGCTGGATTCCAAAGCGACCGTTCGCGCACGTTGCAAACAAGACGGTTTAAGCAATGCCGTACACCTTGAAACCTCACAGGGGGATATTGATATGCGATTACATTTACTCGGCAAACACAATGCATTAAATGCGGCGGGAGCGGCCGCGACCTCGCTCGCGGCAGGCGCAACGCTTCAGGATGTGCAAAGCGGGCTGGCGAAGCTCAAATCCATTTCGGGACGGTTGGAGGTCAAGGAAGGCGTTAGCGGCGCGCGCGTTATCGATGACACCTACAATGCCAACCCTTCCTCTCTGGCTGTCGGCCTCCAGGCGCTAAGGAACTTCCCGGGCGAACGCGTGCTGGTGCTCGGTGACATGGCGGAACTGGGCGAGTCTGCCAAAGATATCCATCGGCGTGTCGGAGAACTTGCCAGCCAAATTGGAATCGATCGCCTTTATGCACTTGGCGAACTCAGCAAGTTTGCGGCAAAGAGTTTCGGAAAGGGCGCCAAGCATTTTACGAATCAGGAAAAGCTGATCGAAGCGCTTCACAATTGTATGCATTCGGAGATGACGGTCCTCGTCAAGGGATCGCGCATTATGCAAATGGAACAAATCATCGCTGGAATTGTACGAAAACATCCTGCCGGAATCGGACAGAGGACGACTTAAAGCCATGTTGTATTACTTGTTTGAAAGCCTGACCAACGAGTTTTCGTTTTTTAACGTTTTCCGTTATCTCACGCTGCGCGCGATCTTGGGTGTTCTGACAGCGCTGGTGATCTGCTTCTGGGTTGGACCGGTCATGATTCGCAGGCTGGGTTATCGCCAGATCGGCCAGACAATACGGGATGACGGACCGCATACGCATCTCGCCAAGGCCGGCACACCGACCATGGGCGGGGCGCTTATCCTTGTCGCGGTTTTCGTTTCCACCATGCTGTGGGCCGATCTCAGCAACCGTTTTGTGTGGGCCGTGTTGTTCGCGACCCTTGCCTTCGGTGCGATCGGATGGGCGGATGACTACAAAAAAATCGTCAGCAAGAATCCACGCGGTATCGGTGTCGGCCAGAAATTTTTCTGGCAGTCGCTCGCGGGTTTCGCCACGGCCGTGTTCCTATACTACAGTGCCGACAGTCCGGCGGAGACCCAGTTGATTGTGCCGCTTTTTAAAAACGTGGTTATAGATCTTGGCCCCGGATTTATTTTGTTAACCTATCTCGTCATCGTTGGTACCAGCAACGCGGTAAACCTGACCGACGGCCTGGATGGCCTCGCCATCATGCCCGCGGTTATGGTCGCCGGCGCCCTCGGCATCTTTGCCTACGTAACCGGTCACTTTAATTTTTCGGACTATCTTGGGTTTCCCTTTATCGCCGGCGTGGGCGAGGTGATGATTATCAGTGCCGCGATCGTTGGCGCCGGGCTCGGCTTCCTGTGGTTTAACACCTATCCCGCCATGGTTTTTATGGGAGACATTGGCGCACTGGCCCTGGGCGCGGCGCTGGGCACGATAGCGGTGGTCGTGCGCCAGGAGATTGTGCTTTTCATCATGGGCGGCGTGTTCGTGATCGAAACGCTGTCGGTGATGTTGCAGGTTGCTTCCTACAAACTGACCGGCAAGCGCATTTTCCGCATGGCCCCGCTGCATCATCATTTTGAATTGAAGGGCTGGCCGGAGCCCAGGGTGATCGTCCGGTTTTGGATCATTTCATTGATACTGGTGTTGATCGGTCTGGCGACGTTGAAGATACGCTGACATGAGCGCGGTCATGATGGCTGAAAAAACTGCACAACAGGCGCTGGTGGTGGGGTTAGGCGTCACCGGCCTGTCGTGTGTGCGGCATCTGGTGGCACGGGGTTACGCCGTCACGGTCGTCGATACGCGCAAGGAGCCGCCGATGCTGAATGAGTTCCGGCGGGATTTTCCACAGATCGAGGTGCATACCGGCGGGTTTGACGCGCGTCTGTTCGGTCAACCGGGATTGCTCGTGGTCAGCCCCGGTGTCTCGTTGCGCGAACCAATTATCGCACAGGCCATTGCGGCGGGCGCCGAGGCTGTGGGGGACATCGAGCTTTTTGCGCGCGAGGCCACGTCGCCGGTGATTGCCGTGACCGGCGCCAACGGCAAAAGCACGGTCACCGCGCTGGTGGGGGAGATGTGTCGGGCCGCGGGATGGAACACCGGCGTGGGTGGGAATATCGGCGTTCCGGCCCTGTCGCTTTTGGACCGGCCGGAACCGGATATTTACGTGCTCGAGCTTTCGAGTTTTCAACTGGAGACGATGTCCAGTTTGCATGCAAAGGCGGCGACCGTGCTCAATGTCAGCCCCGATCATCTTGACCGTTACCGTGACGTGGAGGAATACGCCGCGGCCAAGGCCAGAATCTTTAGCGGCAACGGCGCCATGGTGCTGAACAGGGATGATCCTCGGGTGATGCGTATGGCGCGGTCGAATCGGCGCACGATCGAATTCGGATTGACGCCGCCGGCCGTGGCCTCGGATTACGGTGTGCGTGAACGCGACGGCGAACAGTGGCTGGCAAAGGGTGAGCGCGTGATCATGCCGGCGCGCGAGGTCCCGCTTCCGGGAAAACATAATCTTTTGAATGTCATGGCCGCGATGGCGCTTGCGGAGGTCGCCGGCGTGTCTGAGGAAGTGATGCGGCGGGCGGTGTGTGAATTCAAGGGATTGCCGCACCGGATGGAACCGGTGGCCAAGCGTGATGGGGTGCGGTGGATCAATGATTCAAAGGGCACCAACGTGGGGGCGACCGTGGCGGCATTGAATGGTTTGAGCGCCCCGGTGGTGCTAATCGCCGGCGGGGATGGGAAAGGCGCCGATTTCCATGAACTCAAAGGCGCCTGTGAGAAACGGGCGCGCGCCGCAGTGTTGATCGGAAAAGACGCGCCCTTGATTGAGAACGCCTTGGCAGGCGTGATTCCGGTACACCATGCCGCCGACATGATCACGGGCGTCAGGACGGCCAAGAAACTCGCGCAACCCGGTGACGTGGTGTTGTTGTCACCCGCGTGCGCCAGCTTTGACATGTTTCATGATTACGCGCACCGCGGCGAGGTTTTTAAGACGGCGGTGCGGGAAGTGCTGGGATGAGAAGATGAGCAGAGTGCTGACACATAACCAGGCTTACCTTCAAAGAAAGGCGACATGGCGTGTGGCCGGACGGGCACGCCCGGCGTGGGACCCGTGGCTGGTTGGAAGCGTTCTTAGCCTGTTGACGCTGGGGATCATCATGGTTTATTCGGCATCCGTTGATTACGCCGACCGGGTCATGGGCAACAGCGCTTACTTTCTTGTGCGGCATTTCGTTTTTGTTGTCCTGGGATTGCTCGGCGCGGCCATGGTTATGCGCAGCCGGATCCGCTGGTGGGAGAAGGGCGGCCCCTATTTGCTGCTACTCGGTATCGCCCTTCTTATTTTGGTGCTGGTGCCGGGCATAGGAGTGTATATCAACGGGAGTTCTCGCTGGATAAAACTGGGGATCGTAAACATTCAGCCCTCGGAGTTCATGAAACTTTTTATGGTGGTGTACGTCGCCGGCTATCTGGTACGCAAGCAGGAGGAGCTGCGCAATTTCACCCAGGGTATCCTGATGATCAGCATCGTCGTGGCGGTCATCGGCATGCTGCTGTTGCAGGAGCCGGATCTCGGGGCGGTCGTGGTGATCTCCGTCACGGTGCTGTCGATGCTGTTTCTGGGCGGCGTGCGTTTCTGGCATTTCACGGTGGTGATCGCCGCGGGCTTCGGCGGCATGGTGTTGCTCACGCTAATTTCCCCCTATCGTCTGACGCGTGTCACCAGCTTTCTCGATCCGTGGGCGGATCCGTTCAATACCGGGTTCCAGCTGGTACAGGCCCTGATTGCGTTCGGACGCGGCGAGTGGTTGGGCGTGGGGCTTGGCGGAAGCGTGCAGAAACTGTCGTACCTGCCCGCGGCGCACACCGATTTTCTGCTCGCGGTCATCGCCGAGGAGTTGGGTCTGATAGGGGTGCTCGGCGTCATCGTGCTTTTCGGTATCGTGATCGTGCGCGCCTTTGCCATCTCCCGACAGGCGGACGCCGTGGGCATGCTCTTCGGTGCGCGCCTGGCACAGGGCATTGGCTTGCTGCTCGGCACGCAGGCGCTGATCAACATGGGCGTCAACATGGGGGTGCTGCCGACCAAGGGCCTGACGCTGCCCTTTGTAAGTTATGGCGGTAGTAGCTTGTTGGCCAGTTCCCTCATGTTCGGACTTTTGCTGCGGATTGAGCGTGAGGCGCGCACCTACGCCTGGGGTGAGCGGTGAACGGGGGTGTAATGATTATGGCGGGCGGAACCGGCGGACATGTGTTTCCCGGACTGGCCGTGGCGCGTTGCCTGCGTGAACAACACGTGCATGTCGCCTGGCTGGGAACGCGCAAGGGGTTAGAGGCCAAGGCGGTCCCGGCGGCGGGTCTTGATATCAATATGGAATGGATAAGCATCCGCGGCGTGCGCCGCCGCGGCATCCTCGGCTGGCTGCTGTTGCCGTTCAAGCTGGCTTATGCCGTTGGCCAGACCTTTCGCATCCTGCGTCGTTGCAAACCCCAGGTGGTGCTGTCCATGGGCGGTTTTGTCGCGGGCCCGGGCGGGATCGTGGCCTGGCTGACGCGCACGCCGCTTTTGATTCATGAACAAAACGCCATTCCCGGTCTGACGAATAAGTGGCTTGCCGTGATTGCCGATCAAGTGCTGAGCGGCTTTCCCGGCGCCTTCGGCGGCTTGACCACATCGCGGCATGCGGGCAACCCGGTGCGCCGCGAAATTGCCGCACTCCCTCCGCCAGAAGCGCGTTTGGCCGGGCATAGCGGCCGCCTGCGGCTGCTGGTGATCGGCGGCAGTCAGGGGGCGCGCATCTTCAATGAAATGCTGCCCGAGGCGATCCGCTTATTGCCCACGGACGTTTGTCCGGAGGTCTGGCATCAATGCGGACGGGATGCGCGGGCCCGGACCGAGGCCGCCTATCAGTCCACGCCCGTCAAGGCGCGGGTGACCGAGTTTATCGACGACATGAGCACGGCCTATGACTGGGCCGACATCGTATTGTGCCGCGCCGGGGCGATGACAATCGCCGAGCTGGCCGCCTCCGGGTCGGCCTCGATCCTGGTGCCCTATCCCCATGCCGTGGATGACCACCAGACCTCTAACGCGAATTTCCTGGTGGAGCGCGGGGCGGCGGTTCTGCTGCCGCAGAAGGAATTCACCCCGGCCGCTGTCTGCGAACTCTTGCAGCACTTTACGGAAAATCGCGGGCTTGCGTTAAAGATGGCGATGGCAGCCAGGGGCTGCGCCGTCACCGATGCCGCCGACACCGTGGCACGTTTGTGCCTGGAGGTGATGCATGCGTGACCGGGTAAAGCGCGTGCATTTTGTCGGTATCGGCGGATCCGGGATGTGCGGCATTGCCGAGGTTCTGTTCAATCTTAAGTATCAGGTGTCCGGTTCGGATGTCCGTGAAAGTGCCAACACTCGGCACCTGCAGGAACTCGGTGTCGCGGTGCATATCGGTCACGACCCACGGTTAGTGGAAGACGCGGATGTGGTGGTGGTTTCCTCGGCCGTGGATGAAACCAACCCGGAGGTGCGCGCCGCGTACACCGCTAAGGTCCCGGTCATCCCGCGCGCCGAAATGCTGGGTGAACTCATGCGGTTGCAGCGCGGCATCGCCGTCGCCGGCACGCACGGCAAGACCACCACCACCAGCCTGATCGCCAGCCTGCTCGCCGAGAGCGGGCTGGACCCCACCTTTGTCATCGGCGGACGCCTGACCAGCGCGGGTGTCCATGCACGTCTGGGCCGTGGTGATTACCTGGTGGCGGAGGCCGATGAAAGCGACGCCTCGTTTCTCCATCTGCAGCCGTTCCTGTCGGTCGTGACCAACATCGACGCCGATCATATGGCCGCCTACGGCGGCGACTTTAATCGGCTCAAACAGGCCTTCATCGATTTTCTGCACAACCTGCCGTTCTACGGGCTTGCGGTGCTTTGTATCGATGATCCGGTGGTACGCGAGATTCTGCCGCGGATACACAAGCCGGTCCTGACCTATGGCGCGTCTTCCGATGCCGATATGCGCGTCAGCGCCATCAAACCGGAAGGGCTCAAGATGCATTTCAGCGTCACGCGGCGCGGCGAGGAGAACTGGCTTCGGGCCACGCTCAATTTACCCGGCAAGCATAATGTGTTGAACGCGCTGGCGGCGATCAGCGTGGCGCATGAATTGGGGGCAAGCAGGGATGACATTGTCAAAGGCCTGGCGAATTTCTCCGGCATCGATCGGCGTTTTCAGGTCAACGGCCAGATTACCTTGAACGGCGGTGACGTCATCCTGGTCGACGATTACGGCCATCATCCCCGCGAGATCTCCGCCACCGTAGAGGCCGCACGCAGCGCCTGGCCGAAACGGCGCTTGGTGGTGGTGTTCCAGCCGCATCGCTACACGCGCACGCATGACCTGCTGGATGACTTCAGTGTCGTGTTGAGCAAGCTGGATCTGCTGTTGATTACCGAAGTCTATGCCGCAGGTGAGCGTCCCATCGCCGGCGCCGACGGCAGGGCGCTGACGCGCGCCGTCCGCGCGCGCGGCAAGACCGACCCGATTTTCGTCGCCGACATCGATACGCTGCCCGAGATGCTCAAGGACATCCTGCGCCCCAACGATGTGTTGCTCACTCTGGGGGCGGGCAATATCGGCCAGGTGGCGGCCATGCTGCCGCAGACCCTGGTCGTCAGGAGGATAGGATGACGGCGCGCGCGAGCCACCCCATCCTGCGCGGGCAACTGCTTGTCAATGAGCCCATGGCGCGGCACACGAGCTGGCGCACGGGAGGACCGGCGGAGCGTTTTTACATCCCCACAAACATCGATGACCTCGCCGCCTTCATGCAGACCCTTCCGCCGAATGAGCCGGTTTACTGGGTGGGGCTCGGCAGCAATCTGCTGGTGCGCGATGGCGGGGTGCGCGGAACCATGATTGCGACCAGTCAGGCGCTTAACGGATTGAGTCTCGTTGAAAAAGATCTGGTGCGCGCCGAGGCCGGGGTGGCGAGCGCCAAGGTGGCGCGTTTCAGCGTGGAGCAGGGGTTGAGCGGCGCGGAGTTTCTCGCCGGTATTCCCGGAACCATCGGCGGGGCGTTGGCCATGAACGCCGGTGCCTTCGGCGGTGAGACATGGGATATCGTGCAGGCGGTGGAAACGCTGGATCATGCGGGCGGGCGTCACACCCGCCCGCCGTCGGATTACACGATCGGATATCGCACGCTCGGCGGTCCAGAAGGCGAGTGGTTTGTTGCCGCACACCTCAAGCTTTCGGCGGGTGACGCGACGCAGGGCAAGACGCTTATTAAAACGCTACTTGCCAGGCGCGGCGCGACCCAGCCCACCCAACTCCCGAACGCCGGGTCTGTGTTTAAAAATCCTCCCGACGATCACGCTGCGCGCCTGATCGAGGCGAGCGGTCTTAAGGGTCGATGCATCGGCGCCGCCTGTGTGTCCGAGCTCCACGCCAACTTCATTGTGAACCAGGGCGGCGCGACCGCCGCACAAATCGAGCGCCTGATCGTGTTGATTCAAAAAGAGGTGGAAGAAAAACAAGGCATCAAACTCGAACCCGAGGTGCGGATTATTGGCGAGGACACGGGAAGTTCCATGGAGGACATATGAGCGGTAAGAGGTTCGGCAAGGTCGCGGTACTGATGGGTGGTCCTTCCGCCGAACGCGAGGTGTCTTTGAAAAGCGGTAAGGCGGTGTTGGATGCCCTGACGCGTCGGGGCATCAATGTTCACGGGATTGACGCCGATCGTGACATGGTGCGTGTGCTTGAAAACGGGCGGTATGAGCGGGTGTTTATCGCGCTCCATGGCCGGTGGGGCGAAGACGGCGTGATCCAGGGGACGCTTGAGGTGCTCGACCTTCCCTATACCGGAAGCGGCGTGTTGGGTTCGGCGCTGGGCATGGACAAGGTGCGCAGCAAACAGCTTTGGTCGGCGATGGAGATTAAGACGCCCGAGTTCGCCGTGATGGAACCCGGCCTGGATATCGAACAAATGGCGGCGCGTCTTGGTTTTCCACTCTTCGTCAAGCCCGCCCGTGAAGGGTCAAGTTTTGGTATGAGCAGGGTCAACACGATTTCCGAGTTGAAGGCGGCCTTGGACAAGGCGGCGAAGTTTGATGACCGCGTGTTGATTGAACGGTGTATTGAGGGCATGGAACTGACGACGGGAATTCTCGGCGAGGAGGAATTGCCGCTGATCCGGATCGAGACCCCGCGTGAGTTTTATGACTATGAGGCGAAATACATTCTCGATACGACGCGTTATATCTGCCCCAGCGGACTCGATGCCGCGGCTGAAAAAAAAATTCAGAAACTTGCACGCCGTGCCTTCGATGCCATCGGTTGCCAGGGCTGGGGGCGAGTGGATTTCATGATGGACAAACAGGGTATTCCGTACGTGCTTGAAGTAAATACGGTCCCCGGTATGACCGATCACAGCCTGGTACCGAAGGCGGCGAAGCAGGCGGGTATTGATTTTGATGAGCTGGCGGTACGTATTCTGGAGAGTAGTGATGTCTCGCGGTGAAGCCAGAGATGGCCGTGCAACCGGTGGAACGATCTCGTTCAAGACCGCTGCCTGGTCGTTTTCATTGCTGATGATGTTGGTTCTTTTCTTATTCGGTGCGGAATGGGTATTACGTACGGAGAACTTTCCAGTCCGGCAGGTTCGTTTCGAAGGGGAGTTCAAACACGTGACGCGGGAGCAACTTGAGTCCGCAGTCATCGAGCCTGTGCGCGGAAATTTTTTCCTGATGGATCTTGATGCCGTAAAGGCGCGCGTGGAGTCGCTCCCTTGGGTGTACCGGGCTTCGGTGCGCCGTTATTGGCCGCAGGATGTGTACATCCGATTCACGGAACAGAAACTGGTGGCGCGTTGGGGAGAATCGGCATGGCTGAATCATACGGGCGAGGTGGTACGGGTGGACGGAGATGATTTACCGCAGGGCCTGCCGCTGCTCGAAGGCCCGGACGGCACAGCGCCGCAGGTGCTCGCACAATACAGGAGCATGAACCGCATTCTGGCATCAGCGGGATTGAGCCTTAAACGTTTTGCATTGACGTCGTGGCGCTCATGGAGACTGGAACTGGACAATTTCGTCGGGAACGAGGAGTGGCACATGGACGTGCCGAACACGGAGCTGAGGATGCAAATTGGACGGCCGCAGGTCGCCCGCAGGGCGAGCGCCAGGGATGGCGTGAGTCATAACGGCATCGTGTTGGTGCTCGACCTGCGACAACCCGAAAGAAAGCTTGAGCGGTTCGCACATATTTACGCGCGGACGCTGGCAAAACAGGCACGCCGCATCAAGCAAGTGGATCTGCGTTACACGAATGGTTTCTCGGTGGAGTGGGTCAACAGACGCACGGCAGTCGGCATCCGGCGTGAGGGATAATCATGGCGAAAAAAGATGATGAAAAACTGATTGTAGGCCTCGATATCGGGACATCAAAGGTGTTGGCGATCGTCGGTGAGACCTCCCCGAGCGGCGAGGTGGAAGTCATCGGCGTTGGGTACCACCCTTCTCGCGGTATGAAAAAGGGCGTGGTGGTGAACATTGAATCCACCGTCCAGTCGATCCAGCGCGCCGTGGAGGAAGCCGAACTCATGGCGGGATGCCAGATCCACTCGGTGTATGCCGGTATCGCCGGCAGTCACATCAGCAGCTTCAATTCCCACGGTATCGTCGCCATCAAGGACAAGGAGGTCGGCCAGGGTGACGTGGACCGGGTTATCGAGGCGGCGCGCGCGCTTGCGATCCCGGCGGACCAGAAGGTGCTTCATATCCTGGCGCAGGAATTCATTATCGACAACCAGGACGGCATTCGTGAACCGATCGGTATGAGCGGCGTACGCCTCGAAGCCAAGGTGCACATTGTCACCGGCGCCGTCAGCGCGGCGCAGAACATTATTAAATGCGTACGCCGCTGCGGCCTGGAAGTGGACGACATCATTCTCGAGCAGCTTGCATCGAGCATGTCGGTTCTCACCGACGACGAAAAGGAACTGGGCGTGTGCATCGTGGATATCGGCGGGGGCACCACGGATATCTCTGTGTTCACCGAAGGCGCAATTCAGCACACGTCGGTGATTCCCATCGCCGGCGATCAGGTGACGAACGACATCGCCGTGGCGCTGCGCACGCCTACCCAGCATGCCGAGGACATCAAGAAGAAATACGGCTGTGCCTTGACGCAACTCGCGCACCGCGACGAGACCATTGAAGTCCCGAGCGTTGGTGACCGGCCGCCGCGCAAACTCGCGCGCCAAACGCTGGCGGAGGTCATCGAGCCCCGCATCGAGGAACTCTATGGGCTGGTCCAGGCGGAACTGCGTCGCAGCGGATTCGAAGATGTGATCGGTTCCGGAATCGTACTCACCGGGGGCAGCGCCAAGATGGAAGGCATGATCGACCTGGCCGAGGAAGTTTTCCACATGCCGGTGCGTATGGGCATTCCTCAGTATGTCGGCGGGCTCAAAGGCGTGGTGCAGAACCCGATTTATGCCACCGGCGTGGGGCTGGTTTTGTACGGTACCAAAAGCCGGGAAGGCCGGCATTTCGTACCGCATCACGTGTCGGAAACCGGAATCAAGGGTTTGTGGCACAAGATGAAGAGTTGGTTTCAGGGAAATTTTTAACGCAGGCAGGCGGAAGGCGAACGTTGCGATTCAACCGTTAAACGTAGACAGGAGGCGACACGATGTTTGAACTGATGGATACCTACGACCAGCAGGCCGTTATTAAGGTAATCGGTGTCGGGGGAGGGGGTGGCAACGCCGTGGACCACATGGTGGCCACCAGCATCGACGGCGTGGAATTTATCAACGCCAATACCGACGCCCAGGCGCTCAAACGATCCCAGGCCAAGACGATACTCCAGCTTGGGGCCAATTTAACCAAGGGACTTGGTTGCGGCGCGGACCCGTCGCTCGGGAAGCAAGCCGCGGTGGAGGACCGGGAGCGCGTCGCGGAGGTCCTTGCCGGCGCCGATATGGTTTTTATCACCGCCGGCATGGGCGGCGGCACCGGCACGGGCGCCGCCCCCATCGTCGCGCAGGTGGCGAAGGACATGGGGATCTTGACCGTCGCCGTCATCACCAAGCCCTTTCCATTTGAAGGCAAGAAACGCATGGCGATCGCGGAGCATGGGATCCGGGAGTTCGTGGGGTATGTCGATTCCATTATTACCATACCGAACGAAAAGCTCCTGACCGTGCTCGGCAAAGAGGCCACGCTGCTTGACGCATTCAGTAAAGCCAATCAGGTGTTGCAAAATGCCGTGCAGGGTATCGCGGAACTGATCACCCGTCCCGGTTTGATCAATGTGGATTTCGCCGATGTCCGCACGGTCATGTCCGAGATGGGCATGGCCATGATGGGGTCGGCCACGGCCACGGGTGAAAACCGTGCCCGGGAGGCGGCGGTGGCGGCGGTATCCAGTCCGTTGCTGGAAGACGTCAATCTTTCCGGCGCGCGCGGCATCCTGGTCAATGTCACGGCCGGCCTCGACATGAGTGTTGGTGAGTTTGAGGAGGTGGGCAATTCCGTGAAGGAATTCGCCTCCGATGACGCCACCGTAGTGATCGGGACCGTCATTGAGCCGGAAATGCGGGATGAACTCAGGGTGACCATCGTGGCGACCGGTCTGGGTCAGGAAAAGCGCAAGCAGCCCTACAAGGTGATCAAAACTGGAACCGGAACAACGGATTACGAGCATCTGGAGACCCCCACGGTCATTCGTCACCGGCGTCATGGCCAGAAAGAGGGCGGCGCTACGGAGGCTGCTATTGAATATCTTGATATTCCAGCCTTTTTAAGGAAACAGGCCGACTGATCCGGGCTGGCGCCACTTATCGGGGTAGGGGCCCCGGTAAGACGCGAATTTAGGGTAAATTGCTGGACACGGCTAAGGTTTTATTCTTAAATACCAGCAGAAGGCATTGTTTTATTGGAGGATGGCTGACTCGCGGGTATCACCCGTGCCCCCCGTTATTTCATGTGTACAACATGTGTACAAAGGGAACCCTCCACAATTGCGGGAAAAGACGACCGTTCCCTTCGATTTAAAAAATTAAAAATTAAAGAATTAAAAATTAATTAATGATTAAACAACGAACACTTAAAAACGTTATTCGAGCCACAGGGGTAGGGTTACACACAGGCGAAAAGGTTTATCTGACGCTGCGCCCGGCATCGATTGATACGGGCATCGTCTTCCGCAGGGTCGATCTCAAAGAACCGGTTGAAATTCGTGCCTGTCCCGAAAACGTTTCAGACACCCGCCTTTCCACAACGCTTGAGTCCAACGGCGCCAGAATCTCCACAGTTGAACACCTCATGTCCGCATTTGCCGGGCTGGGTATTGATAATGCCTATGTGGATGTCACCGCACCTGAAGTGCCGATCATGGACGGCAGTGCCGGCCCATTTGTGTTTCTCGTCCAGTCGGCCGGGATCGCGGAACAATCCACGCCAAAGCGTTTTATGCGCATCAAGAAGAAAGTCCGTATTGAAGACGGTGACAAATGGGCCGAATTTGAACCGTTTGAAGGTTTCAAGGTTTCCTTCGTAATCGATTTTAATCATCCAACCTTCCGTAACTCCACTCAGTGTGCCAGCGTCGATTTCTCAACGACTTCTTTTGTGAAAGAGGTCAGCCGGGCGCGGACATTCGGATTCATGGGCGACCTCGAAGCGTTGCGTCAGGTGGGATTGGCGCGCGGCGGCGGGTTGGATAATGCTATTGTGTTGGACGATTTCCGGATTCTGAATGACGACGGTCTTCGCTATGAAGATGAATTTGTGAAACACAAGGTTTTGGATGCCATTGGAGATCTGTATCTGTTGGGACATCCGCTCATTGGCGCATTCAGTGCGCATAAGTCCGGTCATTCCCTGAACAATTGTCTGTTACGCGACTTGGTGGCAAACCAAGATGCCTGGGAGTTGATCTCCTATAGCGAAAACGAGGAGGCGCCCATTTCGTTTATTCGCACCATTCCGGCATCTTAAAAGATTTTTAGTATTTAGTATTTTTAGTTAGGTATTTTAGAGGGTAGAGGTGACAGGTCCTGCACCATTGGCTTGGTACCTATAATGAGACAAAAGCAGCATGAATATTATTTTTGTTCCGGCGCGTCCCGGTAAGGGACAAAACACCTGCCTCTCCCACCGCCACCTGTGGGTGATCGCCCTCGTGGGGGGAATATTGTT